>JGI12109J20283_10044566_pt1 | contig 18420 bp, 14 predicted proteins | sample ElkSlonscriptome_12_FD_20283 | JGI IMG/M metagenome (IMG submission 20283)
ATTGGCGGCGGGATTCACGGTGTACGCCGGATCGAGTAACTGCGCCGAGGCCTGCGTAATGCCCGACAAAAGCGGATCGACCGTCCCGATGAACAGGTTCGCGCTGTAGCCGCCGGAGACCCCGGCGAAGGCCGTTGCCATGCCCGCCAGCGGATGCCGACCGAGCGAGTGGTAGATCACTCCGGCCAAGGGGACGAGAACGACGTATCCCATCTCACTGGCCGTGTTCGACAACACGCCGGCGAAGACGATCACGAAGGTCACCAACCGGCGCGGCGCGCGCAGGACCACGGCGCGGATCGCCGCGCCCAGCAGGCCGGACTTCTCGGCCACGCCCACGCCGAGCATGGCGACGAGCACGGTACCCAGAGGCACGAAGTTCACGAAGTTGTCGACGAGGTTCTCGAGGACTCGGCGCAGCCCGTCGGCGTTGAGCAGGCTGACGACCTCGATGATGCCCTCGGGGCTGCGGCCACGCGCGCCCTCGGGACGCGGATCCGGGACCTCGAGCCCGAAGTATGACGCGATCCCTGAGCCGACGATCACCGCCAGGCAGAACAGCGCGAAGAGCGTCACCGGATGGGGCAGGAGATTGCCGAGCCACTCGACGGTGTCGAGAAAGCGGGTGAACGCGCGGCGGCGCTCCGGGCCCGGTTCGTGGTCGGGCTCGTTCGGCGAAGTCTGGGTGTCGTTCATGCCGGGACGCAAGGGGGCGGGTGCGTAGGCGCGATCGTCAAGGTAGGGTCAATCGGCCAGTGACACCAGAAGCATAATTCGTGAATTCTCGGGCTCGGTTCGCGACCTGGGCCTCTCCGGATCGATTCCGGATCACGGATTCTCTGTCACACTCCGTTGACACCACCGTTGGCCCGGATGTCCTCCGCGTGGTCACGAGGCCGTGGATCGCGCGTACTCGTCGCATGCCTGCCGTCCTGGAAGCCCGCGTGGAGCCCATGCCCCGCAGCAGTCGAGACCGCGCCGTCCATCCCGCCTTCGAGCGGGAGCGGGTCATCGCGCTACGCCGTGGGGACGCAGCTGCGCGCGATGACTTCTTCGACCACTTCTACGATCGGGTATTCCAGTTCGTCGCCGCGACCGTTCGCGACGACCACTTGGCCGAGGACCTCACCCACGAGATCTTCCTCAAATTGCACGCGGCACTGCACCGGCTCGATCCCGAACGTGAGCCCTCGCGCTTCGTCTTCACCGTCGCGTCCAACGCGATCCGCGACCACTGGCGACGCCACGAGACCCGCGCGACGCGCAATGCACTGGATCTCGACGACGTCCACGACCCCCCGGCCGACGGGGCGGCACGCATCGACGAGTCACTCGTCGTCGACGAGAATCACCGGCGCGTGCACGAGGCGATGGCCGACCTCTCCGACGAAGACCGTGAGATCCTCGCGTTGCGTGCTTTCGGCGAACTCGACAACGAAGACGCTGCCCGTGCACTCGGAATCCGGGTCGAAGCGGTCCGCCAGCGTTGGTCCCGCGCGGTCCGTCGGCTCGGTGTCGCTTATCGTGCACTGGAAGCCGAAGGAGGTGACGCGTGAACGATCGGCCGTCCAAACAGGAACAGAACGTCCTCGCCTCGATCCGTCGAACGCGCCGCCAGCCGTCGGACGTCGCAAGGGCCCGTGCCCGAAGTGCCTTCGTCGCGCCGACCTCACGACGCGCGGGCATCGCGCCGCAGCTCTACGCGGCCGCCGCCGTGCTGGTGCTGTTCGTGGTGGGCTTCGGGTCGCTTCCCACGACCGAGTGGACGCTCTCGAACGTCGACGGTCCGTCCGACGCGTCGCGAGGACTCGCCCCCCTCGCCCTGGAGGTCGGCGAGGACTTCACGGCCGGGCGTCTCACGACGGGACCCGAGACCGAGATCGAACTCGCGCGCGGCCCGCTGTTGCTGCGCGTCCGCCCGGGGACCGACGCCTTGATCCCGACACCGCCCGGGCGCTGGTTCGGCCGGACCCGCACGATCGACGTCACCCGGGGCGAGGTCTTCGGTAGTTCGGGCGACGCCGGTCCAGGCTTCGAGCTCGTCCTTCGCACGCCGGAAGCGACCGCACGCCTCACCGGAACCACCTTCGCCGTCTTCCGTACCGACGAAGCCACGTGCTTCTGCCTGTACCGTGGCGGCATCGACGTCACGCCACGCGACGGATCCACGTTGTCGCTTCCCGTCGGCCACCGCGTCTTCGTCTACGACGACGGACGCCCACCTCGCATCGAACCCCTCGACGCGGGCGAGACGATGAAGCTGCGCATGATCGACGACGCCGCCACGACGAACTGATCGACGCTTCACGCCTTCGTGACATCCCGGCCCGTCACGACGAGAACGACGAGGCGTACTCGCGGCGTCTGATGGGGCACCCGCTCCACACCACACGTCGAATCAGGAGGATCCCGTGAAATTGCGTCTCGTCGCCCTTCCCCTACTCGCTCTTCTCGTCGTCGCCGGTTGTTCGGACGACGACACCGTGTCACCCCGCCCCGACGACGTCACCGACGGGGACCTCGCCGCGCTCGAAGCGGCGGACGAAGCCTACTGGGACGAAGACGTCGTCCCCACCGACGACGACATGTTCAACGGTCTCGCCCGGATCGCGCGCACCGATGCCATGGGCGTCGCGCCGACTGTTCGCACTTACGAGATCACCATCGAGAACCTCACACCCGCCAACGGCGGCGGTGCCTCGCAGGTCTTCTCGCCGCCCGTTCTCGCCACCCACAACGGCAGCGTGCGAATCTATCGCGAGGGACAGTTCGCCAGCGACGAACTCGCCGGCGTCGCCGAGGACGCAATGAACCAGCCACTCGTCGACTTGCTCGAGGCCAGCAATCGCACGCACGAGATCGTCGTCGGCGACGGCGTCATTCCGCCGGGCGCGAGTGCGACCTACACGATCGCCACCAGCGCCGGCCGCCGTCTGCTCTCGAGCGCTTGGATGCTCGTGAACACGAACGACGCGTTCAGTGGAATCGACGGTCTCCCCCTTCCGGTGCGCGGTGAGGCCGAACTCGAGCTCTACGCCTACGACGCCGGCAGCGAGGTCAACGACGAGCTCCTCGCGAACATTCCCGGTCCCTGCTGTGGCAACCCCGGCAGTGGTGAGGAAGAGCGCGAGCGCATCGCACTCCACGAGGGAATCACCGGTCGCGGTGAACTCGACGTCGCGACCTGGGACTGGGGCGACGAGCCCGTGGCCCGCGTCACGATCCGACGCCTGAATCCTGCCTTCGAGATCACCGTGCGCAACCTCACGCCCGACAACGGCAACGGCGCGTCGCAGGTCTTCTCGCCGCCGGTCCTGACCACACACTCTCCGGGCGTGCGCATGTTCCGCCCCGGCCGCTTCGCCAGCGCAGAACTCGCCGGCCTCGCCGAGGACGCTCTCAACCAGCCGATGATCGACCTCCTCGAAGGCAGCCGTCGCGCGCTCGACGTGCAGGTCGCAGGCGGGCCGATCCCACCCGGTGCCGAGGACACGTGGACGCTGGAGATCGATCGCGGCTTCCGTCGTCTCTCGATGGCATTCATGCTCGTCAACACGAACGATGCCTTCAGCGGCGTCGACGCGCTGCGCCTCCCTCGCTCGGGCGCGGTGACCTACCGCGTGCGCGCCTACGACGCGGGTAGCGAGGTCAACGACGAGTTGATCGCCAGCATCCCCGGCCCCTGCTGCGGGAACCCGGGCAGTGGTGTCGACGAGCGGGAACGAATCCGCGCTCACCAGGGTATCCGTGGCGTCGGCGATCTCGCGCCCGAGACCTACGACTGGGACGAACCCGCGGCCGAGATCCACGTCGTCCGGATCCGCTGACCGGTCGAAGCGACCGGAGCCGACGGGGCCGTACGCCGAAGCTGGCGTGCGGCCCCGTTTCGCGCTTCCAAGCGGTGACCACGGGGCTGGCCGGAGGCTTGCATGTTCGCGTACCGTTCCGCCTCCGACCATCCAGAACGCGGGAGACCCATGCGAACCCGAAGCGGACTCGTCGTCGCGGCCACGATCCTGGCGATCGCCGGACCGGCCGCTGCCCAGAACCCTGCCCCCGACGCGAACGAATGCGACGCGGGAAAGGAAGCTTGGATCTTCTGCGAGGACTTCCAGGCGGGGAACCTCGACCAGTGGGAAGACGCGGACGGCAATCCGGAGTCCGAGGTCGCGATCCTCGGTGACCCGGGGCCCTTCGACGTCTCGGGAAACACGGTCGCGCATCTCAGAGTGCCCGAAGGCCGCGGTGGATCCGACCTCCTGCGTGACATCGGTGGCCCCCACGACCGTCTCTACGCGCGGTGGTACGTCTACTTCGAACCCGGCTTCGACTTCAGTGCCCCGAACCATGGCAGCGGACTGTGGGGAGGCGACAAGTGGCTGATCGGCTCGGGCGCCGGAGATCGGCCCGAAGGAGACGACCGATTCAGCGCGACGCTCGAGTACTCCTGGCGCACGGGCACACCGCAGCTCTACTCGTACTCCCGCGGCATGTACATGGACTGTCGCAATCCCGAAGGCGCGTGTTGGGGTGACATGTTCCCTTGCACGATCGACGAAGGGTCGAGCTATTGCACCCAGGCCCAGCACAGGGACCAGGGGCCCTTGCCCACGTTCGAATCGGGGCGCTGGTACTGCGTGGAAATCCTCGTCGATGCGGGAACGCCGTCGACCGACGGAAGCGTCCGGGACGCGGTGCTCGAGTTCTGGATCGACGGGGTCTCGATCGGTCCCTGGGACGATCTGTGGTTTCGCACCACACCCGACCTCGGCATCGAGACGCTGCGCATGAATCTCTTCTTCCACGGCGACCACAGCACCGCCGGCGTCCTGATGGACAACATCGTGGTGAGCACCGAACGCATCGGTTGCGACTTCGGCGGCACCGTGGTCTCGGATCAGAAGAGCTCGTTCGGCGCGCTCAAGGGCCGCTTTCGCTGATCAGTCCTTGCGCGTGAACGCCTCGACCACGCGCACCGCGGCCTCGACCGCAGGGACCGATCCCTCTCGAACCGCGTCTTCCATCGCATTGGCCACGTCGCGCACCGTGTCGTCGCGACGCATGCGCGACTGGATCTGTTCGTCGACCAACGACCACATCCAACGGACGTCCTGGGTGCGCCGGCGGGTCTCGAGTTCTCCGGCGTCGCGGCGGTGGTCGTGCAGACCGAGAATGGTCTTCCACACCTCGTCGACGCGATCGTCCCGCAGGGCCGAACAGGTGAGCACGGGAACCTCGTCACCGCCGCGGAAGATGTGCAGGGCGGTTTCGATCTGGCGCGCGGCCTTCGCAACGCGGTCGACGTCGGGACCGTCGGCCTTGTTCACCGCGATCACGTCGACGAGTTCGAGCAGGCCACGCTTGATGCCCTGGAGTTCGTCGCCGGCACCCGCGAGCAGCAACGCGCAGAAGACGTCGGTCATCTCGGCGACCTGGGTCTCGCTCTGTCCCACGCCAACGGTCTCGACCACCACGACGTCATAGCCGGCTGCTTCGCACACGAGCATCGATTCGCGTGTCTTCCGCGCCACACCACCGAGCGTGCCGCCACTCGGCGACGGCCGGATGAATGCCTTGGGATCGCTTCCCAAGCGAGCCATGCGCGTCTTGTCGCCGAGAATGCTCCCTCCGCTCACACCACTCGACGGATCGACCGCGAGCACGGCAACACGACGGTCTTCGGCCGTGAGGCGGGTACCGAGGACCTCGACGAAGGTCGACTTGCCAGCGCCCGGAACGCCGGTCAGCCCGAGGCGGATCGAACGGCCCGTCGAGGGCAGGAGTTCGCGGAGCATCTCCTGCGCGAGTTCCTGGTGTTCGGGGCGATTGCTTTCGATCAAGGAGATCGCGCGACCGAGGACGGCCCGGTCTCCGTCGCGAACGCCGGACACGTAATCGTCGAGTTCGAGTTCGCGGCGACGCGGCCCACCGCGGCGCGTGTGCGACGGCATCGAGCCCGCGGGGTCGGTCGACAGCGCCGAGCGATCGGGCGGCTTGCGTTCGCCGGCCAAGCTCAGTTCCCCGTCGGCTCGAAACCGAGCCGCGTCTTCAACTCGTCGAGAACCTCGAGCGCCGCTTTGCCGATCACGGTGCCCGGCCCGAAGACCGCGCTCGCACCGGCTTCGAGCAGCGCAGGATAGTCCTGCGGAGGGACGACACCGCCGACGACGATCACGATGTCCTCGCGTCCGAGTGACGCGAGTGCCTCGCGCAGCTTCGGCACGAGGGTGAGATGACCAGCGGCGAGTGACGACACCGCGACGATGTGTGCATCGTTTTCGACGGCCTGCCGCGCGCTCTCCTCGGGAGTCTGGAAGAGCGGGCCGATGTCGACGTCGAATCCGAAGTCGGCGAAGGCGGTTGCGACGACCTTCTGACCGCGATCGTGACCGTCCTGGCCCATCTTCGCGATCAGGATGCGCGGACGACGACCTTCGTGCCGCGCGAAGTCCTCGACGGACGCGCGCACGCGCTCGAGTTCCTCGTGCCCACCGTTGCGTTGACTCTGATCCATCTCGCCGCTGTAGACCCCCTGGATCGATCGGATCTCGGCCTGGTGCCGACCGAAGACCTTCTCGAGTGCCTCGCTGATCTCGCCGACGGTCGCCTTCTTGCGCGCGGCGTCGATCGCGAGTTCGAGCAGATTACCGTCTCCACTGTCGGCGCAATGCGTCAGTGCCGTCAATGCGCCGGTCACCGCGTCGGCATCGCGGTCGCGGCGCAACTCTTCGAGACGTGCGATCTGTTGCTCGCGCACGGCGGTGTTGTCGACCTTCAGGACCTCGACCGCTTCTTCTTCGTCCAGACGGTGCTTGTTCACGCCGACGACGGTCTGGAACCCGGAATCGATGCGGGCCTGCGTACGCGCCGCGGCTTCTTCGATGCGCAGCTTCGGGATGCCCTGTTCGATCGCGCGGGCCATGCCGCCGGCCTCTTCGACCTCGCGGATGTGTGCTTCTGCCCGCGCGGCGAGATCGGCGGTGAGCGACTCGACGTAGTGGCTGCCGCCCCACGGATCGACCGTCGCACAGGTATCGGTCTCCTGGGCCAGAAAGATCTGGGTATTGCGCGCAATCCGCGCGGACACATCGGTCGGGAGCGCGAGGGCCTCGTCGAAGCTGTTCGTGTGCAGAGATTGCGTGTGGCCCTGCGTAGCGGCCATCGCTTCGATGCAGGTGCGAACGACGTTGTTGTAGACGTCCTGCGCGGTCAGGCTCCAACCACTGGTCTGGCTGTGCGTCCGCAGGCTCATCGACTTGGCCTTCTTCGGATCGAACTCCTTGACCAGACGCGCCCACAGCAGGCGTCCGGCGCGCATCTTGGCGACTTCCATGAAGAAGTTCATGCCGATCGCCCAGAAGAAGCTGAGGCGCGGCGCGAAGGCATCGACGTCGAGACCCGCGCCCACGCCCGTACGCAAGTACTCCAGACCGTCGGCCAGCGTGTAGGCCAACTCGAGATCCGCCGTCGCTCCGGCTTCCTGCATGTGGTAGCCGCTGATGCTGATCGAGTTGAAGCGCGGCATCTTCTCGGCCGTGTAGCGGAAGATGTCGCCGATGATCTTCATGCTCGGGACCGGAGGATAGATGTAGGTGTTGCGGACCATGAACTCCTTGAGGATGTCGTTCTGGATCGTCCCCGCCAGCTGTTCCGGCTTCACCCCCTGCTCCTCGGCCGCCACCACGTAGAGCGCCATGATCGGCAGGACGGCGCCGTTCATCGTCATCGACACGCTCATCTGGTCGAGCGGGATGCCTTCGAAGAGGCGACGCATGTCCAGGATCGAATCGATCGCGACGCCGGCCATGCCGACGTCACCTTCCACGCGCGGATGATCACTGTCGTAGCCGCGATGGGTGGCCAGATCGAAGGCGATCGACAGACCCTTCTGACCCGCTGCGAGATTGCGACGGTAGAAGGCATTGCTCTCTTCGGCCGTGCTGAAGCCGGCGTACTGACGGATCGTCCAGGGACGCTGCACGTACATCGTCGAATAGGGACCGCGCAGGAACGGCGGCACGCCGGGAACGGTGTCGAGATGCTCGAGCGCCTCGGAGTCGTCGGACGTGTAGAGAGGCGCGACCTCGATGCCCTCGGGCGTCTCCCACAGCAGATCGTCGAGGGGCGTCCCGTGCGCCGCCTCGACCCGGTCGCGCCACATGCCGCGGTCGACCGGTGCGTCCCCGGGAACGTGAAGAGGCAGGTCTCGGAAATCGGGAATGCGGCTCATGCCTGGTCCTCCTCGACGGACTCGGACGCGGTGTCGGTGGGTTCGATCAGGAGTTGCAGTGCCTCGCGGAGTGCATCCACGACGTCCACGCCGAGATGGACGAAGCGATCGACCCCGGTTTCGGTCCATTCGGAGTCGCCCTTGCCAGCGAGCCAGACGAGTTCGGCGCCGTTCTCCTTCAGCGAACGAGCGACCTCGGCCGCCATGTCCGCGTAGCGTTCGTCGGTACCACAGATCACGGCGAAGCGCAGGCCGGTCTCCTCGAAGGCGACGCCCGCCGTCTTCGCATCGTCGATCGGTCCCTGGTCACGGGTCGCAATGCCACCGGCCGCGAGCAGGTTCGTGATCCAGGTCGCACGCGTCGTGTACTCGGCAAGAGGACCCAGTGTCACGAGGAATGCGCGCGGCTCGGCGAAATCGGCGTTCGCCTCGTCCGCCGCATCGCGGAGCTCTTCGAAGTCGTCGCCGAGACGGCGGACTGGCCAGGGCTGCAGGCGTTCCGATTCGCTCTGGGTGCCTTCGCCGGGATCGGGGAACGGCGTCACGTCGGGACGACGTTCGTCGACCTTGGCGTATTCGCTCACTCCCGTCAGTGGCTGTCGCCGCGTCGCGATGCGCTGGCGCTCGAGTTCCCAGGCTTCGTCGATGCGTCCGCGGAGGTCACCGTTGCGCAGCGAGTGGACGATGCCGTCCTCGCGCTCGAGCTGTTGGAATTCCTCCCATGCCCTCAACGCCAACTTCGCGGTCAGGTTCTCCAGGAACCAGGACCCACCCGCGGGATCGACCACGCGGTGCAGATGCGATTCCTCGGCGAGGATGATCGGCGTGTTGCGCGCGATACGACGGCCGAGCGTCGAACTCTCGCCGAGCGCCCGGTCGAAGGAAGGGCAGCTCACGGCATCGGCTCCACCGACGAGGCCAGCGAAGGTCGTTGCCGTCCCGCGCAGCATGTTCACCCAGGGATCGCGCCGCGCAACGATGCGCTCGGAGGCCATCGCGTGGACGAACATGCCACGTCCCGACGAACCGCTGGCCTCGGCGATGCGGTTCCAGGAGATCCGCAGTGCGCGCAGCGCGGCGATCTGTTCGAAGAAGCGCGCGTCACAACGCCAGGTGAAGGCGATGCGGCCGATCGCGTGGTCGGGACCGATCCCGGCCGCTTCGAGCGCGCGCAGGTAGGCGGCGCCGGTCGCCAGCGCGACGCCCAGCGACTGGGCGGTGGTCGCCCCCGCGTGATGCGCGAAGTCCACGTCGACCTGGAAGAGCGAAAGGCGCGGGTAGGCCAGGGTGTCGTGCGCGAGCGCTCCTGCCTTCGACAGGTAGGACTCGACGCTCCCGGGCACTTCGCCCTCGCGCGCGAGAGTCCCGATCGGATCCAGACCGAAGCCACCCAGGATCGCCGCCGGGTGCACGCCGCGATTCTCCAGGGTCTCCAGTGCCACGCGAGCGAATTCGATCCCCCGTCCGCCGGCGTCGAGCGCGATCGCGGCCGCGGTCGGGTCCACACCCTCGACGAACCCGATCAGATCCGCCGGCTGGCCGAGACGAACTCCGGGCGTCCAACCGTGAGCGGTCGGGCTCGCGATGCGGATCAGGAGACTCGTCGCGCCGCGCTGCAGATCGTCCAGCATCTGCGCGCGCGCCGTCGCGGGATCGGCGTTTTCGATGATCGCGCGGACGTCGGGACCTTCGAGCGCGCGCCCGAGGGGCCGGGTGCCGCGACGGAAGGGCGGCGCGCCGGGCAGACCGATCATCGTGGGCGGGACCGCGTCGGCCCGCGTGTACAACGGACGGATCTCGAGCCCATCGCCCGTGTGGCCGACGAGCTTCTCGAGCGGTCGGCCTTTCAGGTCGGATTCGGCCTGCGCGCGCCAGGCTTCGGAATCGGCGGGTGGGAAGGCGTCGGTGAGCCGGGATTCGCGATCGAACATGAGTCCTCGCGTGGGTCGGAGGTGGATGCGGTCGGGCTTCGCTGTCCGGAACTCGACCGAAGTCCGCGTGGACGCACGGAGAATAGATTCTGCCCGCCGCCGGTGCCAGAGCAGGGTGACGCAGAGTTGTGAGCAGGAAGGCGATGCGGACGCACTACGGCCTTTCCGGCGGACGTTCCTACCCTTTCGATTCACTCCTCGCGCAGTCGCTCCCGCGCGCAGACCTCGGTCCGCGCGGTCGCCCCCTGAACGCCTGAACGCACCCGGAGAATCCCCGATGCTGCATCTTCTGCTCGCCGTCCTCCTGACCGGCGGGGCTCCGTCGGATTCCACCACGACCGACGATCGCTCCGGCGTCGACCTCGAGGTCCGCGTCCACGATCCCCGCCCCTTCGTCGTCGACACGCCGAGCACGCGTCGACTCGACGCCGAAGTCACCCAGAACGGCGCCCTGACGACCACCGGCGAAGCCCTCACCACACTGACCGGCGTGCACGGCGTGCGTCGTGGCGCAGGTCAGCTCGAACCGGTCCTGCGTGGACTCGGGTCGGAGCGGGTCACGACCCAACTCGCGCATCTACCCTTGTTCGGCGCCTGTCCCGGTCGCATGGATCCTCCGGTCAACATGATCCCCTTGCTGTCGACGGACGAACTCGCTGTCGTCCCGGGACTCGCTTCGGCAACTCTGGGCGGAGGCGGGAGCGCGGGACGGATCGTCCTCGACGACGAACTCCCGACCCGCGTCGCGCGCGAGCGCGCGGGGTGGGTCCGAACCGGCTACGACGGTGCCCGCGAAGCGAGCGTCGGTGAATTCCGGCTCGATGACTCGATCGGGAGCGCGGACGTCCGGATCGCGGTCGAAGGCGTGCGGGCGAACGACTACGAAGATCCGCGCGGACGACGCGTGCCGAGTGGCCAGAAGGTGTTGCACGGTGTGCTCTCCGTGGCCGGCCGCCCCCGGTCGGACCTGCGCACCTGGGCGTCGCTGAACCTCGGCACCGAGGGCGAGACGGAGTTCCCTGCCCTGCCGATGGACATGCGCCGCTCCGACATCGGCATGCTGACCGGTGGTCTTCGTCGCGACCTGGGAAGCGCCTCCCACCTGGAGTTCCGTCTCGGTGCTTCGCTCGTCGACCACTCGATGGACAACAGCAACAAGTCGACCTTCCAACGCATGGAGGCCAACACGGAATCGGAAGCCTCGAGCCTGGGAGCGCGACTTGCCTTCGACACCCGGCGTGGCGAAACGGCGCTGCGTGTCGGTGTCGACGCCACCTCGATGGCACGCGACGCCCGACGTCTGCGCACGATGCGCATGAACGGCATGACCTTCCGCGACCATCTCTGGCCCGACCTGATCCAGAACGACCTCGGCGCCTTCGTCGAGTCACAGCGCACGCTGGCCGACGCCTTCGTCCTCGTCGCGGGAGCACGCGTGGACTACGTCGACAGCGAAGCGAGAGCCGCCGGCGATGCTCTCGGCGCCGCGACCGTCGCCGACGCCTGGGTTCGATTCCACGGGGCCGATGCCCGCGACGCCGACGACGCGCGCTGGACCCTTCGCTCGAACGCCCAGGTCCAGTGGCGCCTCGATCGCCAGTTCTCCGTCCACGCCGGCACGGGAGTGGTCCAGCGCGCGCCGGGTGTCCACGAGCGCTACCTGGCCTTCGCTCCGGCGCCGAACGGCTTCGCCGTCGGGAACCCGACCCTCCAGACCGAGACGGGCTGGGAGAACGAGATCGGGCTGCAGTGGGGTCACGATCGGCTTGCATTCGAGGTGACGGCCTATCACACCGAATTCCGCGACTTCGTACTCAACACGACGGTGGCGATCGAGGACGTCAACGGCGACGGGGTCGAGGACCGCGTGCGGAGTTTCCGCAACGTCGACGCGCGTCGCACCGGTGTCGAGCTCGACGGATCGCTCCGCCTCGCGTCGCGCTGGTGGCTTCCTTTCGGCCTGCACGCGGTCCGGGCCCACGACACGACACGCGACCTTCCCCTGCCCGAAACGCCTCCGGTCGACGGACGGGTCGGCTTGCGCTGGATCGGCGCCAGTGGACTGCTCGCACCCTGGGCGGCCCAACTGGACGTGCGTCTCGCCGCGGAGCAGGGCCGCGTCGATCCCGACTTCGGCGAGGACACGACCCCGGGCTTCGTGCTTCTCGACCTGGGAATCGACCTGAGTCCGACACCGGGCACCGTGCTCCGCTTCGGAATCGCGAATCTGCTGGACCACACCTACCACGAGCACCTCACGCGTGAGGTGGCGGTGAGCACGGGCGACCTGGTCGCCGGCGACGAAATCCTCGCCCCGGGCCGTGCCGCGCACGCGTCCTTCGCCTGGCGCTACTGATCGGCGCGCGACTTCGACGGCGGGCGGCTGGCGTCGCTCGCCGTCGTCGGCTAGCCTGATCTGGACTCCGGCCCCGAGGCAGCACGTCGATGGACAACGACCGCTCTTCCCGTCAGCTCACGCTCTTCGCACGCATGGCGTTGGCGACGACCATCGCGACCTACACCCTGATCCTGGTCGGCGCGCTGGTTCGCGCGGCCGGAGCGGGGCTGGGTTGCCCGGACTGGCCCCGGTGCTTCGGGCAGTGGATCCCGCCGCTGCAGGCTTCGCAGCTACCGCCCGGATTCGATCCCGCCCAGTTCAACGCGGCGCTCACGTGGCTCGAGTACACCAACCGGCTGTTGGGCGTCACGATCGGTCTGTTGATCGTGGCGACACTCTTCATGGCCTGGCGCTGGCACCGTCGGCGGCCGCGCCTCTTCTGGCCGTCGCTCGCCGCGACACTGCTGGTCGCCTACCAGGGTTGGCTCGGGGGACAGGTCGTCCGCTCGGGACTCGAGCCCTGGATGATCACCGCGCACATGGTCCTCGCCCTGGTCATCGTGACGCTACTTCTCTACGCCACCTGGCACGCGCGACTGCAGGCCGCAGGCTATCCGCGATCGACGGATCCCGACCGGGCCCGCCTCCGACGTTGGATCGCGGTGACCTTCGTGGTCGTGCTGCTGCAGATCGGTCTGGGCACACAAGTCCGAGCGGCGATGGAACACGCGGTCGACCTGGATCCGGATCTACCGCGGGCCGAGTGGATCGACCACGTCGGTTGGCTCGACCCGTTTCACAAGAGCTTCTCCTGGGCACCGCTGCTCCTGACCTTCGGACTGCGCGTGTATGCGCGACGCCGCTTCCGCGGAGACCGCGGCCTCGTCCGCGCCGCCGACGCGAGTTTCGCCCTGGTCATCTTCCAGATCCTGATCGGCACGTCACTCGTCTACACGGGGATGCCCGCCGCATCGCAGGTCGTCCACCTCTCGGGCGCGAGCCTGCTCGTCGGAACACTGACCCTGCTGGCGCTGCAAACGCAGCGCGAACCCGTCGTGCGCGAATGGACCGCGCCGGCGACCGGCCACCCCGCTGCGCCCGATCCGAGCGGCGCCTGAAGCTTCGTTCGCCCCCCCCGCCAAGGAGTCCGCATGCCGCGTCCACCGGTCCTGCCCGTCCTGGATTGGAAGGCGATCTTCGAATCGGCCCGCAGCTTCGACGCGTGGCTCGAGATCGCCGAGCACCCCGAGCACGCCGAGAAGATGAAAGCGGCGCTCGAGCGCCAGACCCTCGACCCGGTGACGGCGGGCGCGTTGCGAGCGATCGACCGTCCGGTGCACGTGATCGCCTTCGCGGAGGACTGGTGCCCCGAGGTCGTGCGGCACGTCCCGGTACTCGAGGTCATGGCTCGCGAGAGTGATCACATCCACGTGCGCTACCTGACCCGCGACGAGCACCCGGACGCCTTCGTGCGTTTCCTCACCAACGGTGGCGAAGCGGTGCCGAAGTTCGTGTTCCTCAGCGATCAATTCGTCGAGTGCGGCAACTGGGGACCGATGGCCGACGGAGGGCGCGAGCTGATCTCGCGTGGCAAGGCATGTGGCGACGTGAAGGCGGCCCGCGAAAAAGTCACAGCCCTCTACTCGGCCGACAAGGACCGACAGCTGGCCGTCCGCGAACTCCTGGGGCGTTTCGTGATCGCGAGTTGCACGGCACCTTGACCATGGACTTCTCTCGGCAGACGAAAGGGCCCTCCGCACGGAGGGCCCTTCGTCGTTCCCGATGGCGTGGGGCTCAGCTCGCGAGGGCCGGGCGCTCGACCGGGTGCTTCGCGCCGACCAGTTCTTCGTATTGTTGCAGCAGGCCGGCCATGATGTTGGTCCAGCTGTTCGCCACCGCGTGGTCGCGTGCACGCTGACTGATCGTTGCGCTCACCTCGGGGTTGGCGATCAACCACTCGAGAACGCTGCTGATCTCCATGGGCTGTCCGGGCGAGAAGAGAAAGCCGTTGCGCCCGTGGTCGACGATGTCGATCGGTCCACCGGCCGCCGCGCAGACAGGAGTCAAACCCGAGGCCATGGCCTCGAGTACGACGTTGCCGAAGGTCTCGCTCTCGCTCGGGAAGACGAAATAGTCCGCCGACGCATACGCGGTCGCGAGCTCCTCTCCCTTGAGGTAGCCGAGAAAGGTCGTCTTGGTCTCGCGAAAGATCGAGCGCATGGCTTCCTCCGCCGGGCCGCTCCCGACGAGGCAGAGACGAGCGTGCGGAATCCGCTCGAGAACCGGTCGCAAGAGGTCGATGCGCTTCTCGACGGCAAGGCGTCCGGTGTAGAGAAGGAGCGGCGCATCGGTGTCGCCTTCGCTCATGCGCACGCGCATCGCGTGACTCGCGCGATCGGGCGAGTACAGATCCGTGTCGACGCCACGCGCCCAGATCTCGACGCGTTCGAATCCCTTTGCTTCGAGCTGCTGTTTCGTGTGCGTGCTCGGGCAGACGTTCAGGTCGGCTTGATTGTGAAGGAAGCGGAAGAAAGCCCAACTCGGTTCGCGCAGGGCACCGAACCCGTAGTGCTCCATGTAACCCGGAACGTCGGTATGGTAGCTCGCCACGACCGGCACACCCATGTCCTTCGCCTTCTTCAGACCCATCGCACCGAGGAGCAACGGGCTCGCGCAGTGGATCACGTCGGGTTTGAAGCGATCGATTTCGCGTGTTGCCGTACCGAGCGGCGTGGCCAGTCGTAGGTCGTGGTACCAGGGACAGTTGAAGGCCGGATAGCCGTAGATCTTCGTCGAAGCGTAGCTCGTGGGCGCACCCTCGGGCGCGAACATGATGCTCTGGTGACCCTCTTCCTCGAGGTGTTCGAGGAGTCGACAGAGTGTGTTCGTGATTCCGTCCCACTTGGGGAGGAAGGTCTCCGCGAAGATCGCGACGCGCATGTCAAACCGTCCCGGCGAACAGATCGAAGAACAGTACCACCAGCAGGACGCCCACGAGGGTCCCCGCGATGGTCTGGGCCGGGGTGTGACGCTTCAAGAGAAGGCGCGACCAGATCATCAGGGGGATTCCGAGCGCGAGTGCGACGGGCGAACCAGTCAGCTTCCAGACGACGGTCGCCACGACGGCCACCGTTGCACAGTGGAGGCTGATCTTCCAGCTCAGAGTCACCGCGAAGATCACGGCCACCTCGACCGCCAGCACGCCGGCCACGCCGACGACGGGTCCGGGCGCACCCAAAGAGTGGAGCAGGCCCCAACTCGCCCAGGCACCAGCCACGGCGGCCAGGAAGGGACGCCAGCGTTCCTTGCGATGGTAGACGTCGACGTCGCTCACCTGTCCGCGGTGGAGCAGGGCGAGCAGATAGGCCAGCGGACAGAGAACCATGACGCCCGTGTGCAGGGCAGCCCACCCGTGTGCCGACCCGCCACCGTGGACCTCCGCGGCGAAGAAAGCCACCAGAACGGAAAGAGCCGGTGGGCTCGCGATCTGGGAAACGCGTACGGCGAGTGTCGCGGCGGGCCCGCGCTCGACGGCGGGAGGCGCCAGTGTCGCCGCGGAGTCCTCGACGCGCAGCTCGGGGTGGGGAAGCGACATGGCAGGCCTCGACGGTCGGAGTACCCATTCGGTGGCACACGATAGGCGCGGTGACCGGTCCGTGCATGAGAGCTTCGAGAAGATCGAAAGAAGATGATGAGGACCGGATCATCTTCCCGACGCACACTTCATACCCACGCGAAGGATTCCACGCCGCATCTTTCTGCACGTGCTCGACTTGCGGTGATCCGAAGCGCCGTATCGCATTTCTTCGTCGACCGCGTCGACGAGATCTTGCGAGTTCCGGACCGCGAAGCCGCCCTCTTGGCGGTGGCCCGCCCGTGGAGGCGAATGCTTCGTCGAGTGTGTCAGTCGTCGTCGAACACGAAGAATCCGACCGAATCGACCGACGCCGATCCGAACAGTCCGATTCCTCCGTCGATCCGGAAGATCGGGCGGTCGAAACCGTCACCGGCGTTCTGGCCGAAACCGCCGTTACCGCTCAGCGACGGCACCGTGGTCACGAAATCACGCCAGTTCTGATCGGTCGCGTAGATCTTGATCTTGTAGCGCCCTTCGAAGAAAACGGCGAACCACGGCAGGCGGATCGTCCCGTCCTCGGCGTCGAACATCGGACTCGCACCCTCGCGATCGATCTCGTCGAAGTCCTCCTCCTCGAAGAAATCGGGCTCGATCGCGAAGTCGCTGTCGGGGTCGAGGCTGAACAGCGCGACCTGATAGGACGGCACGGAAGGGTCGCGGTCGAAGCGCGCTTCGAGGAGGCTCGCCCCCCACTCGAGCTGGTTGTCGGCGATGGTGTAGACCGAGTCGCCGACCTCTTCGAAGTCGCGGATCTCCGAGAGGACGTTCAAGCCGAAGTCGAGCACCAACCATTCGTCGACGTCGAGACGCGGCGGAGCGATCGTCGTGGCGCGCACCGTCTCGTCGCGTGCGGTGACGATCGTGAGGTCGTAGCGGACGCCTGGACGCACGATGAAATCCACGGGGTCTGCGCCGTCGGGAACGAGCGGCAGATAGCGTCCGCGCGGAGCGAGCAGTTCGCCCTCCAGGCGCATTCCGTCGGCGTAGAGGAACTCGTTGCCGTCCTCGTCGACGATACGCACCGTGGCCCCGACTTCTCCGACGTTCTCCGGCGTGGCCGGAACGCGAGGCTCGCTCGTGCGGCTGACCCAGATCGGAGGCAGTGCCTGGTCGACGATCAGGTAGGCGTCGACCACGATCTGGTCGACGTCGTCACTGTTGAAGACCACGCGCTCGCCGCAGCCGGTGACGAACAGGGACAAGGCGAGAACGATTGGTGTGAAGCGCCCCATCAGAAGTCCACCTCCAGGCCGATGCTCGGAATGATCGGGAGTTGCTGCACGATGGTCGGCTCGGAACCCGGGTCTTCTGGATCGAAGGTCACGAACCAGTCGTTGCGACGGCTGTACAGGTTGAATGCGGTGAAGGAGAGCTTGGCCGGCTGTCCGAAGATCGTCAGGCTCCGCGTCGCGCTCAGATCCATGCGGTGATAGGGCAACAAGCGCGCGCTGTTGAAGTCGGCCGCCAACAACTCTCCGAGATTCGGCGTCACACCCGTCGCCGGGTTGCGGAGCGCGAACCGCCCCGATGCCGGCGTGAAGGCCTGCCCCGTGCCGTAGGTGAAGGTGAGACCGAATTCCCATTTCTCGCGCTGCCACCGTCCGACGACGTTGACGTCGTGGCGTCGATCGTACTTCGGAGCGAAAGGCTCGCCCTGGTTCACGTCCTCGAAGGTGCGGCGCGTGTAGCCGAAGGTGTAGCCGAGCCAACCGGTGAGCGAACCCGCGCGGCGCTCGGCGAAGAGCTCGATTCCCGAGGCCCAGCCCTCTCCCCCGGTCCGGAAGACGTCCTCGGCCTTCGTCGCGCCGCGATCGGCGGAAACGTCGTTGTTCAACAACACGACGTTCGACAGGTTCGTGTAGTAGGTCTCGAAAGTGAAGCGCCACTCCGGTTCGGGAACGTACTCGACGCCGCTCACGAACTGCAGCGAACGGCTCGGCGACACCGTCTCGTCGATCGGCAGGTAGAAGTCGGTTCCACTGAAGCCCTCGGTCGACACGAGCTGGAGGACCTGGTTGTAGAGACCCGTCCCGAACTTCAGAGTCCACTCGTCGTTCACCTGCTGGCGCAGGGAAAGGCGCGGTTCGACGCGTATGCGGTCACCGTCGCTCAGATAGCGAGTCCGCACTCCCATGCGCACGCTGCTCGAAGCCGTCGGACGCCAGGTGTCCTCGAGGAAGGCGCTGACGTCATATGCGTTGGCGTCGTAGTCGATGTTCGTCGTCTGGTTGAACTCTTCGTCGTAGGCGAAGCGATAGCGGCTGGCGGTCAGTCCGACCGTGAA
>JGI12109J20283_10314378_pt1 | contig 18419 bp, 16 predicted proteins | sample ElkSlonscriptome_12_FD_20283 | JGI IMG/M metagenome (IMG submission 20283)
AGCGAGATGCGGCGGCGCTCCTCGTCGATGTCCAGCACCATGACCTCCACCTCGTCGCCGAGGGTGACCACCTTGCCGGGATTGACGTTCTTGTTGGTCCAGTCCATCTCGGAGACGTGGACAAGACCTTCCACACCCTCCTCGACTTCCACGAAGCAGCCGTAATCGGCGATGTTGGTGACCTTGCCGAACAGACGGGTGCTCACCGGGTAACGGCGCGCCAGATCCACCCACGGATCGTCGCCCAGTTGCTTCAGGCCCAGCGAGACGCGGCTGCGCTCGCGGTCGAACTTGAGCACCTTGACCTCGATCTCGTCGCCGACATTCACCACCTCGGAGGGGTGGCGCACCCGCTTCCAGGCCATATCGGTGATGTGCAGCAGGCCGTCGATACCGCCCAGATCCAGGAACGCGCCGTAGTCGGTGAGGTTCTTCACCACGCCCTTGATGACCTGGCCCTCTTGCAGGTTCTCCAGCAGCGCCTCGCGCTCGGCGCTGTATTCCTGCTCCACCACCGCGCGGCGGGATACCACCACGTTGTTGCGGCGCCGGTCGAGCTTGATCACCTTGAACTCGAGTTCCTTGCCCTCCAGGTAGGCGGCGTCGCGCACCGGGCGCACGTCCACCAGAGAGCCGGGCAGGAAGGCGCGGATATCGCCGATATCCACGGTGAAGCCACCCTTCACCTTGCCGCTGATCTCGCCGGTGACGATGTCGTCGCCCTCGAAGGCGGTCTCAAGCTTGGCCCAGGCCCGGGCACGCTTGGCCTTCTCGCGGGACAGGCGGGTCTCGCCAAAGCCGTCCTCCACGGCATCCAGGGCGACCTCCACCTCGTCGCCCACCGACACTTCCAGATTGCCATCCTCATCGTAGAACTGATCGAGTGGGATCAATCCCTCCGACTTGAGACCCGCGTTCACCACCACGGCATCGGAGCGGATCTCCAGAACCGTGCCGGAGACAATGGCCCCGGGCTGCATGTTCTGGTCGGATAGGCTCTGTTCGAACAGTTCGGCAAAACTTTCGGTCATAGATCAAGTGCTCAGATTGAAAAAACCGCGCAAAAATCTCACGGGTTGGTTGATTGGTCCCATATCGGATGCCGGCGTCGCAACTTCAGTCGATGCCGGCTCCGCCGAATCGTTGTTTCACGTAGCTCAAGGCGCGCTCCTGGACGGTAGCCAGGTCCAGGCCAGTGGTATCCAGGGTGATCGCGTCGGTGGCTGCGCGCAACGGTGCTACAGATCGCTGGGCGTCTCGCTCGTCTCGTTGTTGGAGATTCTCGACAAGCTTTTCAATGTTAACACTGATTCCCTTGCCTCTCAACTGGTTATAGCGGCGTTTCGCCCGTTCCAGGGCGGTGGCGGAAAGAAAAAGCTTCAGATCCGCGTCCGGGAACACCACCGTGCCCATATCCCGACCGTCGGCCACCAGTCCCGGCGGGCGGCGGAAATCCCGCTGGCGCTGGAGCAGCGCCTCGCGCACCGGGGGCAGCACCGCCACCCGGGAGGCGGCCTCGCCGCAGCGCTCGGCGCGGATCTCGGCGGTCACCTCACGCCCCTCCAGACACACCCGCACATCAGGGTCGTCCAGATCACCGAAGAAATTCACGTCCAGGGAGCGGGCGATATTCGCAAGCCTCACCTGGTCGTCCAACGCCACGCCCCGCTCCAGCGCCGCCAGTCCGGTGAGACGGTACAGCGAACCACTGTCTAGCAGATACCAGCCCAGTTGCCGGGCGAGAAACCGGGCCAGCGTGCCCTTGCCCACGCCACTGGGGCCGTCCACGGTGATCACCGGTGCCGCTTCGCCGTGCATAGCTGTCACTCCCTGTTCACCGCCACATGTAGCCCGGCGCTGCGCGCCAGTCCCGGAAAATCCGGGAACGAGGTGGCCACGTTGGCACAGTCGTCGATTTCCACCGGGCCGTCGGCGCGCAGCCCCGCCATGGCGAACGCCATGGCGATGCGGTGATCGCCGGCGCTGTCCACCCGTCCGCCCCGCATTGATCCACCGCGGATGATCATGCCATCCTCGGTGGATCGGGTATCGATGCCGAGGGTTTGCAGCCCCTCGGCCATCACCTGAATCCGATCGGTTTCCTTGACCCGCAGTTCCCGCGCCCCGGTCAAGCGGGTCTCGCCCCCGGCGCAAGCCGCCGCGATGAACAATGCCGGAAACTCGTCGATGGCCAGCGGCACCAGCGACTCGGGAATCTCGATGCCGTGCAGCGGCGCCGCACGTACCCGGATATCGGCCACCGGCTCGCCGCCCGCCAGCCGCTGGTTGTCGAGCGTCAGATCCGCCCCCATCAACCGCAGGATGTCGATCACCCCGGTGCGGGTGGGATTGACACCCACCCCGGTGAGCGTCAACTCGGCTCCCTCGGCAATACTCGCCCCCACCAGGAAAAACGCCGCCGAGGAGATATCCGCCGGCACCTGGACCGGTCCTCCCCGCAGCCTGCCGCCGCCGGTCAGCGCCACCTGCTGAGCATCCCGTTGCAGTTCATAGCCGAAGACGCCGAGCATCCGCTCGGTATGGTCGCGGCTGGGACCGGGTTCGTGGATCAGCGTCCGCCCCCCGGCGTAGAGACCCGCCAGCAACAGGCAGGACTTGACCTGGGCGCTGGCCACCGGCAGCGAGTACTCGATGCCCCGCAGCCGTTGACCGCCATGGATCCGTAGCGGCGCGGTGCCGGTTTCGGTGGTGTCGATGCGCGCCCCCATGGCGGTGAGCGGCTCGGTGACCCGGCCCATGGGCCGCCGCGACAGGGAGGCATCCCCCACCAGGGTGCTGTCGAAACGCTGGCCGGCGAGAATGCCGCAGAGCAGGCGCATGGCGGTGCCGGCGTTGCCCATATCCAGCGGCCCGGCGGGCGCCCGCAGGCCATTGATCCCCACGCCTCGCACCCACACCCGGCCAGCCTCGGGGCCGTGGATCTCCACACCCATGGCGCGAAACGCTTTCAGTGTCGCCAGACAATCCTCGCCCTGCAGAAAGCCCTGAATTTCGGTATCGCCATCGGCCAGCGAACCCAGCATGATGGCCCGGTGGGAAACGGATTTATCACCCGGCACCTGGAGGCTCCCGCGCAGGGTCTGGCCCGGCATCACCCGGTAGCGGAGCGGTGTCTGGCTGCTCATGAAGCGTCAATCCCGGTAGAGGTTGTCGCGGGCGGTCTTGGCCCGCTGGAAAACGGCCGTGACGGTGTCGGTGTCGCCAGTATCGATGGCCGCCATCAAGCGGCCCAGATCGTCGCGAAACCGCCCCAGCACCGCCAGCAGCGCCTCGCGGTTGGCCACGCACACATCCCGCCACATGACCGGGTCCGAGGAGGCGATGCGGGTGAAGTCGCGAAAGCCGCCGGCGGCATAGCGGAAGATCTCCGCCCGGTCGTCCAGGTTGGCCAGGCACTCCACCAGCGCGTAGGCCAGCATGTGGGGCAGATGACTGGTGGCGGCCAGCACCGCGTCGTGGTGCTGCACGCCCATCTCCACCACCTCCGAGCCCACCGTCTCCCACATGGTCCGGACCCGGCCGAGGGCGTGGATATCGGTCTCCAGGAGCGGGGTGAGGATGGTACGGCGATGCTGGAACAGTTCCGGGAAGGACGCCTCCACCCCACTTTTCTCGGTGCCGGCGATGGGATGCCCCGGCACGAAGCGCGGCGGCACTCCGCCGAACACCCGCACCGCGTCACTCACCACCGAGCCCTTGGCGCTGCCCACATCGGTGAGCACGGCATCGTCGGCGAGATGCCCCGCGACGGTCGCCAGCACCGCGCCGATAGCGCCCAGCGGCACCGCCACCACCACCATATCGGCGCCCGCCACCGCCGCCACCAGATCGGTGTCATAGCGATCCACCACGCCGAGTTCCAGCGCCTTGCGAAGCGGCGCCTCGCGCCGCCCGGCGCCCACCACCTCGTCCACCGCGCCCGCCGCCCGCAGGGCCCGGACCAGCGAGCCGCCGATCAACCCGACGCCGATCACGCAGAGCCGGCGGCTATGGAAATGTCCGGAAGTCGTCTCGCTCACGCCGCCAACACCCGTCGCAGCGCCTCGATCAGCGCCCGGTTCTCGTCCTCGGTGCCGATGCTGATGCGCAGGAAATTCTCCAGCCCGTAGTTGTCCACCGGGCGCACGATCACCCCCTCGCGCAGCAGCGCGTCGAACAGTTGCCGCCCCGGACGCCCCACGTCCACGCAGAGGAAATTGCCGAGCGACGGCAACACCCGGAAACCGAACCCCGTGAACGCCTCGGTGAGCAGCGCCATGCCCGTCCGGTTCAGCGCCCGACTACGGGCCAGGTACTCCCGGTCCGACAGCGCCGCCTCGGCGGCGGCCAGCGCCGGGATGTTGACGTTGAAGGGCTGGCGCACCCGGTTCAGGAGATCCGCCACCGCCGGTTGCGACAGACTGTAACCCACCCGTAAGCCCGCCAGCCCGTAGGCCTTGGAGAAGGTGCGGGTGACGATGAGATTGGAAAACCGCGACAGCCAGCGGCTGGCGTCTGGAAAACCCGGGCGCTCCACGTAGTCACAATAGGCCTCGTCCACCACCGCCAGCACATGATCCGGCAGCGCCGCCAGAAAAGCCTCCAGCGTCTCGGCCTCCACCCAGGTGCCGGTGGGATTGTTGGGATTGGCCACGAACACCAGCCGGGTGCGCTCGTTCACCAGCGCGCCCATGGCCTCCAGATCGTGGCCGTGGGGCATGGCCGAGTCCACGGCAAGCGCCGGCGCCACCCGCCCGGTGGCACCGATGGCCTGGGTCGCCAGGGGATACACGGCAAACGCGTGGGCCGAATACACCGCCTCCAAACCGGGACTCAGGAACGCCCGGGCGATCAGTTCCAGCACGTCGTTGGAGCCGTTGCCCAGGGTGATCATGGCGGTGTCCACGCCGTGGTGGCGGGCCAGCGCCTGCTTCAGGGCATAACCGTTGCCGTCCGGATAGCGATGGGATTCGGCCAGACTATCCCGGGCGGCTGCCAGCGCCAGCGGGCTCGGCCCCAGGGGATTTTCGTTGGAGGCGAGCTTGACGATGCGGTTCAGGCCCAGTTCCCGGCGTAGTTCACCCTCGGGTTTGCCGGGCTGGTAGGGCTTCAACGCCTTCACGCCGGGAGCGGCCAGTGGCAGCGGATCACAACTCGTGGCTTGGGGATGCATAGTGACACTCGTGGATGGGACACCGTCAGAGCACGCTGACGGGGTAGGAACCGAGAATTTTCAGGGAGGTGGCGGCTGCCGTGAGTTCTTCCAGAGTGCGGCCCATGGGCGCCTCCTCGCGATGGCCTTGCAGGTCGATGAAGAACACCTGATGGCCATCACCGGGACCGGGCCGCGACTCGATATGCTGGATGTTCACGCCGTGGCGGGCCGGCACCGCCAGCAACTCGTGGAGACTGCCGGGCCGGTTGGCCATGGTCACCAGCACGCTGGTGAGATCCTGCCCGGAGGGACGTACCGGCACCTTGCCCACCACCAAAAAGCGTTGCCGCTGGCGATTCAGCCGCACTTCACCGCAGATGAGCAGCGGCGAGGCGACAAACAGGTCCAGGGCATGGGCTACCCCCTCCCCGGCAGGGGTCTCCAGGGGCACCATGCCGTAGTGGCACTCGCCCGCCTCCACCGCCTGGCACACCGCCGCCACCGAGGCCATCACCCGCGCCTCCACACCCGCCCCGAACTGCTTGCGAAGCGCCCCGAGGCCAGCGCCCCCCGGCAACTCCGGGAAGGCCACGGTGAGCGGCGACTCCAGGGCCAGGCAGATGGACATGATCTCCCGGAACAGCCGGGCCATGTCGGGATCGCTCACCGGGCCGGGATTGCGCTCGATCACCCGCCGTAGCACCTGGGCCTCGCGTTCCGGGCGGTAGTACTGGCCGGCCTCGCCCATGGCGGCCTTGACCTCGGCCACCTGCTGGGCACAACCGGCGCGCTCGCTCACCAACGCGAGGATCTGCCGGTCCAGATCGTCGATTCTCTGGCGAATCCGCGCCAGCGCCGCCTGCGGGTCCTGCCAGCAAGGGTCCGCCACCGGGCTCAGTCCGTATCCAGCAACACGTCGGCCTCGGCGTCGCCGTCGATGATGGGCAGGCGCTCCATGGCGATCAGCCGCTCGTCGCCTTGCAGGCTGATGAGCTTCACGCCCTGGGCATTGCGGCCCACCTGGGAGATCTCCTCCACCCGGGTACGCACCAGGGTGCCGCCGTTGGTGATGAGCATGATCTCGCCGTGGCCGTTCACCTGCACCGCGCCCACCAGCGCACCGTTGCGGGCCGAGGTCTGGATGGCGATGATGCCCTGCCCCCCGCGACCCTGGCGGCGGTACTCATCCACCGGGGTGCGCTTGCCGAAACCGTGCTCGGTGGCGGTGAGGATGGTCCCCTCGTCCACCACGATGAGGGCGATGATCTTCTGGCCCTCGGCCAGATCCATGCCCCGCACCCCGCAGGCCGAACGCCCCATCACCCGCACATCGGACTCCTGGAAACGGATGGCCTTGCCGGCGTCGGAGAACAGCATGATATCGCGCTCGCCGTCGGTGAGGGCCACATTGATGAGGTAGTCGTTGTCCCGGAGGTCGATGGCGATGATGCCGCTGGGGCGGGGCCGGGAGTAATCCGACAGGGGCGTTTTCTTCACCGTGCCCCGGGCGGTGGCGAAGAAGATATAGCGATCCTCGCTGAACTCGCGCACCGGCAGCACCGCGTTGATGCGCTCGCCCTCCTCCAGCGGCAGAAGATTCACGATGGGCTTGCCCCGGGAGGTGCGTCCGGCCTGGGGCAGTTCGTAGACCTTCATCCAGTACACCCGACCCCGGTTGGAGAAGCACAGGATGGTGTCGTGGGTGCTGGCCACGAACAGCTTGTCCACGAAGTCGGCGTCCTTCATGGAGGTGGCGGCCTTGCCCCGCCCGCCCCGGCGCTGGGCCCGGTAGGCGGTGATGGGCTGGGATTTCACGTAGCCCGCATGGGACAGGGTCACCACCACGTCCTCCTCGGTGATCAGATCCTCCAGGGTGAGGTTCAGGTGATCGTCGATGATCTCGGTGCGGCGGGAATCGTTGTACTGGCTGCGGATGGCCACCAGTTCCTCGCGGATCACGTTCAGCAACCGATCCGGATTGGTGAGGATGTCCAGGAGATCCTCGATCTGGGTGAGCAGGATCTGGTAGTCCTCGCGGATCTTCTCCTGCTCCAGACCGGTGAGCTTTTGCAGGCGCAGATCCAGGATCGCCTGGGCCTGGGCGGGCGACAGGCGATAACCGCCCTCCACCAGCCCCTGATCCGGAGCGGCATCGTCGGGGCGAGACACCTCGGTGCCGGCGCGGGTCAACATCTGGGTGACGACGCCGGGCGCCCACAGCCGCCCGAGCATCTGCTCGCGGGCCATCGCCGGGCTCTCGGCGGCGCGGATGAGATTGATCATCTCGTCGATGTTGGCCAGCGCCACCGCGAGTCCTTCCAGCACGTGGGCTTTCTTGCGGGCCTCGCGAAGCTCGTAGAGGGTGCGCCGGGTCACCACCTCGCGGCGGTGGCGCAGGAACGCCTCCAGGATATTCTTGAGGTTCAGGAGCCGTGGCTGACCGTCCACCAGCGCCACCATGTTGATGCCGAACACGGTCTGCAACTGGGTGTGCTGGAAGAGGTTGTTCAGCACCACCTCGGCCACCTCGCCGCGGCGAAGCTCGATATAAACCCTGAGGCCATCCTTGTCGGACTCGTCGCGCAGATCCGAGATACCCTCCAGGCGGCGCTCCTTGACGAGTTCGGCGATCTTCTCCAGGAGCCGGGCCTTGTTCACCTGGTAGGGCAGCTCGGTGACGATGATGGCCTGCCGGCCCCGATTCTCGTCCGTCTCGATGTGGGTGCGGGCGCGGATGTGGATACGGCCCCGCCCGGTGGCGTAGGCCTCGCGGATGCCGGAGGCGCCGTTGATGATGGCGGCGGTGGGGAAATCCGGCCCTGGCAGATATTGCATCAACTGGCCGATGGAGAGATCCGGCTCGTCGATCAGGGCGATGCTGGCGTCGATCACCTCGCCCAGGTTATGGGGCGGAATGTTGGTGGCCATGCCCACCGCGATGCCCGACGAACCGTTTACCAGCAGGTTCGGCACCCGGGTGGGGAACACCGCCGGCTCACGCTCGGATTCATCGTAGTTGGGGACAAAATCGACGGTTTCCTTGTCGATATCGGCTATGAGCTCGTGGGCGATGCGGGCCATCCGCACCTCGGTGTAGCGCATGGCCGCCGGCGCGTCGCCGTCCACCGAGCCGAAGTTACCCTGGCCGTCCACCAGCATGTAACGCATGGAGAAGTGCTGGGCCAGCCGGACGATGGTGTCGTAGACGGCGGCGTCGCCATGGGGGTGGTACTTACCGATCACGTCGCCCACCACCCGGGCCGACTTCTTGTAGGGCTTGTTCCAGTCGTTGCCCAGTTCGCTCATGGCGAACAGCACCCGGCGATGCACCGGTTTCAGTCCATCGCGCACATCGGGAAGCGCCCTGCCGACGATCACGCTCATGGCGTAATCGAGATAGGACTGCTTCATTTCATCTTCGAGGTTGACCGGGAGGATTTCTTTGGCGAAGTCGGCCATGCGAGTGCTACACCTACAGTCGTGTCGGCAGGCCCCGGAGACAGTTCAGGGGCACCGAGGAATAACCCGATTAAACACGATATTCTACCACATTCGTCGGTAGTTGATCCGACCCGCCGGGACTATACTGGATCAACCATCCCGCCCCGCCACGCATCACCGGAGAGAGCGAACCACCATGGCGCAGAAAGACAGGCTCAGCGACAAGAAACTGGCCACCATGATCATCGAATCCGCCCGGGAAATCTGGCTTGCCGGTCTGAGCGCCTTCGAGCGAGCGGAGAAGGAGGGCGGTGAGTTCTTCGAGCGACTGGTGGAAGAAGGCCACCGGGTGGAGAACCGTGCCCGCCAGTCCGCCGACCAGACCTTCGAGGAGGTGAAGCGATCCACCACCGGCAACTGGGACAACCTGGAGCGGGTATTCGAGGACCGGGTGGCCCGGGCCCTCAAGCAACTGGGTATTCCCACCCAGGAGGATATCTCCGCCCTGTCCCGCCAGGTGGACGAGATCGACCGGCGCATCCAGCAACTCACCGAGGGCGAGACGCCGGTGGCCAAACCCCGCCGCGCCAGCCGCGCCGCCAAGACCATGGCCGGCAGCGATCCGCAACCGGCCCGGGACAACCTGAAGCGCATCGCCGGCATCGGCGAGGCCCTCGAGAAAAAGCTGAACGCCCACGGCATCACCCTGTTTCGCCAGATCGCCCGGTGGGATGATGCCGAGATCCAGCGGATCGAGTCCGAGGTGCTGGGAGGGGGGCGTTTTCTCGGACGTGTTGGCAAGGAGGACTGGGTGAGTCAGGCCCGGGTCCAGCACTTCGAGAAATATCGCGAGGAGATCTAGACCCGGGTTGGCGCTTCCTGGAAGGACGGTGACGGTTTGCCCACGTGAAATCCCTGAGCATAATCGAAACCGATGGACTGGCAGGTTTCCATCTCCTCGGCCAACTCCACCCCCTCGGCCAGGGTCTTGATGCCCAGATCCCGGGCCATTCGCACCAGGGTCTGCAGCACCTGCAGGGGCTGGGTGGAGCGCTGGTGGATATTGCGGATCAGGCTGATATCGAACTTCAGCACATCCGGCGGGACTTCCATCAGCTCCACCAGCCGGGCCTGCCCGGCGCCGAAATCGTCGTAGGCGAGTTTGATCCTGAGATCGTTCAGCAGTGAGCGAAGCTCGCGCATCATCCTGAGATCGGTCACCGCCGCCTCATGCACCTCCATCACCAGCGCCACGCCCGGGGCCAGCACCCGTAACTCCCGGAGCGCCCGTTGCAGGTGCTTCAGATCCATCTCCAGCGGCACGGTATTGAAGAACAACTCCAGCCCCTCGGGTAGCAGGCGCGCCTTCTCCACCCCGCTCTCCCGGAACAGGGTGGACAGTTCCACCTCCTTGCCGAGGCTGTTGGCGATGCGCAGCAACGGTGCCGGACTGGACGGCAGACCCGGCAGATTGCCCCGGCCCAGCAACTCGTAGCCGATGATCTGGCGGTCCTCGAACCGCACCAGCGGTTGAAAATACGGCGTCACCGCCCGGCTGCGCAGCATCTCGTTGAACTCGTCCCCGCAGTTCACGAAACCCTGGGGCAGCGACCGGGCCGCCAGACTGGTGACCTCCTCCTGCTGCTGGGTGATGGTGGGGAGCCTGCTGAGTTTCTTGCGAATGATGCGAAATTCCTGGGAGCCGAAGTGCAGGATATCGCCGCTCTGCAACACCTGATCGCCGTTGAGGCGCTTGCGGTTGACGAAGGTGCCGTTGGTGCTGCCGCACTCGCGCACCCAGATCCGATTGTCATGCTCGTAGATCTCGGCGTGACGGCGGGAAATCTCTCCGGAGGACAGGCGCAGATCACAGCCCTCCTGACGGCCGACGCTGAACGGCAGGGGTTTCAGATGGATCAGCCAGGTCTTGCCCTCGGCGCCGAAACCCTCCAGGTACCAGCCGCTGGCCTGTTCCGAGCCCTGCCCGATCTCCTCGTCCCGCTGACCGATTACTGGCACTCCCAAACCCTCGTGATGGTCGTCGCGATGAATTATACCGAATTTCCCTGTCCACACAGCGCTATCCCCCACCCCGTCGGCGCACCCGGGGTCTACTCGAACAGTCGATTGATAAGGTTATCGACGCCCTCTCCGCAGTGGGTCTTGCTCGCGGGCTACGGGGTCACCTCGTCGTTAAACAACTCGGGCTAATGTTAACGTCGTTTCATGAAACAAGTGTAACAAGTAGCCCCGGGGCCGCCGCCACGGTAAACAAATTTCACATTCCCATGGCGCCGAGGCTGGAAAAATCCTCAGAATCGGCTGTACTTCACCCCATCGTACCGGTGGCCATCGGTACCTGCCGGGATAACCTGCCGAAACTTGACTCTGGAGATTCCATGACACGCTTCCTGACCGCTGCCCTGCTGGCGCTGAGCCTACCCCTGAGCCCCTTGCCGGCCCAGGCCGCCACCCCGGAGGACACCCTGGTGGTGGCCTGGGTGTTCGACGATATCATCTCCCTGGATCCCCAAGAGATGTTCGAGATCTCCACCTTCGAGGTGGTGGGCAACGTCTACGACACCCTGGTGATGTTCGATCTGGACGACACCAGCCAGTTGGAGGGCCAGATCGCCGAGAGCTGGGAGGTCTCCGACGACGGCCTCACCTTCACCTTCAAGATCCGCCCCGACCTGCAGTTCCACAGCGGCAATCCGGTGACCGCCCACGACGTGGTCTACACCTTCCAGCGGCTCACCGCCATGGACAAGGGCCCAGCCTTCCTGATCCAGGATTTAGGGATAACCGCCGACAACATGGACGAGACCCTCACCGCCCCGGACGACATGACCTTCCAGATGGTGGTGGACAACCCCTACGCGCCCTCCTACGTGCTGAACGTACTGACCTCGGCGAACTTCTCCATCGTCGACAGCGAGTTGCTCAAGCAGCAGGAGCAGGACGGCGACTGGGGCAACGAATACCTGAAGACCAACTCCGCCGGTTCCGGGCCGTTCATCCTGCGCCAGTGGCGCCCCGATGAGCTGATCATGGTGGAAGCCAACGAGGATTACTGGCAGGGCGCGCCGCAACTCAACCGGATCTTCTGGCGCCACATCACCGAGCCCGCCACCCAGCGCCTGCAACTGGAGGCCGGCGACGTGGACATCGCCCGCAACCTCACCCCCGACCAGATCGAGGGGCTGGAGGGCGCCGAGGGTGTCGAGTTCACCGAGACCGCCCAGGGCACCAACCTCTACATGGGCCTGAACGTGGCCAACGAGCACCTGGGCAAGCCGCTGGTGCGCGAGGCGCTGCGCTATCTGGTGGACTACCAGGGCATGGCCGACACCTTCCTGCGCAACCAGTGGACCGTCAACCAGACCTTCCTGCCCCGGGATGTGCTGGGCTATGTGGACTCCAAGCCCTACAACCTGGACGTGGACAAGGCCAAAGCCCTGCTGGCCGAGGCCGGCTACCCCGAGGGCGGCTTCGGCTTGACCATCAACGTGGCCTCCACCCGCCCTGAGCGCATGGACGCCGCCCAGTCCTTCCAAGCGACCCTCGGCCAGGCCGGTATCGAGCTGGAGATCCTGCCGTCGGACGCCCGTACCGCGCTCACCACCTACCGGGAGCGCAAGCACGACATTTACCTTGGCACCTGGGGCGTGGATTACTTCGATCCGGCCTCCAACGACGTGTTCGTGGTCAACACCGACAACTCCCCCGACGCCGAGTCCAAGCCGCTGGCCTGGCGCAATAGCTGGCAGAACGAGGAACTCAGCGAACAGGCCCTGCAACTCCAGCGCGAGCGCGATTCCGAGGCCCGCGAGCAGGGCTACCAGCAGTTGATTCTGGACTGGCAGCCGGTATCGCCCTTCGTGATGATGTTCCAGGCCATTGAAGTGGCCGCACTTCGCGACAACGTGAAGAACTTCCGCCTGGGTCCCTCGGCGGACGCCAATCTGTATCTCAACGTCACCAAGGAGTGAGGTTTGGCCAGCGCCAGCGGCGGCCGTGTTCTTCGCACCGGCGGGGAACTGGCCGCCTCGGTCGCCCTCACCTTCATGGGGCTGTTGCTGGTCACCTTCATCATCGGCCGGCTGGTACCGGTGGACCCGCTGCTGGCGGTGGTGGGGGATCGGGCCTCGGAGGCCGCCCGCCAGCAGGCCATGGAGGAACTGGGGCTGAACCTGCCCCTGTGGCGGCAGTTCCTGATCTACACCGGCAACGTGCTTACCGGCGATCTGGGGATGTCGGTGACCACCTCCCGGCCGGTGGTGGAGGACATCGCCCGGGTGTTCCCGGCAACCCTGGAACTGGCCAGCCTCGGCATCCTCATCGGCGTGGTGTTCGGCATCCCGGCGGGGGTGCTGGCGGCGGCCTACCAGGATCGCTGGCCGGATCACGTGGTGCGGGTGCTGGGGCTGATCGGCTACTCGGTGCCCATCTTCTGGCTGGGGTTGATCGGGCTTCTCGTGTTCTACGCCCAGCTCCGCTGGGTGGGCGGCCCCGGCCGGCTGGATATCTTCTACGAGGGGCTGGTGCCCACCGTCACCGGGGTAATCCTGGTGGATAGCGCGCTGGCCGGCGACTGGGAGGTGTTCCAGAACGCCCTGTCGCACCTGGTGCTGCCGGCAAGCCTGCTGGGCTACTACTCCATGGCCTATATCAGCCGCATGACCCGGAGCCTGATGCTGGAACAACTGAGTCAGGAATATATCGTCGCCGCCCGGGTCAAGGGGGTGTCGGAGTTTCGCATCATCACCCGCCACGCGCTGGGCAATATCCTGGTGCCGCTGATCACCGTGGTGGCGCTGTCGTTTGCCAGCCTACTGGAGGGTTCGGTGCTCACCGAGACGGTGTTCGCCTGGCCGGGCCTGGGGCGCTATATCACCACTGCGCTACTGTCGGCGGATATGAACGCGGTGCTGGGCGGCACCATCGTGGTGGGCCTGATCTTCGTGGGCGTGAATATGCTCTCCGATTTGCTCTATCGACTGGTGGACCCCCGTGCCCACTGAACATGCCACCGCCCGCGCCTGGCTGCTGGCCGATGTCCCCGGGTCCGCCTTCCAGGCCTACTGTGGACGCCTGTATCTGGGCTGGCTGGCGCTGGCCCGCAACAAGCTCGCCCTGCTGGGGCTGGCGATCGTCGTGGGACTGGTGCTGTGCGCGCTGCTGGCGCCGCTGATCACCCCCTACGGACCCAACCAGCAGAATCTCGCCAACCGCCTGCAACCGGCCAGTCTCCAGCACTGGTTCGGCACCGACCAGCTGGGCAGGGATATTTACGCCCGGATTATCTACGGCTCGCGCATCACCCTCTATATCGTGGTGCTGGTGGCCGCCATCACCGCCCCCGTGGGACTCATCGTCGGCACTCTGGCGGGCTATATGGGCGGGCGCACCGACACGGTGCTGATGCGCCTCACCGATGTCTTCCTGGCCTTCCCGCGGCTGATCCTGGCGCTGGCCTTCGTGGCGGCGCTGGGACCGGGGCTTGAGAACGCGGTGATCGCCATCTCCATCACCGCCTGGCCCCCCTATGCCCGGGTGGCGCGGGCCGAGACGCTGACCATCCGCCACGCCGAGTTCATCGAGGCGGTGCGCATCCAGGGCGGCTCCACGGCGCGGATCATCCTCTGGCACGTGATACCCATCTGCCTGTCCTCGGTGATCATCCGGGTGACCCTGGACATGGCCGGTATCATCCTCACGGCAGCGGGGCTGGGATTCCTCGGCCTCGGCGCCCAGCCGCCGGATCCCGAGTGGGGGGCGATGATCTCGTCGGGGCGCCAGTACATCCTGGATCAATGGTGGGTGGCCACGGTGCCGGGCATCGCCATCTTCGTGGTGTCGCTGGGCTTCAATCTGCTGGGCGACGGCCTGCGCGACGTGCTGGACCCCAAATCCGCATGAGTACCATGAACGATCCCAACCCCGATTCTCCCATCCTGCGGGTGGACAACCTGAACGTGAGCTTCCACACCAGCAAGGGGGTGGTGCGGGCGGTGCGCCGGGTGGATTTCCACCTCGGCCGCGAGAAGCTCGGCATCGTCGGCGAATCCGGCTCCGGCAAATCCACCGTGGGCCGGGCGATCCTCGGGCTGGTGCGCCCGCCCGGACAGGTGCAGGCCGACGCCATCCGCTTTCACGATCAGGATCTGCGCAACCTCAGCAATCGCCAGTGGCGCGGCATCCGCGGCAAGCGCATCGGCATGGTGATGCAGGATCCGAAATACTCCCTGAACCCGGTGATGCGCATCGGCGAGCAGATCAGCGAGACCCTGCGGGTGCGCGAGCGCTTGAGCCGGGCCGAGCGCCAACGGCGGGTGCTGGCGTCGCTGGAAGCGGTGCGGATCCGCGATCCCGAGCGGGTCTACCGGGCCTATCCCCACGAGCTCTCCGGCGGCATGGGCCAGCGGGCCATGATCGCCATGATGCTGGTGGCCGACCCCGAACTTCTCATCGCCGACGAGCCCACCTCGGCGCTGGATGTCACCGTGCAGATGCAGGTGCTGGCGGTGATCGACGATCTGGTGAGCCAGCGGGGCATGGGGCTGATCTTCATCAGCCACGACCTGAATCTGGTGGCCTCGTTCTGCGACCGGATCCTGGTGATGTACGCCGGCCAGGTGGTGGAGAGCTGCCGCGCCGGGGAACTCCACCAGGCCCGCCACCCCTACACCCGGGGCCTGCTGGAGTCCCTACCCGATGTGGACAATCCACGGCCGGTGCTGCCCACCCTGAACCGCGACCCGGCCTGGCTGGAGGATGTCCCATGAGCGAGGCGGCGCTGCGGGTGGAAAAACTCCAGGTGAATTTCGGCCCGGTGGAGGCGGTGCGCACGGTGTCCTTCCAGGTGGCGCCGGGCGCGTGCTTCGGCATCGTCGGCGAGTCGGGCTCGGGCAAGTCCACCATCCTGCGGGCCATCTGCGGGTTGATCCGCGACTGGCGGGGCGAGATCCGGGTGCAGGGCACACCGCCCCGCTACGACCGGGCGTTTTTCCGGCAAGTGCAGATGGTGTTCCAGGACCCTTACGGCTCCCTGCACCCCCGCCACACGGTGAACGCGGTGCTGGCCGAGCCCCTGAAGATCCACGGCATCCAGGACCGGGGCCGGCGCATCGAGGCCATACTGGAACAGGTGGGTCTGGACCACAGCTTCCGCTACCGCTATCCCCACCAGCTCTCCGGCGGCCAGCGTCAGCGGGTGGCCATCGCCCGGGCGTTGATCCTGGAGTCCTCGGTGTTGCTGCTGGACGAGCCCACCTCGGCGCTGGATGTCTCCGTGCAGGCGGAGATCCTCAACCTGCTGGCGCGGCTTCGCGCCGAGCATCACCTCACCTACCTGCTGGTCACCCATAATCTGGCGGTGGTGAGTCACCTCTGCGAGGGGCTGCTGGTGATGAACGCCGGGCGGGTGGTGGAGGAGATGACCATCGACCAGCTCCGCCGTCACGAGACCCACGACCCCTACACCCGGCAGTTGCTCACCGCCAGTCTCGGCTACGACCGGGAGGCGGCGGCGAGCCTGCAGACCTTCGATTGAGGGGTGTACGACGACCACCGGCGCGGCCATAATGAACCCGGGTACATCTCAGGGATAGACCATGCTGGATACCGTCTGTGGCAATCTCCGTCTCAACCGACGCCGCTTCAGCGTCAGCGAGGTGGCGCGGATGCTGGAAACTTCGGTGCTCCAGGAGGGTAGCCGGTTCGAACTGATCGACGGGGCACTGATCGAGATGGCGGCAGCGGGTTCGCGCCACGCGGGTATGGTCAAACGTCTCAACCGGCGCCTGTTTCAGGCAGTGGGCAGTCGGGCCGTGGTGGCCGTGCAGGATCCGGTGCAACTGGATGCCTATTCCCAGCCGGAACCCGATCTGGCACTGCTCCGACCACGGGCCGACGACTATTTTCGTGCTCACCCCACCGCCGCCGAGGTGCTACTGCTGGTGGAGGTGGCCGATAGCTCCCTGCCCTACGATCTCACGGTCAAGCTTCCGCTCTATGCCCACGCCGGCATTGCGGAGTTGTGGTTGGTGGATCTGCCGGGGCGAACCCTGACGGTTTATCGGCACCCTGCGGGCAGCAGCTTTGCTGAACAGCACACCACGATCGCGGCGGATCTGGATGAGTTTCGCCTCACCTGCCTGCCCGGCGTGGTCGTTCCCCTCGCCGGCCTGTTCGATACCCCGGAATCTCCGTGATGACCCCATGGTCGGTGGATAGTGAATACGGGGTGCTGCGGGACGTGCTGCTGTGTCGCCCGGATCACTACCACTGGGTGCCGGAGGCCAACGCGGTGATCCAGTCCACGGTGGCCGCCGGTGTCCCCTTCGACGCAGTAGCCGCCCGGCACCAGCACGATGAACTGGTGGCGGCACTGGAAGAAGCCGGCGCCCACTGCCATTTCCTGGAGCCCGATCCCCACCTGCCCTACCAGGTCTACACCCGCGATAGCGCGCTGGTGACGCCGTGGGGGGCGGTACTGCTGCAATGTCAGCGCCCGGAGCGGCGCGGCGAGTGGTACCCGGCGCTGCGGGGACTGCGCGAGGCGGGGCTGTCATTGCTCTGGGCGGTCACCGCAGGACCATTGGAGGGCGGCGATATACAGATTCTGCGCCCGGGCCTGCTGCTGATCGGGGTCAACGACAACCGCAGTCGTAAGCAGAGCGCCGCACAACTGCGGGGCTGGTTCCAGGAGCGCAACTGGACGGTGCGGCTGGTGCCGTTTCCGGCCCATTTTCTGCATCTGGATCTGGTGTTTTGCCTGGTGGCGGAGAGACTCGCGCTCTGCTTCGAGGAGGCGCTGGACGAGGTCACCCGGCAATGGCTGGATGCCGAGGGCATCGAGCGCATTCCCATGAGTTACCGGGAAACCATGACCATGGGCGGTAATGTGGTGGCGCTGGGCAACGACCGGGTACTGTCCTCGGCCCAGCATCCGGCCATCAATCAGCGGCTACGGGCGGCGGGACTTCGGGTTTTCGATCCCGATCTCGCCATGTTCGTTCACGAGGGCGGCGCGGCCCACTGTCTGACCCTGGCGTTACGCCGGGAGTCCGTCGGCGGGGATTGAGGCGGCGCGCTTCCATTCCGGGGGGAGGCCCGGAGTCATGGCAAGCCACAAGGACGTGAAGCTTCCCTTCGGTCTGCGCATCACCGACCAGTACACCGCCAATGGTCTGGTCCGCTCCTGGCCCACCCACACCGTGAGCCTGCTGGACCCGGACTGCGATACCACGCTGGTGGTGCCGGGTGGACACTGGTGCCGCTGCTTCTTCCACGACAGCACGCCCCGGGATCGACTGTCCCGCACCCTGGCCACCCTGGAGGATATCCAGCGGATCCTCGCCTTCACCGCCAATCTTCGCAGCGATGACCGGTTGCTGGTGCATTGCTACGCCGGGATATCCCGCTCCAGTGCGGTGGCCCTGGGCATTCTCTGCCAGCACGGACTGAGCCCCCGGCAGGCGCTGGCGATGGTGCGCCAGCTCCGCCCCATCGCCTCGCCGAACAGCCATATCCTTACGCTGTTCGACGCGGTGCTGGCACTGGACGAGGCGTTGAGTCTGCTGGGAAACTGCCGGGACGAGGCGGACTGAACCGACACCCTCAACTGAACCAGAAGTGGGTGGCGCCGAGGTCGGGCGCCTCGCCCCGGCGGATGAAGTCCACCACTGCCTCCACCACCACGGGGGAGCGTAGAACCCGCCGGTGCCCCAGATGACTGGTCACCAGTCGCCGGCTTCCGGGCCATACATCGGCCAGACTCATGCCCGCCTCGAAGGGCACCTCCCGGTCCCCCCGGTCA
>JGI12109J20283_10424675_pt1 | contig 18408 bp, 19 predicted proteins | sample ElkSlonscriptome_12_FD_20283 | JGI IMG/M metagenome (IMG submission 20283)
GAAAAAGCGCTTTTGGGTACTTTTGAGGTGATTGTCAAAAGTACCTCGCCAGAAAGCGGGCGAAGCCCGCGTGGCGAAATCGAAGTTGACTTTGATCTTCCATAAAAAAACCACATCCGCTACCCGCGTGGCGAAATTGAAGTTGATTTTCATCCTAGAGAAAAACCACATCCGCTGCCCGCATGGCAAAACCGCAGTTGACTTCGATCTTCGCTGTTCGAGATCGGGCACTGAATCGCCCGGATCCTGTGCGGGAGGCACAGGCCAAGGGGCCTGCGAACCGTTGCCTCGACTATAGAATCAACGATCTGCGTCGTGGCGACGGGCGCATGCTACGGTTCGCAAAACTGTGTCGAGCCACAAACCGAATCGAAAACGAAATCGACCGCAATGACCAACTTTCTCGAAAACCTCAAGCAGATTGTCAACCGCCACGAGCCGGAGTCCGACGAGCGCGCACTGCCGCGCGCGGCTGCTGTGCTGCTGCTGGAGCTGGCGGCCACCGACGCGGGAATCGACGCCGACGAGCGAAGCGTGGTCGAGCGTGCCGTCAAGGAGCGCTTCGGCCTTGCGCCTGCCGAAATGGAAGAGCTGCTGGAAGAAGCGGGTCGTCAGCAGCGCAGTGCCCACTCGCTGCACGAGTACACCCATCCGCTTCGCACCGGCCTGGACTCGTCCACGCGCGGCGAGCTGGTCGAGTGGTTATGGCGCGTCGCCTATGCAGACGGCCGGCTCGACCGTCACGAGGAACACCTGATTCGACGGCTCGCCGACCTCCTCGGCGTACCCCATAAGGAGTTCATACGACGCAAGCACCTTGCTGCATCGGGATGATTTGCGTGCCAGCGATCACTGATCGCAGTGAGCGATGCAATCAGCCGGGGTAGAACTTCTGGCGGAAGGTCAGGGAAAAGGGGTTGCCCTGGCGTCCCTCCGGCTGGATCGAGACGTTGAAATTCAGCGATTCCTCGTTGCGAAACCTGAACTGGCCAAGGTAGTAGATCGCACCCTGATCCCGGATCTCGCGTAACTGGATGTCGCGCCGCTGGCCGGTCAGGTTGGCGGCCTCGGCTTCCACTCTTGCCTGGACCGGATTCCCGGTTTCGCTATCCAGCACGGTGATGTTGAGTATGGCCCGGGTGCCCGAGCGCTGGATGCCGTAGGCGCTCGCAATCTCCGGCTGCAGCATGTTGGTGTTCAGCGTGCTGTAGTGGACCTCGTATTTGCCGAACTGCTCAGCCTGCTGGGCCGCGACCGGCGTCAGCAGCACAATCGCCAGCATTGCGGTGAATATCTTCCGTATCGAATCCATGGATCGCTTCTCCGTATTGCGTGAGTGGGGCGCATCCGCTCGCCTCGCGAGCCATTCTGATCCGACTGTCGGCGAACGGCGAACGCCCGAATCGATGCCTGTCGGCCGAGATCAGCGCACGCCGATCAGGATCATCAGGAACTGGATGCCGATAATGGCGATCAGCGGCGACAGGTCCAGGCCGCCGATCGACGGTACGACCCGGCGAATCGGGGCCAGCACGGGGCGCGTGAGTTGATAGATCACCGGGATGATGGGATGCCGCATGGCGCCGCCCACCCAGGAGAGGATCACCTCGGCGATGATCAGCACCATGTACATCACCAGCAGCATACGCACCAGGCGGAAAAGGCCGATGACGAGGGCCTGAAGCGGATCGACGCTGTAGCCGGATATCGCGCTGACCACGATGACCGCGATCGTCTGTATCACGATCATGGCGACGACTGCAGCGGTGTTGAAACGCCCGATCCGGGGGATCAGTTTCGACAGCGGCGCGACCAGAGGGTCGGTGACCTTGAGCAGGATCTGGCAAACCGGGTTGTAGTAGTCGGCGCCGACGGCTTCCAGCAGCACGCGCAGCATCAGCGCGGTCAGATAGAGGCTGAACAGCGTTTCGATCAGAAATGCGAAGGCGTTACCTACCGAACCGCCCATTCAATCGCTCCAGAATGAAAGTTGACTGGCTTTCGCTCCGGCGCCGCGTAGGCCGAGCGAGCTCATCCGGCATCCCCGTCGCCGAGTTCACGCCCTCTCCGGATCGCAGCAGATACCGCCGAGGCAACGATTTCCTCCAGGTCCCCGCGCTCGAGTGCCGCGAGGCCGGCCTCCGTGGTGCCTCCGGGAGAAGTCACGCGTCGTCGCAATTCGGCTGCGTCGACGTCGCTGTCGCCGAGCATGGCGCCGGCGCCGGCCGCCGTCTGGGCTGCGAGGCCCTCGGCGACCTCGGGTGCCAGACCTGCGTCGATGCCCGCGCGCGCCAAGGCTTCGGTCAACGCGAAGAAATAGGCCGGACCCGAGCCGGAGACCGCGGTCACCGCGTCCATCAGTGACTCATCGCTGATCTGGAATACTCGGCCGACCGATTCGAAAATCCCGGTGACACGCTCACGCTGGTCCGCCGAGCACGACCGGTCGGCGTAGAGGCCGGTCGCCCCGACGCCTTTCAGCGCCGGTGTATTCGGCATGACGCGGATAACGGCATGCCGTTGATTGCCGAGTGCGCTGCGAAGGGTCGCGATTGGCACGCCGGCGGCCACGCTGACTACGACGCACTCCGCGGAAAGGAATCCGCCGATTTCGGTGGCAGCGGCCTCGATCAGCTGCGGTTTGACCGCCAGGATCACGATATCGGCGCCGTCGACCGCAATCTGGTTGTCCGGAAATACCTGGATGCCGAATTGCGACTGCATCGAATCGCGGGCTGCCGCGTTCGGATCGGCCGCCGCGATCGCGTCAGGCCGGTGCCCGCGAGCGATCATGCCGCCTACCAGCGCCCGCGCCATGTTGCCGGCTCCGATGATCGCGATGCGTTGTTCCATTGGCGAATTCTAACCGCCGTTGCGGCGGCGATGCGTCGTCGTATCAGTCGGGGCGCGGCCCGAACAGCGCGGTGCCGATGCGCACCATCGTCGATCCTTCGGCGATGGCGTCTTCGAGATCGCCGGACATTCCCATCGAAAGCGTATCGACGCCGGCATGGTCTTGCTTCAGCCGCTCGAGCAGCAATCGCATGTTCGCGAACGGCTCGCGAGGATTCTTTTCGGAGCGCTCTACCGATGGAATCGCCATCAATCCGCGCAGATCGAGCGAGCTGCGACCGGCGATCTCGTCGGCCAGTGCGGGAACTTCGTCCGGATCGCAACCTGCTTTCTGGGGCTCGCGATCGATGTTGACCTGGATCAGCACCGAGAGCGGATGCGACGCGGGCGGTCGCTGATCAGCCAGCCGTCGCACGATCTTGGCGCGGTCAACGGTCTGGACCCAGTCGAATCCGGCGCTCAGTGCGCGCGTCTTGTTCGACTGGATCGGGCCGATGAAATGCCATTCGGCGTCCAGATCGTCGAGTCGGTCGAGCTTGCTCAGCGCTTCATCGACGTAGTTCTCTCCGAAGCAGCGAATGCCGGCTGCGTGGGCAGCGCGAAGTTCCTGCGCTGAGCGCGTCTTGCCGACTGCCATCAGCGTGACGTCCTCGGGCTTCCGGCCGCTTGCGCGGCACGCATCGGCGATTCGCTCTTTCACCTCGGCGAGACGCTGCGTCAGGGACTGGGCATGAGGCATTTTTCGAGCCGTTCGAATCAGGTATGATCCTCATTGTACGAACCCGGCAGCCTGGGGGCATGCGGGTTCGTACATCGGCGCTGAGAAACGTTTCGCCGCGATTTGAGGTTCCAGGTCGCGCGCTCGTACGGATCGCCGGTCACCGGGTCTGAGGTCCAGCCCGCTTTCGCCCCAGCCGGAGGATGCTGATGGACATTACCGAACTGCTCGCGTTTACCGTCAAGAACAATGCGTCTGATTTGCACCTGTCGGCCGGATTGCCGCCGATGATTCGGGTCGATGGGGACATCCATCGGATCAACGTGCCAGCGATCGAGGCCAAGGAGATGTCCGACCTCGTCTACTCGGTCATGAATGACCACCAGCGGCGAGATTTCGAAGCCGAGCTCGAAGTCGACTTCTCCTACAACGTGCCGGGTCTTGCGCGCTTCCGCGTCAATGCCTATCACCAGGACCGGGGAACGGGCGCGGCCTTCCGAGTCATTCCGAATGAAATCAGCACGCTGGAAGACCTCCAGGCGCCCACGGTATTCCGCGACATCATCGATGTGCCGCGCGGTCTGGTGCTGGTGACCGGGCCGACCGGTTCGGGCAAGTCGACCACGCTGGCGGCGATGGTCGACCATCTCAACAAGAACGTCGCTGGCCATATCCTGACCATCGAAGACCCGATCGAATTCGTGCACAACTCGAAGAAATGCCTGATCAATCAGCGTGAGGTCAAGAAGGACACCCTGGGGTTCAACCAGGCGCTTCGATCGGCGCTGCGCGAGGATCCGGACATCATCCTGGTTGGAGAGCTCCGGGATGTCGAGACGATTCGGCTGGCGCTGACCGCGGCCGAAACCGGCCACCTGGTGTTCGGCACGCTGCATACCTCGTCGGCGGCCAAGACCATCGACCGGATCATCGACGTGTTCCCGGGCGACGAAAAGGACATGGTTCGCTCGATGCTGTCGGAATCGCTGCGGGCGATCGTTGCGCAGACCCTGATCAAGCGCGTCGGCGGTGGTCGGGTTGCCGCACACGAGATCATGATCGCAACCCCGGCGATTCGAAACCTGATTCGAGAAGACAAGGTCGCACAGATGTATTCGGCGATCCAGACCGGCCAGAATGTCGGCATGACCACGCTGGATCAGAGTTTGAGCGAACTCGTTCGACGAGGTCTGATCGCGAAACCCGAAGCGCGCCGCAAGGCCGTGGACAAGAAGGCATTCGCCTGAGTCGCAGAATGCTTAACGGAGACTGACGCATGAGCGTGATCGATACCTGGCTGAAAAAGCTGCATGAAGAACGCGGATCCGACCTGCTGATCACGGTCGGTGCGCCGCCGTGCATGAAGGTCAACGGCAGAATCTCGCCGCTGAACCGCGAGCCGCTGACAAAAGAAGCGGCCAAGAGCATCGTGCTCGGTACGATGTCCGAAGACCAGGTCGAGAAATTCATGCGCGAAAGCGAGTTGCAATATGCAATCTCGATCGACGGCATGGCGCGGTTCCGGATGAGCGCATTCTTCCAGCGGGGTTCGATCGGTGTCGTCTGCCGGCGAATCGAAACCGATATTCCGAATTTCGAAGATCTGGACTTGCCGCCTGCGCTGGGAGAACTTGCGCTGCTCAAGCGCGGCATCGTCATCATGGTGGGTGCGACCGGGACCGGTAAATCGACCACGCTGGCCGCAATGATCGGGCACCGCAACGAGAACACGACCGGCCACATCATTTCGATCGAGGACCCCATCGAGTACGTGCATCGGCACCGGCGCTGTCTCGTGACCCAGCGTGAGGTCGGCATCGATACAGAGTCGTTCGAGCTGGCACTGCAGAACACCCTCAGGCAGGCGCCCGACGTCATTTTGGTCGGCGAGGTCCGCACACGTGAAGCGATGGAGCACGTCGTGACTTTCGCTGAGACCGGCCATCTGTGCCTCACCACGCTGCACGCGAACAACGCGAACCAGGCGATGGACCGGATACTCCATTTCTTCCCGGAAGACAAGCATCAGCAGGTGCTTCTCGACCTGAGTTTCAACCTCAAGGCCGTGGTCGCCCAGCAGTTGGTGCCCTCGATCGACGGCGGACGAAGGCACGTCGCGCTGGAGATTCTGAGCTCCACGCCGTTGGTTAAGGAGAAGATTCGCAAGGGCAAGATCGACGAGCTCAAACAGATCATGAAGGACTCGGTCCACCACGGAATGATCACCTTCGACCAGAGCCTTCTGCAGCTTTATCAGGACGGCTTGATCTCCTACGACGACGCGGTGCGCCACGCCGATTCGGCCAACGAGGTTCGTCTCGCGGTCAAGCTCAGCGAAGGCGGCGACGCCGAATCGCTTTCCAGCCGGTTGCGCAACGTCGATCTGATCGACAGCCAGTAGATCGAGTCCCGATTCGGCCGCGGCGCAGTGGCTGCAACTCTTAACCGCCGTTTAACCCGCACCGGCCTATGATTCCGGATGTCGTGAGGAAGCTTCGCTCGGCCTCTGGCCCGACATTGCTAGTGAGTACGGAAACAGGGCAATATCCTGGCCCGGGCGTCTGCCCGGGCTTTTTTTACGCGTATCACGCCGCTCCTGGCGGTTGTCATGGAATGACCGGAACATGCGCATCCTGATTATCGAAGACAACCGGGATATCGCCGCCAATCTTGGTGATTACCTGTCCGATCGCGGTCATGACGTCGACTATGCCTACGATGGCATCACCGGATTACGTCTGGCGACCGGGCATGAATTCGACGCCATGGTGCTCGATCTGGCGCTACCGGGGATGGACGGTCTCGAGGTGTGTCGCAAGCTGCGCGAGGAAGGCCGCAAGGAAACGCCGGTTCTGATGCTGACCGCTCGCGATCAGCTCGACGACAAGCTGGCGGGCTTTGAATCCGGCGCCGACGACTATCTGGTCAAGCCGTTCGAATTGCGCGAGGTCGAGGCCCGACTCGAAGTGCTTGCTCGCCGTGGCCAGCGCGTCTCGCCGCGCGAGCTCGACGTCGGCGATCTCCACTTCAATCTCGAAACGCTGACCGTCTCCCGGGCCGGAAAGAAGATCGATCTCAATCCGATCGGTCTGAAGCTGCTGGAAAAGCTGATGACCGCGTCGCCCGCCGTGGTTTCACGGGCCGAACTCGAATATCACGTCTGGGGTGAGGAGTTACCCGACAGCGACAGTTTGCGCGTGCACATCCACAGCCTGCGCGCGGCAATCGACAAGCCATTCGACAAACCCTTGCTGACGACTCGCCACGGAATCGGGTACAGCCTGGTCGATCCGGATGCAACTTCGAAACCGGCTTAGAACCCGGATCGTTTTTTCGTTCCTGCTGTTCGGCTCGCTTCTCAGCCTGCTGTTCGCAGCTGCAGTGATGTTTCTCCAGGCATGGCTGGAGGACGCGTTGATCGCTCGTACGCTGGATCGCGAGATCGATCAGTACATGACCGAACTCCGGACCGACCCGTCGGTCGTCGAGCCCTTCTACACCCGGATTCAAGGATACGTCACGCGCCCGGGGAGGCCGGATATCGTGCCGGAAGCGTTCCGTGATCTGCCCTCCGGCGTTCACGACGTGACCTCGCAAGGTAGAGCTTACAAGGCCGCGGTGCGCAAGGACGACGACTTCTGGGCGTTCCTTACCTATGACGTTTCCGAAAACCGCGAGCTGTCGCGCCGCCTGCTCTGGGCGCTGGCCGGAGCAGTGCTTCTGTTCTCGTTGCTCTCGCTTGCGCTGGGCCGCTGGTCGGCAGGCCGAGTCATGAAGCCGGTTTCCAATCTGGCCAGGCGGCTCCAGGCGCTGGAAGGAACCGAGGGGCGCCTCGACCTTGCCAGACACTTTTCCGACGACGAGGTAGGCCAGCTTGCCGAAGTGGTCGACGAATATTCGACCAAGCTCAATGAACTCGTCGAGCGCGACAAGGCCTTCAATGCCGATGTATCGCACGAACTGCGAACGCCCCTCGCGGTGATTTCGGGCGCCACCGAGCTGCTTCTCGCGCAGCCGGATCAGCCGCCGCGCACGCGCGAGCGTCTGCTGCGTATTGCGCGTGCGGCAAGGCAGTCCAGCGATATCACCACCGCGCTGCTGCACCTGGTGCGCGCGGAGCGCGGTTCGGCCGGCGTGGCCTCCAATCAGGACGTCGGAGACGTGGTTGCACAACTGGTGGAGAATTACGAGCCGCTGCTCGAAGGGCGTGATCTCGATCTGTGCGTCGAGCAGTCGGCCAGTCTCAACGTGATTGCGCCGGAGGCGGTCATCGCGGTCGTCATGGGCAACCTGCTCGGTAACTCGATCCGATATACCGCTTCGGGTGAAGTTCGGATCGAGGTCGAGAAGGGCCGCGTCCGGATTCTGGATACGGGCCCGGGGATTGCGGAGGATGAACTGTCGCAGGTCTTCGACCGTCACTTCCGGGGGCGCGATGCCGGAGGCAAGGGGTCCGGGCTCGGATTGAGCATCGTCAAGCGTCTCTGCGACCTGTACGGCTGGTCGATCGGCTTTGCCAATCGAGAAGGCGGCGTCGGTCTGGAAGTCAGTATCGATTTCTTCCCGGACCTGGACGACCTGGAGCACCATTCGGAAAAGGATCCGGCGTAACCGTTCGGGCGGCAGTGCGCAGCGCCGTGCTGGTCGCTCCCGGCGGCGGTGATATCATCCAGCTTCGGTAAATTCGATCCGTTAGCGATGGCTATAGTCCAATGCCCGGCCTGTAACCGACGCATGTCGTCGGTAGCCAGGGCTTGCCCCCACTGTCACGAACCGATCGGTGAACTCGATGCAGCAGAGCGCGCTGAACTGGCGCGACGTCGCTGGCGAGGGCAGCTCTATCGGGCGAGAAATCTGACCTATCTAGCCATGGCCGTGGTCGTGGTGGGTTCGCTCATCTGGTGGATGACGCCGCCGCGAGGCTTGATGCCGCCGATTGCGCCGTCCGCGGCGCTGCTGCTGGGACTCGGGCTGGTCGGTTACCTGGCTTCCTGGGGCTGGTTCATCTGGTTGCGATATTTCCTGGACCCGGACCGCAGACGCTCATGACGGGCGATCGCGACTGTCATGGCCTCGATAAAAAGTCGGGCAGGTCCTGGTTCACGCATGCGCAACAGCGAGCCGGCGAAGCCGCCAGGCTTTATTAATCGCGCTGCTGGGAATTGCCTTCAACCGCGCATCGATTTCGACCTTCCGGTTACTGCCGATTCTGGAAAGTCAGGATCGTCGGGTCGTGGGGTTCTTGCCGGAAACGACAAACCCGGCTGCTTTTTTGGTCGGATGCGCTCGAGAACACCGCAAGCGGGTCAAAGGTCGTGCTTGTAGCGGACATAGGGGATCCGCCCGTAGATCCCGTCGACCGCGCTTTGCATCGTCTGATCCGATGCGCCGCCCGGCAATTCATCGAGCACGTTGGATACGCCGACGCTGATCGAGGCACGCGCTGGAGCCCGCCAGGAAAGCTCGATGTCGAACGACCGGAGTGCCTCGCCGCGGTAGCCTTCGCCCATCCAGTAGGGCAATTCACGATACTGCCCGATCAGGTCGGCTCCGAATTGGCGTCCTCGCCACGCAACGCCGACTTGACCGGCGTTATTGAATTCGGCGCGTTCGGCCTTGGCCAGCTCGGCCGGGTCGAAGGCAGCCGGTACCAGGCCGGCGTTGACGGCAAGCGATTCCGGCGCCTGCCGGTATCGCTCGAGCTGAAGGTCGAGAAGCAGGTCGCCGACCTGACCCATCCTGAGCCCGAAACTCACATTCATGTTCACGCCGTCGATCCGCTCGCTTGTCGGCAGGCCGCGGGAAACCGAACTCGACTGAGTGCCGGGGTCGAACAGCGGAGTCGATTCCACCGCACCGGTTCGTCGGCTCCCGGTATACGCACTCGCGCTGACGCTCAATCCCGGAGCCGCCATCCAGCGACCCTTGACCTGGATCAGGTTGGCAGAATCGTCGGGCAGCGGTTGATCGACGAACCGGCAGTCCTCCACCAGGAATGACTCGATCGTTCGCGTAGCGCGCGAGCACTGGATGTGCGCCAGACTGGCGGTATTGACTTCCCACGCTTCCAGCGACCACGACAGCGTCGGCGCGCCAACCCCGGCGAGACGATCCGCGGAAGACAGCGAAACGGTCAACCGCGGCCTCTGGGTAATCGGAGAGCGATCGCCCAGACTCATCGGTTCGTTGGCCAGCAGCGACAGCCACGGGGACTCGTAAGCGGACGGATCCGGTGTCGGATCGGGCGTCGGCGCCAACCGCCAATCCTGCGCGCCAGCGGTCGCCGCGGCGGCAAGCGCGCAGGTCAACACCAGCAAGTTGATGATTGGCGATTTCACGATGCGATCCGTTCGTCAGTCCCGTAGCTTTTGATTGCGTTCCGGACGTTGGCGGCAAGCTCGAATAAGATCGACTTGCGTTGCCAGCCGCCGGACTCCCTTTTGAACGCGCGCTGCCGAAAAAGTTTTCCTACCGTTAAATCGTATCAGAATCGCACCGCCTGGGCAATCTCCGGCGCGAGGATAATTAGCGCGATTCCGGGGACTTACCGAAGTGACTTACGCTGATTCGGGCCATTGACCCGGTGAAACTCAGCCGTCCGCCGATGGCTGCGCGGATTTGCAAATTGATCGACACTTGAGTACTTTTGCGCATGCTGCGCAGGTTTGTCGGGGCGAGAGCCTTGGTTCGAGCCGACCTGAGTTCACCCGCGATCGATTTCCTGAACCCGTTCGGCGCTGACCACGGATACCATCGGGATCCGCCGGCGCGATTCGGCACAGCGATCCAGAACCGCCGTCTGCCGGAATGTGCGAGCGGTTCGACTCACGTATTTTTCGACAATTAGAGATTGCCCGGGGAGTTTCGATGGATTGTTTTCTGGTAGGGATCGACGGTAGCGACTGCGGCGATCGGGCAATGACGGCTGCCGCCGAGCAGGCGCGTGCTGCCGATGCGGAGCTATTGATCTGCTACGTCATTCCATGGTCGCCTTACACGTTCTCCACGCCGGAAGAAAACGCCCAGCGTCATCGCCGGCGGGAAGAGGAGCTGAACATCGCGCAGAGCAAGCTTCTCGAGCCCCGCGCAAAAGAGCTCGAAGCCTCCGGTCTGAAGGTGCGCGCGATTGCCCGCCATGGCCATCCGGTACGCTCCCTGGTTGCGCTGGCCGAAGAGCATCAGGCCGGGATGATCGTGATCGGACGCTCCGGCGATACGCCGCTGAAGACGCGGATTTTCGGCGGCACTGCGGCCGGCCTGGTCCAGTCGGCGCCGGTGCCGGTTCTGGTCGTTCCCTGACCGCATGTCGGAGAGCGCCGTTCCGAGCGTCACCAGCGAATTTTTAATCGACGCCGGCGCCGGCGTCGCGGCCCCGCCCGGCCGGCCCAGCGGGTCCGTCGAAGCATCCATTCCGGAGACTCAAGACCGATGAAATCCAACCGTATCGCGCTGGCATCGATGCCGGCGTTCAGCCCCGCCGCAGCCCAGGCGCAAAATGGCGTGGACTCGATGATCGACCGGATCGTCACGCCGCTCTCCGACGCGCTTTCCGCGGTGATTTTCTACGAGATTCCGGTTCCTTTCATCGACCAGGGCATTCCGTTCATCGTGCTGTGGCTGGTGATTGCGGCCCTGTTTTTCACTTTCTATTTCGGTTTCATCAACCTGCGCGCGCTCAAGCATGCGTTTCGCCTGGTGCGAGGCGACTTCACGTCGCCCGACGCAGCCGGCGAAGTGACGCATTTCCAGGCGCTGGCCACCGCGCTTTCCGGTACGGTCGGACTCGGCAACATCGCCGGTGTCGCGCTGGCCGTGTCGCTTGGCGGACCGGGTGCGACGTTCTGGATGATCGTCGCCGGACTGTTCAGCATGAGCACCAAGTTTGCCGAGTGTACGCTGGGCGTGAAGTACCGAAACGAGTACGCCGACGGCACGGTTTCCGGCGGGCCCATGTATTACCTGAGCAAGGGACTTGCCGCCGAGCGACCGGCGTTCGCCGGACTCGGCAAGGTGCTGGCGGTGGTGTTCGCGGTGTTCTGTATCGGTGCATCGGCCGGCGCGGGGACGATGTTCCAGACCAATCAGGCGTTCAGCCAGCTGGTCAACGTGACCGGAGGAGAGTCCAGTGCGCTGGTCGGTTTCGGCTGGTTGTTCGGGCTGGTCGTGGCGCTGCTGGTCGGCCTGGTCATCATCGGCGGCATCAAATCGATCGCGCGCGTGACGGAAAAGATCGTGCCGTTCATGGGCATCGTCTACGTACTGTCAGGGCTTTTGATCATCGGCATGAACATCGACCAGCTGCCGGCGGCCGTCCAGGCAATCGTCGTTGGTGCTTTCCAGCCCGAAGGGATGTACGGCGGCTTCATCGGTGTGCTGATCATGGGCTTCCGGCGCGCCGCGTTCTCCAATGAAGCCGGGGTCGGCTCGGCGGCCATCGCGCATTCTGCGGTGCGCACGGACAAGCCGGTCACCGAGGGATTGGTCGCGCTGTACGAGCCGTTCATCGACACGGTGATTGTTTGCACCATCACCGCGCTGGTCATCATCATCACCGGATCGCTCGACCCGACCGGTCAGATCGAAGGCGTCGAGCTGACGTCGAGAGCCTTCGATTCGGCGTTCGACTGGTTCCCGCAGGTGCTTCTGCTGGCGGTCCTGATGTTTGCGTTCTCGACCATCATTTCCTGGTCGTACTACGGGCTCAAGGCGTTCACTTACCTTTTCGGTGAAGGGGAGAGCAAGGAACTGATCTTCAAGGGTATGGTGCTGGCGGCGGTGATCGTCGGTTCGTCGATCAACCTGGCCTCGGTGATGAACTTTGCCGACGCGATGCTGCTGGCCATGGCGGTGCCCAACCTGATCGGTGTCTACCTGCTCGCGCCGGTGGTCAAGCGTGAGCTGAATGCCTACTGGGAAGACTACAAGGCTGGACGCTTGAAGACCTACCGCTAGAATGAAGGTCATGGCTGAACAGAACGACAACCCGGCGATCATTCTCAGCGGTTACCAGTTCGTCCCGATTCAGCATCCGGCGCGCTGGCGTGACCGCGCTCGCGACTTCGGCGAGCGCCATTCGCTGAAGGGCACGGTGCTGATAGCCGGCGAGGGCATCAATTTCAGTCTTGCAGGCTCCCGATCGGCGCTGGAGCACTGGCTGGAGTGGGTCGGCGCAGGGCTTGGCTGCAGGTCTCCGGTGCTGAACCGTCAGGTGCTTTCGGGAGAGCCGTTCCGGCGTCTGAAAGTCCGCGTCCGCGACGAGATCGTCACTTTCGATGCGACGATTCGCCCGGAGCGCGGTCGCCACGTTCCGCCTGATGCCTGGAACGAACTGATCGCCCGTGACGATGTACAGGTCGTCGATACCCGGAACGAATACGAAGTCCGTATCGGAACCTTCGCAGAGGCGGAAAACCCGGGCACCGACTCGTTTACCGAATTCAAGGATTACTGCCGTCGCTCGCTGGATCCCGGCCGTCCAGTGGCGATGTTCTGTACCGGGGGCATCCGCTGTGAGAAAGCCGGAGCCTGGCTCGAGCAGCAGGGGTTCAACGCCGTTTACCAGCTCGAAGGAGGAATCCTTAGGTATCTCGCCGAAACGCCGCCTGCCGCTTCTCGCTGGCGGGGAGAGTGTTTCGTGTTCGACGACCGCGTCAGCGTCGATTCTTCGCTTCGGCCCACCGGTCGGATCGTTTGCCGGGGTTGCCGCAGGCCGGTCTCGGGTCTCGATGCAGCCGGCGTCCCGCCGATCGACGAGGACGGAAGCTGTCGTCTGTGCGCCGACCCGTTCGACGAGGCGCGACTGGGTAGCCTGCGTGAGCGGGCTCGTCAGGTAGAGCTGGCCGCCGCGCGCGGGCAGAAGCATCTTGGGCCGGAGGCGCAGTCCTGAAGATGGAAGAACGAACGGTACCCGACTGGCTGCCGGAACCGCTGCACACTCCTTGGGAGTTTCTAGCCGCCTATCCGCTCGCGCTGTCGGCCTCCGTGGCCGTCGTGGGCGTGGCGCTGGCGGTGCTGGTCCGCTGGATTCTGCTCTATGCGGTGATGCCGGCGGTGCGGCGGCTGCCAGGAGAACTGGCCGACAAGCTGCTGCGAATTGCCGCCAACGTCGGCGCCCTGCTGATTGCCTACGCGGCGCTGGCGATTGCCGTTCAAGTACTTGGTCTCAACGACCGCGTCGAGGAGATTCTGCTCCGGGTGCTGGTAACGCTGCTGATCCTGCAGCTGATGCGAAGCGGAATGCGCGCCGCGCGCGTCGGGCTGGAATTGCTGGGCGCGCTCCGCGACCGTTTTCCGATCGTCGAAGAGCGCACCATGCCGCTGTTCGATCTGCTGGCCAACGTCGTGATTATCGGCATCGCCGCGTACGCGCTGCTGATGGTCTGGAACATCGACCCGACCGCCTGGCTGGCCTCGGCGGGGGTCATCGGTATTGCGGTCGGTTTTGCGGCGCGCGAGACGCTGGCCAATCTGTTCGCCGGTTTTTTCATCATCGCCGACGCGCCTTACAAGGTCGGCGATTACATCGTCTTCGACACCGGAGAGCGTGGCGAAGTGACCAAGGTCGGAATGCGTTCGACCCGGATCCTGACTCGCGACGACGTCGAGGTCATCATGCCCAACTCGGCCATGGCCAACGCCAAGGTGGTCAATGAGTCGGGCGGCCGTTGGGAGCAATTCCGAATCCGGGTCAAGGTCGGTGTTGCCTACGGGTCGGACGTCGATGAGCTTGTTGGCCTGCTTGAAAGGATCGCGCTGGATCACGATACGGTCGTTCAGGAGCCCAAGCCTCGGGTTCGGATGCGTGGCTTCGGCGATTCATCGCTGGATTTCGAGCTGCTGTGCTGGGTCCGCCAGCCCGCACTGCGCGGGCTGGTCACCCACCAGCTCTACATGAAGATCTACAAGGAACTCAACGCCGCCGGCATCGAGATTCCGTTTCCGCAGCGGGATGTCTGGATGCGCGATGGCGGCGCCGGTGGGTCGTCGAGCGGTAGTGGCCAATTGGCCGATGGCGGTTGATCCAGGAACGGTTTCCGTTTTCGGCTTTCCGTTTTCCGCAGTCCAAACCGGCCCAGGTCACGGATCGATGGATTCGCGACGGTTCCGGGATTCGGTTCGTATCGGGCGCCGATTGCGGAAACCGGAGCCCGGAAAACGGAAAACGTCTCAGCCTTTCCCCGCCAACTCCATCGCCCGTCTTTCGACCTCGTCGAGCGGAATCTCCCCCTCGTCACCGCCCCGGCGTCGATATTCGACGATGCCGTTATCGAGGCCTTTCTCGCCGATCACCAGCACGTGCGGGACGCCGATGAGTTCGGCGTCGGCGAACATCACGCCGGGCCGGAGCGGGCGATCGTCGAGCAGCACGTCGACGCCGGCGCGCGTCAACGCGTCGTACAAGGCCTCGGCGCGCTCGCGCACCCGATGGGCCTTGTGGTGGTTTAGCGGCAGGATGGCGATCTGGAACGGAGCGATCGGTTCGGGCCAGATGATTCCCTTGTCGTCGTGGTTCTGCTCGATGGCGGCGGCCACGATGCGTGAAACGCCGATTCCATAGCAGCCCATCCACGGGTGGGCGGCGCGACCGTCCTCATCCATGACCACCGCGTTCATGGCCTCGGAATACTTGGTCCCGAGCTGGAAGATATGGCCGACTTCAATGCCGCGGATCAGCTCCAGCGTACCGGAGCCGTCGGCGGCCGGGTCGCCGGCCGCGACCGAGCGCAGGTCGGCGATCTCGGGAAGCGGAACGTCCCGCTCCCAGTTGATGCCGAAGAAATGCTTGTCGTCGACGTTGGCGCCGGCACCGAAGTCGCTCATCGCCGCAACGCTGCGGTCGATGACCATCGGGATCGGGAGCTTCACCGGGCCCAGGCTACCCGGGCCGGCCCCGATCGCTTCACGGATTTCAGTCTCGCCGGCCATGGTCAGCGGGTTGGCGACCTGCGGCAGCTTTTCGGCCTTGACCGTGTTGAGTTCGTGGTCGCCGCGTACCAGCAGTGCGATCAGAGGCGCCGCCTGGTCTTCTGCAGCATGAACAACCAGCGTCTTGACGGTCTTGTCGATCGGAAGATCGAACTGCTCGACCAGCTCTTCGATGGTCTTGGCGTTCGGGGTGTCGACCTCGAGTATCGCCTCGGAAGGCGCCGCTCGCTCGCCCGGGCTGAGCGCTTCTGCGAGCTCGACGTTGGCTGCGTAGTCGCCGCCGGGCACGTGGGCGATCAGATCTTCGCCGGAGTCGGCCAGTACGTGGAATTCGTGGCTGGTCGCCCCGCCGATGTTGCCTGAATCGGCCGTGACCGCCTTGAATTCAAGCTCCAGCCGCTCGAAGATTCGAGTGTAGGCGCGGTACATGACCTGATAGAACGCGTCGAGATCGGCTTCGTCGAGATGGAACGAATAGCCGTCCTTCATCAGGAATTCGCGCGCTCGCATGACGCCGAATCGCGGACGGATCTCGTCGCGGAATTTGGTCTGGATCTGGTAGAAACAGGCGGGAAGCTGTTTGTAGGACCGCAGTTCGGCCCGGGCAAATTCGGTGATCACCTCTTCATGCGTGGGGCCGAACGCGAATTCCCTCCCTGCCCGGTCGGCCATCTTCAGCAGCAGCGGACCGAAGTCGTCCCAGCGCCCGGTTTCCCGCCACAGTTCGGCCGGCTGGACCGAGGGCATCAGCATTTCCAGGCATCCGGCCGCGTCCATTTCCTCGCGGACGATACGCTCGACGCGCTTGAGCACGCGCAGGCCCAGCGGTGTCCAGGTATAGATTCCGGCGGTGAGTTTCCGGATCATGCCGGAGCGCAGCATCAATCGATGGCTGGCGATTTCGGCGTCGGCGGGAATCTCGCGCAGCGTCGCGAGATGGAATGCGCTGGTTTTCATGGATTCGAAAGCGACCGGACGGGCAAGCCCGCAAGTCTACCCAACTATTGCCCCGTTTGCCTGGAGCGGCCGGGCTGGGCCTGGCGGCCGGGGTTGGCGTAGGTTCGAACGTGGAGCAGAGCGGGCCGGAAGCTCCGGAACGGGGTGCCGTCAGCCAGCAGAACCGTCGATCCCGCCACACCATTCTTCCAGCAGGGCGCGATTTTCCTCGATCAGTTGCTGCTGACGATCGACATCGATGAACTGCTCATTGCCCTGATCGTCTTCGACGATGACGCGCCGGTTGCTTTGCAGCCAGAACAGGTTTTCACGCGCTTCGTTGCAGCGCGCTTCGACGAGTTCAGGGTCCGGTTCGCCTTCGCGCGGCGCACGGGAAACCTCCTCCATCGTCTCCTCGGCGGTCGTTGAAACGTCGGGCGACTCCAGCCGGGTGCTGGAGATCACGTTGCCGCTCGTGTCGATCGACTCGAAGTCGCGATCCATCGGCGGTTCGGCCGTGAAATGCGTCGTGCCGTTTTCATCGGTCCACTTGTAGTACGTTTGGGCCTCCAGATGACCGACTGCAGCCATCAGCAGGCAGCAGGCCACTGCAGCTAAGCTCGATTGGACGAATTTCATGGTCTGCACCTCCGGTTGGCAACGAAGCGGCATCTGCATGCGCCGATCGCTCGGTTTACGATAGCTGTCTCGAGTTCGACGCGCTCTACTGCACAGACTAAGGATATCACCGACTTGGCCGAAGACGAATCCAACTCGCGCAAGACGCTGGCTCGTGGCGCCTATCTGTTGCCCAACGCGCTGACCACCTCAGCGCTGCTGGCCGGCTTTTACGCGATCGTCGCCGGTGTGCAGGGCGACACCGTCGCTGCCTGTGTGGCGGTGGTCATCGCCGGGCTGCTCGATGGAATCGACGGTCGCGTGGCCCGCATGACCGGCACCCAGTCCGAGTTCGGGACCCAGTACGACAGTCTTTCGGACATGGTCTCGTTCGGCGTTGCACCAGCAATCCTGGTCTGGGCCTGGTCGCTGTCTTCGCTGGAAATGGCGGGCCCGATCGGCGCGAAGATCGGCTGGCTGAGCGCATTCTTCTACGCGGCTTGCGGCGCACTGCGCCTGGCACGCTTCAATACCCAGGCCGGCGTCGCCGACAAGCGCTATTTCCAGGGGCTGGCGAGCCCGGCCGCCGCCGGCACGCTGGTTTCGACGATCTGGTTCTGCGAGAGCCGCGGCATCGGGCCGGAGTCGGTCGGCTGGCCGATGCTGGTCCTGACCGTGATGCTGGGCGCGCTGATGGTCTCTCGACTTCGATATTTCAGTTTCAAGGGAGGCTCGGCGCGCGAGCGCGAGCGCGTTCCGATCGCGTGGATTTTCGTGCTGCTGGTCGTGATCGTGCTGCTGGCCATCGACCTGCCGGCGGTGCTGTTCACGATCGGCGTCCTGTATGTGTCTTCCGGGCTGGTCATGACCGTCCAGGGACGTTATGCGCAGCGCCGGAAACGCCGGCGCGATACGTTCTGATGGAAACGCGTCGGCTGCGCAAGCTCCATGCGATGGGCGTGCCGGTCTGGCGGCAGCGACAGCGGCGCGGCGACCGCCGGGGTTCGCGCAGCGGCCGGATTCGCCTGGAGGCAGGGTCGGGGCGCTGGCTGCTGGTTGTCGACGAAGTCGAGCGCGCCCGATACGACACCTTTCTCGGTGATCTGATGGCCACCCTCGGTCCGGCCGAGTGTCGTTTCGGCACCTGGTCGGATTCGCCTGATTCCGGGGTCGGTCCCGAGGACTGGATCGCGCACGGTATTGAACATGTGCTGGTCGCCGGGGCTCATCCGGGGGCGCCGGCTGACTGCGTCGGGGTCGCTTCGCTGGCCGAGCTGTCGTCTTCGGCGTCCGAGCGCCGTCGGCTCTGGGCACGTCTCCGCGAGCGGCTCGGGCGCTGATCGTGGCGGCAGTCCTCG
>JGI12109J20283_10343430_pt1 | contig 18400 bp, 15 predicted proteins | sample ElkSlonscriptome_12_FD_20283 | JGI IMG/M metagenome (IMG submission 20283)
TCTCGGGCGGTGCCCGGCGAGGCGGCCAGATCCACGCGACGTTCCGATCCGACTTTGCGAGCGGCGACACGATCGCCTCCATCACGACCGAGGATCTGAACCTGGAAGCGCCGGTCGAGGACGCCGTCGCCGTGTTCTCACCAGAACTCGCCGAACAGCTTTCCGAATCCAGGAACGTGTTCGATGTGGAGGGCACTGCGGACGTTGCAACGAACGTGCAGATCTCCGACGGCGAAGTCTCCGCGGAGATCACGGCCGGACGGATCGATCGCCTGCGCTTCGACTGGCTCGACGGCCGCATGGGCATTGATGATGGCCGGGGCGGCGTGATTGTGACGACCACCGACACCGGACCGCTGATCAACTTCGATCGACTCGTCGCCGAGGGTACGTTCAACGGTGAGGGCTTCGGTCGTGTCCGCATGCGAGGCGACATCCCATTGAACGCGCTGCGAGAGCGTGGTTCGACGCACCCCAGCCCGACGAGAGTCGATCTCGAAATCCAAGGCGGCTCGCTGGACTCGGCGCTGCTCAAGGCACTCGCCTCAAACCGCGCCGGCGAGGGCTTCGGGGCGCTGCTCGAGGCATGGCAGGTCCGCGGCGAGTACGACGCGCTCGTGGCCGTGGAAACCGCTGGGCATGCCGGCGTCGGGCCGGGCATGAAGCCGCTGCGCTCGTTCGAGCTCTCACCCTACGACGCCTCCATCGTGCGACACGCCGAGCGATTCATGGTGCCTTGGCTCAGCGGCGTAATCAGCGGGCAACAAATGTCTCCCAGCGAAGCCGGACCGGGCGGCGCGGCAGCATATCGAGGCGAGATTGATCACCTGACACTCGGCGGCGACGGTTGGTGGCTCGGCCTGGACGGCTACTGGCGAACCGATGGCGCGGGCCGCTCGGAAATGGAAACCACGCTCGACGGCGTCTTCAACGCCCCCGATGATCGGTCCGAAAGACGCCACGGCATACCGACACCGATTTTCGGCTTCGTACCCGAAGCCGTCATCCGATCGCTGGACGCGCTCATGCTGGAGAGCAAGGGCGGCCTCATGATCGAAGACGGCGCCTTGCGACTTGTCAGCCAGCGTCGTCGTCCGTTGCACGTCCAGTTCGAATCGACGATCGGGTTTGATGAAGCCACACTCGGTCGCAGACCCGTTGATGACCAAGCCGTGCAAGACTCGGACGCTCCTGCATCTCCAGCAACGAGCATGCGAGATGGCATGCTCACGCTCACCAGTGATAGCGAGCATCCGTCCAGGCTCGCATCGATCGCGCTATCGGCCGCCGATGGTGAAGTCTGGGGTCTGAGCGTGCGCAACACGAGCGTCACCGCCGAGGTCACTCGAAACCGTGCCGTGGAGCTCGAAGGCCTTCGAGCTTCGGTAGGTGGAGGCCGAATCGCCGGCCGCGGCAGGATCACGCTCCCTGAAGAGCCGGGGAGTGGCGTTGCCTACCAGTTGGACCTCTCTGGTGCCGGCCTCGAAACCGAACGGCTCGTAGCTGCCGTGCAAGACAGAAGCATCGACGATCAGCGGTCCGCCGGAGACCTGGACCTGTCGATGGGCCTGGCTGGCGTATTCGGCGATGCGCAGAGCCTGCGCGGCCGAGGTTCGATGCGCATCCGCGAGGGCTCTCCCGTCGATCTTCCGGTGGCCATCCGTGCCGCGGTCGAGGCGATGAACATCAACTTCGGCGCCGACCAATACGACGCCATGAACGCCGATTTCTACATCCTTGGCGAGACCGTGACCTTCACGAGGCTGGCGGTGAGCTCGCCCTCGGTCGTGCTCAGCGGCTTAGGCACCGTGGATCTGCATGATGGCGGGCTGGACTTCGATGTCACGTCGAGATCGACCAGCGACACGTCACTCCGTGGCTTCTTGAGATTGATCCGCGAGGTCATCGTGGGCGTCCAGCTCCGGGGCACGCTCGACGCGCCGTCTCCCGCCCCCCGGCCGCAGGCGATCGTCGGCCCGCTGGATCGCCTCCGGCGGATGCTCCAGGGCGGCATGACGTTCGAGGAGTGGCAGAAGGAGCGACTGCGGCGTTACGAGCAAGAGAAGGCCGAATCGGCCAGCGGATGGTGATGGGCGTTCTCGTACCGAACAAGCCTCATCTGCTACCCTTGGAGCCCATGGACGAGACCACCGCAAACAGCACCAACCCGACCCCACAGCACACCCCTCGTAGCCGTACGGATTGGCAGGAAGTGGGCCACCGCATCGACCAGTTGGTCGATATGGTCGCAGCCGACAACACCGAACCCTTTGATCGCAAGCTTGTGGCCGACCTGCTCGCGTCCGGGTTGAAGCTGCTGCCCGATGGGCGCGACCGAGGCGAGCTCAAGCTCATGACCGCGGCCTTTAAGGAGTTGCGGTACGCCTACCGCATCTTCGGGCGATACGCCCACGCCCACAAGGTCACGATCTTTGGCTCGGCCCGAACGCCCGAAGATCACCCTGACTATGTCTCGTGTGTCGACTTCTCCAAGCGCATGGCCGAGGCCGGCTGGATGGTCATCACGGGCGCAGGCGACGGCATCATGAAGGCGGGCCACGTCGGTCCGGGCAAATCCGCAAGCTTCGGTGTGGCGATTCGGCTGCCGTTCGAGACCACCGCCAACACGATCATCCACGGCGACGAGAAGCTCATCCACTTCCGCTACTTCTTCACGCGCAAGCTCATGTTCTTGTCCCAGGCCGAGGCCGTAGCCCTATTCCCAGGCGGCTTCGGCACGATGGACGAAGCCTACGAGACGCTCACGCTTGTGCAGACGGGCAAGAGCGGCATGATTCCCATCGTCATGCTCGAAGGTGAAGGCGGAGACTACTGGGATGAATTCCACGCGTTCGCCCGCAACGCGCTCCTAAGCCGGCAGATGATCAGCGAGGAAGACACCGCCCTCTACTACCACGCGAAGAACCCGCACGACGCCGTTCGACACGTGCTGGACTTCTATCGGAACTACCACAGCTCGCGATACGTGGGCGATGATCTGGTGATCCGGGTACGCCGACGCCTCGAGGCCGGGAATCTGGAGATCCTCAACCAGGAATTTGCCCGACTGGTCAAGAGCGGCCAGATCCGTCAGGACGGCCCACTCGAACAGGAAGACGACCATCTGGATCTGCCTCGAATCATCTTTACGCACACGCGGCGAGACTTCGGCATGGTCCGCACGCTGATCGACCGCATCAACGAGCTCGACGCTTCGTAACGCACCATGCTCCGAAACCTGCGCGACATCATGGGTATGCGATATCGCCGGATGGGATGTTGCCTCATGCTCGCCTCGTGCGTGATGGGCTGTCAGACCAGCGTGCGCATCCCCGATGCGCCGCCGCCTGTCGAGACCGACCCCGTGATGCCGATCGCCGGGTACGGTATGGAGTTGCGGCTCTGGGACCTCGATGCGACGTCGTGGCGACTCGCACGTTCGAATGCGGAGCTTACGGCGCTGTTCGAGCAATGGCTGAACAAGCAAGCCGAGCAAGAGTCCGAAGCAAGCGGCAGTCCGCCCTCGCCAGACGAACCGGTGCGTATTGAACCGGCGCTGGGCCCCCCTGTCGACATCGACGAGGCACCAGCGACATTCGAAGCCTTCGTTCATCAGCGTAGCGAGACGCGCCCTGAGCGTCCTGGACGCGAGCAATTCCTCCGATTCTCGTCGCTCCGCGGTACGCTCGACCCGAGTTCAGAGGAAGTCTGGCGTCGCAACGGTATGGAATTTGCCCTCGTCCCCGTCACCGAACTCGCCGCACTCCGGGCGGCAATGGGTGTGCCCGCCCCGCTCGAACGCACGTGGTGGGGATCGACCACGGCTTGGTCTCGCATGCTGGGGACGCGATGGATGCGCGATCGACGCATCGAAACAGATCTCGGCCCGCTCGAACTTGGAACAGGCCAATTCGGAATCGTGGGTCGTGCATGGGCGGCGCCCGGCGTCGGCGAGCCGGTATTGAGGCTTGATCTGTGTCCACAGTTCGTGCCCCGGCATCGACGGGAAAGCCGGCTCGAATCCAGGCTCTCCTCGAGGCTTCAATCCGACGCTGGCCCTCGCGACGCGCGCGCCGATGGAGCCCTCTTCGAGCGTTTGCTGCTCCAGGCCGCGATCCCTCGTGGCTATGCCCTTGTGATCGCAGCCGCGCCGAGGCTCGAGGCTACGGATGACGTCGGCCCCATGGTCGAGAGCGCCTCACTCGGCGAGGCACTGTTCTCTCGCCGCGGGCCGGGTGGTCGCGAGCAAACACTCGCCTTGGTCATCGTGCCGGTGCTCCCCGAGTGGTTCGCGCTCGACGGCAACTGATCCGAAGCCCGAGGCACTACAGCCGGACCCTGTCCACACCCTCGCTATCATCGATCCCACACGACATGTTGCGTGCGGGCCCATCGTGTCCTGGAGACCATGATCCCTTGCAACACGTGATTTCAGTCTTGTGGCTGCTGCTGGGCATCACGCTGCTTGTAGGTGGCGCAGAGGTCATGCTCCGCGGGGCGACCCGACTCGCCAAGCGGCTGGGCGTGCCCACCTTCGTCATCGGGCTCACGGTCGTGGCCTTTGGCACAAGCATGCCAGAGCTGGCAACCGGCATCGGAGCCGTGCTCAAGGGCCAGAGCGACCTGATCGTCGGCGCGGTGATCGGATCGAACGTGGCCAACATCGGCCTCGTGCTCGGCTTGGCGGCCGTCATCAGGCCCGCGAGGGTGCGCGGCGGGGTCGTTCGCCGCGAAGTCCCACTGCTCATCATCGTGACCGTCGCACTCGTGATCGCGCTCTTTGGGGGTTCGATCAGTCGCATCGAGGCGGGCCTACTCGCCGTCGGGTTCGTTTCGTTCATGCTCTGGACCTTCTACGCGTCCAGGCACCTCGACCCAGAAGACTCGACGCTGGTCATCGAGGCCGAAGAAGCGTCAGATGAACCAGATGAAGAAACCCCGAAGGCCGGCTTAGGGCTCTCGCTGGTGTTCATCGTGCTTGGCTTGGCCGGCATGGCCCTCGGCTCGGAGCGCGCTGTCGTTGGCGCCGAGGCCTTGGCTACCGCCGTTGGCGTGCCGTCATTCATCATCGGCCTCACGCTGGTTGCCCTCGGCACGTCGCTACCCGAAGTCGTCACGAGCGGCATGGCCGCGATCCGTGGGCAATCTGACCTGGCCGTGGGCAACGTGCTGGGCTCGAACATCTTTAACGTGCTGTGCGTCATCGGCATCAGCGGGCTCATCGGCCCGCTGGAGGTCCCGGCCATCGCCATCCAACGCGAGGCGTGGGTCATGCTGGCGTTGACGCTGGTGCTGCTTCCGATCATGGCCACACGATTCGTCGTCAGCCGCAAGGAGGGCGTCCTGCTGCTGACGGCCTACTTCACGTACATTGCCGTGGTTGCCATGCACTAGTCCGGATAAGTCTCCAAACAAGACATTTCGCCGGCTTCGGGGCGTTTCTCCGTCGACCCGGCCAACTCCAGCCCTCCTGCTGCCGATGGTACCGATTGAGTTCGTTCGCGATCGGAGGGGCCGATGCTGCGCGTGTCAATAAAGGAAGCTGCGCCGGGCATGCGCCTGGCCATGCCCGTGTACCACCCCAGGCGGGGCGGCCCTGTGCTACTCAAGGCCGGCGTCACGCTCGACGACCGCCTGATTGCCCGGCTGCGCGAGATCGAACTGCGCGAGATCTGGATCCGCTATCCGGGCATGTCGTTCCTGGGGCGATACGCGAGCCCGGCAATCCTCCAAGCTCGGGCCGAATTGACCCACAGCGTGCTTGATGCGCTGGATGCCGTTGCCTGCAACGCCGAGGCCCGGCTGGACTATGCCGAATACAAGCGGGCGATCGTGTCGCTGGTTGAACAACTGATGCGCTCGCCCACGGCGGCGTACTACGTCGAGGAGCTGGCGACCGAGTCGACCCCCCACGGACGCCACGCCAACAGCGTGTGCTTCTTGAGCCTGCTGATGGGCCTGAAGCTGAGCGATTACTTGATTGCCGAGCGATCGCGACTGCACGCCAGCCACGCAAAGGACGTCACGTCACTTGGCGTGGGCGCCATGCTACATGACGTCGGCATGCTGCGATTGTCGGCGCAGACGCTGCGCAAATGGAACAGCGAGCATGATGAGAGCGATCCACACTGGCAGCGACACGTCAAGCTGGGCTACGACATGGTCCGCAAGGGCGTTGATCCATCCGCGGCCGCGATCGTGCTGCATCACCACCAGATGTACGACGGCTCAGGATTCCCGCGTCGAAAGCTGCTGGGCGGGGGCTCGATTCCCTTGCAAGGCCAAGAGATCCATGTCTTTGCCCGCATCGTCGCCGTAGCCGATGCCTTTGATTGTCTGCGTGATAGCGGCAATGCACCCGGTGCCGATCGAGTACCGCAGGTTCGTCGCTCTACGGTGGCTGCTCTACGTCAAGTCGCGTTGGGCAAGATGGCCGAACGCTTCGACCCGATGGCCATCATGGCCCTGGTGGCGTCCGTGCCGGCGTACGCCCCCGGCTCGGTCGTGACCTTGAGCGACGGCACCCATGCGGTTGTCTGCAATTGGCGGCCCGATGATCCGTGCCGCCCCAGAGTGTTGCCGATCGATGGCCTCGACGCCGCAATCGACTCGCCGGAAGAAAGTGATGCAATCCTGGACGGCGACACGCACGTTCCAAGCAACGCGATCGATTTGAGCGCAACTCCCGGGCTGTACATCGCACGGGCCGAAGGTTTCGACGTCTCGGACGAAAACTTCCTGCTGCCCGAGGCGTCGGCGTTCGATCTGAAGAAGGCGGATCGAGACCGAGTCAATCGCGCAGAGACACTGGAAGCGCGATAGACGGGCCTGAATGGCTCAACCAGCGGCCGGCGTCACAGCCGTTGCTGCTTCATCGCTTGCAGCCGTCGTCGAGACAGGCGCCACCTCGCCTGTGCTTGACGCGTCAATGCCCTCGTCCGAATTCTCTGTATCAGCCGACGCGACGGCATTGCCTGTAGCCGCGGTATCGGCCTGGGTGGCCCGAGGAGGACGACCGCTGCGGCTGCGTTCGGGCACTGGCTGTCCGTCTTCATCCAGTCGATAACCCACGGCCTGCAAGCCCGCTTCATCCCAGCTTCGCGAGAGCACCTCGCCGGCTTCGGGCGAACGAATCAACACCCGATCGCCCGCTTCGAGACCAGCAAGCACTTCTGCCTGCGTTTCGCTGCGACGGCCGAGCTGGATCGGCACACGCTCGTACCGTGGACCAGCGGGACGATACACATATCGCAGTCGCCCCTCGCTGAATACCGACTGCACGGGAATCGTGAGGGCTTCGTCGACGCGGTCGAGCACGATCGTTGCTTCGGCGCGCATCGAAGGCTTGAGCTGGGTTGCCAAGTCTCCGGGCTCAAGCAGGATGCGAACCGTGTACTCACGGAGGTTCGGATCACGCCAATTGCCGCTCTCGGCCAGCACACCGATCGACTCTACACGTCCCGGCAGTATCGTCGAGCCAAGTGCCTCGATCTTCACCGTGGCGCCCTGTCCAGGAACGAGGCGACCGGCAAGGGATTCGTGCACCCGGACCGAGGCAACCATCTCGCTGGTGTCGGGAAGGACAATAACCACCTCGTTGGGCGAGAGTTCCATGCCGGGCTCTGGCGGATCGTCGTTCCAGCGGCCACGGCGAGTGCTGGAGTTGTAGACGACCAAGCCGTCGTTGGGCGCTCGGACCTCGCAGAAGCTCAGCTGCTCTCTGAGCTTGGCCAGGCGATCCTCACGAAGCTCGAGCTGGCGGCGGGCGTTCTTGCGGTTGGCCTCTTTGCTGGCCAATTCGATCGCGTTCTGCTTTCGTACACGCTCAACCTTCGCCTTGGCTTCCTCGACGTCACTGCTCTTCTGCTTCTCGTCTCGCGGTCGCTGGTAATCCTGGTAGGTGTCCAGGGCGAGTTGAGCCTGCTTCACGCGAGACTCGGCCTCGAGGAGTTGGATCTGCTCCTGGTCGTAGTCGTTCTTGCTCTTGAAGTCCCGTTGGTAGAGCTCTGTGCTCTGCTCGAACTTGTTGTTGAGCCGAGTGTACGTGCGCTTCGCGCTGTCGAGATCGGCCTGTAGACGCTCGAGTTCCTTCGGGTCGTCGCCATCACGCCATTGCTGAAAAGCCAGCTCGGCCAGTTCGCGCTCGAGGTTGGCCGCACGGAGGTTCGACTCATTGTCGCTCACGCGGATCAGGTAGGCGTTCTCGGCGGCCTCCAGATCGGCTCGCGCCGTTTCAACGCGGCTCTCTTCCTCGGTGATCTGCTGCTCGATCGATTCGCCGTTGAGGGTAAACAGCACGTCACCCTTGCTCACACGCGTGCCTTCAGCAATGATCGACACCAGCGTCGCGCGGCTGTCCAGCTTGTTGCGAATCTCCACCTGTTGGCGCGCTTCGAGCTCGCCGGTGGCAATCGTCTGGATGTCAAAGTCGCGAACCGAAGCTTGTATCACGTCGGTCGTGGTTGCGGCCTCATTCGTCGCGAAGTGCTCCGAGGCGTACCAGACCCCCCCACCCGCAACGGCTAGGACGACCACTGTACCCGCAAGCTTGACCAACAACGAACCGCGTCGTGACTGCACTTCTTTCACCCATCGCTCCTCGCCAAAAGGGGCGTCATATGCGGCTGCAGGTCGTTCCAGCGACGCGTCAACAATGGGCGTTGCCTGGCATCCTGCTCGGCCGGAATCAGAATCGACCGAATCGGGCCGATCGGTGGATCGAAAGCCCGTGTTCTCGAGAACCACACTAGTGTTCAACCATCCAGAGCCGTGAAAGGTTCCGCTCCGTCATTGGAAACCCCGAAATTGCATGGAAGATCCCTGTTGACGCCACGAGCCGCGCCAAATCCAGCTCATGAAGAGTCCAACGCATTGCCCTGGCTGATCGCTGTCGCGGCGCCCGCAGAGTCCCGAGCCGTGCTTTGCGGGCTGGATTTTGACCGAGATCCACCGGCCGAGTGGGACGTCGCTGAAGTCTCCCCGGGATTGTGGCTGCTCGTCACCGGCATCGGCAAGACCAATGCCGCCGCTGGGGTAGCCCGAGCTCTTGGTTCTCGGACGTTTGCAGGAGTGCTCAATCTTGGCATTGCTGGCTCGCTGCCCATTGCTGCCCCGGTGGGCATAGGCGATGTCGTGATCGCCACGCGATCGATCTACGCCGACGAGGGGCTCCTGCTCCCGGATGGGTCGTTTATCGGGTGCAGCGATATGGGCTTCCCGCTGGGTCCATTCGACGACTGGGGAGTGCGAGCCGATCCGCAATTGCTCGATCACCTGGCCCACCTGGCCACAGTGACCGCCCCGATTGCCACGGTCTCGACGTGTTCAGGCACCGATACGCTGGCCCGGGATGTTGTCGAACGCACCTGGGCAGTCGCCGAGGGGATGGAAGGCGCAGCGGTGGGCCACGTGGCGGCCCGGCTTGGGGTGCCCTTTCTAGAGATCCGCGCTATCAGCAACACGACAGGCGATCGCGGAAGTCAGCAGTGGGCGATCCGGCCCGCGTTGGCTCGCGTGGCCGACCTGACGACCGGCTTGGCCGCCGTGCTCGGCCGATAAGCCTGGCCGCCCACTCCGCGGACCGTTTGTGACGCCTGGGTCGTCGAGGACGCGTGTGCATCGCACTTCCGGGGTGGATCGCCGATCATCTTGGACCGATTTCCTAGCTGAATCGAGGACCGGCGCGGTTGTGCCGCGCTCGAATCGCGTGCAGGTCAGGGGGCCGCTGTGGGCATCTCGCTGAAAACACTCTCTGCGATTGGTTCAACCCGCCTCATGAGCGGCTCTGTGTCACCGATCGCCTTTGAATTCGGCACGTCCGAGTTGAAGGTGCTACAGATCACCACGGGATCCAGCCCTCATCTGGTTGCCGCAGCCGCGCTTGAGATGCCCTCGAGGCTCCGGCGAGACGCCCAGGCCCGGTTGGCCTTTCAGATTGAGGCATTGCCCAAGCTGGTGAAGGCAGGAGGCTTCAAGGGCAAGCGAGCGGTATGCTCCATGCCTAGCGCCAACTCCTTCTGTAAGCACTTGAAGATCGTCAAAGCCGATGGCGTGTCGCTGGACGCGCTCGTGCGGGCCAAGCTGCAATCGACAATGGGATGCGATCCGAACGCGCTGGTGTTTCGGTGGGTTCCCGTCGAGGGCGGGGCCGGTAGCCGCAGCGAGGTCATCTGCATGGGCGCCGGACGAGAGGTGATCCAGCGACTCATGCGAGCGCTCAAGGCGGCCAAGCTCGAACCAGTGGCCATGCACAGCGACTTCCAGGCCATCCTGACGGCGATGCACGCGTGCACGCGTCACCTGGAGGATCACGAGGACAAGCCCACGCTCTATCTCGAGCTGGGGGCTGGCGGTTCCCGAGTCCTAGTCGGCGATGGCGAGCGACTGGCGTTCGCAAAGTTCGTCGAGATCGGCGGACGCCACCTCGATGAGGCCATCGCCCGAGAGCAGAACATCGATCTGGAGCGTGCGCGGAACATCCGCCTTGACCTCCAGACGCTGGTTCCCGAGGCTGCCGCGACGCAATCCGTGCCCGACGAAGCGACCGAAGACGAGACCGGCGGCAGCGGCTCGGGACTGGCCATGCTCGAAGCGGCATTGAAGCGTTCTCGGGCTCGGCCCAACAACGACGAGAGCGGTGAGAGCGCGGTGATGGCGGCCCTCGACGAGAGCGCGATGGGCATGGAGACCCTTGACGAGGCCATGTCTCGTACGGGCACCGACCTTGCCGAGCCGTTGGAGATACTCACCGACGAGGTCCAAATGTGCGTCCGGTATTACAACGGGCTCTGCCCGCAACGCCGGATCGAGCGTGTGGTGTTTCTAGGCGGCGAGTGCCGTCAGATGGCCCTGTGCACGCACGTTGCCAAGCGGCTGAACCTGCCGGCCCAGATCGCCGACCCGCTGGCGCGTGTTACTCGGACCGGCAATGAGCCCTGCATCGGTACGGACCTCAGCGGCAGCCAGCCCGGATGGGCTGTTGCGCTTGGCTTGTGCCTTCGTCCAACCGATCTTTGAACAGGCCAATATCCCGGAGGATGGCAATGCTCGGACCTTCTAGCGACAACAACCAGCAGGGCGGCGCCCTCGGTGGCGGCTTCCTGCCCGAGGACTACGTCCAACGCAAGGCTGAAGGGCGAGCCAATATTATTGGCCTCACTCTCTTTTGCGCGGTGATGGGCACGGTCGTCGCCGCGTTCTTCGTGACCAACAGAAGCTGGAAGACGGTGCACGACGAACGCGAAGCCATCGCGGTGCAGTACACCGCAGCCGAGCCTGAGATCGAACTGCTCATCAAGCTGGAGGAGCGCAAGGAGCAGATGCTTCAGAAGGCCGAGATCGTGACGGCGCTCATCGAGCCGGTTCCTCGAAGCATCCTGATGGCCGAACTTGTCACACGCATGCCCGAAGACATGACGCTGCTGACCGTTGATCTCCAGGGTCGTCGCGTGGCGGACGCCGCACCGACCAAGAACGAGGGCGACAAGCGATCAAGGCGCGCCAGCGCCCGGGGTCGTAAGGCAGGCAGCCTGGGCGGTACGCGCACTGGAGCAAGCGCCGAAGAGGGCGAGACGACCAAGATCCTGCCCCCCCGCTATCAGTACACGCTGACGCTGACGGGCGTGACACCGGCCAACGGCGATATCGCCGACTACCTGGACGCACTCAAGCTCTCGCCACTGCTGCGCCGTGTCGAGCTGCACTACGCCGAGGCTCAGAAGATGAAGGATCTCGAGCTGCGCAAGTTCGAGATCAGCGCCGAGATCGATCCGCGCGCCGATGCGCGAGGGATCGATCCGCCCGACGCCGATAGTGCGTTGGCGACCAACGGCACGCCGCCAACCGATGCCGAGACCACCGATGGTGGCCAAGGCGAGGCCAAGGCCGAAGACGACGAGGCATATGCCACCGTCAACGAGAACGGGGAGGGCCAGTAACATGAAGTTCGGCATTCGAGAGTTCGTGCTGCTGTTGGTGCTCTTCGCGGTTCCATTGGCCAGCTATTGGTTCGTGTTCAGGCCGCAGAACGCCCAGATCGAACGGGCCCGCGAGGAGATTGCGCTGCGGCGTGACAAGCTTGACAAGCTCCAGCAAGAGAGTGCCCGGCGTGGCACGCTGGAGGCAGCGACCGATCAGATCGCCGAACGCATCGAGTCGATCGAAGCACGCCTTCCGACGAACAAGGAGCTTTCGGACGTCGTCCGACAGGTCTCTGAGCTCGCCATCGACTCGGGGCTCGAGCAGCCGTCGATCGTGGCCGAGAAGCCCGTCAAGGCGTCGCTCTACATGGAGCAACCGCTGAAGATCGAGATGACCGGTGACTTCCGAGGCTTTTACAAGTTTCTTCTCGAGCTCGAACGCCTCGATCGCATAACGCGATTGCCGGACATGAAGGTTCGACGATCTGACAAGGTGGACGGCCACATGGTGGCCGAATTCACGCTGAGCATTTACTTCCAAGACGAGGAGGCCTGATGAACACCGATCCTCAAGCTGCTCCCGAACGCACTGATGAGGTGGAGCCTGCGGTCGAGAGCTATGCGGCCGATCCGAAGAAGCGGCTGCCGATGCAGATCGGCGTCGTCGCGGGCGTCCTGCTGCTGGCGGGTGGCGTGATCTACTGGATGCACCACAAGGGCATTGCTCCGGCCAAGCTCTTCAAGCCCGTGGAGATGCGATACACCATAGAGCAGACCCAAGCGCGTCACTACGAGGGCGAAGAGCGCATCTTACGCAGCCTTGCAATGGCAGGTCCTCCACCTCAGGTGCCGCTGGACGACATTGACGAGAATCCATTCCGCCTCGAACGCGCGCCGCAGCAGCAGGGCCCGATCATGCCCACAGAGATCGGGCAGGTGCGTGACCAGACGCTCGTGCAAGCCGAGCAAATCCTTGGCTCGCTCAAGATCGAGATGGTGCTCAACAGCGAGTCCAATCCGCTGACGCGAATCAACGGCAAGGTCTATCGCGTGGGTGACAAGATTGACGGGATCCTCGAGATCGTCGGCATCTCCGGGCGCTCTGTCACGTTCCGCGCGAAGACGCTGCTGCGCACTATGGAGATGGAAGGCAATCGCTAGCCGTGCGGTTCATCGTATCTCAAGCATGAATTTCTGAGAGTGCATGACAGATGAGCAAGTACAACATCGATGACATTCTCAGTGAGTTGTCCGACTCCTCTGGATCGGGCAAGCCAGCCGGCAAGGGCAAGCCGGGTCGGCATCGCATCGATGAGTCGGAGCAAGCGTTTAGCCCGCTTCCCTCGATGCCCGCGCACCAAGGCGATGCCGGCCGGGACTCAATTTCGGACGATCCGGCTGTAAAGCAGCGCCACAAGCAGGCCCCCGATGCACGAGTGGGCAAGGCGATCAGCGACGTCTATTCGCCCGAAGCCGAGAGCATCGGCGACGAGTACGACACCAGCGAACTGGCCGAGCGTTTGATCTCCAGCGGCGCGGTCTCGGCCGAGGATATGGTCCAGGCCCAGAACATCGTCAAGCAGACACCGGGCAGACGTCTCGTTGAGGTGCTGCTTGAGCGCGGCGCGGAGGAGGAATCGGTCCAGCGTGTCGTCGCCACGAATGCCGGACTCACGTTTGAGCGGATTGATCTGGACGCTGGCCTGGACGGCGGATTCGATGGTGCCATGCTCCAGCGTCTTGGCGGCGACTTCTGCCGCGAGCACCAGGTTCTACCGCTGCGTACGGAGGGCCAGCGAGCCGTGGTCGGCGTCGTGCGTCCGGACGACGTGTTCTTGTTCGACGAGCTTCGAGAAATGCTCGGCGTGGTTGGCGTCAAGATCGTCGTGGTCACGGGCTTTGATATCCGCGGGGCGCTCGAGGTCGCGGGCATGGGCGAGCACGCCGAGGAGCCCGAAGACGTTGACCTCAACGAGATTCTGGATCAGGTCGACGAGCAGGATGTCCAGGTCGAAAAGAGCGAATCGCAGGAGGTTGATCTCGAGCAGAAGGCCGGCGAGAGCCCGGTCATTCGCTACGTCAATTACATCATCCAGCAGGCCATCAAGGACGGCGCCAGCGATATCCACATCGAGCCGGCCGACAAGAAGCTGAAGGTTCGATTCCGCATCGACGGCGTGCTCTTCGAGGGAATGAACCCGCCGGCATCGATGTCGGCGGCGATCACCAGTCGCCTGAAGATCATGGCCAACCTGGACATCTCCGAGCGGCGCGTGCCACAGGACGGGCGAATCCGCTGCGTCGTGGCAGGCCGAAAGCTCGATCTGCGTATGTCGACGCTACCCAATACCTATGGCGAAAAGACCGTCATGCGTATCTTGGATACGAAGAGCATCAACGTACAACTCGAGGATCTTGGCTTCTCCGACGATGCGTTGCAGGTCTGGCGCGGTCTGGTTACCGCGCCCCACGGCATCACGCTGGTCACCGGCCCGACCGGTTCGGGTAAGACGACGACGCTCTACGCCTCGCTTCGCACGCTCGACAAGAACAAGATGAACATTTCCACCGTCGAAGATCCGGTGGAGTACCACCTCGACGGCGTGACGCAGACGCAGACGCACGAAAAGATCGGCATGACATTCGCCAAGGCCCTCAAGGCCCTGCTGCGTCAGGACCCCGACGTCATCATGCTCGGCGAGATTCGCGACATGGAAACCGCCATGACGGCGGTCCAGGCCGCGCTCACTGGACACTTGGTGCTGAGCACGTTGCACACCAACGACGCACCGTCGAGCATCACGCGCCTGGTCAACATCGGTCTCGAGCCGTTCCTTGTTGGCGCCGCGGTCAATGGCGTGCTCGCCCAACGCCTGCTTCGACGCCTGTGCAAGCATTGCAAGGCCGAGGAACGTCCGAGCGAAGAGATGAGCGAGTATCTCGAAATGCAGGGCATGGCCACGGACAAGATCTGGGCGGCCAAGGGCTGCGACAAGTGTCGCGGCACGGGATACTCCGGTCGTGTGGGCATCTACGAACTCTTGGCGGTCGATGATCGCCTGCGCGACGTCGTTGCGGGCAATCCCAACGTCAGTGAGTTTCGCCGCATGTGCATGGAGCGTGGCATGATCTCGCTGCGGATGGACGGCATGAACAAGGTCAAGCAGGGGCTCTCGACCGTCCAAGAAGTGCTTCGCGTGACCGACGGCAACCACTAGAGAACCGGCCGACCGTAGACACTCGAGGCCACGACGCTATTCTTGCATCATGGCGTCACTATCCCAGGTTCAAAGCCCGGCTTCACCCAGGCAGGCCGCCCGCCGCAAGGCGGCGGTTGACGAGTTGCTTGATCCAGAGTTCTTCAAGTCGTTGGGCGATCCCACTCGCGTCCTGCTGCTTCGCTGTCTGCTCAAGTGCAAGCGGGCCTGCTCGGTGAGCGAGGTGGCCGAGTGCTGCGACGTGGACTTCTCTGTCGTCGCACGGCACCTTTCGTTCTTGGCCCGCGTGGGCGTGCTAGAGGCCAAGAAGGAAGGCCGTACCGTGTGGTACACACCTCGGTGTGAGGACCTGAGCGAGACCTTCCGAGCACTTGCCGACGCGATCGACGACTGCACGCCTATCTCCGCCGATTGCGGCGGCAGCGATTGCTGTGAGGAGGATTGATATGGCACGTTTCGTTCCGCCGCGCGTCATGTTCTTGTGCACGGGCAACTCGTGCCGAAGCCAAATGGCCGAGGGTTGGGCGAAGCACCTGCTCGCAGACACCATCGAGCCTTGCAGCGCCGGCACCGATCCTCAAGACGTGAACCCGCTTGCGGTGAAGGCGATGCTCGAACTCGGCGTCGACATCTCGGATCATGAAAGCAAGTCAATCGCCCAGTGCGATCCGGACACGCTGGACCTCATCATCACCGTATGCGGCGCCGCGTACGAGCAGTGTCCGGTATTCACCGGCGACACGCGAGTGGTCCACCACGGCTTCGACGATCCGCCTCGACTGGCCGCCAACGCGCTGGATGAAGACGAGGCCATGCGACACTATCGCCGGGTTCGCGATGAGATCCGCGCCTACGTCGAGACCATCCCGAACTTGTTTCCTCGCAAGGACATGCCTTGATGGCCGAGCCGCCGTGCCTCACCGGGCCACGTCGGCGATTGGGCGTGCTCGATCGCTTCTTGACGCTGTGGATCTTCTTGGCCATGGCCGCGGGGGTGCTCATCGGCCGGTTCGCCAGCGGCGTTCCAGAGGTGTTTGACCAGATGAGCGTGGGCACCACCAACATTCCCATCGCCATCGGGCTCATCCTGATGATGTACCCCCCGCTGGCCAAGGTGCGATACGAGAAGCTGCCAGAGGTCTTTAGAGACTGGAAGATCCTCGTGCTCTCGCTCGTCCAAAACTGGGTCATCGGCCCAGCACTTATGTTCTTGCTCGCGATTGTCTTCTTGCGAGACCAGCCCGAGTACATGACCGGGTTGATCCTCGTCGGCCTGGCTCGATGCATCGCCATGGTGCTTGTCTGGAACGATCTGGCCCGCGGTAGCAGCGACTACGCGGCCGGGCTCGTGGCCTTCAACAGTATTTTCCAGATCCTCTTCTTTGGAGCTTATGCGTGGATTTTTATTACCTTCTTGCCGCCGCTGTTGGGCCTTGAGGGAAACGTCGTCGATATCTCGATGGCAGACGTGTTCACGAGCGTACTGGTGTATCTGGGCATCCCGTCCATTGCGGGCATGTTGACGCGCTTCGTGCTTCGTACGATAAAGGGCGAGGCGTGGTACAGCACCGTATTCATCCCTCGCATCGCGCCCGTCACGCTCGTTGCACTGCTGGCCACCATCGTGCTGATGTTCTCGCTCCAGGGAGACCGCATCGTCGAGCTCCCACTCGACATCGTTCGAATTGCCATACCGCTGACAATCTACTTCGTCGTGATGTTCTTGGTCAGCTTCCTCATGGCGCGCAAGTTTGGCGCTGACTATCCCCGGGCCGCGACGCTCGCCTTTACGGCAAGCGGCAACAACTTCGAGCTGTCCATTGCGGTCGCCATCGCCGTCTTCGGCCTGGGCTCGGGCGTCGCATTCGCGGCCGTCGTTGGCCCGCTCGTCGAGGTACCAGTTCTGATCGGCCTTGTCTCGGTCTCACTTTGGCTCGGCCGTCGTCTTTATGCAGCTCCCAATGCCACGTCCCAAGGAGAAACGCCATGACCACTACCGATCCACACGCTACTCGCGAAGACATCCTGAAGGGATACACCAAGATCGCCAGGGATGGCCAGTGGTCGGGGGTGCAGGCCTCGTCCAAAACGAACGGGTCGTGCTGCGGCGGTGGCGGCTGCTGCGGCCCCACGACCCTGACGGCCGAGCAGGTCGGATTAGCCGTGGGATACGGCGCTGAGGATCTCGCCGCCTTGCCCGAGGGCGCCAACATGGGCCTGTCCTGCGGCAACCCCACTGCCATTGCGGCGCTTAAACCGGGGGAGGTCGTGCTCGATCTTGGCAGCGGCGGCGGGATGGACTGCTTTCTGGCCGGACCACGTGTTGGTCCGATCGGCCGAGTCATCGGCGTCGACATGACGCCCGACATGCTCACCAAAGCGCGACGCAACATCGAGAGCTATCGCCGGCAAAGCAAGCTGGACAACGTCGAGTTCCGTCTGGGCGAGATCGAGCACTTGCCCGTCGCCGATGCCAGCATCGACGTCGTGCTGAGCAACTGTGTCATCAATCTCTCGCCCGACAAGGCGCAGGTCTGGCACGAAATCGCACGCGTACTCAAGCCTGGCGGCCGGGTCGCCATCAGCGATCTCGCGCTCGTCAAGCCACTGCCCGAAGCGGTCGTGGCAGATCTGGAGGCCCTCGTCGGCTGTGTCGCCGGCGCCGAACTGATCGATACGATCCACGCCGACATGCAAACCGCCGGCCTGACCGACATCGAGCTGAACAGCAAGCCGGGGTACGTCGATGCGATGACAACGTGGCAAGATCCGCTGTACCAGAAGATTATTGCCGCGCTGCCCGAGGGCTCGAAGGTGAGCGACTTTGTAACCAGCCTGGATATCGCCGCCCGCAAGTCGTGAACCTACGGCTCCTCGCGAGCCAGCCGCGCTAGACTCGCGACGTGAGATTCGACACCAGCCAGCACATGCGGCTCGGACAGCAGATGAAGCTGTCCCCCAGGGTCATCCAGTCGATGGAGATCCTGCAGATGCCTCTGGCCGATCTTGAGCAGCGCATCGAGGAAGAACTCGAGAGCAATATGGCGTTGGAGATCGTTGAGCCCAAGGCCGACGAGCCTGAGATACCCAAGAACGAAACCGATCGCCCAGACCGGGAATTGACCATCACCGAGGGTGGCGACGCCCAGGACGACTTCGCTCGCCTGGACAACTTCCAGACCGACCAGCCCGATGCCGCCGACAATGCCTTTGACGGCCCGAGCCGGCAGGTCTCCGATCAGGCGCTGAACCATCGCGTCTCGG
>JGI12109J20283_10230136_pt1 | contig 18390 bp, 16 predicted proteins | sample ElkSlonscriptome_12_FD_20283 | JGI IMG/M metagenome (IMG submission 20283)
AGCATGCCGCCAGCGTTCAATCTGAGCCAGGATCAAACTCTTCGATTTAAAGCAAATCTCGGAGCCTCACCCAAAACTTCCGGGTTGGGCTTGAAACGCTACTTACCTCAACGCTCCAAGCTCCCACACAAACTACCTAACTGGTTTTTAATGAGCGACAGCTGTGTCTCAGCTGAGGAGGCGAATTATGACCTCCTTGTTTGATCTCGTCAACCCCTCACATCCGATCATTTTCTTCTAATGTCATCGATTGACATCGCAGAGAGAAAAATGCCGAGGCCAGGGGCCTCGGCCAAATAACCACCAAAGGAGGAGTTTGGAGGAGAAGCATCTTGCGATGCTGGGAGCATTCTAGGGCCAATGCTGCATTGCGTCAAGCAATTTTGTCTAGCCTTGAGCCAACTACTGGATGCGGGGCAAAAAAATGCCGAGGCCAGGGGCCTCGGCCAAATAACCACCAAAGGAGGAGTTTGGAGGAGAAGCATCTTGCGATGCTGGGAGCATTCTAGGGCCAATGCTGCATTGCGTCAAGACGAGCTGCCACGTAGGAGATTTAACAACTCTTGAGTAGGATAGCCATCATTGGGTTGATTGATCTCCTTCTGGAAGCGCTTCACAGCCGCTCGTGTACGCGGGCCAACGATCCCATCGATACCACCAGGGTCATAACCTCGNGCGCTTAGCAAACGCTGCAGCTCCTTCTTGTCACTACGACTGAGCGGTTCAAGCGTGGTGGGCCAGCTGGCAGTGAACTGCCCTGACCCACCGAGTCGATCTGCAAGGTGTGATACAGCCAGCGCATAACTAGTCGCATTGTTATAGCGCAAGATCGCTCGAAAATTGTCAGTCACCAGAAACGCCGGTCCACGATGTCCGGCAGGCGCGATCAACGCTGTTGGTACCTCGAGTCCAGGTGGTAATTGCCCATTTGCCAGGCGAACACCGTAATGTTGCCAGTTTTTCAGAGGCCGTCGGCTATCCGCGTGGCTAAGATCCCAGTCAAACTGAGCTGGTAAATTCACTTCATATCCCCAGGGTAGACCTTCCCGCCACCCTGCGCTCGCAAGGTAATTTGCAGTAGAGGCAAGGGCATCGCCAATGCTGTTCCACAAGTCTCGACGACCATCACCGTCGAAATCCACTGCATAGCTCAAGAACGTAGTGGGGATGAACTGGGTATGTCCCATGGCTCCCGCCCATGAGCCCACCATTCGATCTGTTGAAATATCACCCCGGTCCAGGATCTCCAGAGCGGCCATCAACTGTTCGCGTCCGAATTCCTGTCGACGTCCCTGATAGCCCAGGGTCGCTAGTACTTCGATGACATCAAAATCACCAAAAACCCGTCCGAAATCGCTCTCCAAGCCCCAGATAGCTACCAGGTACCGCGGATCTACCCGGTAGCGCCGGCTGATTTGTTCGAGCAGTTCCTCATGCCGACTGAGTAACTCTCGCCCCTGTCGGATCCGACGACTGGAGACAGCCCCATCCAGATACTCCCAGATGGGACGGGTGAATTCCGGTTGACGCTGATCTAGCTCGATCACTCTCCGGTTCAGCGAAACACCCTGAAAAGCACGTTCCACCGTGCTTCTGGAAATCCCCCCGGCCACCGCCCGATTCTTGAACTGGTCAACCCACTGTTCAAAGGAGAGGCTGGCCACCTGAAGTGGAGCCGCGGCGTTTGCGGAAACATCGCCTTCAGCCTGTGCCTCCGCATCCGGCGCCTCGATCCCTCTTACAGCTGTAGCCTCCCTGCTTGCCTGGCAGGCCAGGGTGGACAGGGACAACGTTACAACAGCAATTGGCACGACCAACGAATATTTCATCAATCCTCCGGAGATTCGCCTGCTGGAATAGGGCCACGACGCTGGCGATTGGGTGTACTCTCCCCAGGCAGGGGGCTGTATTCTCCAATCACCAGGTCTGCTGATCAACCGTGATGCAGGGGATCAACATTGGATTCTCTGGAGGTAAGGGCTGTCAAGCCGGATAAAAGGTTTGCCCCTTCTCGGCCATGCTGCATAGCGTCTCCGCCGGTTGGAACCGTTCACCATGTTGTTCCGCAAGTTGTTCCAGCTTCTTCACGACAGCTTGTAAGCCAAGACTGTCCACCGTCCGGAAAGGGCCACCACGAAATGGTGGGAAGCCGATGCCGAAAACGGCCCCGATGTCACCATCCCGGCAGTTGCGGATCACTCCCTCCTCAAGACACCGAACGGCCTCGTTGATCATCGGTAGCACGCAACGGTCGATGATCTGACGCGTATCCACCTGCTCGGCCGCACGCGGGGTCACGCCGAGAAGCGTGTAGACATCTGTATCCACCTGTTTAGCTCCGCGTTTGGCAGGATACTGGTAGAAGCCCTTGCCATTTTTCTTGCCCAACCGGCCAGCGTCGAGCATGGCACTGGCCATGGTGGGTGGTTGCATACGGCTACCGAAGGCCTCCTGCAGAATGGGACCGACCTTGGTGGCCACATCGATCCCCACCTCGTCCAGCAAGTTGAACGGTCCCACCGGGAATCCGAACTGTTTGAGCGTCCTGTCCACCAGCTCGATGGGTATACCCTCGGCCAGTAGATGCCCTGCCTCATTGATATAAGGTGCAAGAATACGGTTCACATAGAAACCGGCACCATCCCTGACCACGATCACGGTCTTGCCCTGGTGCTTGCCGAGAGCCACCGCCGTGGCAACCACCTCGGGCGCCGTACGGTCGGTGGTGATGATCTCCAGTAACGGCATCTTCTCCACGGGAGAGAAATAATGCATTCCCACCACCCGCTCCGGGCGCTGTGCCGCCTCGGCGATGCTCGCCACCGGAATGGATGAGGTGTTGGTGGCAAAAATGGCCCGATCCGCGCAGTGTGCCTCCACATCCCGGACCATCTGCTGCTTCAGGTCCAGATCCTCGAAGACCGCCTCGATCACCACATCGAGTTGCCGGAAACCCGAGTAGTCCACGGTGGGCGTTACCCGGTTTTCGGTACTGCGCGCCTGGAACCCTGTCAGCGAGCGCCGCTTGCGCCGCGCCTGCAACTGCTGATGGATATGCGCCATCCCCCGGTTCAACCCTTCTTCCCGGGTATCCTTGAGACGCACCGGTAGTCCCGCCCGGTCGGTGCTGACCAGGCCGATGCCGGCGCCCATCAACCCCGCGCCCAGGACCCCGATGCGCTCCACGGGAAGGGACTGAACATTGCCCTCGACCCCTGGATCCTTTTTCAATGCGGTACTGGCGAAATAAATATGAATGAGTTGTTTGCTCTCGGGCGTGGCGGCCAGTTCGCCGAAGGCGCGAGCCTCCAGTTCCAGACCCTGCGTCAGGGATTGCTGAAGACCCTCCTCGACACATTGAATGATGCGCTCGGGGGCGGGATAGTTACCCAGGGTCTTGCGTCGGGTCTGTTTACGGGCCTGACGGAACAGGAATCGACGGCCCAGCGGATTTTTCTCCAACAGCCATGTCCGGGCGGCCGCCATCCCGCGTTGAGAGCGTCGAGCATTGCGGCTGTTTCGCAGATCGGCCACCCGTTCCATGGCCGCTTTCAGCAGAATGCTGGCGGGCACCACATCATCCACCAGCCCCATCCGCAGGGCACGCTGGGGTTTCACCTGACGCCCCGTGAGCATCAGATCGAGACTCGCGGCGATGCCGATCAGTCTCGGCAGGCGCTGGGTACCGCCAGCGCCGGGGAGTAGCCCCAGCATCACCTCCGGCAAACCCAGGGCGGTTCGTGAATCATCGCTGGCCACCCGTCCGTGACAGGCCAGCGCCAGTTCCATGCCGCCACCCAGGCAGATGCCGTCGATGGCCGCCACCACCGGCACCGGAAACCGGGCAATCTGATCGAATACCTGTTGACCACGACGGGACAGGGCCTGCGCGGCACTGGCATCGGCGCAGGCGGCGATCATGTGGATGTCGGCTCCGGCGATGAACGAGCCGGGCTTGCCGCTGCAAAAGATCACCCCCTGTACATCGGGGGTCTGGCGAATTTCCGTCAGCAGCACCTCGGCCTGGGTGATGGTGTGTTCGTTCAGCGTGTTCTGGTTTTCCCCTGGACTGTCGATGGTGATGATCGCCATTCCATCCGGGCGGATTTCCAGACTCAATCCCCCCTGATCCAGGTCGGTCGCAACAGGTCCGGTTGCCACTTGTTCGGTCACAGTTTGATTCATCAGGCCACCTCCAGCACCATGGCCGCGCCGATACCACCCGCGGCACAGGCAGTGGTCAGCGCCGTGCCGCCACCGCGTCGGCGCAATTCGTTGAGGGTTTGCAGGATGATCCGGGCGCCGGTGGCGGCGAACGGATGTCCATAAGCGATGGAACCGCCCAGTACGTTGAACCGGTCCATGGGCACCTCGCCGATGGGCTCGTCCCGGTGCAATATCTCCCGGGCAAAGCGCCGGGACGGCCAGTTGTTGATATTGGCCAGGGTCTGGGAGGCGAATGCCTCGTGCATATCGATGAGATCCAGTTCCTGGAGCTTGAGCCCGGCGCGTTCCAGAACCAGTGGCGTGACATGGGATGGTCCCATCAGGCCATCCTTGAAAGGATCTATGGAAACGAAGGCCTGGGCACGAATGGTACCCAGGGGTTCGAGACCCAGTGCCCTGGCCCGTCGCTCCTTCATCAGCAGCAGGGTGGCCGCACCGTCGGTGAGTGGCGTGGCGTTGGCTGCGGTCACGGTGCCATGACGCCGATCGAAGGCGGGACGCAGTTTGGCCAGTTGCTCCAGGCTGGAGTCGCCCCGGATGTTGTTATCCCGGCGGATGGCCTCGCGGTAAGGGGGGGTGAAGGCATGCATCACCTCAGCATCCAGTTTACCCGCTTCCCAGGCCTGATGCGCCAGGTGGTGGGAGCGCAGGGCGAATTCGTCCTGGGCCTGGCGATCCACCCCATGGCTCTTGGCCATCTGTTCGGCAATATCTCCCATGCCGAGTTCGGTGGAGTAATCCTTGATGGCCGGCGGCCGTGGTAACAGGTCCCCGGGCCGCAGTTTACGGAATTCCCGCAGACGCTGACCGAGCGTCTTGGCCCGACTGGCATTGAGCAGGGCCTGGGCAAAGGCACGCGATACCTGAATGGGGAGAATCGATGCCGAATCGGCGCCGCCCGCAAGACCGATCTCGATCTCGCCCTGGGCGATGGCGTTGGCGATGGCAGCGGTACTCTGGAAACTGGTGGCGCAGGCACGGGAGACACTGTAAGCGTCCACACTGGCCGGCAACCCGGCGCCCAGTACAACTTCCCGGGCGATATTCGGCGCCTCGGGCAAAATGATGACCTGTCCGTAGACGATGCGTTCGATCAGCGCCGGGTCCAGATCAAACCGGCTCAGCAGTTCGGAGGTCACCATGATGCCGAGATCGATGGCGTTGACATGGCGATAGGCCGTCAACTGACGGGCGAAGGGGGTGCGAAGTCCAGCAACGATCGCGATCCGGTCCCCGTCGCTGGTGGTAAGGGCTTGGGTTGCCAAGATGTTTCTCCTGAAGCGTCGGGCATTGTCAACAAAGTGCCTATTCTGATAAAAATTGTAAACCTTGACTATGCAGAAAGACAAATTGTTAACAAAGGGCCATGGCATGAGCCAGATCAATCTATCCCAGCAGATCGCCTCACGCTTGAGTGAGCGGATTGTTCGCGGTGAACTGGCTGCGGGCACCCGCTTGCTGGAGATTCAACTTGCCGACGAATTGGCGGTGAGCCGGGGACCGATCCGGGAGGCGCTCCGGCAGCTGGCGCAGTGGCGACTGGTGGATATTCTGCCGCGTCGGGGTGTTCTGGTGACCACCCTGACTACCCGTACCGCCAATGAACTCTACGATGTGGTGATTCCGCTTTATGAACTGCTGACCCGCGAAACCTGCCGGCACTGGACGCCAGAGCGTCTGCCGCCGGTCTACACCACCATCGAGAAACTCAAGGGTTATGCCAGGGCCAACGACACCGCCGGATACTACGAAAGTCAGTTCGCCTTTGCCCGGGCCTGCTGCACCATCATCGAGAATACCCTGCTGGCGGAATTGCTCCGGGACTTCGAGCCGGGCCTGCGGCGGATCTATCACCGATCCCGGTGTTTGCGCGATGCCGCCATGGCGGATCATCTGGAGCTGATGCGCCAGTTGATCCGTCACGTGACGGATCGGGAGTCGGAGTCGGCGGTGCGGCGGGTCCGGGAAATCGGGGAGTTGGAGCGCGAGTTGGCGCTAAAAAGCTTCGGTAAGTGCTAAAAACCCCTGATACCTGCTTGCAAGTCTTTACTCCAGGCACTAAAACCGCTTTTAATCCATCCATGACGGTGGACTGCTGTCGGAACGTCCTCTGCCGGTAAAACGATGCCAATAAGGGAGAAGTGGTTTATGAGCTTGAAAAAGCAAAATCTGAAAAGCAAACCCATCTGCAAGGTGACCTTTAAACTGCCCGGGGAGATGATCCCCGAGGCCAAGGTCGCCCACATCGTGGGGGAATTTAATAGCTGGGACATATACGCCAATCCGATGAAAAAGCTCAAGGATGGCTCCTTCACCGCCACCCTGGATCTGGAACAGGGGCGGGAATTTCAGTTTCGCTACCTCATCGATGAAACCGACTGGAAAAACGACGAGGCAGCCGACAGATACGAGCGAACCCCGTTCGGTAACGATGAAAACTCCGTTGTGATAACCTGACACCCAAGGACGCCGCCAGCGGTGGGGGAGGAAGCACCCGGCAGAACCCAGGCGTCTCCCCTCACCAGCGCACCAATCTGCCCATCGGACGCTTTCCCATGTCAGCATGTGGCTTCGACACCGAAACGCGGTCGACCACCGTCTTCTACCGGGTCGATCGGCAAGACCGCATCGTCGCGGTGAACGATACATTCTGGATGTTCGCGGCCGATAATGACGGTGCGTTGTTACGTCCCGATTCCGTGCTGGGCAGGCCATTGGCCGTACACTGATCTCGTCGACTCCACCCTCGCTTTGCCGGGTGCCTCCTCGCCTGACAGCAGGCTGTCAGGTATAAGGTGACTTTTGCAACTGTAAAGCAAAATACCCCTGTTTTGATCGGTCCCCGCCCCGGTATCGGCAGGCAGGAAGCTGAACAGGGTCTGCAACGCCTCCAGACCACCGGCCGAGGCGCCGATGCCCACCACGAAGCGTGGTGCCGCATCCGGAGGTTGTTGGGAGGTCTGGGATGGGGTGGGGGTCATGGTCAGAGATACTCCGGAGTCAACTCCGTCGTGGCCCAGGCAGGTTGGACGATCATCATCGAGAAAAGCGCCGTCGAGGAAAACGCCATTGCCGATCCGGCGCGGGTACCGGATTCAGTTCACCGCTGTGTCGAAGCGGCCGAATTCCCAGTGGCGCCCGGGCGCGGCCTCGAACAGGGTGCGAGTATAATCATGCCGGGGTGCGCCGAAAATCTCCCGCACCGCACCGTATTCCACCACCTCGCCCCGGTACATCACCGCCACATGGTCACAGACCTGGGCCGCCACCCGCAGATCATGGGTGATGAACAGCATGGCCAGGTGAAAGTGCTCGCGCACCTCGTCCAGCAGCGCCAGTACCTGGGCCTGCACCGAGACATCCAGCGCCGACACCGCCTCGTCGGCAATCAGCACCTCAGGCTCCATGGCCAGAGCCCGGGCGATGCAGATGCGCTGGCGCTGGCCGCCGGAGAACTGGCTGGGAAAACGATCCACCGCGTTGGCGTCCAGTCCCACGATCCGTAGTAACTCCTGCGCCCGGTCCCAGGCCGCTTTGCGGGACAGGCCGAAGTTCATGGGCCCCTCGCTGATGGCATTGCCCACGGTCTGGCGGGGATTGAGGGAGCGGTAGGGGTCCTGGAAGACGATCTGGATGCGCTTGCGGTGGTGGCGGAGCAGGGTGGCCGGCAGATTACCGATCTCGTCGTCTCCCAGGAACACCTTGCCCTGGCTGGGGTCGATCAGCCGCACGATGCAGCGGGCCACGGTGGATTTACCGGAACCGGATTCGCCGACGATGCCCAGGGTCTGGCCGCGGCGCACCTCCAGGTTCACGTCGCGGGCGGCATGTACCACCCGGCCCCGGCGTAGCCAGCCGGCCTGGCCGTAGGTCTTGTGGAGTTCCTGGGTGGAGAGCACGATGGGCGCCTGCCGGTCCGGCTGGCGATGCCGGGGCGCGAGACTCGGCACCGCCGAGACCAGCATCCGGGTGTAGTCGTGGCGGGGCGCGGAGAGCACCTCCCGGGTGCTGCCGGTCTCCACCACCCGCCCGTGTTGCATCACCACCACCCGGTCGGCGATGTCCGCCACCACCCCGAAATCGTGGGTGATGAACAACACTCCGGTATCCTGACGGGACTGTAATTCCCGGATAAGCTTCAGGATCTGCGCCTGGGTGGTGACATCCAGGGCGGTGGTGGGCTCATCGGCGATCAGCAGCGGCGGTTTCAGGGCCAGCGCCATGGCGATCATCACCCGCTGGCGCTGGCCGCCGGAGAGCTGATGGGGATAGGCCCGGTACAGGCGCTCGGGCTCTGGCAACTGCACCGACGCCATCAACGCCAGCACCCGCCGCCGACATTCACCCCCCGACAGTTGCGTGTGGGTGGTCAACATCTCGGTGATCTGCCGGCCCACCGGAAACACCGGGTTCAGCGCGGTCATGGGCTCCTGGAAGATCATCGCCATGCCCACTCCGCGCAGATCCCGCAGCCGCTCCGGGGTGGCATCCAGCAGATTCTCGCCGTTCAGCAGGATCTCGCCCACCACCGGGGCGAGCTGGCGGCGGGGCAGCAGGCCCATGATGGTGTGGGCGGTGACGGATTTTCCCGAGCCCGATTCGCCCACCACGCAGACGATCTCGCCGGGCGAGACGTCCAGGCTCACGTCCTCCACCGCGAAGCTCCGATCGCCCCCCACCGGCAGGCTCACGCTCAGGCCACGGATGTCCAGTACCGGCGCCACGCTCACCCCCGCAGCCGCCTGGCGATGCGCGGGTCCAGGGTGTCGCGCAACCCGTCGCCCAGCACGTTCACCGACAGCACGGTGATGGCCAGGAACAGTCCCGGAAACAGGATGATCCAGGGGGCGAGCTGAAAATAGGTACGCCCCTCGGCCATCATATTGCCCCAGCTGGGAATCTCCGGCGGGGTACCGGCGCCGAGAAAACTCAGGATCGCCTCGGTGATCATGGCCGAGGCGCAGACGTAGGTGGCCTGCACGATGAGCGGCGGGATGGTATTGGGCAGCACGTGGCGTATCAGGATCTTCGGCAACCGGGTACCGGCAGCGATGGCCGCCTCCACGTAGGGTTCCTCGCGCACCGCCAGCACCACCGCCCGCACCAGCCGTACCACCCGGGGAATCTCCGGGATGGTGATGGCGACCACCACGGTGAGCAGGCTCGCCCCGGCCAGCGACACCATGGCGATGGCGATGAGAATCCCCGGAATCGCCATCAGCCCGTCCATGACCCGCATGAGGATGGCATCCGCCAGCCGGAAATAGCCGGCCATCACCCCGATCAGCAGTCCGAGACTGATGCTCAGCACCGCCGCGCTGATCCCCACCGTGAGCGAGATCCGCGCCCCATAGGCCACCCGGCTGTAGACATCCCGGCCGTACATATCGGTGCCGAACCAGAATTCCACCGATGGTGTCTTCAGCCGATTGATGGGGTTCATCATCACGGGATCGCCCGTGCCGAGCCATGGCGCGAACACCGCCAGCAGCACCATGGCCAGCAACAGGGAAGCGCCCAGCAGGGTGGTGGGGTGACGGCGCAACAGCCCCCCCAGTGCCGGCCCCGCCCGGCCGGGAAAACCGGCAACGGCACTCAAAGGCGAATCCTCGGATCCAGAAAGGTGTAGGTGAGGTCGATCAACAGATTGATCAGGATATAGACCCCGGAGAAGGCCAGAATCAGCCCCTGGATGATGGGATAGTCGCGCTTCAGGATGGCATCCACCACCAGCCGTCCCACCCCGGGAATGTTGAACACGCTCTCGGTGACCACCACGCCGCCCAGCAGGAACGCCACGCCGATGCCGAGAATGGTGACGATGGGCACGGCGGCGTTACGCAGCGCGTGCAGCATCAGCACCTTGCGTTCGGTGATGCCCTTGGCGCGGGCGGTGCGAATGTAGTCCTCGTCGAGGATCTCCAGCAGGCTCGCCCGGGTGATGCGGGTCACCAGCGCGATCAGGAAGGCGCTCAGCGCGATGCTCGGCAGGGTGAGGCTGCGCAGGAAGGGGATAAGGCCCTCGTTGATGGGTTTGTAGCCCTGCACCGGCAGCCACTGCAATTCCATGGAGAACACGAACACCATGCCGTAGGCCAGCACGAACACCGGGATGGAAAAGCCGCACACCGCCAGGATCATGATGCTCCGGTCCAGCCAGGTACCGGCCTTCCAGGCCGCCACCACGCCCAGCGGCACCGCCACCACCACGGTGATCAGCATGGTCAGCACCGACAACGCGATTGTCGGCTCCAGCCGCTGACCGATGAGATAACTCACCGGCAGGTCGGAGAAAATCGAGGTGCCCAGATCCCCGGTCAGCACCCGGCCCAGCCAGCTGAAGAACTGGATGTAGAGGGGCCGATCCAGTCCCAGTTGGGCGCGGATCCGGGCGATGTCCGCCGGGGTCGCGTAGTCGCCCGCGATCACCGCCGCCGGATCCCCGGGACTGAGGTGCAGCAGCAGGAACACGAACAGCGCCACTACCCCCATGACCGGGATGGTGGCGAGGATACGGCGCAGCACGTAGAGCAGCATGGCAACTCCGGGTGCCGACCCGGGAGCCGGCACCGTGCTGGGGTGGAACTACTCGGCGATGCGCGCCATGTAGAAACGCGGCGAATCGTCGGCGCGAATGGGCAGGGTGAGCTTGTCGCTCATGGCCCAGGAGATCACCTGATGGTGCAGGGGCAAATAGGCATTGGATTCCTTGGCGATGTCCCAGGCCTCGGCGATCATGGCGTCGCGCTGCTCCAGATCCACCTCCTGCTCCATGGCCTGCACCAGCTCGTCCAACCGCTCGTCGCCGAAGCCGGTGGCGTTCCAGCTGCCGTCACTGCGGTACAGGAAGTTGAACACGTAGTGGGAATCCAGCGGCGGCACGCCCCAGCCCAGCATGTAGAAATCGGTCTCCCGGTTCTGGATTTTCGGGAAATGCAGGCTCTTGGTCTGGGCATCCAGATTCACCTGGATACCGATCCGCCCGAGCATTCCCACCACCGCCTGGCAGATGGCCTCGTCGTTGTTGTAGCGGTCGTTGGGGCAGTCCAGGGTCGCCTGGAAGCCGTCCGGGTAGCCGGCCTCCTCCAGCAGGGATTTGGCGCCCTCGGGATCGTGGGCCAGCCGCGCATCCAGCGCCTCGGTGTAGCCATGCACCCCGGGGGAGGTGATGATGCCGGCGGGGATGGAGTTGCCGCGCATTACCTTCTGCTGGATGGCGTCGATGTCGATGGCCTGGTACATGGCCTGGCGCACCCGCGGATCGCTGAAGGGATTGGCCTCGGTCATGTCGGAGGACTCCAGCGCCTCCGCGCCCACGTTCAGGCCCAGGAAAATCGTGCGGATCTGGTTCACCGACTGCACCTTGAGACCGGGGGTGTTCTTGATACGCTCCAGATCCTGCAAGGGCGGGTCCAGCACGTAGTCCAGTTCCCCGGACAGCAGCGCCGCCACCCGGGTGGCCTCGTTGGACACCGGGGTGTAGACGATCCGGTCGATGTTGTGGGGGTTCTCGTCCAGGCCCCACCAGTCGGGGTTTTTCACCATCACCGTGCGCACGTCCGGCTCGCGCAGTTCCAGGATGAAGGGGCCGGTGCCGTTGGCGTTGCGCACCGCGTAGGTCTCCTCCTGGTTGGCGAAGTCCTGGGGTTCGGTGACGCTGTGCTCCTCGGCCCAGCCGCTGTCCATCATGCCGATCTGGGTGAGTTGGTCCGGCAGGATGGGGTTGGGGCCGTCGGTGACGAGCTGCACGGTGTAGTCGTCCACCGCCTTGATCTCGGTGACGCTGGTGATGTAGTCGCGGAAATCCGAGGTCTCGGACTGGGCGCGCTGGAAGCTGAACACCACGTCCTCGGCGGTGAAATCGGCGCCGTCGTGGAACTTCACCCCCTCGCGGAGCTTGAACTCCCACACGGTGGGCTCGACGGTCTCCCAGGCGGTGGCCAGGCCGGGAATCTTGGTGAGCGATTCGTTGCGCTTCACCAGCGGCTCATAGACCTGGAGGTTGGCGGTGTTGGTGGGACCCTCGTTCTGGGCATGGGGGTCGAAGGTCAGGGCATCGCCCTGGGAAGCCCAGCGCAACACGTTCTCGGCGTGGACGGGAACCACGACGGTCAGTGCCAGGGATACGCAAAGTAGCGGGGTCTTCATGGTGTCCGGTCTCCTCGAAGGACTTGAAGTGCCTGGAGCTAGAGCATAGTCCATGGTGGCCGGAGTTCTAGACCCTGTCGGAATCAGCCGGCGATCACCACTTGGCGGGCAGTTCTTCCTTGATGGTGATGCGCCGTTGTTGCACGGCGATATAGCCCTCGGTCTTCAGCGCTTTCAGCACCAGGCTCACCATCTCCCGGGAGGCACCCACCATGTTGGCCAGTCGCTGGTGGGTCAGGCCCTCGATCACCAGATCGCCCTCGTGCTCCACCGCCTGCTCGCGCAGCACCGAGGCCACCCGCTCGTAAACACCCATCAGCGCCAGGTTCTTGGTGCTGCGGTTCTGCTGGCGCAGACGCCTGGATAGCGCTTTTAGAAGGTGCAGGGCGATGGATGGATGATTTTGCAGGCACTGCATGAAGTCCTCCCGGGAGATGACGGACATCTTGCAGCGTTCCACGGTCATCACCGAGGCCGAGCGGGGCGCGTCCTCGATGAGCGCCATCTCACCCACGCACTCCCCCGGACCGAGGGTGGCCAGCAGCACCTCCTTGCCATCCTCGTCGCTGGCGAACACCCGGACGCTGCCGGAGAGGATGATGTACAGGGAATAACTCCGCTCCCCCTCGTGGATGATGATGGCATTTTTCGGAAAGGTTCTGGTGGCCGCGCGCGCTACGAGAGCGTCGAGTTCCGATTCGTTCAACTCGGCGAACAACGACACGTTGGCCAGCGGATTTTTCGACATGCGGTGCTTTCTCAGTGGGCGATGATCCCAGGCACCCTTATTATGCCACGGTGACTTCCCAAACAGTTCAAGAGACTACAGTCAAGAAATAAAGCTAGCAGGCATGACGAACCCTACCGGAAAGTGCCCGGTGAACGGTCGCGATAGGCGCCGTGCCATCGCGTCCTCAGTTGGGAAACCCGACTATCCGGGATCGCAGTTCAGGGTGAAATCCGCATACGGCGTGCTCAGGCTCCAGGAGAAATCCAGCAACATCAAGCGACACGCCAGCCCGCCCACCTCGGTGTCCAGGTAGTCGCCCGAGGCCATGAGCGTCTGCTGGGTATTCAAGTTGACGATCACGTGGTTGGTGGTGACCTGGTTGACGCCCACCACCAGATGGCCGTCGAGCAGGGTGCGCGTTCCGTTCTCGGGGATCTTGAAGGGCTGGCTGAACTTTTCGATCTCGCCCTCGTCCACGGTGACCTCCAGGCTGTCCACGGTCTCGTCGGGCACCCGCGGCGCGGCATCCAGGGGCGGGTATTCCGGCAGGTTGGTCTCCACTACCCGTTCCTCGTCGAGCAGGATCTCGCCCGCGGCGGTGAAGGGGGTTTCTGCCGGGTCCATATCCAGCGCGTCGTCCATTTCGGCCATCTCATCCAGCGGGTCGGGCTCGTCGAGTATCCTTTCCTCGGGCGGCGGCAGATCATTCAGATCCGGGTACTCGTGGAATTCCGGTACTGCCTCCTCGGCGGGCATTCGCTCCACCACCACCCGCTCGGGTTCATCCCCGGCGAACTGGCCGAAAAACCAGCCGGCGGCAAAGCCGATGGCCACGATCATGACGGTCATGATCAGCAGGCGTCGTTTGGTGAATAACATGTCGGGTATCCGGGTAGTTGTCGACAAAAGTCGGGGCTGTCCACGGTTTCCCTTGACTCAAGCAATAACCAAACCAGAGCCCATGAAAGCTGCTATCCTGGGGCCATCCGTGCCGCTATCGGCTCCATAGGAGCTCCCATTCTTGCAAGAGTTACACGCATGACCACACGCTATCTCGGCAAGCCCGTGCGCGAGCCCATCGACGATCTGGATACCTTTTCCGCGCCCGAGGGCATCGGCACCATCACCATGACCTCCGACGAGGTCACCAGCCTCTGTCCGGTGACCGGCCAGCCGGATTACTACACCGTGCAGATCCGCTACCGACCGGACCGGCACTGCATCGAATCCAAGAGCCTGAAGCTGTATTTCTGGCACTTCCGCCAGCAGTCCCTGTACTGCGAGCAACTGGCGGTGACTATCCGTGACAAGGTGGTGGCGGTCTGCCAGCCCCGCGCCTGCACCGTGACGCTGGTGCAGAAGGCCCGGGGCGGTATCACCATCGAGGCGGTGTCCACCTACCCGGAGGATACCCGGGGTTAGAGCGTTCAGGCGGCCAGTTCGCCGTGGATGGCCCGGTGGTAGAGTTCGCTGAGGTTTGCCTCGCTGAGCGGCACCGGATTGGTGGGCGCGGTGGGATCCACCACCGCCATGGCCGCCAGCCGCGCCACATGACCCTCGGTGACGCCGAGTTCGGCCAGCGTGTGGGGAATGCCGAGTTGCCGGCGCAGTGCCAGCACCCAGTCCAGCACCGCTTGCGGACCCTCGCCGGGGAGTGCCAGCAGGCGCGCCAGCCGGGCGAGTTTCTCCTCCACCGCCGGGCGGTTGAAGGCCAGCACGTAGGGCATCACCACCGCGTTGGTGAGTCCATGGTGGGTGTCCAGCACCGCGCCGCAGGGGTGACTCAGGCTATGCATGGCGCCGAGCCCCTTCTGGAACGCCGTCGCCCCCATGCTGGAGGCCACCAGCATATGACTCCGGGCTGTGATGTTGTCCCCCTCGGCGTGGGCCACCGGCAGCCAGCGGTGGATCAGCCGGATGCCCTCCACGGCGATGCCGTCGGCCATGGGGTGATACACCGGGCTCAGGAACGCCTCCAGGTTGTGGGACAGGGCATCCATGCCGGTGGCAGCGGTCACCGTGGGGGGCAGGCCCACGGTGAGCCCGGGATCGGCGATGACGATGCCGGGCAGCATTTTCGGGTGAAAGATCACCTTCTTGGTGTGGTCGGCGGGGTCGGTGATCACCGCCGCCCGGCCCACTTCCGAGCCGGTGCCGGCGGTGGTGGGCACCGCCACCACCGGGGCGATGCCGTCCGGGTCTGCGCGGGTCCACCAGTCCTCCCGGTCCTCGAAATCCCATAGGGGCCGGCTCTGGCCCACCATCAGGGCGATGGCCTTGGCCGCGTCCATGGCGCTCCCCCCCCCGAAGGCGATGATGCCGTCGTGGTTGCCCTCCCGGTAGATGGCAAGCCCCGCCTCCACGTTGTCCAGCACCGGGTTGCCCCGCACATCGCTGAACATCTCGCAGGGCAGTCCCGCCTCCCGGCAGGAGCGCAGGGCATCGCTCAGCATGGATAGCGCCGCCAGCCCCGGGTCGGTGACCAGCAGCGGGCGGTGCATGCCCAGTTCCGCGCAGGCGGCGGGTAGCTCGTGGATGCGCCCGGCGCCGAACCAGACCCGGGTGGGATAATGCCAGTTGCCGCGAAGCGTCGCCGTGTCGCTCATGATCAGGTCGCCGTTCTCAGGTGAAAGGATTTGGGTCGGGTGAGATGCTCGTAGCCCACCTGCGACAGGGTGCAACCCCGCCCGGAGTGCTTCACCCCCACCCAGGCCAGCGCGGGATCGAGATAATCGCAGCGGTTCATGAACACCGTGCCGGTGTGGAGCCGATCACCGATGGCGATACTGGCCGCTTCACTGCGGCTCCAGATACACGCGGTGAGGCCGAACTCGCTGTCATTCATGAGTTCGATGGCCTGCTCGTCGGAGTCCACCGCCATGATCCCCACCACCGGGCCGAAGCTCTCCTCGCGCATCACCCGCATGCCGTGTTCCACCGCCACCAGCACCTGGGGTGCCTGGTAGGGGCTGTCCTCCCGGTGGGTGGGGAAGTGCCCGGGGTCGATGAGCGCCCGGGCGCCCCGGGCGAGGGCCTCCTGGATATGCTCACGCACCAGCATGGCGGCGCTGGTGCGCACCATGGGGCCGAGGTTGGTGTCCGGCTCCAGAGGGTTGCCCAGGCGGTATTGTTTCACCGTCTCCACCACGCCTTCCACGAAGCGATCATACAGGCTGTGATGCACGTAGATCCGCTCGATGCCGCAACAGGACTGCCCGGAGTTGAAGAACGCCCCATCCACCAGGTTCTCCACCGCGTGCTCCAGATCGGCGTCCTCGCGCACATAGGCCGGGTCCTTGCCGCCCAGTTCCAGGCCCTGGCCGATGAAGCGCCCGGCGGCGGCCGTCTGCACCGCCCGTCCCCCCGCCACCGAGCCGGTGAAGGCGACAAAGCCGATGCGCTCGTCGGCAATCACCCGGGCGGTGTCGTCGTGACCCAGGTGCAGGATCTGGAACACCCCCTCCGGCAGTCCCGCCTCCCGGGCCGCCTGATCCAGTCGCTCGGCGCACAGCGGGGTCTGCGCCGAGTGCTTGAGGATCACCGTGTTGCCGGCCATCAGTGCCGGCACGATGCTGTTCACGGCGGTGAGGTAAGGGTAGTTCCAGGGCGCCACGGTGAACACCACGCCCAGCGGCACCCGGCGGATGAAGCGGTTGAAGCCGGGTTTCACGCCCACCTGGCGGTCTTCCAGCGCCGGACCGGCGATACCGATCATGTGCCGGAATCGCTCTTCGAAGCCCGCCAGTTCCCCCGGCGCGGCAACCATGGGTCGGCCCATCTGCCAGGCGAGTTCCGGGAGCAGCTCGTCCCGATGGCTGAGGAAGCAATCCACCCAGCGGTGCAGCAGGGCGGCGCGATCCGGTAACGGCATGGCGGCCCAGGATGGCTGAATCCGGTGGGCGGCGGCCAGGGTCCGTTCGATATGGGCGGCCTCGGCCAGCGCGCGTTCCACGTAGACGCTGCCGTCCACCGGCGAGATGGTTTTCTGTACGGTGCTCATGATGCTCAGATGATCTCGAAATAACGTTCCATTTCCCAGTCGGTAATGGCCTTGCGAAACTCCCGCTCCTCCCACTCGCGACTGGCGGCGTAGTGCTCCACGAAGGCATCGCCGAACCAGTCCCGCGCCATGGCCGAGCCCTTCAGGCGCTGGGCGGCGTCCCACAGAGTGCGGGGCAGGTGCATCTCCGGCGGAAAGGTGCTCTCGTAGGCATTGCCCTGCACCGGCGCGGGCGGCTCGGCGCGATTCTCGATACCCCACAGCCCCGAGGCCAGCGCCGCGGCCAGGATCACGTAGGGATTGGCGTCGGCCGCCGCCACCCGGTACTCCACCCGCTGGGACTTCTCGCTGCCCGGGATCACCCGCAGCGCGCAGGTGCGGTTCTCAATGCCCCAGGTGGAATCGGTGGGGGCCCAGAAGCCGGGGATCAGTCGCCGGTAGGAGTTCACCGTGGGTGCCACCATGGCCAGCAGTTCCGGCATGAGTCGCTGCTGACCGGCCACAAAGTGGCGCATGCTGTCGCTTATTTGGTGGTCCCTGGCGGCATCATAAAACACGGGTTTGCCCCCCTCGCCCTTCAGAGACAGGTGGATATGCCCGCTCTGCCCCGGCCAGTCCGGTGACCACTTGGCCATGAAGGTGGCCATCTTGCCGTCCAACTGGGCGACGATCTTGGTGTAGGTCTTGAAAAGCGCGGCCTTGTCGGCGGCCTGCAGCGCCTCGTCCACGGCAATGGCCGCCTCCAGCACCCCGGGTCCGGTTTCCTCGTGCAGTCCCTCCAGCCCGAAATCCATGGCCTCGCTGGTGGTCAGCAGCTTCCGGTAGAAGTCGTTGTCCACGGAACTGCGCAGCATGGAATAGCCGAAGAAGCCCGGCGCCATGGGATTGAGATTGCGGTAGTGCTTGTCGCGCACCGACTGGCGGGTCTCGTTGAACACGAAGAACTCGTACTCGAAGGCGGCAAAGGCGCTGTAGCCCATCTCCCGGCCCCGCTCCAGCACCTTGCGCAGCAGTCCCCGGGGACAGACGGTCTCGGCCCGCTCCGAGAACTCGCCAAGGAACAGCAGGCCGTTGTCCTCCATGGGCAACTCCCGGCAACTCTCCGGGAGGATCCGCGTGGGGGCATCGGGAAAGCCGGTGTGCCAGCCGGTGAAGCTGACGTTATCGTATAGCTGATCATCGGAGTCCCAGCCCAGCACCACGTCACAGAAGCCGAAGCCGCTCTCCAGGGCCGAGAAGAACTTGTCCCGGGACATGTACTTGCCCCGCATCACCCCGTCGGCGT
>JGI12109J20283_10004862_pt1 | contig 18380 bp, 17 predicted proteins | sample ElkSlonscriptome_12_FD_20283 | JGI IMG/M metagenome (IMG submission 20283)
GTGGGTTCGGACGATTCCATGGCCACGATTTCGATCTCACCGTCTCCGGAAGCGCCGGGAGCCGAGTTGGGGTTCGCTTCGGCCCGGGAAGCTGAGATTTCCCCTTCCGTCTCCCCGTCGACTGCGGTCTCGGAATCGGGCAGAACGGGATCCGCCACCCCGATCCCGGGCTTCACCGACTGGGATCCCGGAGGGGTGGATCCGGCAACCATCTGGGGAGTGCCGGCGGGCGTGGCCGACTGAGCCGTTGGCCCGGTTGTTCCGGCAACAGGCCCCTTGGTCGGGTCCGCGGCCGGAATATCCAGGAGCGCTTCCTCGGGAACGTCACCCAGGGAAATGGCGGAAGCTTCCGGTGCCTGGGCGGTTTGAGGGGTCCCGGGCACGGGTGCCACAGGCTGGCCCACCCGGACAAAGGTGACGCCCTGGGCTGCGCCCGGGGCAAGCTCTGTCGGTGTGGTCGCGGCCGCCGCGCTGCGCACCTCGGATGTCCCGCCCTCGGTGGTGGGTCCCGTTCCTGATTTGGCCGCAGGATCCTGACCCGAATCATGAGTGGTGGGGGCCTTTTCCGTGGGGGTTTCCGTGGGGCGGGAAGTCCGGGCTGCTTCCTGCGGAGCCTCCTGGTTGGCATTCCTTTCCAGCATGGTCGGGAAAGAGACCAGGGGCGCTTCCTCCTGCTTCTTGCGCGGAGGTTGGCTGATGCGGGATTTTTCTGGGGTCTGCGGCAGCATCATGGCATTCATGAGGTCCATCAACTGGTTCCTTTCAGACTCATGCGGGTGCTGACCTGGGCCGCCAGACCGGCGTCCATCTTGGCCAGGATCTTGGCGGCCTGCCGCTCTTTCATGCGGCTCATGATGTCCAGGATGATGTCCATATCCAGGGCCGAAACGATGGGGGCCGCCTGGGCGGGTTTCATGGCCTCGTACATCTTGGCCAGCTTCATCGCCGAGCGTTCCCTCTCCTCCACGTATTCTTCCTGGCGGGCTTCCAGCTTCTTGATGGTTTCCATGAGCTGGTCACGGCTCAGTTCCAGGACCTGTTCCTGGACAGCCACGGACTGGCCGAGGGCCAGCAGCTCTTCCTTTTCCTGCTGGATGCGATCCCGTTCGATGGCCATGTCACGGAAGACCCTCTCGGCGGCCTCGTAATCCTCGGGCCCCATTTCGGGCAGTCCCGCATTCTGGGAAGCCTTGTTGAGCTGGGTGCTCAGAACCACCACGCCACCGAAGATCAGCGCGAAGGTGACCACGGAAATGATGACGACCGTTTTCATGCAATTATCTCCTCAAGTCGGCTTCCAGTCGGCCGATGCCCTATACGGATCCAAGGCGTCCCTCGCAACCCGGATGCCAGGGCGGAAACTTTCTCCCACCCCGGGAGCCCGCTCGCATCCTGTTGCTTCATAATATTTTCCAAGGTTCGGTCAATTCTCTGACCCTGCCAGGATTCTGACCGATCCGGCACTTCTTGCCGTGGGTCAGGAAACCTTTTCCCGTCGGTTTCGGTCGGCCCGGATCTGGCCCAGTTCGTCCAGATCCTGCCTTTCCCGCTTCCTCTGTTCCTCTTCCCAGGCCTCTTTCTGCTTCTTCTGCAGCTGTTCGAGGACCTCCAGGTCACGCCAGGCGTCCGTCAGCTTGTCCCTCTCGCTCTCCAGATCGGCCCGGGCCTCCTGCTGTTCTTTTTCCACCGCCCCGCGCTGCTGTTCCAGGTGATCGATCCAACGGCCGCGGCTGATGAAGTCTTCCACACTGAGGGTGCGGTTCAGCCCCGGCCTCTCGGCTTCTACTTGCCGTCGGATCTGCCCGTCCAGGTCCAGCAACCGCTGCCCGATGGCCTCGACCACGAGGTTGGCCTGGGCCACCTGACGGGTCTGGAGTTCCAGCAGGCGCCGGCGGTATTTCAGGACCTTTTCCAGACGGAACTTGAAGGGCATGGTCAGATCACCCCTGTCAGCTCACGCAGCCGGGTCAGGGAATCCAGCACTTCGGTGTTCTCGGTGATGCCCTGGGTCAGGAACTCGCGGACTTCGTCTTCCCGGGCAAGGGCCTCGTCCAGCAGGGGATCGGCCCCCTGGACGTAGGCGCCGATGTTGACCAGATCCCGGTTGTCCTCCAGGCTCTTGAGCCAGCGCATGAGGCGCGCCCCGGCTTCCCTGTCCTCGGGGGTGACGATGTCGTTGCGCAGGCGGCTGACGCTGCCCAGCACGTCCACGGCCGGGTAGTGGTGTTGGCGGGCCAGATCGCGGCTCAGCATGACGTGGCCATCGAGGATGGAGCGCATGCTGTCGCCGACGGGATCGTGGATATCATCCCCCTCGATCAGGACGGTGAAAAACGCCGTCATGGCGTTCACCTCGCTACAACCGGCCCGCTCACACAACTTTGGCAGGGCGGCGAAGACGCTTGGCGGGTATCCCTTGGTGGTGGGCGGCTCACCGGCGGCCAGGCCGATCTCGCGCAGGGCCATGGCGTAGCGGGTGGCCGAGTCCATCATGAACAGCACCTCGTGGTTGCTGTCCCGGTAGGATTCGGCGATGGACATGGCCGTCTCGGCGCCCTTTGCGCGCATGACGGCGCTCTCGTCCGAGGTCACGACCACCACCACGCTGCGGGCCAGCCCCTCGGGTCCCAGATCCCGCTCGATGAATTCGCGCACCTCGCGGCCACGTTCCCCGATCAGGGCCAGGACGTTGATATCCACCTCGGCCTGCCGGGCCAGCATGCCCATCAGCACGGACTTGCCGACCCCGCTGCCGGCGAAGATGCCCAGGCGCTGGCCGCGGGCCGTGGTGATCATGCTGTCGATGCTGCGGATCCCGGTGGACATGATTTCGGTATTGCGGCGGCGCGACAGGGCCGCCGGCGGGCGGCCGTTCATCTTGACCTGGGGCAGCTTACCCAGGGCCGGTCCCCCGTCCAGGGGGCGGCCCAGCCCGTCGATGACCCTTCCCAGCAGTTCCGGCCCCGTGGGCACGGTCAGGCTGCGGGACACCAGGGTGGCCTTGCAGCCGGGCGCCACGCCGGAATGCTCCTGGTAGGGCATCACCAGCAGGGTATTGTCCCGGAAACCCACCACCTCGCCCAGCACGGGCTCCTGGTTGCGGCCGATCTCGATCCGGCACACGCTGCCGACGGGCCCGACCAGGCCCTGGACCTCGATGACCATGCCCACCAGGCGGGTCACCTTGCCCAGGCTGCGCACCGGGTCGCTGTTCAGCAGGCGGAATTCCAGATCAGTCCAGGCCGGGGTCGACATCCGTGTCGTCCTCCAGGTTCAGGTCGGGGTGTTCCTGGGTGGCGACCATCTCTTCCACCAGATCATTCAGATAGGAGAGCTGGCCCTTGAGGGTGGCGTCCCATTCCCGGGTATCGGTCCGGACCAGGCAACCGCCCTTGTCGATCCGGCGGTCGGCCTGGACCTGCTCGATGCCCAGTTTTGCGAGAACCTCCGGCCGCGATTCCAGCCACCCGGCCTCCTCCGGATGCACGACCACTGTGATGCCGCGCCTTTCATCCAGTTTGAAGAGAGCGGTTTCCAATCCCCGCATCAGGATGGCGGGATCGTTCTCGACCTTGCTGCGGATGACCTTCTCGGCCAGGATCAGGGTGATGCGGGCGGCGGCCTCGGACACGGCCTTGCAGTGCCGGGCCTGGGCTTCCGTGATGCGCCCGCTCCACTGGTCGAGGGCCGCATCGAAACCCTGGCGGGCGTTTTCCATCTCTGTGGCCTGGGCCAGGGCCATCTCCTTTTCCCTTTCCTCGTATTCTCGTCTGAGGTCCTGCGCCACCAGATCGTAGACCTGGGCCCGTTCTTCCGGGGGGAGGTGGGCCATCAGGTTTTCCGGTTCCTGGAACCGGCTTTCGCTCATGAAGAGACTGCTGCGGTCCAATCCCTGTCCGAAAGGAGCTTCCCTGTTGGCTGTGAACGACGCCTCCGCATCCCGTACGGCGCCGGCGACGGCGGCCACGGGACCGGCCATGTCGTCAAAGGGCTCAGGACACCATTTCTGCATCCTTGCCCCCCTTTCCGAGACTGATGGTTCCGGCTTCCTCGAGGCTGCGGATGACTTCCACAACCCGTTGCTGGGCCTCTTCCACCTCGGACAGCTTGACGGGTCCCATGTATTCCATATCCTCGGCAATGCCCTCGGCCGCCCGTTTGGACATGTTGCCGAAGACCTTGCCCTTGATCTCCTCGGTGGCGCCCTTGAGGGCCATGGTCAGTTCCTTGCCGTCGATCTCCTTGAGCACTTCCTGGATATTGGCGTCGCTCATCAGGACGACATCCTCGAAGACGAACATCAGGTTGTTGACATCATTGGCCACCTCGTCGTCGATCTCGCGCATCTCGTCCAGGATCTCCTGCCAGGTCTCGCGTTCGATTTCATTGAGCACCTGGGCCACCTGCTTCTTACCGCCGTACTGGACGTCCTTGGCCTTGACCTCGGACTGGAGCTGGCGTGCCAGCACCTCCTCCACGGCCCTCAGGGTATCCTGGTTGGGGGCCTCCAGAACGGCCATGCGGTGGGCCACGTTTCCCTGCAGTTCAGCCGGCAACAGCTTCAGGATGGGCCCGCTGTACCGGGGATCCATGTGGGCCAGGACCACGGCGATGGTCTGGGGGTGCTCGTTCTTGATATAGTTGGCGATTGTCACCGGATCGACGGATTTGAGATGTTCGAAGCTCTTGATCTCGCTGAAGGCGGTGGCCCTTTCCAGCAGGCTGGTGGCCATGTGGGTCCCGAAACCGGCTTCCAGGATCTGTTTCGCGGTTTCCCGACCCCCGAAGGCCAGCCCGGAGATCTGGCTGCTGATGGCGATGAATTCCTTGAGGATGGCCCGCTTCTCGGCGTAGGTGACGTGCCCGATGCCGGCGATGGCCTGCGTCACGGTCTCCACCACATCGTCCGGAAGCTTGGACAGGACCTTGCCGCCTGTCCCGCTACCCAGGGCCATGAGGAATACGGCGGCCTTGCGGATACTCTTTTCGGACACGTCAGTCTCCCGCACCGGCGCTCATGGCGGCGCCCAGGTTGATTTCCTTGATCCAGGACTGCACGACCTCGGCCACCCGCTCGGGGTTCTCCGCGGCATAATCCTGGATATCGGTCATGACCTGATCGTCGATCTCCGGGATGCCCTCGAAGTGCTCGTCGTCGGCAGGAGCGACGCCACCCCGGGCGAGGGCTGCGGCGGAGCCGCCGTCGCCACCCGTGACGCCGGCCAGCAGGCTGCCCAGGTTCTTTTTCAGGGTCAGGGCCAGGATCAAAAAGAGGCAGACCATCAGGACCTTGCCCCCGTACTGGGTGCCGATCCCGATCCAGTCCGGAGCCAGGCCGGTTCCGGGTCCGGGTTCGCTGGTCTTGAATTCGTAGTTGACGAACTCGATCTGGTCGCCACGCACGTTGTTCAGCCCCACGGCGCTCGACACGATGCGCTTGAGGCTGCTGATCTCGTTTTCCGAAAGAGGGGTGTAGGTAAGTTCGGTGCCGTCCTCGCCGGGTTCGTAGTGGCCGTCCACCATGACCGAGACGCTCAGGTTGGTCACGTTGCCCACCTCGGAGACCACGTGCTCGACGGTCCGATTGATCTCGTTGTTGGTGAGGCTGTGCTCCTCGGTCCCGTTGCCGGGGTCGTTGGTCTCGGTGCGTTCCTCGCTGCGCACCACGATGCCCTGGGGATCGAAGATCTCCCTCTCGCTTTCGATCTTCTCGAAATTCAAGGTGGCGCTGACCTGGACGATGGACTTGCCGTGGCCGAGAACCTTGTCCAGCATGGACTGGGCCTTGGCCGCCAGGTGCCGCTCCACTTCCTTGCGCAGTTCCAGCTGGGTCTCGCTGCGGCCCACCTCGTCGTCCTGCACGGCGTTGGAGAGTTCCCGGCCGGTGATGTCGTGGATGCGGACGTTGTCCATGCTCAGGTTCTGGACCGAGGAAGCCACCAGGGACTGGATGCCGCCGATCTGGTTGTCCGCCAAACGCACCCCGCGGCCCAGCTTGAGGGTGACGCTCGCCGTGGCACCCGCCATGTCCTTGTTGAAAATGGAGGGCTTGGGCAGAACCAGGTGCACCCGGGCGGACTGAACCGAAGAGAGGGACTCGATGGTGCGGGTCAGCTCACCCTCGAGGGCACGCTGGTAATTCACGTTCTGCATGAACTCGGTGATGCTGCCCATCTTCATCTCGTCGAAGATCTCGAAGCCGGTCACGCTGTCGGTGACCAGGCCCTTGCTGTGCAGGTCGATGCGAAGGCTGTTGACCATGTTCTCGGGGACCAGGATGGTGGTGCCGCCGTTTTCCAGCTCGAAGGCCACGTTCATCTTGCGCAGCTCGTCCATGGCGCTGCCGGCGTCCTCTGCGCTCAGGTTGGCGAAGAGCACCCCCTTGTCCTCCTTCTGGATCCAGAGGGTGAAGACGGAAATGCTGATGACGGTGGCCATGGCCACGGCGCCGAGCATGATCTTCTGGTTGAAGCTCAGGCCGGCCAGCTTCTGCTTCATGGTGTCGATGAATTGTTTGAGCCCGTCCACGCTATTACCTCAGATCCTTCCGTGATTGATTAGACCTGCAACCTCATGATCTCCTGGTAACCTTCCAGCAGCTTGTTGCGGACTTCCAGAAGCAACTCGAAGGCCAGCTGGGCCTCCTTGGCCGCGATCATGACGTCGTGCACCTCGGTGACTTCCCCGCTGACCATGCCCTCGACCATCTGGTCCTTGCCCGCCTGCAGGTTATCCACTTCCTGAATGGCCTTCTGGAGTTGATCCGCGAAGTTTCCGGCGGGTTTCGCCGTGCCCTGACCGACACCGTAGGCGGCTCCCGGGTTGATCGATCCGAGTGATTTGATGCTGCCGATGCTCATGACTGCAAGAATCCCTTCCCTGGACTACTGTCAGATTTTCAGGGCCTGGTTGAACATTTCCTTGGCGGTCTGCACAGCACTCACGTTGGCCTCGTAGGCCCGGCTGGCGTTGATCATGTCCACCATCTCGGTGATGGGGTTCACGTTGGGCAGCAGAACGTAGCCCTCGGCGTCCGCGTCGGGATGGCCGGGGTCGTACACGACCCGGAACTCGCTGGCATCCTCGGCCACCGAGACATCGCTGGCGATGCCCTGCTCCGGGACCTCGGTGGACGGGCTCAGGCCGCCCATGTGCCCCATCTGGGTCCGGGTCAGACCGTCCCCGCCGCCCGGGGAGCTGAGGCGCAGCTTCTGGGCCTGGACCCTGTCCCCCAGGACCTGCTCGAAGATGGCCCGCTGGCGACGATACGGCGTGCCGTCCTCGGTGCGGGTGGTTTCGGCGTTGGCCAGGTTGCGGGAGACGACATCCATCTTCAGGCGCTGCCCGCGCAGGCCGGAGGCGCTTGTCTTGATGGCTCCGAAAAGTCCGTTACTCATCTTCTACTCCTTCAGCCCGTTACCCGATGCGGCCCTTGATGGCGCCCCGCAGGGTGTTGTACCGCATGCTCAGCAGGCGCGTGGCCAGCCGGTAACTCAGATCCGTGGTGGCCAGGTCGGCCATCTCGGTGTCGATGTCCACGTTGTTCACGCCGTTGTCGAAGGTGCTCTCGCTGTCCACCTGCTCCGGCTGGACCTCCTGCATGCCGCGCCGGCCCAGGCTCAGGTGACCTTCCTGGGTCCTGGCCCCCTGCAGGCGCCCGCTGGCCCCGTTTACCAGGTCCTCGAACTTCAGCTTCTGGGCCTGATAGCCCTCGGTCTGGACATTGGCGATGTTGGTGGCCGTCACCTGATGCCGCGAGGCGTAGGCTCCCACGGCCTTCTTCAGGGTATTGAGGTGGCTGTTGTCCAGTAGTCCCGTCTTGATCATGGTTTTACCCCGGAATCTCCACGCCCTGGTCCGTGTACAGGTTTAATTTGTTGCGCAGGGTTCGCACACTGATACCCAGCTCCTGGGCCGCCACGGTGCGGTTGCCCCGGGTGCGGTCCAGCTTGCGCAGGATCAGTTCCCGCTCCATGTCCCGCAGGGTCATGTCCGAATCGAAGGAAGGCGTCTTCTCCGTGCTGTCCATCTCGTCATTCAGCCCGAAGATCTCGTCGTTCAGCTCCGAACCCTGGCTGAGGATGACCGCGCGCTCGATGACGTTCTGCAACTGCCTCACGTTGCCGGGCCAATCCATGGCCATCAGGCGGCGCATGGCCTTGTCCCCGATGTCCATCAGGGGCTTGCCGTTCTCGGCGCAGAACATCTGGCAGAAGTGGTTGGCCAGCATGGGGATGTCGTCCTTGCGGTAGCGTAGGGGCACCACCATCATGGGGATCACGTTCAGGCGGAAGAACAGGTCTTCCCGAAAGTTACGGGCCTTGATCTCTTCCTTGAGATTGCGGTTGGTCGTGGCGATGATGCGCACGTCCGCACTGGTGGCGTATTTGGCCCCCAGACGCATGAATTCCTTTTCCTGCAAGACCCGCAGTAGTTTGGCCTGCATGGCGAAGGGCATCTCGCTGATCTCGTCGAGCAGCAGAGTGCCGCCGTCGGCCAGTTCGAATTTGCCCTTGGTGGCGGCCAGGGCTCCGGTGAAGGCGCCGCGCTCGTAACCGAAGAGCTCGGATTCCAGAAGGGACTCGGGGATGGCCGCGCAGTTCAGGCGGATGAAGGGACCATCCCGGCGTGAACCGGTGTAGTGAATGGCCCGGGCCACCACTTCCTTGCCCGTGCCGCTTTCGCCTTGCAGCAGGACGGTGCCCCGGCTGTCGGCCACCATGGCGATGCGCTCCCGCAACTGCACCATCTGGTTGTTGTTTCCCAGCAGACCGTGGCGGCGGGCCGTCTTGGAGACGTTCTCGCGCAGGCTGCGGTTCTCGGTGACCAGCTGCTCGAGCTCGAGGTTGCGCGTCAGCACGTGGTTCAGCTGATCCAGGCCGAAGGGCTTGGTGAGGTAGTCGCTGGCGCCGTTGCGGGTGGCCTCCACGGCCCCTTCGATGGTCCCGAAGGCGGTCATCATGATGACGATGGGCCGGTAGTCCAGCTTGTGGCGGATGTCATCCAGGAGGTCCAGCCCTCCCCGCCCGGGCATCTGCACGTCCGATAGGACAACGTCCATCTTCTCCTCCAGCAGGATCTCCAGACCGGCATCCACATTGGACGCCACGCGCACGTTGAAGCGCCCCGTCAGGGAGGATTCCAGAAAATCGCGCATGCTGGCTTCGTCGTCGACGATCAGGATGTTCTGCTGCTTGGGGGTCATCATGGGCCTTTCCTCAAGTTCTTTTCTGATGGGTGTCGGTTTCGAGGGCACGGGCCACCTCGAGGGTCACGGTCGTTCCGGTGCCCGGATGGCTGGCCAGGGACCAGGCCAGACCGTGCATCTCGCAGAGGGTGTCCAGGCGGGTCAGACCCACGCCATGGTTTCCATCCCGGGTGGTGACGAAGGGATCCGCTGCCATCTTCAAGAGCTCCGGTTCCATTCCGGGACCGTTATCTTCGAGGCGGAGCGTGACCCGGCCGGTGATTTCCACCTGCCCGGTGATCTCCACCAGGACCCGCTCGCGGGCCTGGGCGCTGTTCTTGAGAATTTCCTTCAAGGCGAGGGCCAGATCAGCCTCGGGCAGAAGAAGTTCCGCTTCGGGCAGGCTTCGCACAACAGCCGTCAAACCGGGGTTTTCGTCTTTCACCTCGGCCACGGCCATGCTCAGCACTCCAGGGAGATCCTCGCCGCCGCAGAATCCGGCACGGCCGGTGGTCATATCCCCCACGCTGCGCAGCAGGTCCTCGAGGCGCTCGATCTCGGTGAGGATCCTGCGGGCCCAGCGGCCGGTCTTGACCTCGGTGGCGTCCTGGGCGGCGATGAGGCCCGCGTACCCCTTGATCCCGCACAAGCTGTTGCTGGTCTTGTGCAGGTACCCGCGCAACAGGCGCGTGCTGCCGGGCACCTCGGAGCGGGATTCCTTCGGCAGGGGCTGCATCAGGGTCGCGTTCATGGCATCGTCCGCATCTGCTTGATGAATTCCATGTCGTTCTTCTCTTCGATGAGGAGGATTTCCTCTATGAGTCCGCCCACCCTGCGCAGCGCCGCGTTCATGGTCTGCTGGGATTGGCCACTCCACTGGTGCTTGCCGCGCTCCCATTGTTGCCGGGCCGTGCGTTCGGTCAGCTCCAGTCGTTTGATCAGTTCGAGGCAGGCGTTCTTCTTCTGGAGCAGTTGCCGGATCTCCGTCAGATCCCGTCCGGCCTGCACCATCTGACCCTGGCGACGGGACAGCCCCAGGATCTGCTCGTAGATTTCGCCCTGCTCGCCGTACAGGGCGGCCAGACGCCGCACCATGTCCTGCTCGCTGAGGGGCTGTTCAGGGGCGATAAAAGGCGCTGACGCCATAGGGCTCCCCTTCGGACTTGAGTCGTTCCATCTCGGAGGCCAGACCGGTCATGGCGCAGGCATGGTCCTGCCATGAGCCTTGCCGCTTGGCCTCGCAAATTCGGTTGAATCCTTCACTGGCCCGCAGATACCGGCCGTCCAGGAGGTCCAGATTGGCGATCTGGTAATGGCCCCAGCTGGCCAGCCGCGGCAGGGAAGACCCGGCCATCACCTCGTACAGTTGGCGGGCCGCATCCTGCTGCCCTTCCAGGAAGAGGAAATCGGGGATGGCCTTCAGCACCCAGGCCCGCTGGCTTTCGGCCAGATCCCGGCTCAGACCGCCACTCTGCACCAGGACGCGCAGATGGGTCATGGCCGTGAGGCGATCCTGGCGCCAGCCGTAGGCGTAGGCCACCCAGAAACGCAGACGGTCCGGAAGGTTGCTGCCATCCTGGCGGATCTTCTGCAGCAGCAGGTCCACCGTCTCCTGGTCCCTCATGACCAGGGCCCAGCGCAGGGCCAGGATGAATTCGCTTTCCTGTCCCGTGACGGCGCTGTTGCCGATGGTATTGGTGATGCATTCCTGTACGGCCAGGCTGTCCCGCTGGGCCACGGCCGCGGCCATTTTCTCGCGCCGCACTTCCCGCAGGAAGTTGCCTTCGGTGTCCAGCTCGGTGGCCTTGCCATACCAGACCAGGGAGCTGTCGAACTCACTGAGGTTCATGTAGTTGCGTGCATTGGCCAGGGCCACCAGTGGGGATTCGGTGCGATCCTGGCCACGCAGCTGCCACTCCCGCTCCAGTTCCCCGATGGCCTTGCTGATGCTCAGGTGGCGGTAAGGCTGGACCTCGATGCCCTGCCAACCGGGGTGGTCGAAAGGAAAAAGCAGGTTGCCCTCCTCCAGCCCGTTCTTTTGCCGGCCTTCCACGGCCTTCTCCAGGCTGTGCAGCCACTGGAGGTACCCGTCGCTCTCCGGGTTGGTCAGACCCGTGTCAGCCGCACCGGCCGGCAGGGCCAGCAGCAGGGCGGTCATCAACAGGGGCATCGCCATTTTTTTGCGCATTTCTTGGCTCTCCACGCTGGGTAGAACTTTCCGATTCCTTCCGCCTTCCGCAAAAGATGTTCCTCATGACGGTTCATGGTATCCCGGGCGGAAAGTTCTGCCAGAGGGGTGAGATCAGAATTGCCGCAGCATGTATTATGTTGTCATAAATAGAATTACAGCCTCAGGGAGAAGGCTGCAGCGGGCATGTGCTGAAAAATTGACCGGGGAAAGGCCGCCCGTGCCAGGGCGGGCCCTGGTCAGCAAATATTTCACCGCTGACCATTTTGTTGTCACGCCGGCTAGCCCGGATTTTTCATGAAGGCGCGTAGCGAGGTTGAGATAAAATCAATCCAGACAAGGTGCACGGAGGTTTTGCTCGGTCAACGTACCGCAATGGGTACGCCTCTCTCCCAAAACCTCCGTGCACCTTGTCTGGATTGAATTTGGCCAACCACAGTAGCGCTTTCATGAATAATCCGGGTAAGGGGCCGGGGAGCAAGGAAGGGCCGCACCCCGCAATGGGATGCGGCCCACGGGCAGGGAATTCTCAGGCTTCGGCGGAATCGGCCTTAAGGCCCGGCTCGGCGCCGTCCTGTTCGTACAGGCGCAGCTTCTCGCGCAGGGTCTGGCGGCTGATGCCCAGAATACGGGCGGCCTTGCTCTTGTTGTTGTCGGTCATCTCCAGGGTGTAGAGAATCTGCAGACGCTCCACCTCGGACAATGGCATCAGGCCGGTGGCCTGCCCCAGGGCGTGATGCTGCGAGGCGTGTCGCGGATTGTGCCCGGCCAGGATGTGGGGCGGGAAATGCTCCGCCTGCAACCGGGTGGGCTCCTCCAGGATCATGATGCGCTTGAGAACGTTGCGCAGCTCGCGCACGTTACCGGGCCAGGGGTACTTCTGGAGCATTTCCAGCAGCTTGGCGTCCACGGGCTCGGTCTCCAGGCGCATCTCCTCGTTGCTGGTGCGCACGAAATGGTTGATCAGGACCTCCAGATCCTGGGGCCTCTCCCGCAGGGGCGGCACTTCGATCTCCACCACCTGCAGACGGTAGTACAGGTCATTGCGGAAGTTGCCGGACTCGATGGCCTCCTGGAGCTTCTGGTTGGTGGCGGCCACCACCCGGGCCTGGACCTCCAGATCGTCCTTGCCGCCCACGCGGCGGAAACGACGATTCTCCAGAACCCGCAACAGGCGCGCCTGCAACAGGATACCCATTTCCCCGATCTCATCCAGGAAGATGCTGCCTTCCCCGGCCAGCTCGAAGAGGCCTTCCTTGCGGGTCTTGGCGTCGGTGAAAGAGCCCTTCTCGTGCCCGAAGAGTTCGCTCTCGAGCAGGGTCTCGGGCAGGGCGCTGCAGTTGATTTCCAGGAAACGGTCCCGGCTGCCGCGGCTGATCTCGTGCACGGCCCGGGCAATGATCTCCTTGCCCACCCCGGATTCGCCCTGGATGAGGATGGAGGTATCGTTCCCACTGCGGCTGCTGCCCACCTTCTCGAGAATGCGGGCGATGGGTTCCAGACCCGGGCAGGCCTTGATCATGCGCATGTACTGCCCATCCATGCCCGTCGATGCGGGGGCCGGCGCCGGTTTGGCGGCCGGAGCCTCCTCGCGGGACATTTCCGGAGGGGCCTCCATCCCCGACTCGGGCACGCTGGTGGCCTTCAGGGCGGCGCGGACCTGCTTCTTCATGGCCCCGAGCTTGAAGGGTTTGGGAATGAAGTCGTAGGCGCCCAGACGCATGGCGCTCACGGCGGTATCCACATCGCCGTAGGCGGTCATCATGATCACCGGGGTGCTGTTGCCCTGGTTGCGCAGGGCCTGCAGGATCTCGATGCCGCTGACACCGGGCAGTTTCAGGTCGGTCACGACCAGATCGAATTTCTGGGCGTGGGTCCTGGCCAGGGCCTCTTCTCCACTCTCGGCTGCGGTGATGTCGTAGCCTTCCCGGGTGAGGGATTCCACCAGCGAGGCGCGGATGGTGGCTTCATCATCGACGATCAGTATCCTGGAACTCATGCTCGCTCCTTTTGGGCTGTCACGGCTCGCTGCCCCGCAGGGACCTGGGGCAGCATGACTTCGAAAACGGTGCGGTCCTCACGCCGCTGGGCGCGGATCTCGCCACCGTGGGCATGGACGATCTTGCGGCAAATGCTCAGGCCGAGGCCCGTGCCGCTGTTCTTGGTGGTGAAGAAGGGACGGAAAATCTTTTCGACCGTGTCCGGCGGGAAACCGGGGCCCGCGTCCGAAACCTGGATCAGCAGGCCGGGCAGGTTCTTCTGGGTGCCACTGGCCGCATCCACCAGGGGCAAGCCATGGGATTGTTGCAGGCTGACCGATACGACGCTTTCGGCCGGTGTGGCGTCGATGGCGTTGATGATCAGGTTCAGCAGCACCTGCTTGATCTGCCCGCCGTCCAGCCGGAAAAGCCAGGCATCCCGGGACGCGGGACGGCCCTCCAGATCGCGGAAATCCAGGACCAGACCCACGGACTTCTCTTCTGCCCTGGGTCGGGTCAGATCCACGCTGTCCAGGGCCAGGCGGGCCATGCTGGTCTCTTCCCATGAAGGTTCGTAGGGCCGCACGAAGTTCAGCATGCGGGTGATGGTCTCGTTGATGCGGTCCACCTCGCCGGTGATGACCTCGATGTAGCGGCTGCGGTCGTCCTCCGGGGGCAGCGTCTCGGCCAGGAGTTCCGCCTGGGCGCTGAGGCCCATCAGGGGGTTGCGGATCTCGTGGGCCAGGGTGGCGCTCATTTCCACCAGGCCCTCCAGCCGGTCGGCGCGCAGACGTTCGATCTCCAGTTTGCGGCTTTCCCGAAGATCCTCGCACACCACCACCAGCCATTCCTGGTGCCGGCTGCGGCCCTTCATCAGACTGGACTGGGCCAGCACGGGGATGCGCTGCCCGTCCGAGCGCAGGATGGCGCCCTCGCCCCGAAAGAGGCCTTCCGGGGCTCCCCGCAGCCCGGGCAGGAGCAACCCGGGAATGTCGTCAAGGCGCAGGCGGGCGTCCAGCAGCAGTTCCGGCAGTTCGGCCCCTTGGGGTCCCACCAGATCCTCCAGGCGGCCCCGGCCGATCTGGAATATGCTCTCGTCCGGGCCCTCGCTGCTGCCGGCCTGACCGGTCAGCATCTCCTGGCCTGCGCGGTTGGTGTAGACGGTCTTGCCTTCTTCGTCCAGCACCCAGATGGCGCTCTTGACGGTGCTGAGCACCCGGGTATTGAAGCGGCCGATGTCGCGGATCCGGTCCAGCATCTGGGCGCTGGCGATTTCCTCGGCCAGCATCAGCTGGATGGTCTGCAGGAAGGGCAGGAACTTGTCGGCCGCCGCCTGACGTTCGGCGATGGTGGCGAACATGAGCAGCAGATACCCCAGACGCACCTCCTGGTGCTCCAGGGGCAGCACGATCACCTTGCCCCCTCCGGGACGGTCGTTGTCCGCATGGGGGGCGAAGGAGAAGATACCGGGGGCCATCATGCTCTCGGCCATGGCCTCGCCCACCTGATCCTGCAGCTTGACCAGCACCTTGTCCCAGGAGCTCTCTTCCCACTGCCAGGTCTGGCGGGGAGCAAAATCCCCGCCCTGGGCGCTGCGCAGGATGAGGGCGGATCCGCCACAGCCGACGAAATCGGCCAGACTCTGCAACAACTCCCGCAGGACCTGATCCCAGTTGCGCGCGGCGCTCAGCTTGCGGCCGAACTGGAAGAGCAGACTCAGTTCTTCCATGGCGGCGGCCATCTGATCGTTGGCCGCGCGTAGGCTTTCCTGGGTGTGCAGCAGCTGGTTATGGGCAGCGGCCGTGCGATCGCCGATATCCCGCCGCAGATTCAGGAGGGTTTCCCGCGTTTCGCCGGCACTTTCCAGGATCAGGTGGCTCTGGTGGCGGTATTCCAGGCGCTTTTCCGCCCGGATGAGCAGGTTGATCCAGTCGGGGCGGCTGAGGGGCAGCCCCACGGCATCAAAGAGACCGGCCCGGAAAAAGCGGACCAGTTGCGCGGCCGGCAAGCCGCCATGCAGGAGAATGGCCAGGCACGGCAAGCGCAACTCGCGCAATTCCTCCAACCAGCCGATGAGGCGAAATTCCCCGGATTCCCCGGCAAAGCTGTCCTGGTGCAGGATGACCAGACGCACGTCCCGGCTGCCCCCGTCTTCCCCATTTTTCCGCAGCCAGGTCAGGGCATCGGCAGCGGTAGCAAAGGCGTGGCGGCAGCGGCCCCCGGCGGAGACCGTGGCGGGATCCACGGAGGGCCCGATATAGACCAGTCCTTCAGGGAGCGGAGCCGGTAGCGGGAAACGGTCGATGGCCATGGCACATCCTTGCAGGATTCTCTGTAATTAAGGGTTTTCCTTATCCAGGAAAAAGAAGTGTAAGGTTTTTTACCAGCGAATTCAACAAAAAAGGCCCCTGAAAACAGGGGCCCGGGACAATATTTTTGAAATGGGTCAGAGGTTGAAAACTACAGTTCGTCCATCTTGTTCAGGACGCCCTGCAGGATGCCGCTCAGTTCTTCCTGCACCTCGGCGGACTGGTAGAAACCGTCCTGCATGCGCTGGCGGACCTCGGCCACCTTCTCCTCGCGGACCTCGGGCAGACTGTCGAGAGCCGCCCGGCCTGTATCCACGGCCGCCCGCAGATCCACCAGTTTCTGGGCGGTATCGCTGATCTCGGCCCGATCGGCCACCGGGGTGGCCGAGGTGTTGGCGCCGGATTGGGCCCCGGCCTGTTCCGCGCCGTCTTTATCCTTCTTGTCCACCTGGAACTTGTCCAGGAGATTCGGCTGCACAAAGGGCGAACCGCCGGTGACTCTGTTCATGCTCATGAGGATACCTGCCTCTTGACGTTTACCCGCCTGGTGGCGGTGTTCATATTCCGAGTCCAGTATAGCAAGGCTGGTGCCTGGGCTCAACATCAGGAGCAATACCCCTGAACCTGGTTTCTTGTCTGGGCGGGAATCCTTTCCCTGCAAGGGGTTGGGCCGAAATAGCCCCCATCCGGGAATCCGTGCACGCGAGGGGTCCATCCCCTGACCCGTGGCCGGGGCGTCGCGGACTCTGGTAGGACCGGACAGAAAACTGCCGTCCTGGTGTTATTATCGACCCCATGGCCCCCGAACTTGAGAGGCAAGTGGAAAATACAGATCCCTACACGGAATCAAATCCCCATATGGCGACGTTCAGGGCACCCGGGACCGGTTGCCCGTCGTTTCCTATCGTCCCCAGCCATTCCTGCGGATGGATCATCCGGGTTGGATTCTTCCCTCCGGGCTCAAGATACTCTTCGAGGAGGGCAGCATCCAGAACGGCCCACTGACCCGAGGGCAGGGCCACCCACCCACACCCCTGATCCACCAGGGGGTTGACCAGGTTCTCGGCTCCGGCGGGGATCAGGATCTGGTGGGCCATATCTCGGCGCCGAACACGGGCCAGGACAGGAAGCAGGGCCTCATGGCTTCCGCCCCATTCGCACACGTAATCGGGGAAGTCGCCCCCCTTGCCGCAGAAGGCGTAGGCCTGGATTTGCCCGCTCGGGTCCCGGGCCACCAACCCCCTGGTTCCCGGCATGGTGTAGTAGGCCAGGCTGTCCCCCGGTTCCCGCAGGGTGCGCCACGGGTGGCGACAGAAAAGGGATTCCACGGCCGGGACGTCCGCCGGGGTGAATTCCTCGATCCGCAGGGACGTTTCCGGCAGGTTGGAAAGTTGCCAGTCGGCTAAAGAAAGGTGTATTTCCCAACCGGCTGCGGTGAAGCCCCGACCGGCATAAATTTCCGGCTGGTCGGTCCAGAGCACCGCCAGCGGAATATTTTTCCCCCTGAGACGATCCAGCAGCGCATTTTGCAATTCCCGGCTGAGACCTTTTCCCCGAAAATCAGGGGCGGTCACCACGGACCCCACCCCGGCCACAGCAATATCACCTGAACTTGTTGATACAGTACGAATTAATGCGGCAATGCAGCCTGCAATGCGGCCTTCCGCGGTCTTGTAAACCAGCTGCCAGGGGCTGTTTCGGGGCCCCAGGATGACTGGAAAATCGTCCATGGCGTTGGTTTTTGCACGATCTGGCCTGATCTCTGCATTGACCAGGGCGAGGAACCCGGCGCGGTCCGCAGGTTCGACGTGAGTGATGGGCATGATCCCTCCCGGATCCAGGTTCAGAAGTCGCCGTCATTATGGACCACGCCGGAACCAAGGCAAGCTGCAAGTTGGAAGGCCGACCTTCGAGGGAACGCAGGAATCGTCCCCGGGTGGCCGCTTCATGGAGGATCGAGAATGGGAATCCGCGTCAATACCAATGTCGGTTCGCTGAATGCTCAGCGACACCTGTACAACACCACGATGAAGTTTCAGAAGTCGATGGAGCGTCTCAGTTCCGGTATGCGCATCAACCGGTCGGGTGATGACGCCGCCGGTCTGGCCATCAGCGAGAGCCTCAAATCGGACATCCGCGCCCTGCAACAGGCCAGCCGCAACGCGGCCGACGGCATCAGCCTCGTGCAGGTGGCTGAGGGGTCCCTTGACGAGGTCAACAACATTCTGCTGCGGTTGCGCGAACTGACAGAGCAGGCCGCCACTGAAACGCTGGGCGAGGATGAACGAGATTATCTGGATACCGAGTTCCAGCAACTCCTTACCGAAATCGACCGCATCAGTACCACGGCGGAATTCAACGGCATCATGTTGCTGGACGGCAGCATGGGCACCCTGAACGTGCAAGTGGGAGTCGGGACCGATCCGGCCACCAGCACGGTGCCTATCGACCTGAACCAGGTCATGGACACGACCCAACTGAGCCTGGCCGGGCACTCGCTGGCCGGTCCCGACGGCTCGAATGCGCTGCTGGCCATGGCCGACGTGATCGACGCGACGGCGATCGTCAGTTCGACTCGTGCAGGGTTCGGTGCGGCCCAGAACCGGCTGGAAACCAGTATCCGGAACATCGGCATGACTGCGGAGAACCTTTCCGCTGCCAATAGTCGCATCCGTGACGTGGACGTGGCACTGGAAACCTCGAACATGACCAGTCTG
>JGI12109J20283_10935355_pt1 | contig 18377 bp, 15 predicted proteins | sample ElkSlonscriptome_12_FD_20283 | JGI IMG/M metagenome (IMG submission 20283)
CGCCTTTGTATGCAAAACACCTGTGCTGTCCGCCCCTAAAACCAGGCCCAGCACCTGGAAGAGCGTCAGCAGCGCCGCCAGCGGCAGATCGCGGGGGCGTTCGATATGGCGGAAGGCCAGCAGATCCCGCAGCGGGCGCTTGACTGCCTCGCCGAACGATCCGGCGTCTACCCGCTGGTTGCCGGGCAAGGCCAGCACCAGATCCCCGCCGGCAACCAGCGCCATCAGCACCACCAGCAGCCATGCCGGTTCCAGGCCGAACTGGGGATCTTCTTCTGCCAGTGTGTTGCCCTGGGCATCAGTCTGGGCTGTCAGCAGCATGGTCCGGTTCACCACCTGCCCCTCGCCCTGCCGCGCCAGCAGGGTCAACACATGCTGCGCATAGCGTGAGTCGCGTGGACGCAGGGTACTGCCCTCCAGCAGTTCCAGTGCCGCCAGCACCGCCTGCCCCTGCTGCGTCGGGATCGACCCGGCCAGCGCTTGCAACGCAGCGCGGGCGGTATCGTCGAGGGCCTGGCGACTGATGGAGCGCTGCAATCCGGTGAAGGCCGGATAGTGCGGGCGCTGGCCGGCAAACTGGGACGCCAGGCAGGTTGCGGCCACGGCATTGAGCATCTCTGTCACCGAGCGCGCCGTGGCCGCACCGCGCGGCCACTCGGTCAGCAGGCGCGTATGCCCGCCGTAGCTCAACCGCCAGACGCGTCCGCCCTGCGATTGCAGCCAGTGCAACAACTGCTGGCGAAACCCGGCGGCTTTCTGCGCGTAAATGTGGCTGCTGCCACTCGTGGCGGTGCCGCGCAGGGCTACCGCCGCGGCCGTAACACGCAGCAGTTCCAGGAAGGTCGTATCCGGCACCAGTTCAAGCGCCACCTCGTCAGGCTGGAGCGTGCCCGGTACCGTGTGCAGCGGCCGCAGATAGAGGTAGAAGTCGCGGGGCGGTTGGGCGGTGCTGCGTTCCCCCGGTAGCCCGAAGAAGAGATAGCCCGGCCGCATAATCCGCCGCTCGGCCCACGCCAGTTCATACTCCCAGATGCGGTAGCCCGGCACATAGGTCGCCTGGGGCCGCTCCAGCAGTTCGGCCAGTGTCTCGAACAGCGCGCGGTTGATCTGCTCATCATCAACCGACTCGGCCCGCTGCTCAATCAGCGCGTCGTAGTCTACATCTTTGTGAACATCCAGGTAATACTGGCCGCTCTCGTTGCGACTGATGAACTGGTTGTTGACCGTGCGCTCAATAGTACGCAGCGCCAGGCGGATCATCTTCTCAACATCCTCAGCGGTGTCGTGCGGGGGCGGGGTCGGGGGGCAGAGTGTGTCACGCAACTCGCCCGGCGTGGCACCGATCGGTACCGCAATGTCGCCGGTGGTCAGGCGATGGACACTCAGCGCGTGGATGAGCCGGCGGGCCAGTGGTTAAAGTGGACCCCATGTCAAGCACACCCAGATCAGCAGTTTTCGTTCGTCTCCTTCCGTGCTTCAAGAACAGAATACTTTACCCATGCGCGACGGCGCAAACCGGCACGACACCGAATCGGGCCAGTATGAACATTGCTGCAACCAGACGCAACGTAGCAACTTTTTGCCCGTCCTCATACGCAAAAACGCACACATAAGAACGTATAATTGAAAGGTGTAGGCGATCATGCTGATCTCTTATAAGACACGCGCACGTACGCGATGACAACGAGCAACCAGTGAGATACACAGACCATCAGGGAGCGACATGACCATGATTAATGATGACACCCGTCAGCAGCGCATTGCTGAACGAGAACAACACCAGAAGGTCGAGGAAGTACCCGCCACGCCGCAAGGCAACGCCTCTCCGCCTCCCCCGTTAAGCCAGTGGCGTACAGACGTGCTGACGCTAACGGCCCGGATTCTCTTTGTGCTCGGTCTATTCATGCTGATTCCGTCGATGATTATTGCGTTCTCGCTCCAGGAATTCTGGCGGTTGCTGGTGGATGTGCCGATTCTGGTACTCATGGGGGCCATTGCCTTCGTCCCCCGACTCGGTTTTGCGCTCCGTACCACGCTGCTGCTCGGCCTGCTCTCTAGCGCGTCTGTGCTCTGGCTCACGCTCAGTGGCCTGGTGGGCAGCGGGCGGCTCTACCTGGTGCTGCTGATGGTGCTGGCAGCCCTGCTGCTGAATCTGCGTGGCGCGCTGCTGGTCTGGCTGTTGTCATTGCTCTCGATTGGCACAATCTATTGGGGCTTTGCCACCGTGATGCTGCCGCTGCCGCTGGAGATTGTCGAGCGCATGTTTACGCCCGCAACGCTGACAACCCACTGGCTGGCCCAGGTGGCGGTGAGTGGCGTGATTGTCGCCGCGATTGTGCTGACCATCAATCGGCTGCAACACAGCTTTCGGACGGCAGAGGAGGCCAGAGTGCAGTTGCAACGGCTCAACGAACAGCTTGAGCAGCGCGTGGCGGAGCGCACCGCAGCACTGATGCAGGCGAACGAGCACTTGCAAGCCGAAATACGTGAGCGCGAGCAGGCCGAGGAGGCGCTGCGCGCGAGTGAGGAGCGATTTACCACCTTTATGACCTATTTGCCCGGCCCGGCCTTTATTCACGACGAGAACGGGCGGGTGGTGTTTGCCAATCGCACCTACTGCCAGCACCTCAACAGTCCCCCGGAGCAGGTCATTGGTCAGCCATTCAGTGAGCTGATGTCGCCGAAGTTGGCAGCCTATTTCCAGGCCCAGGATCAACAGGTGTTAACCACACAAGAAGCCGGTGTCTTTGAAGATCACGCCGAGATAGACGGCCAGCTTCATGTTTTTCTGGCAACCAAATTTCCAGTGCAGCAGGCTGATGGAAGCATCCATATCGGCGGCGTTGCCCTCGACATCACCGCGCGCAAAGAGGCTGAAGAAGCACTGCGCGAGAGTGAACGGTTTGTACAGCAGATGACGGCGACCATCCCAGGCATTTTGTATGTATATGATCTGATCCTCGAACGCAATGTTTATAGCAACCGTCAGATGACCGACATCTTAGGATACACCTCGGAAGAAGTGCAGGCAATGGGGCAGGATGTGATGCCAACGCTGCTGCACCCGGATGATCTGTCGCGTGCCGCTGAACACCGTATGATGCAGGCGCAAGCGGCTGAGGAGTCCGTCCTGGCCTTTGAATATCGTATGCGGAACCGCGACGGAACCTGGCGCTGGTTGCTCAGCCGGGAGGTGGTGTTTACACGCACTGCCGATAGGCAACCCCAGCAAATCCTGGGTATTGCCCAGGATATCACCGAGCGCAAGCAGGCCGAAGAAGCCTATCATAATCTGGTTCAGTTTTCCCTTCAGGGATTGATGATCCTTCAGGCGGGCCGCGTGGTCTTTGCCAATCCTGCCATTGAGCTGATCCATGGGTATACCATGGCCGAATTGCAGGCGATGTCACCGGAAGACCTGCTGTCGCTGGTGCATCCTGATGACCGCGCGACGGTGCAGGAGCGCATGCAGTCGTATATGATCAATGGTATTGATGCATACCGCCATGAGCATCGGATTGTCGACAAACAGGGACAGACCCGCTGGGTGGAAGTGTATGTCGCCCAGGTTGACTTTCGTGGCACCGTGGCATTTCAGCTTACCTTCCTCGACATCAGCGAGCGCAAGCAGGCCGAAGAAGCCCTGCGCCAGAGCGAGCAACGTCTCAAGGCCATCTTCGATAATGCGGCAGTGGGCATCGGCCTGACTGATAACGCGGGCCGGTCGATTATTGCCAATGCACGCGGAGCACACCAACTCGGCTATACCCCCGAAGAACTGGCGCAACGCTCCAATCTGGAGCTGACCCACCCGGACGACCGGGCAGACACGGTCGAGCGCATGCAGCGGCTTGTGCGCGGCCAGATCCAGGGCTACCGGATTGAGAAGCGCTATTTCCGCAAGGACGGCAGCATCTTCTGGGCCGATCTCTCCGTGTCTGCTGTCTACGATGATGATGGGCAAATCGCCTACCTGCTGGGTATCGTCGTGGACATCAGCGAGCGCAAGCAGCTTGAGCACCAGCTTCATCAGGCAAATATGCTGCTGCAAGAGCAAGCCATTCGCGATCCGCTCACGGGGCTGTACAACCGGCGCTACCTGGACGAGACACTGCCGCGCGAACTGCAACGCGCCGAACGTGCCGGACAGTCGGTCGGGGTGATCATGCTGGATATTGACCACTTCAAGCGCATCAATGATACCTATGGGCACAATGTCGGCGATATGTTGCTGCGAGCGGTGGGGGCGTTCTTGCGGCATAACACCCGCGGCGCGGATATTGTCTGTCGCTACGGCGGCGAAGAGTTTACGCTGGTGCTGCCGGGCGCATCATCCGAAAATGCATGCCACCGTGCCGAGGAGCTTCGTGCAGGCATCCAGGCACTGGCCGTGAAGCACAATGGACAGGCATTGGAGACGGTTACTGCCTCACTTGGTATCGCCATCTTCCGCACGCACGGCACGACGGCAGAAGCGCTGGTCAGCGCCGCCGACGAGGCGCTTTACCAGGCGAAACACAGCGGGCGCAACCGGGTCGTGATGGCCGATGGCACACACGATTAATCAGGGGCCATGCTGGATATCCAGGAAGAACATATGCACTAATAGGCTCTGTATAAGCCTCCAGGACGGGACAAAACTCGCGCAGTGCGTGATCCACGCGGGGCGTATGCTCCTGGTATAATTACCCTATGGCGACCCACCTGCTCGCAACAAAACTGTCTATCCCGCCCGTACGTGAGACGCGCACTGTCTTTCGTCCAGAATTGCTTGCGCGTCTAACGGCAGGACGAGACGGCAAGCTCACGCTGATTTCCGCGCCTGCCGGATTTGGCAAGACGACCCTGGTCGCCGCGTGGCTTGCCGCCAGCGACGATCCGGCGTGCTGGCTCGCCCTCGATACCGGCGATAGCGACCCCGCCCGCTTTCTGGCCTATGTCGTCGCCGCGTTGCAGACCATTGCGCCGCACATCGGCACCAGCATCGCCCCGCTGCTGGACGCGCCGCAGCCGCCACCGCTGGACGCGCTGCTGACGCCGCTGCTCAACGACATCGCCACACTGCCGCACGCTGTGGTGCTGGTGCTCGATGATTACCATGTCCTCGACAGCCCGGAGATCGATGCGGCCCTCGCCTTTTTCATCGACCATCAGCCGCCGCAGTTGCACCTGGTCATCACCACCCGCGAAGACCCGCCGCTGCCCCTGCCCCGGCTGCGCGCACGCGGCGACCTGACCGAGCTGCGCATGGCCGACCTGCGCTTCACGCCAGCGGAAGCCGACGCATTGCTGAACCAGCGCCTGGGCCTGGGCCTCGCGGCGGAAGCCGTCGCGCTGATCGCGGCCCGCACCGAAGGCTGGATCGCCGGTCTGCACATGGCGGCGCTTTCGCTGGTCGGGCGTGCGGATATCGATGTATTCCTCCAATCGTTCACCGGCAGTCATCGCTTCATCCTGGATTATCTGGTCGAAGAAGTCGTGCAGCGTCAGCCCGAACGGGTGCGGGAGTTCTTGTTCCAGACTGCCATGCTGGAGCGTCTCACCGCCCCGCTGTGTGATGCGGTGACCGGGCGCGACGATAGTCAGGCGCTCCTGGAACGGCTCGAACGGAGCAATATGCTGATCGTGCCGCTCGACGACCAGCGCCGCTGGTACCGCTATCACCAGCTTTTTGCGGAGGTGCTCCAGGCACACGCCCGGCAAGCGACCCCGGAGCAGGTGCCCATCTGGCAGCAGCGGGCCAGCGTCTGGTATGAACAGAACGGGTTTCGCACCGACGCCATCCGCTACGCCTTTGCGGCAGGCGACCTCGAACGGGCGGCAGCACTGATTGAGCGCACCTGGCCGGAGCTGTTCTATGGCGTGCGTCCGATGACGTGGCTGGGCTGGGCGCAGCAGTTGCCCGATGCGCTGGTGCGGGTGCGGCCCGTGGTGTGTGCGGGCTGTGCCTGGATGTTGCTCGATAAAGGTGAGTTGGAGGCTGCCGAGGCGTTCTTGCGTGCTGTGGAAGCGTGGCTGGATGCCGCAGCCAGTGGGCCCGCAGCCGCCACGCAATCCGGCATGGTCGTCGCCAATGCAGCCGAGTTTCGCGCGCTGCCGGGGAGCACCGCCGCTGCGCGTGCCTACCTCGCCCAGGCCCAGGGCGACGTGTCCGGCACCATCCACCATGCCGGGCGCGCCCTGACGCTCCTGGCAGAAACCGACCACTTCTGGCGCGGCAACGCGGCCCTGTTCCTGGGGTTGGCGCAGTGGGCCAGCGGCGATCTCGAGGCCGCCTATGGGTCGATGACCGCAAGCGTCACCCACCAGCGCCAGGCCGGGAGCCACTATTTTGAGACGTTTGGCATGGTCGCGCTGGCAGACATCCGGATGGCCCAGGGGCGGCTGCATGATGCGCACCGCCACTATGAGCAGGCATTGCAGCGGGTCTCCGCAGGCACACCGGACCAGGGCACGCAGGTGATCCAGGGGCCGGTGGCGCTCTATGCTGGCCTGGGTGACCTCTTCCGCGCATGGGGCGACCTGGACACTGCCGCGCAGTATCTCGCGGCTGGTCAAGCGGTGGTCGCACGGGCGGTGTTGCCCGGGAGCGCCTATCGCCTGTCGTGTGCGCTGGCCCGCCTGAGCGCAGCCCAGGGCGACCTGGACGGCGCGCTCGACCATCTTGCGGAGGCGGAACGCCGCTATCAGCGCGCCGCCGTGCCCGATGTCGCGCCCATCGCCGCCATCCGGGCACGGGTCTGGCTGCGACAGGGCCGGTGGCACGCGGCGCTGGGGTGGGCGCACCAGCGTGGGCTGACGGTGGATGACGACCTCACCTTCCTGAACGAATATGACTACCTCACCTTCGCCCGCATCCTGATCGCTGCCGCGCCGCACCAGCCGGATGCAACTGCGCTGCACGCTGCCATCACGCTGCTGGAGCGCCTGCTGCACACGGCAGAAGCCGGAGGGAGAAGCGGCACCGTCATCGAAGCGGCCAGCCTGCACGCCCTCGCGTATCAGGCACAGGACGAGCTTGACACGGCCCTGATGTGGCTTGCGCGTGCGCTCGCCCTGGCCGAACCAGCAGGCTCCATGCAGGTCTTTGTCGATGCCGGGCCAGCCCTCGCGCCGCTCCTGGCCCGCAGCCTGTCGCAGGGCACGCATCCGGCCTTCGTGCGGCAATTGCTGGCGCGGATACACCCGCAGCACGGCGATGCATCCGCGACGGTTGAACCGAATCACCTGCTGATAGAACCGCTGAGCCAGCGCGAACGGGCTGTCTTGTCGCTGCTAGCGCAAGGTTCCTCCAACCAGGCGATTGCCGATGAACTGGTCATCGCCGTCAGCACCGTGAAGAAGCATGTCAATAACATTTTTGGCAAGCTCGGCGTCGCCAACCGCACCCAGGCGATCAACCGTGCCCGTGATCTCGACCTCCTCTGAGTAGAACCCCCTGCACCTCGAAATACACCCTGCGCTAGAACTTTCGGCTCCTGCCTGAGCGCCGCCCATCCCATACACTGATGACATCAATCGATGGGAGTTCGCCGGGGGCGGCAACACGGCACGAGCAAGGCAGGAACAGGCGTATGGCCGATCAGCACGAGCACGAAACACACCCGACCCAACCCCCGATCTATCAGATCCGGGTCGCGGGCCACCTGGGCCGTCATTGGGCCGGCGTGTTTGACGGGTTGGACATCCGCCGGGAGGAAAATGGCGAGACACTGCTGACCGGGCCGGTGGTCGATCAAGCCGCACTGCACGGAGTGCTCCGCCGCATCCGCGATACGGGTATGACACTGCTTTCCGTGCAGCGGGTGGCAGCCAGGCGCTCCCATCAATCCGATGGCAAAGCGTGTAACGAATAGCGAGAGGTGCAACAATGGCAACGGGGAACGGTACGCTGGAACAGGGAACGCCGATGAAGGTACTGGTGTTTGGCGCGACGGGCACGACCGGCAGCGCGGTGGTCGAACGGGCATTGGAATGCGGCTACGCGGTCACCGCCTTTGCCCGCAACCCGGAGAAGGTCACGACCAGTCACCCCGATCTGACGGTCGTGCAGGGCGATGTGCTCGACCCGGCCACGGTGGAGCGGGCCATGCCGGGACACGACGCGGTGGTCATTTCGCTGGGTGCCGGGATGAACGGCACGGTCCGTTCGGAGGGCACGCGCAATATTATTCGTGCGATGGAGCAGGCCCACGTCCCGCGCCTGGTCGCGCAATCGACGCTCGGTGTGGGCGAGAGCCGCGCCAATCTGAATGCCTACTGGAAATACGTCATGTTCGGGCTGCTGCTGCGCCGCGCCTACGCCGACCACATTCAGCAAGAGCAGTATATCACGCACAGCCACCTGAACTGGACGATTGTCCGTCCGGCAGCATTGACGCAGGGGGAACGCACGGGCCGCTACCGGCATGGGTTTGCTGGCACCGCGAAAGACCTGACGTTGGAGATTTCGACCGCCGACGTGGCCGACTTTATGGTGCAGCAGGTGGAGGATGCGACCTACCGCTGTGGCACTCCCGGCCTGTCGTATTAGGCAGGAACGGTTGCCGAGCGGGCACGGCACCACGCTGCCCGCTCGGCATTCCACTATACAAAGGAGATTATCCCGTGTCCATTGAAAGCCTGTTCCCCATCACCTTGATCGCGGCGACCTTCTTTGCCACGCTGGTCGCGGGGTTCCTGTTCGGGTTCGCCATCGTCGCCATGCCGGGGCTCAAACGCCTGACCGACCGGGAGTTCATCCGCGCGTTTCAAGGGATGGATCGCATCATCCAGAACAATCATCCCCTCTTCATCCTGGTCTGGGGCGGCTCGGCCCTGCTGCTCATGATTGCCGCCGCGTTTGGCGCTGGTCAACTGACAGGTGGTGCGCGACTGCTCCTGATCGCCGCCATGCTCATTTTTATGCTGGGGGTTCACGTGCCCACCGTGACCATCAATGTGCCGCTGAACAACACACTGCAAACGGTCGATGTTGCTGCGACCAGTGCGGCAGCCCACACCGCCGCCCGGAATGACTTTGAACCACGCTGGAATCAGTGGAACCGGATTCGGACGGTGTGTGCCAGCGTTGCGTCCGCGTTGCTGCTCACGCTGTTGTTTCTGCTCTGAGTTTCAGGTAATTACGAGGTTGAGAGACCCGGCAAAATGCAGCCGTTACGGGAGGGGCGTTTGCTGCTGCTCTCGCCCTTCAGTGCCACGCCGCGCCGCATGACCGAAGAAACCGCCCTGACGCGCAATCTGGTGGTGGCCGCGCTGGCCGAGACAGTGCTGGTGGTGCATGCCACCCCCGGCAACAAGACCGAGGCATTCTGCCGCGAACTGGCGCGCTGGGGCAAGCCGTAGCGCACCTTCGACAGCCCGCACAACGCCAACCTGATGGGGATGGGCGCGGGGATGCTGAGGGATATGGTTGTCTCGTAGGGTAGGGTACGTCTGGGCAGGTGCGAAATTTTCGCACCTGCCTGGTGAGGAAGCAGGGGCACACAGTTGATTGCACACCCATTTCACGGGTCAGCGTGTATGCGGTGGCGTTGGCAAGCGCCAGCAGCGTAACGCTGGTTAGCGACGCCACCTGCCTGGGTGCGTCGCCGAGCGAACCACTGTCCCGGCAATGTCATCATGCACACTGCGCTGCCCACGGCTGTACCCAGCACGCAGCAGGTATACGATGATCAGCAGGTTGGCGAGCGCGACGCCGACCATTTGCGCCGGACGAAACCGGGTCAGGTCGGTCGATAGGGCAAAAGCGGCCAGATGAACCAGTTCCCAGGGGAGCAATTTCACCGTCGTACGCAGGAGCGCCTGGCGCCAACGGAGCCGGGTGCCATCCATGCGCACGACCGTGATACCGAGCAGGCGCTTGCCGATAGTCGCACCGGGAGCCGAAGCATCGCTGATAATGAAATAGAGCCAGACCGGCAGGGAGAAATTCCAGAGGATCGTCTGCGCCATGGCCGGGCCACTGCGTGGAGTTGTTCCGACCAGCCAGAGCACTGCCTGCCCAAGCGGTGCCAGCAGCACAAACAGGCCGATGATGTCGATCATATAGGCGCCCATACGCCGCAACAAGAGCATCTGTTCCTCCCGAGATATCCAGGAAGCGTTCCCGCAGCACACCACGACGGTCAATCGTCCTGCCATTGTAGCATGGGCCCCCGGGAACATGGGGGCATCCGTCGTACCGGAGCGGTGCAGGTGGAGGCCGCGCACCGGCGCTGACCGACGCTCTCGCCGACCGGGAGCGTAACCTGGTCCACACGCGCCGGCGCGGCGCGACCGACCTGGCCGAGCAGCGTGCTGCTGCGTGCTGCGTTTTGCCGGCGGTATGCTACGCGCGCGCCTGTGATCCGCGCTGCCACGCCGTGGCTGATCTGTTGTGGGCAAGTGAAGAGAAAACGCCCATAACCAGGTTGACCAATCGGGCTCCTGCTGCTCTGATGGTTGTGGCTACAATACTGATAATTGCCCACAACAGGGAACGGAGCGCAGTCCATGCCCCTCCTGGCTGATGTTGAACATCACGATCACGGCGCGATGGGATGTCGTTCCGTACCTATATCCAATCAGTTCACCCGGCTCGGTCTGGTGTCGCGCGTTTTTGTCGCCACCAACCGGAGATGAACGCCAAACTTCCGCCATCTTCCGCCATACAACGTGGCGCGAGTCACCAGATGACCGCAGTAGTGCCGGGATAGATGATCCCGGCGCATAGGTTTCTAAGATCCCCGGCAAGGGGGTCTTTTCCTGCCCGCCATTTGGGGAGCACATCTCCCCTGTTCCGTATTGGAATGCCCTATTCCAGGAACGTTCCAGGAACAGTTCGTATGGCAACCAGTCGGGCGGGTCTCCCCCTGCCCCGCTCTCAAGGGTAGGTTTTTCATTATGCCGCTTTCTGATGCGGTATGTGATCGGAGTAGTCCGCCGTACGGGTGTCAAGACGTTCGGGCCAGGGTTCGGGCACAACCCCACTTCTGGGCAGCCGTCCCTCGTTCAGCAGGGTTGTGATAATCACGATCACGCCGCGCCGAACACAACTGAGCACGCGCGGTTGACTGCGCCGGGTGGGCCGGCGGCGGGCGATATGCGTGTCGGGCAGGGTGTCCAGCATACTGGCGGGCATGGTCACTTCGGCCATGCCCCCGACACTGACCACCCAGAGCGTGGCGACGGCGATGGCCAACCACAGGCGGGCGGCGCGGTCGGGATCGGTCATGTTGGTCTGTTCCCACTGCCAGCCCCCACGTTTACCATCTTTGAAACCGCACGCGATCAGTGTGCGCAGGCCATACCAGACCACATCTGCGGCGTCTGGCGGCAGATCGGTCACGATCAGCCAGGAACCGGCATGCTCGCTCCCCGGCGCGCCCCGCTGTCATATGGCCCAGACCCAACGTTCGGGCCACCAGGGGCAACGCAGGTAAATCGTAGTTAGCCCCCGAAAGAAGAGCGATCATTTTGCTCTATAATTCCAGCGATCGCTCCATATGGTCAGCGCATCAGAATGCGAGAGGGAAGGCATTGGAGCCAATTTTTGCTTTATAACATAATTATATCCGGCACACCATCAGGAATGTCTCCTTGTTTTTCGAGCGCTTTATGATGCGCTATCGCTGGAATTGTAACGGAGTTGCACGTCATAGCACGAACATTGGATCTGGGCCATGTCGCTGCGGGCGTGTGACGTTACCCATACGTTGGACAAAACGGCCAACGTATGGGTAACGTCACACGCCCGCAGCGACATGGCCGTGCGGCTGGGCGTGACGCGGGCGACGATAGCGAGCTACGAAACCGGACGCCGCAAGATCCCCGCCGGAACGTTGATCCAGCTAGCGCATCTCTGCGGCAAGCCGTTGACCTTCTTTGCTGCGCAGCGGCAGCCGGCGCAGGCCGACCCGCAGCAGGCCGCGATCCAGGCCATGGTCACCACCTTGCAGGCACACCCTGAGTTCACGCCGTTCGTGCTGGAGTTTCTGGAAACGCTCGTCCACGAGCAGGTGGCAGGGGTGATATAATGCTTTACGTTGGCATAACAGCCGATGCGGTGGTATCAGTTCGTCGATGTGTATGGTCGCGGTATGCTGCATCAGGCAGGGGTAAGAATCGCTCTTTTGCCTGGGGTGATGAAATGTTCCCGCGTATCCATCAACGAGCCCTTCTTTATGTGACGAGAAAGGGTTTTCTCACTACGTCACATACCATCCATTGGGCCACCGGACTTTGTGGAATCTGTTGTACGCGTTCGTTCGTATTCGGCTGTTGTTCACGGGCCTGCGACAAAAACCCGAACCTGCATCAGAAGTCGTGCCGATGAGCCACTTGCTTGTGACCACATGCATCGGTATTCTGATGAGGAAATCCTGGAGTCACAGAGTTTGGTCACACTCATATGAATAGCTCAGAGTATCATGGTATGTATCACAACCAGCAAGATCGTCCGGCATTACCAATGGCGCAGCAAACGCTCGATGAACTGCCCGTGGCAATTGAAGTGTACTGGACAGACGGCGTGATGGCAACGCGCAACCATCAGCAAAATCTGCTCAGTGGCATTGCGCCCGAGGCGGTCATCGGTACGTACAATGTTCTGCACGACCCGCAGAATATCGACAATGGGTTTCCCGAAGCATTCGCGCGTCTTATCCATGGCGGTGAGCAGACCGTTGTCTTGCCATTGATCTTCTACGATACCCAGGTATCAGCATTCGACCGCGTTGACAACCGACGTATCTGGTTTGAGGCGACCCTGTTTGCGATGCACGCAACCGATGGTACTACCACGCATATTGCCGGCATGTACCGCAATGTAACCGAACTGGTTACCCAGCGCGAAGCGTTAGCGGAGGCGCGCCACGAAATCGAGACCCGGCGCATGGAGCTTGAAACCGCACAGGAAGCGCTCGACATCCAGCGCGAAACGATCCACGCATTGTCCAGCCCGGTGGTTCAGGTGTGGGAAGGCATTCTCACCGTGCCCATCATCGGCGTCGTAGACTCGCGGCGTGCCACAACCATTACAGAAAGTCTGCTGGAAGCAATTGTCTCGTATCAGGCGAGCAACGTTATCATCGATATAACCGGGGTCGCCATCATAGATACCCAGATTGCCAACTATCTCTTGTTGACTGCCCGTGCCTGCCGATTGCTCGGGAGCGAAGTGGCACTGGTAGGGATTGGCAGCGAGATTGCCCAGACCATTGTTCAACTGGGGGTCGATCTGTCCGACCTGACCACACGAGCCAATCTCCGCGATGGCATTATCTGGGCATTGGAGCGACAGGGCTTCCATGTGACCGCACAATGATCAGGGGTGTAAAACCCTACGTGGAGAGTATCACAAAGCGGGGGCTCGCCCTTCCTGCTGCGGGAAACGGTCGTATGAAGCTGCAGGAAACCGGTGGGTATTGCTCATTCCAGTGCGGTCTCCACGCATCGCTGCGCCGTTGTCTGGGGGCTCACCCGTTGGCGTGCGCTCGTCGCTTGCACACAGCACCCTCATCTGCTCCGATAACCCTTAGGACTTTCGCTTGAGCACCTTAAAGAGCACACATACGCGGGTTGCGCAGTTCGGCCCGCAGGTCATCGCGGAACAAGTCAGCGCGCACCTGATAGCGTGTTTTGCCCAGTTCCAGTGCTTTCACGTTTACGGAGAGCCAGGCGTGATACCAACAGGCCAGGTGATTGCGTTGCGACCGTCCCGTGCGGCAGTGGCACTTCGCACTGCCCGTCAGGTGCTTCAGGCCCCGATGCTGGTTCTCGACATCCCAGCGCACGTCGTTCGCGTCGTGCGCGACCTGCGTCGTCACGGCCGAGTCCCGGTCATGCGTGATGACCCAGTCACTGTCACCGTGTGTGGCACCCAGCGTGAACAACCGCACGGGAACGGGCACGTTCTGCAACCGCACGACGACGCCATGCACCAATCGTTCGGGGATCCAGTCGATATCCTCCAGGCCGATGTAACCGTCTTCTTTCGTCAGGCTGACCCGCCGATTCCGCGTGATGGTGGTGGAAAATGTACGCCCCAGGCGATGCACCAGTTTGAGATTGTCTGCCGAGGCATACCAGGTGTCGAACAGGATGGTGTGTGCCTGCCATTGCTTGTCGGCAACCGCGGCGATCCGCATCTCCCGGAAATGGTCATGGTTGGTTTTGCCATCGGCATCGGGCGCAGAGATGCGCTCATCGACGGGAGAGACATCGTCTTCGGTGCCCGTACTATGCACAAGATTGACAACGCCAATGCCCCGCACCAGGCCACGTTCGGCCCCACGATACTGGCGCTTCACCAGGTCAATCTGGCGCGAATACCGCGTATCCTGCACGCTATCATCCAGGATCAGATAGGCATCGGGCGAATCATCCAACAAGGGATGCACCAGTTCCCACAGCGTGCGAGCGGTGTGGCACTCCCGACGCAGGTAGTCGCTGATCGCATCGTGACCGACATCGTCCAGATGCTCCGCCAGATTGGTACAGGTGTCGTTCACGGGCGTGGCCAGCACATATTCAACATACTGTTGTTTCGTCATCATAGCCATAGGCTACCATATGAGTGGCTCAAGCGAAAGTCCTAAAAAAACCGTGGGGGCAATCGTCACGTCCAGGCATTGGAATAGCCACGAGATAGAGACAAACGCGCTCCGAGAACTCCTATATCTCGATAGTAGGACGTGATGTTTGCCCTCACGGAAAAAAAGGCCGATTGACGATCGAATGTGACGAACTGTGGTCGTTTGTTGGCACCAAGGACACAAAGCAGTGGGTCTGGCTGGCGCGTGACCGCGACACGCGAGAAAGTATCGGGGTGGCGATTGGGGCATGTGATGAAGCGACGGCTCGCCAATTGTGGGAATCGCTGCCCGGCGTCTATCGCCAATGTGCCGTCTGTTCCACGGATTTCCGGGAAGCGTATGCATGTGTACTGCCAGCGAAACGGCATCGTCCAGTCGGCAAGGACAGCGGACAGACGAGCCATATCGAGCGCGTGAACAACACATTGCGACAGCGGATCAGCCGCATGGTGCGCAAGACGTTGTCGTTCTCGAAAAAGATCGAGAATCATAGTGGGGCAATCTGGTATTTTGTCCATCATGACAATGCTTCTCTCGCGTAGTGCGATACCACTCGCGTTGGAGGACTACCCTTTCACTTTATTATGGCAACGACTGAGATTAGGGGCAGTCCTACGTCACGCACTTTCCGCAGCAACCCATGCAGCGCCGCTTGATCAGCCACAAAGCCATATAACCGTGAGGTGCCATCGGGTTCGCGGTCAATCGTCAGTCCATCAAACCAGCTATGCCATGGGTCACTCAGATGCCCCCTGACTCTGATCTCATAGACCAGAATTTCGAGGGATGTGCGGTGGAACTTTGATTGCTCAGACATGGTCATGTCCCTATTGGGCTATGTACCGATGGTCACGATCACATTGCCACGCTTATGCCCGGTCTCGACATACTTATGGGCCTCAACCATCTCCTCGAGTGCGTAGCAGCGGTCAATAATGGGCTTCAGGACACGCTGCTCTGCCAGGTCTTTCACCCGTAAGAACTTGTCGCGGCTGACGGTGGGTGTCCCCTTATCAACCGAGAGATAGTGCCCATGAGCTGTCAGCGCGGTTTTGCCGGCATGCTTGAGCGGCGATGTTTTCGTCCCTCCGACGGTATCCAGCACCCAGTCGTAACGCGCCAGGTGAGCAACGGCATCATCACGAGTGTAGTCAATTACCTTGTCCGCGCCGAGCGATGTCACCATGTCGAAGTTGCGGCTGCTACAAACAGCGGTGACTTCGGCTCCGGCATGCCTGGCAAGCTGAGTCGCCATGGTGCCGATGCTGCCGGACGCGCCGTAGATCAACACCTTTTGCCCCGGCTGGATGTTGGCTTTTTCCATGACGTGCATCGCCAGCAGCGTGCCGTAGGGAAGTGCGGTGGCCTCCGCAAACGTGAGGTTGTCCGGCTTGAGCGCAATATTCCAATCCTCCGGCAGGCACATGTACTCACCGTAGAACCCCCAGCGAATCTGCGACATGGACTTGGACCCGTAGGCGAAGACTTCATCACCCGGCTTGAACGCGGTCACATCTTTGCCGACGGACGTCACTACCCCCGCCCCGACCATGCCGAGAATCGGGTTGCGCGGCTTGCCAAACCCCATCACCATCTGAATGATGATCTTGAACATCAGGTTTGCATCCAGCGCCCGCATGAGGACATCACTGGCGGTGACGGAGGTCGCGTGCATCTTAATCAGGACTTCATTGTCCTTCGGCGTGGGTTTCGGAACGTCTTGCAGTTTGAGATACTCCGCAGCGCCGTATTGTGTACAGATAATCGCTTGCATGGGTTGGTCTCCCTTTTCATTCAGTGATCTATAATTCGGTGCGTTGTACGCTCTCGTCACAGGATACCCGGAGCGCAGGGAGGTGTCATACATCGAAAGAGTTATTGGGAGGATTATGCGGAGAGTTGGGGAGGAGTAGACGGTCGTTAGTCCGCCGCCAAAATACCGAGTGCCTTTGCCTGTGCAACGGCTTGGGTGCGGTTCTTAACCGAGAGTTTGCTGTAAATATTGCGGGCATGAACTTTGACGGTGTGCAGTGAGAGATACAGCCTATCGGCAATAGCCTGATTGCTCAGCCCCTCCGCGATGAGTTCCAGCACCTCAATTTCGCGCTCGCTCAACGGGTCGAGCAGATCCGGCACCGCACGCGCCGCCGTCATCGGGAAGGCGGCAAGCAACCGGTCAACCATATGAGGTTCAATCCTCTGTGAACGAGCACGCTCAAGCAGCGTTTGCATAGGTTTACCCTCATCCACAAACAGCCGCACAAACCCGCCCGCCGCCGCCATCCGCAGCGCTGCCACGAGTTGTGACAATGCCGTCTCACGGGCACCTTGCTGACTGTGAACCAGCGCGAGCAGGACGCTTGCCCGCAGTTGCGCATCGGCCCACCGGCGTTCCCGCATCTGGTTGTGATACGGCGCTAAAACCGCCAGCGCCGCCGCCGTGTCGCCCTGCGCCAGAAACACCCGCGCTCGGCTCAATGGGCTGGCGTGAAGTGTGCGTTGTTCCGCGGCTGTGATATCGCCCTGTGCCAGGAGCACCTGCACCCACACATCAGCGATGGGCGCTCGTTGTTGGGTGAAGTCACGGGCGTTTACAACGTGTTCCACCTCATTCAAGCGCGCGGTTGCGTCGTTGAGCTTGCCCGCTGCCAGCCGCAGCCGTGCCAGCACAACCTGAATAGACGCTGACGTGTCAATGTGCGGGGCCTGGCGGGTGAGTTCGTAGCCCTGCTGTGCATGATCTTCGGCGGCGGCAAGGTCATTCCACTCGTAGTGAATACGGGCTAAGCCCAGATACGCCTCACCAGCGATGATATGCGGTTGGTCGCCCACAACGTCAATCAACCGCTGATAGGTCTGCGCTGCGTCCGATAACTGGTTGTCCAACTCTTGCACCTGCCCCAGGCTCACGAGCGCCGCGAGCGTGTACATGGAGCCGATGTCCGGGTCGCTCATGACGAGAATGTCGTGATAGGCATGGCGGGCGGTGGCGCGGTCACCCTGTAGCTGTGCGGCATAGCCCAGGGTCCACGTTGTGCCCAGACGCACGGCGTGATTATCCGGGGTGAGCAGGTCAAGCGCCCGGCGAGCCTCGCGCCGCATCGTCTCGGCATCGTGCTGAGCAACGGCTAACGTGGCGCGTATCGATGCGATCTGCCCAAATAGGTCTTGTACAGCAGGTGTTGGATCAGCGTTTTGTAACGCAGATGCCGCCGCACTTAACGCCTGTTCGATAGCCTCAAATGACGTGTTGGACATCATCTGCGACCAGGCATGAGCCACCCACAGCGCCGGACGGTCATTTTTTATGGTATCCGGCAGCGATGTCAGCCAGTTCACCACCGGGAACACCGCCCCGCGCATGTAGAGCGGGGTTCCGCCCCCCGCCATCAAGCGCTCCGCCTCATCAATGTCATGCGCAGCGACCGCGTGGTGAAACGCCTCAACCTCAAAGCCGTTCCCCTGATACCAGCGGCTCGCACGCCGATGAAGATCCGGCAGCGTACCGCCACCGGCATCCGCCGCGATCGTGATGTACTGCTGCAAACGCCCGCGCAACAAATCGCCAAACAGGTGATGATAACGATACCAGCGGCGCTCATGGTCGAGCGGGATCACAAACAGGTTCGCCTGTCGAATGTGTTCGAGCGTTGCGTGCGCATCTTTGGCGTCCGGCACCATCGCCGCGCACAGCGGCCCACACAGACGCTCCAGAATCGAGGTCTTCAGTAGAAAATCCTGAATGTGTGGCGGCTGATGACTGAGTACCTCCTCCATGAGATAATCCAATACAAAGTGATG
>JGI12109J20283_10325749_pt1 | contig 18375 bp, 15 predicted proteins | sample ElkSlonscriptome_12_FD_20283 | JGI IMG/M metagenome (IMG submission 20283)
AACCCGGCTATGTTCAACACCACGCTGGGCTACTTCGGCCCAGAGGATGGCGATGAAGAGTCGGTCGACCCAACCACGCTCCCCGAGGCGATGGCCGAGGATCCGCTCACGGGCGAGATGCGCATGCAGAAGATCGTCGGCTACGACACCGACGGCGACGGGCTGGCCGACGTGCCTCACGACGCCTCGGAGATTCCCGCCGAGGCGGTCGCGATCCCGTTCTACGGCTATGGCAGGGTGAACCTGCGATTCAATTCCGATATGACCCTGCCCGATGGCATCATGCTGCCGGTCCGGGTGCAACTCATGCGAGGTTCCTACCAGGAGGGTCGCCCGTGAAGCACCGTATGGCACATCGGCTCCGCTCGCCCAGCGGCCGGGGCTTTAGCCTGATCGAGATGATGGTCGCGCTGGGCATCAGCGCCGCGTTGCTGACCGCCTCGCTGGCCGCGCTGGACACAAGCTTTAAGAGCTACCAGCAGACCAGTGAGACTGCTTCTACGCACGTGGTGACACGCATCATCACCCACCGAGTGCTCACGATGATCCGAACGGGCCAGGAGTTTGCGCCCTATCCCATCGACGTGCTCGACGCCGCCCAGAACCCGATGTTCACCAACAACATCGAGTTCGTGTCGGCCGAGGATGAAGTGGCCAACACTCGCGAGATCACCCGCATCTTCGTCGAGATCGACCCCGAGGCCACCGACGGTACGCAACGGCTCATGCTCACCATCGATGAGTTTACCGACGGCGTGCTGACGGCTAGCGAGACACAACCGCTGATCCGCGGCGTGCTCGATGCGACGTTCACGCTTGAGTACGACATCGGACCCCAGCTCACGCGGGCAACCATGGACATCACCGTCGAGGCAAGTGACGTCGGCGGAGCCAGCCTGAACGCAAACTGGGACACGCCCACGCTGCGGCTGGTGGCCAGCGCGTCGCCCAGGCGACTCGAGGGACGCTAGAGGTTCTTAGGGGCAGCCTGAGTCAAACTCGTTCTGGAATGCCAGGAAGTCGAATACGGTGAAGTCTCCGTCGCCGTCAAAGTCGGCGATGGGATCCTGCGCATCGAACGCGTTCTGGAACATGAGGAAGTCGAAGATCGTGAGCGTGTCGTCGCCATCAAGGTCGACCCGGCACGGCTCAGAAGGACAATACCACCGAGCCAGTTTCGAGCCCAGAAACGGTGGGCCAACGAAAAAGTCACCGCCGACATACAACGCCGGACCAGTCCCATCATCGAATACGGCGAACGCGTTCACGCTTCCACGCACATCATCGCCAACGCGTGACCATTCCTGGCCGTCCCATCGTGCCAACCCGCCATCTACCACGCCTCCAACCCGTAACCGGACGCCACCAACGTAGAGCGCCTGACCCTTGCCATCATCATGAGACTGCAACGCGCGTACGCTGCCGCTAAAGCCGTCCCCCACTGTTGCCCATTGCGATCCATCCCACTGGGCAATTCCGTCCGCACCGGTGGCTCCGGCCCAATTGAATGTGCCGCCAACGTAGAGCGATTCGCCGCCGCCATCGTCGTACACAGCAAGCGCGGACGCTGCACCCCCGACGCCATCGTCTAGGCCGGACCACGTCGCATCGCGCCATCGTGCGATACCCTTCGTGTCAATCGAACCGGCCCGAACAAAGTCGCCACCGACGTATAGTCCATTGCCGGTGCCGTCATCGAATTCAGTAAAGGCGTATGCGGCAAAACTCAAGCCAGGCCCGAGAGCATCCCATATCGTGAAGCCAAAACGCGCAACGCCTCGAGCGAATGTGCTCCCGGCCTCGTTGAACGCTCCGCCAGCATGCAGCTGAGCACGTCCGAGGCCATCGGCATAGGACACCAACGCCTCGACCGGGCCATCGAAACTCGGGCCCACCTGCACCCATTGCACACCATCCCATCGAACGACAACATTCTCACCAGCAGCGTACAACTCCGGGCCATCGCCCTGGTCGTGGATGGCGAGTGAATTCACACGCCAGTCCAGACCAGCCCCGACCGCAGACCACGCCGAGCCATCCCACCTGGCGATGTTCCCAACTGACCGGCCAGCGACTTCATCGAAGTCGCCGGCAACATACAACGCCGCGCCGGTGCCATCATCATGGACGACCATGGCATTGATTTCACCAAAGAACGAGAACACCGGGGCGAAGGTTTCATCCCATCCCGGCTCACACGGATCTGCCTGAGGTTGAGCTGCGGCGGCAAGGCCGCACACACACCCGATCAAGACCGTCCAAGTCCAGACGTGACGATGCATTGATATCTCCCCAACTCCGTGTACAGAAGACTCGCCAGATGCAGCCATCCGGATGCTTGGCGGCTACAAGGGCAGTATAACGGACGATCCAGGTAGGCACCAACCATTTCGTTGCGGTGACCGAACAGAGCGGAGGAGGCTCACCTACCCTGCAGCTATGGCCTACACCGCGCTCGCACGCCGCTATCGCAGCACCGATTTTGAGACCGTCGTGGGTCAGGAGGCGGTCGCACGCACTCTGGCCAAGGCTATCGAGCAGGGGCGGGTGGCCCACGCCTATCTCTTCTGCGGCACGCGGGGGGTGGGCAAGACCTCGATGGCCCGTATCTTCGCCAAGGCCCTGGCCGGCGGCACCGAAGAGACGGACAAGGCCATCATGGCCGGCCAGGACAGCGACGTGATCGAGATCGATGCGGCCAGCAACCGAGGCGTGGAGAACGCCCGAGATCTGATCGCCAACGCGGGCTACATGCCGCTTCGCGGGAAGCTCAAGGTCTACATCATCGACGAGGTCCACATGCTCACGAAGGAGGCGTTCAACACGCTCCTGAAGACCATGGAAGAGCCGCCCGACCACGTCAAGTTCATCCTCTGCACGACCGAAGCCAACAAGGTTCCCCCCACCATCCAGAGCCGATGCCAGCGGTTCGACTTCCGCATGATTCCCTCGACGCGGATCGCCGAGCACTTACGAAGCGTGTGCGCGCAAGAGGGCGTCGAGGCCGAAGACGACGTGCTCGCAGCCGTTGCGCGGCTAGGGGCGGGCTCGATGCGCGATGCACTCAGCCTGCTCGATCGGCTGATGGCCGCGGGCGACACACGCCTGACGCTTGCGCGGCTCGAGGAATTGCTTGGCCTGCCCGATCGTGAGCTCATCGGGCGTCTCATCGACGGTATCGCATCTGCAGACACCAAGGCCGTGCTCGAAGCCGGCGACGAACTGCTGAGCCTGGGGATCGGCCCCGATCTTGCCCTAGAGACCCTGGCTACTCGCCTGCGAGACCTCATGGTGCTGGGCGTGTGCGGGCCGCAGACCACGCTCGTGGAACTCTCCGACTCGGCACGTGCCAGCGAGACCGAGCGTACGGCTCGCTTCGACGCTCCCTCGCTCTCGCACATGATCGCGCTCTGTGAGACGGCGCAGCGAGTGTGCCGAGAAAGCCCAGCGCCCAGGGCGATGTTCGACGCGGCCTTGGTACGACTCGCGATGGCCGAGCGATTCGCTGATCTCACGACGCTTGCCGAAACTGGGAGGCCAGATCGCCGTCCCGGACTTGTCTTGGGAAAAGCATGAGGCCATCGGACGCACCCGCGAGTGCGCCTCCGGTGGCCCGACAAGCATCTGCAACCACACCCATGGTGCGTCAAGCTTCGGAGTCAGGTTCGCCCGCCAAAATCCGACTCGAGCGCCGTCCACCAGTGGCCCCCACACCCACCGGACCCGCGCCACACGACCACGATCTGGTGCGCAAGACCAGGGAACTGTTCGCACCAGAGTCAGACTCGTCGTCCAATTGAGGCTAACGTATCGTCACCAAGTGCCAGGCGTAATGGCCACCATCTGAAGCAAACGCTGCACAAATCACCACGATATCGCGGAGCCAGCTCATGTCCGAGAAGAAGTCCGGCCTGATCAAGAACGTTGTGCTCCTGCTCATCATCGCGGCGTGCGGCGTGGGTGTGTGGTACTTCCTCACGCAGAAGACACGCGGGTCCATGGACGAGTTTGCCGCCCAAGAGTGGTTCGAGAGCGGCGAAATGGCCCAAGAACAACTCAACTTGGAAGACGTGAAGGCTCGATTGGATCATGACGCCCCACAAAACGTCGGAGAGGGACGGTATCGATTCGACATGCGGCACGTCGATCCAGAAAATACACTGGTCGTCGAGGTCGTCATCCGCGGGGATCGAGCGATCTCTTACACCATTGTTGAACCCGCGACGTAGTCAACACCGCCAGGAGCCATGGATGTTTGACCAGATGCGCGCCATGGGGGCGATCGCGAGCCTGATGAAGGATCGCCAGAAGCTGTCCGAAGCGGCAGCTCGGGTCAAGGACCGACTCGAAGCGGCCAGGGTTGAAGGGTCGGCGGGCGGAAACGCAATCACGGTGACGGTTGCCGGCACCTTGCGCGTAATAGATGTACACATCGAGCCCGCCATGGCAGCCGCCTTTTCGGCCGATGACCAGAGCCGCACGATGGCTCAAGAATTGATCGCCGAGGCTACAAACGACGCCATGGCTGCGGCCCAGGCACTCGCTCGCGAGATCATCGCCGAGGAAGCAAAGGAACTCGGGCTACCCGAAGAGCTTAGTGCTCAACTAAGCGGCTCCTTGGGCGGTTCATTCGGATCGGCCATAGGTTTGTGAGCACGCGATTCGTATCGCTTCCAGCAGGTCGCCCACTACGGATCAATGTACGTGGTGAGCTTCCGGATCGACACGCTTCGATCCAAGCCGAGTGGAGCGCTGCCTGCAAGAAGAATCCCCGGCTGTTTGACGGACCGATACTCGCGGTGACTGCGATGGACTCCGCCGCCGGCGTGATCGATGCGCGGCCCGAACGGTTTGCACATGTTGTGTGCACTCGGCCAAGGCGTGCGATCCCAACGACGATCTTGAGCGTCACCGGGGTCATCGAAGCCATGCACAAAGGCAGTCGATGCGTGCTGCTCGCGCGGCGTGGCGCGCAGACGCGCAGCTATCCCGGACAATGGGAGTTCGCGCCAGCAGGTGGTCTTCATCCAGTCGAAGCTCCAGCCGTGCTCACGATTCAGCACGTGCTTGACACATTGGCGGCCGAGTTTGCCGAAGAGGTTGGCATCGCGGCGAAGCTCCAGCACCCACGCCCGATCGGGCTCATCGCCGATGCCTCGGCATCGAGTGTCGATATCGTCGTTCGCGCCTCTGTCGATGCAGCCGAATCAGAGTTCAGAATCGCCGGCGATCATGCTTGGGAGATCACCGAAGCGCGATGGGTGCCGACCGAGGCGCTGCCGTCATTCTTGGCATCCGCAAGGGGCGGGGTGATCGAACCGACGATCACGATCGCGCGACGGTTGGGCTGGGTGCCCTAATCAGCCGCCGTCGCGGTCGCGACCGCCCCGAATGCCAAGCAGGTCTTGGATCGTCTGACCCGGGCGAAGCAGGGGGCCAAGCAACTCATCGCTTCGACGCTCGATCAACACTCGAGGCGCCGGCCGAATACTCGGGTCACTGAGTGGGCCGCTCACACGCCACGGCAAGGTGGTAACAGAGCCGAAGCCCGGGATGCTGCGTCCAAGTGCACTACCAAGTCCGGTATTAAACATGCCAGCGGCCTCGTCCGAGACTGCGGCTGTTGGGAGCCATACCAGCACGTTCATCGTGTTGTTCACCAGGTCGACCGTGCCTTCGCTCTCAATGACGAGGTCTCCCAGCGGCAGCGTGAATGGCTGATATGTAATCACGCCTTCGTTCATGGTGATCTCGAACGGATCGATCCGGCGGCCAAGCTTGCCGGCAGAGCGCTGGCCTGTGGCCTTCAGCACGCCCGACAGCAGGCTCGTTGTCTGGAATCGAGCCGTACCCAGAGCGATGATCACCCTGCCTTGGCCGTTGCTCCAATCGCCATTGGTTGGGATGGCAAGCCCTTCGGTACGGAGCACGGCCGGGCCATCCTCAGGACGCTTCTCGACCAGAAGCAACTCGGGGATCACCTGGCTGAAGCGCTCGGCAACCTCGGGCCTGACCTCGTGAACCGTCAAGATGGTCTGCGGTTCGGGCATCGAGATCACATGATTCTCAAGTCGACCATAACCCGAGGCGTCAGCACGCGGCCCTCGCACGCTGAATCGAAGGTCGGCACTGGGCGGCTGCCTCGGGATCAGTCGAGCGTTGGAGATTTCAGCGTCGAGATCGACGCGCGGCCCAAGGCTGTCGGCCAGAAGACCATCGGTGTTGGACATCGCATCGGCCAGCGACACGGGGATGTCGTCGCCCTTGAGCGTGCCGCGGAGCACGGCGGTGTCAAGACTCCATCGCCCGGCCTCATCGGTCGGCTTTGTGAGCAAGCTGTTCAACTCGAGCTGGCCACCACCATCGGTCGAGGCGTCTGCCGTGATCGAGTATGTGCTCAGACCCGTCCTGAGCACGCGTGCATTCAGTGTGTCGAGGTTGATGTTCGGGCGATCCTGAATTGCGAACACGGCGCCCTCTCCTCGAACCGCCGCATCGATGAACACGGCTTGAGGATCAAGCAACACAATCTGGCCACCCAGCGGGTTTCCTAGGTCGATCCGATCGAGCACGATCTCGAACGGGCGTGCCGCGGTGACTCTCGCGCCGATGGCTTCGCTGAGCCATGTCTCACTGGGGGTCCATGCGAGCGTCACGGGTTCGCTCAGCCTGATCGCGTCCGGCACGAACTCCGCCACGATCGGCCCGGCAGAAGAGAGTCGAGGCATGTGCACGTCGATCGATGCACGCTGCAAGGTCCAGGGCTTCTTCGCGGCTGGCGCAACCACGGCTGATGCCCGGACCTCAATGCGACCACCGGCGCCCAATGCACCGTCCAGTGCCGTAGCGGCGCGGTTTCCGAGCCCCGCAAGCCCGATCGCCAAGCCCGTGTCCAGTTGATCGACCACGAGCGTCGCGTCGGCAGCGCCGCGAGCGGTCGAAGCAACATCGCCGCGCACGATTGCAACGGGCCCCACACCCGGTGCATCGATTCGTGTGGCGAGCGAACCCTTGAGCCCCGGCCCTCCCGAGATCACGAGGCCCAGGGAGTTGAGATCAACCTCTAGCTCGGCCAGCACGGCATTGGTGCGCGGTCTCGATCCTTCGGCATCCGGCTCACCAACGGGCAGGCCATCGATGCGGATGTCGTCGACCGATGCGATGGTAACCGAAGTGGCCTCGAGTGTATCGGCGATCGATTGATTGCCACCAAACTCGAAACTGGCGGGTCCGGCTTCGATGATTATTGGTGAAGAGGCAACCAACCTCGAGCCTGCGGCGTCAAGCAGCGGCGCGACGCCGTTCCAGAGTTGCTCGCTCGGCGTGACGCGCAGCGTGGCACCACCGACGGACATGCCACTCGAACCCAACCGCACCTCTCCACCCTCGAGCATTGCGTGCTCGGCCTCGACCCGGACCGTACCGGCGAGGATCGCGCCCTCGGGCGGCTGGGCAAGGTCGACCGTGACACGAAGCTCGGGTCCGACGCCATCGACAAGCCACTCGTGCATTGGTCGCCCGACGGTGTCGATATCCAAGGCTTCGAACGCCTCCGTAGGCCCGGTCAGCGTGAGTGTGCCACCAATACTTGGAAGTGCGCGAGCTTCGATGAGCGATCCGAGGCCATCGAGTTCAAGATCAGAGATCAAATGAAGACGCTGCTGCCCCACAACGGGTGACGCGTCGAGTTCGAGTGAGATCGACTCATCTCCTGCGTTGATTGTGGCCTCGAAGTCCGACAGCCCGAGTTGGGCCTGTGCTGGCCTTTGAATCGTGACGTTCGTTGCCTTCACGGTCGCTTGTGCTTCCATGTCGGCTAGGCGTAGCGCAAAGCCGTCACCTGGCAGCATAAACTGCGCGACTTCCACCTCTGCAGAAACGCCCTGATCTACGGTCCAGCCCTCAGGAAGCCACGGCTTGAGCAGCGACTCTGGACGCGACGCCCGTACGCGTGCCGGCGAGGCCAGCACAATACCCTCCTCGCGCCACTGTGCACGCGCATCGATGCCCAAGCCCGCAGCGTCAACCATCACGGCGACACTCGGGCCAAGCTCGCTGCGCGCCCACGACAACTCGGCCTGCACGCGAGGGCCGACGATCTCGGGCACGTCTACGCCGGCCGAAGCCAAAGCATCCAACCAGGGACGAGCGACGATCGTTGGCATGTCTTCGATCACAACTGTGGCGTTTGGGATCAATGCCGCGAGGCCTGCTGGGCCAAGACCAGCCCCGCCGTCCTGCTTGGCGAGCTGCTGAAGAGCCGCTGTAGCCTCCACGTGCATTTGGCCTTCATCTTGGCCTTCAAGACCAGCGCGCACCCTCGCATCCACCGATACCGTGCCATCGCCCGGGGAGTCGAGAGACACCAACGCGTCGCGTAGCTGCACACGCACGGGCTCTTGATCTGCCCCCGGAACCACCATGGCCGAGTCGCCGATGTTGACACGCATCGCCGCCGACACCATGTTCCAGTTCGATCCCAGATGGACCATCGGAATCACAAGCCGATCCAGCGTGACAACCAGCTTGCCGGCATCAACAACACGGACGCTATCGGCAGGGAATATCACACTGCGCAACACGTCTTCCCGGAGGAATGCAGCCGAATCGATGGTGATCGAGCCGGGCGAAGCGAGCACGACTCGATCGCCGTCCTCACGCATCGAGACGTCCATGCTGAGCGTTGACGATCGGCCGGCAAGGACCATCGATTCCGGCAATCCGTCTTGCAACGATGCGTGAAGATCGAGGGACAGGCCGCCTTCGGCAGCGACGGCCGAGGCCCGCTCGATTTCGTCCATGTTGGCCAACGATCCGAGTGCAGCAGCCGCTTCTGTCGTAATACCTTCGAGCTTGGTCACCATCGAACCAGATTGGTCCTGGAGAGACACGTCGGCCTCGAGGATGATTGATCCGTGGGACGATCCCCGTGTTACATCTGCTCGAACTTGGACGAGGTCCGGGGGAAGCACCACGGTCGAGCGCACTTCGGCGGCGACGCGCTGGCCACCGGTTTCGACCGTCCCACTCACCCCAGAGAACCCCACCGTCGCGGCGCCGGCACGTGTCAGTGCAATGTCGAGTCCGTCCAAGACGAACCGGGAGATTGGAAGCCGACCTACCTCGCCAGCCTTCTCTGCATCGATGCCTGCGTCCGCTTCCGCGCCCCGAGCGAGACCGAGCGCACGTTCGAGATTTGTTGAGCCGTCCTCGGCGAAGATCAGATGGGCCCAGCCGTCGACCAGCACCTCGTCTTCCAGGTCACCGTCGAGAAGTCCGAGCAAGCCACCGGATGTCTTGGCTGAAATGGCGGCCACCGTCGACCCATCGGCGTCGTAGATGGCTGCGTGCCCGATGCTGATCTCTCCAAGCCACGAGAGCTTGACCGTCTCGACCTCGAGGCGTCCGGGCACGTCGAGACTGGCGACGATGCTCGGGGTCATGCTGGCCACCAACCTGGGCCCGGCAATGCCAAGAACGAGCAGCACAAGCACGCACACGGACGCTGTTACCACGAGCACACGCCGCAACAAACGCCTCTTGGATCCCCTTTTGGTAGCCTCGGGCACGCGATCGAACCTCCTCCTGGCAAGCGTAGTGCGCACGCACTCCCGCACGGCGGCAACATTTGGCAAACTACGACGACGTACCAGTCGCCGTAGGCCGCCGACTATTCACGAATCGGCAGCGTCGAAGACCGAGCCAGGCGAAGACCTCGAAGGCCAGGAACCCGATCACGGCTACGGCTAACCCAGCGGAGGCAAGCCATGTGAACTCGTCACCGGGCGGCCCATAGACCAATTGCCAATCATGTCCAGATGCGAACGCCAACGGCAACGCCATGGCCGCACCAAGTCCGCTGAGCAACCAGCCAAATGCACCATGTCGCACGATGGTGTGCGCCAGCCGAGGGTGCATGCGGAACTGGTGCTGGGCGCCAAAGAGCACCAATCCCCGCGCTTCCACCCATGTGAGGGTCCAAAGCAGCATCGCGATGAACGGGGTGATGACCACGCCGATCATGACCGCGAGCACCCATGCGCCCGTGTAGCTGCCCGCACTCCACGACGTCGTGCCTCCGCCGGGCAGCGGCCGCTCCATCTCAAGCAGCAGCATCACACCAGCCCCGGAGAGCAAACCCATGGGAAATGCCGAGGCGGCCAGCAACAGCCCCATCTTGGGCGGCTGAACCATCATCCGATCCAGCGTGCGCTTCGGATGGACGGCGACCAGGAACCCGGTGGCCAGCAACGAGACCAAGCCGCCACGACGCTGCCACGGCGTGCCGCCTCGGCGTTCGGGCAGGCTCTTGGCGATCAGCCGACCGCACTCGGGGCAGGGGCCATCCGTGGACAACCCCTCCACGATGTATCCGCATCGCTCGCACAGCAGTGTGTACTCGTCGCTGCGGTTGGCTCGCTGCAACTCATTCTTGTCCATCACGCTCTTGTCCATCAGAAGCATGGTACCGTGAGCCGGAGCTCGACCGGACACGTCCGATACCCACGTGGATCCCGTTCCAGCCGCACGATCGATAAAACCACTCAAGGAGCGCCCCCTTCTGCCCGATCACCAAAGGCAGAGGCCCATCCGCAAGCCGAACGGGAGCACACCCATGCAAAACCAGACCCAATCGATGTCCGGCCCGATTCCCATCCGCGAGCGCCGTCAGCACCCGCGGTACACCGTGCCGCCCATGTACAGCCCCATCGCTGTACGCACGCTCGATCGCGACGAGTTCGAATTCGATGGCCACGCGTACGACGTCAGCGAGGGTGGCATGCAGTTCGAGCTCGACCGCGGCTTCGAGCCCGGTACGCGGCTGGCCATCCGTATCGAACTGCCTGGCCCAATGGCGTTTGGCCGGTCGCGCCACGCCGGCCCCGGCCGAGACACAGGTCCTGGCCGCGCCATCTTTGTTATTGCCACGGTCGTGTGGATTCAGGACGACGAGTTCGGCCCGGCACGAATGGCGGCGGTGTTCAACATGTTCTGCCGAGCCGGCGACAAGCAGCGCCTGAAGCAGGCACTCGCCCAGTCGATGGCACGCGCCGCCTGATTCGGCCGGTCAGCCGCGGTGCTATCGCAAACCGACGCGTACCATAGTGCTCGATGTTTGCCGATCGAGCCACCATCACGATCTATGCCGGCAAGGGCGGCGACGGCTGTGTTTCGTTTCGCCGCGCCCGTGGGTTGCCCAAGGGTGGGCCTGATGGAGGCAATGGCGGGAATGGCGGCAGCGTCATCCTCGTAGCCGACGAGAACGTGGGAACGTTGCTGGACTTCCGCGGCAAGCATGATTGGCGGGCCCGCGGTGGTCGACCGGGCGAGGGCTCTCAACGCCACGGGGCCTGCGCCGACGACCTTGAGGTTCGACTCCCTCCGGGCACACTGATCTACAACGACGACACGGGTGAACTGCTCTACGACCTCGGCCCAGGCGACCGCATCACCGCCGCTCAGGGCGGCAAGGGCGGGTTGGGCAACGAGCACTTCAAGAGCGCCACGCACCAGACGCCGCGGCAGTCGACCAAGGGTGAGTTCGGCGAAACCAAGCGCATCCGCCTTGAGCTGAAGCTGATCGCCGAAGTCGGGCTTGTCGGCCTGCCGAACGCCGGCAAGAGCACGCTGCTCTCGTCCACGACCGCCGCGGCGCCGAAGGTCGCCAACTACCCGTTCACGACCCTAAGCCCGCAACTTGGCATTGCCGAACTTGACACGTCGCGACGGCTCATCATCGCCGACATCCCCGGGCTGATCGAGGGCGCTGCCTCGGGCGCAGGGCTGGGCCACGAGTTCCTCCGTCACGTCGAACGCACGAAGGTGCTCATCCACGTGCTCGACCTCGTGCCAGACGACGGCGACCCTGCGTCGAACTACGCGAAGATCCGCGCCGAGCTTGGTCAATATGCACCGTCGCTACTCGAGAAGCCCGAGCTCATCGCGCTGAACAAGGCCGACCTGTTCGTCGACCAGGCCGAGCTCGAAGACGCCATCAAGAACGCGCGCCAGGGCATCGGCGTGGACGATGCGGCTTCGGTCTTCGTCATCAGCGGCGCAGCGAGGCAGGGGTTGCGAGAGCTGCTCGAGTCCGCGTGGTCGCTGGTCCATCCTGCCGGCCAGACTCAGCCGGGCTGGGCCTCATCCTCAACCGCGTGATTCGGCCGAAACAGGCCCAGCCATTCGGTGTTGCCGCTGCCGGCCTTGCCCCGCTTGCCCTTGCGACGCGAGCCTGCAATGGGCGAACGCGCCATGTCGTCGCAAGCAAAGCCCCGCGCTCCTAAAGCCTGCACGGTCTCGTGGACAACCTGCTCGGCCTCGTCCTCGTGCAGCAAGTGCTCGCCACGCTCATAGTGCGGCTTGATGAGGCTGATGATCCGTCCGCCGGGCGAGAGCCACCGCGAGGCGGCCGGTAGTGCGAGCCGTTGCGGCGTCCAACCAAGATCCATGACAACCAGATCGACCGTGCCTTCGGGCGTGTGGTGCAAAACATTGACACGTTCGAGCGCTCGAACGCGTACGTCCCGACGAACCGCATAGTCGAGGATGCCCTTGGCCGTGTCGACCGCAACGACCTCGCGGGCTCCACAAGCCAGCAGGCATTGGCTGAAACCGCCGACGCTTGCGCCCAGGTCGGCACACTCCAACCCATCGACATCGATCTCGAACTGGTGCAAGGCATGCTGGAGCTTGTAGAAGCCTCGCGAAACGATTCGCGCAACACCGAGGGGCGTGCTGTTTGTGGCATCCGCCGGCGGCGGAATCATCTCAGGCCGCGCCCACGGGAACGCCGATGATGGCCAACCCGCGACGATCCGCCTCGGCGATCACTTCGTCTTTGTCGATCATGATGACATCGCCCGCGGCAAGGGCAAGGCAGCCAGCACCTGCATCGTGCAAACGCTCGATGGTCGTAACACCGACGGTTGGCACGTCGCTGCGGCGATCGTGCCCGCAACGCGCGCCCTTGCACAGCGTCCAGCCCTTGGCCCGGCACAGGTCACCGGCGCGTTCGATCATCCGATCCGTGCCCTCGACCGCCTCGACCGCGATGATGTCGCGTTCGCGAACGGCAACGGCCTGACCGATGTCCAGCCTCAACAGATCTACCAGTTGCGGCCACACGAACTCGACGTCCGCCTGCTGACCGGGCGAAGGCTGCTTGGTGGTCATGACCCCTGAATCGGCCAATTCTTTGGGAATCGACGTCGTCGAATCGAGCAACTGCACGCCGCTGCGCTCGAGTTCGTCGGCGATCGCACCCAGCACGGCGTACGAACGGCGATCGTGTCGAAGCTTGCGGTGCCAGGCCATCAATGTGCGGATATCCGGTACGTGGCGGACCATGCGCAGCGGATCGTGCATGAGCTTGGCCTTGTCGACCTTGCCGACCATGATCGCATGCCGAACGTTGCGGCGGGCGAGTGCCCTGCCCCAGCCACCAACCCGGAACAGGCCGACCTCATGAAAGCTGTCGCACATGTCCGGAAGCTCAGGCTCGTACATGTCCGCCAGCCCGATGCCGTGGATGCGATGGCCGATCTCGCGCAGCCCCTCGGCCACGATGATCGGGAGCCTGCCTGCGCCGGCAATCAGGCCGATAGCAGTCGGCGGCGAGGGCGGATCGGGCAGGATGACCAGCGGTCTTGGCAAGCGGCGAACTCCTGGGGAAGCGTGACCGACATTATTGCGCAAACATCGCCTCAAGGCCGCAGATGCCAATCATTTTCCAAACATATACTGCACTGGCCGCTCCACTCAATGTTCGAGCCAGACCGGGCCGATGCTTCGATTCCATGACCAATGGCCACCCCACCCAAGACGCTTCCCAGGCGAAGCCTAAAGGGCACACACCGCGGCCGTGGATCGGCGTCAACTTCACCTGCGCCGGTGCCTACGTGCGGGTCTATCGCCGCCCCGAGCAGAATTGCTACATCGCTCGCTGCCCAAGGTGCGGCATGACCTGCCGATTCCCGGTCGGCTCGGGTGGCACGAGCCAGCGGCTGTTCGATGCAACGTGCCGGTGAAGTCCCGGGCCCAAGCCGCAATCGATTCTCCTGCCGCGTAGAGTCGAGCGTGGCACAACTTCCGGGCATCACAATCGGCAAACCAAACGAAACGTGCGCGGCAACGGGCGAACCACTGGCCGTGGGCGACCGCATCGTGTCCGTGCTGACCATGACCGCTGACGAAGGCTCGCAGCGACTCGATGCGGCCGAACCACAGTGGGACCAGGGCTGGCGTCCAGATGGCTCGATCGACGTGATCGCGATCTGGCGAGGAAGTGTCCCCGAGCCAAAACGCCGAGACGACGCCCGACCCGTGGACGACGAGGATCTTGTCGCGTTCTTCGAGCAGTTAGCCGAGCCCGCCGACGACCAAGCCGTGGAGTTGCGCTACGTGCTGGCATGGATGCTCGTGCGCCGGCGACGGTTGCGGCTCGAAGGGCAACGCCGCGGAAAGCTCCAGGTCAGGCGTGTCACGGCGACGGGCGCCTTCATCGACGCCGAGCCGATCGAGGTAGCGGATCCGGGGCTCGATGAGGATCAACTCGAGCAGGCGATGGAACGCGTGGCTGTGTTGTTGCTGGGCGAACCCGAAACACCACCCCCCGTGCAGGTGAGCGGAGATGGGACGTGAAGCATTTCATAGCCGCGATGGTCTGCCCGCTGATATTGCTGGCGTTGCTCGGCTGCCAATCCAAGCCAGACCTACCGACCGACCCGCAAGGTGGGCGGATCGTCGACCTGTCCGAATATACCTATGAACAGGTCGCCGGCGCGATGAACGCCAGGGCTGATCGGCTCGAGCGTTTCTGGGCCGCCACGATCACGACGGTGTGGTACATCGGCAAAGAGGGCGAGGACGAGGTCGACCAACTCGACGGCGACCTGCACATCGTTCAACCCGACAAGATCGCCATGAGTCTGGAGAAGGTCGGCGTCGACGGCGCGGCCCTGGGCGCCAACGAGCGGTTCTACTGGTATCTCGACCTGATCGCTGAAGAACCGATCGCCTCGATCGGCACGCACGAGCGTGCGAATCCTGATCGCCTGGCCGACCTCGGCGTGCCGGTGCATCCGTTGGACTTGCTGCTTCTCCTGGGCTTCTCTGCAGTGCCCGAAGAACCGATGAATGCAGCGCGCCCCTTGAAGCTCTCGGCCAACGCCTCGCGGATCGTCCTTACCGCACCGGCTCGCTGGGGGCTCGTCGAGTACACGGTTGATCCCGAAACCTTCGAGCCCCTCCGCGTTGTCATCCGCCGCGAGCCAAACCTGCCTCCCGTGCTGACCGCCGACATGCAGGGTTGGGTCGAATTCAATGACCGCATCGATCGCCAGCTTCCCGAGGTACGAGTGCCAGAGCGCGTGCTTATTGATGTGCCCGAGCTCGACGCACGAGTACGTATCCGATTCCTTGGCGCTCAATCCAGCCGTCGCAAGCCCGACGAACGCGCCTTCGACCTCGGCGACACGCTCTCGAGGTACGGTGTGCGGCTTCGTCGAGACCTGGACGTCGTGCACCAGCGCATGCAAGGCACAGAACCGTGATGACGAACGCGACCGCGCTCAGGCGAGCTGTGCTCGTGTTGCTCGTTCTCGCCTCGCTGGCAAGAGCCCAGCTTGCAACGGGCGGCGGCACGTCGGAACCCGACAGCGATGCGCACGCCTGGGCCATCACGCCCTCGACCACGTCGAGCGACTGGGGGCTTTGGCACATCCCGCCGAGATCCGGAGCCGCGTCGGCGAGCGACGGCTCGGTCCGCATCGTCGACTCTTTGCAACGCCGACCCGAGGCCATTGCGGCGTTTGGAGGTCGGGTGTGGATGGCCTTCGCAGGCGGCGGCAACCGCGCGGGATACACGTTCCTGACCGCAGCCGTTCGTCCCGGCGCAGTTGAAGGCACCTGGTACAGCGGCGCGGGAGGCCGGCTGTCGTCCACGGCATACTTGGAAACCAAGGGCAAGCTCATCGCACTCGCTGCGGGGAGCAGAGGTCCCATCGCGCTGGTCGAGGACACCGAAGGCTCACTGGCCGTCGCGTGGCTCGAACGAGGGGAGTGGCGTTGGGCCCAGGGCCCGGCGATGAATTCGACCGAAGCCAAGCTCGCGCTTGGCGTGCTGCGCGATGGCTCGGTGTGCGTCGCCGGCGTGCTCGATCAGACCCTCACTATGTGGCGAGCCACGCTTCCAGCATCGACGAGCGAGTCGGGCCCGTTCGAGCTTGTCGATCCGAGTGTCCTGCTCGAACCGACCACGGATCGCGAAGCCGTCCAGGCGCCATTGATCGAACCGCAATGGAAGTCGACTGTGGTGGGCTTGTCCGCATCGCTCGCGGATGCTCGCCCCGTCAGCGCTCTGGTGCAGGCGGGTGCACGCATCGTGCTTGCCGTCCGCGGCGATGACCGGCTGCACGTGCTCGAGTTCGAGGGCGATATCGAAGACGGGCGACCGAGCAACGCCGCTCGTGAGATCTATCAGACCCAGCCCGGCGGGGTCGCACTCTTGGCCGACGCCCGCCGTGGAGTCGTCATCCGAATGAACGACACGGCCGAGGGCGTGCAAGATCGCGCAGCCACACGTCTGGACATCGAAGAATTCTCGCTCGATACCGGGCGACTGTTCTTCATTGGCCCGGCCGTGTTCGATGGTCCGATCTCTCCCAGCGACCTGCGCATCTTGCTCGTGCTGATGGTGCTCGTGAGCGCTTCCCTGCTGCTATTCGTGGTGCGCACCTCGAGCGAAGCAAAGCCATACGTGCCGCCGCGCGGGCTCGTGCTCTCGCCACCCATCCCCAGACTGCTGGCGGGCATGGCTGACGGCTTTCTCGCACTGCTGCTTGGCGGCGAGCTCTCGAGGCTGCTGCCGCCGGGATGGCTGGCGATCCGTGTCGGCGCCGACGCCCTGGATTTTGCCCCTTTGGTGCTCGGCCTGGCGATCGGCCTGGTGGGCTGTACGCTGCTCGAAGCATTCACCGGCCGAACCCTCGGCAAGATCATCTTCGGGCTCGCGGTCAGCCGCTCGGGCGAGATTGATGGTCATCCCGTGGGCCCTCGCCGTCCCACGCTGGCCCAGGCCTTGGCCCGAAACGCCCTCAAATGGCTCCTTCCACTCGTCGCCCTCGTCGGGCTGTGCAGCCCGCTTCTTCGCCATCGCGGAGACACCATGACGGGCCTGGGCGTGGTCAGCGAATTCCCAGGGGCCCCCGAAGAAGTCAAAACTGGTCGAGAATCCGATCAAGATCGCACGCCGGACGACCGATAGCTCTCTCGGACCGGCCCGCCGTGGTCGGCACCGCGGAGGCATCGTGTCGGCCGACGAAAGCGCTGCGACCACGACCAAGCAAGACAAGCCGGGCCATGACCCGGCCACCTCGCCATGGCGTGAGATCTGGCAGATCCCCACACTGGCCATCGCTGCTTCGGCCCTGCTCGCGGGGCTGGCCGCGACGGTGCTCTACCGCCCAGCGCCCGACTACGACGCTCTGTTGAACGCGGCCGAGACCCGGATCGAAGCTCGACGGTATGTCGAATCGCTCGACGGACTAAACTCGAAGCTGGCCCCACTGTTGGGTCGCGACTCGTTCACTCCCGAGTATCGACGACGCTTCCATATGCTGCGGGCACGGGCGATTGCGCTGGGGCAAACAGAACTGGATGCACGCCAGGAGACCAACGATCGCAGCATCGTGTCGGAATATCGCGAGGCCGAACGACAGGGCGCGGTGCTCGAGCCTCGCGACGAGTCATTGCTGTCCGAGGCGTACATCGCCTTGGGCGAGATCGAACCAGCGCTGACCCGCGCGGATTCGATGCCGCCCGTGGAACGCTTTCGCCGCCACGAGTTGTACCGACTTGCGATCGAGCAACCCGACATCCAGACGCCCGGCGGACGTGATCGTTTCATCGACCTGATCAACCGATTCGTGTCCGATCCGACCCTGAGCATCAACAACCTGGCCTGGGCCGAGTTACAGCGTGCGCGTGTGCTGGCCGCCATGGGCGACCATGCCGGTGTTGTGGATCGCCTGCTGCGAACCTACCCGCAGTGGGCCCGCGCCGACCAAGCGGTCAGGGCGGCCCTCAGCGTAGAGCTAGGCGCAGCCCACCTCGAACTGGACGACCTCGACGCAGCCCGTGTGGCTCTGGAGCTCGGCGAGGATTTGGCCTCGCCGCAATCGACCGAACGTGGACTGGCGATCGTCATGCTGGGCCGCCTGGACGAACTGGCCGGTCAGCCGATGGAAGCCCGAGACAGATACACCCGTGTGCTTCGAGAGCTGGGCTGGGCTCCCGCCGCCCAAGCCGCGCGCCTGGGTTTGGCCGAGGTGTACGCCGCAGATGGCGAGCATGATCTGGCCCTGGACCTGTTCCAAG
>JGI12109J20283_10137804_pt1 | contig 18374 bp, 19 predicted proteins | sample ElkSlonscriptome_12_FD_20283 | JGI IMG/M metagenome (IMG submission 20283)
CCTTGTACAGCGCATCGGTGTCAAAATTAGGGATCTGCTGCGAATCGTCCGTCGACATGAGGCATTCCTGAAATGTGTAGTAATCATCCTATTTTGGGCAATTGGCGTGAAATTGCAATGCCAGTCGTCGTTTTAACCAGCCTGACGATCATGATGGTGCTGTCCGACGCGTTGCGGGGACGATGAGCGAGGCCATCCAGGACTGGCTGAAATTGACCCTGGCGCTGGATGCACAGCAGGTTGATGCTGTTGAACAGCTGCTATGGTCACTGGGCGCCGTATCGGTCACGTTGATCGACGCTGCTGACCAGCCGATCCACGAGCCTGATCCCGGCCAGGCCCCGCTGTGGTCACGCGTGCAGCTGGAGGCATTGTTTCCGATCGATATCGACCGCGATCGCGTGTTGCTTACCCTGTTAACCAGCATCGAGCCCGATCAGGCCGGCTTGCCGGTGATTGAAACCTTGACCGGCCAGCACTGGACGCGGGCCTGGATGGATCGATTCGAACCGATGCAGTTTGGTCACGATCTCTGGGTGTGTCCGTCTCATCAAACGCCGAATCCCGAGTGGCCGGTGGTGCTGACGCTCGACCCCGGCCTTGCATTCGGCAGCGGCACGCATCCGACCACTGCCCTGTGTCTGGAGTGGATAGCTGATCATCGCCGAAACCAGGGTCACTGCCAGGGCTTGAGCGTTATCGACTACGGCTGTGGCTCCGGCATTTTGGCCATCGCGGCCGCACTGAAAGGTGCCGAGCAGGTGCTGGCCATTGACCATGATCCGCAGGCCTTGCTGGCTACTGAAGACAATGCACGCCGCAATCGCGTGTCGGACCGAATTCGCGTGGCCCTGCCCAGCGCTGTCAAGCCGGGGCCGGCTGATCTGGTACTGGCCAATATCCTGGCCGGGCCATTGATCGAGTTGGCGCCGATGCTGGCTGAACTGGTCAAACCGGGCGGTTCAATCGTGTTGTCCGGCATCCTGGCCGAGCAGGCCGATGGGGTAGCGCAAGCCTATTCGCGCTTGCTGCAGCCAGTCGAACAGGTGCTGCGCGAGGAGTGGGTGCGATTGGTTTTTCTCAATCCGGCAGGATGATCAAGCACCGTTGGTTGCTACAGCGTTGAGCACTGCGGCTGAAATGGCCCGCATTCGTACAGCATGACTTGGTCCATCGACATCTGCCAATCGTGCTGGCTGAAGACTTCGGTGATGAAGAAGTTCCCGAGACCGGCGGCTGCGGGATTGTTGGCCGGCTCGGGGCCGTGCAGCCCTTCGAGGTAGTGATCACTGCCGATTTCGATCCACCGCCCGGGTGCGTCAAGCCGCCAGAGGCGATATCGATTCTTGATGACTACCGTCATCATCGGTAACAGCCACGCACTCGATACCAGCTGCAGTCGGTAGCGAATATCATTTTCCAGGGCGGGTCCTTCGGTGGAGGGACCATAGACGCAGTTGCCGCCGGCCCAGAACGCTTCCATGGCAATGCTGTGAATTTGCCGAGTTGGGCCGCAGATGCCCTGTGCTTCCAGTCCGCTTACATTGCCGATCACCAAGCCGCGGCCCTGAAGGTCCGGTGAGCCATTGCCGGTTGCATCACTGATGCCGTCTGCGCGCACGGCAATCGCCCAGTGCCCAGTCAGGTTGGCGTCAAAATAATCGGGTGATTCAAACTCCAGTGTCAGCTCATGGGTATTCATCCAATGGCTCAGGGTTCGCGGCGCGTGGTACAGATAACCGGACGATGGTTGATCCGACGATTCAATGCGCGCGCAGTCACCGGGCCACCAGCTGAGTGCGCATCCGCTTCCGGCGGTATGGCGCCAGTGATAGGTGTTCGGTCCGAAGTAGGGTTCGGATGCAGACACAGAGCTCAGCCAGACGATGAACAGAACCATGATGGGTAGCGATCGATTCAGCACATGCAGCGGGCAGTGGTCGACCGGTTTGAACTGGCGGTGCTTCATGGCCTGAATAGTAAATGAAAATGAGGTAGCCGACCCAAAGGTTGGGCAGGCTGGTAGTGTACGGTTTACCCGGGATGATCATGGTTTGATCCCAATTGCGAGGTTGACGTGCGGTATTTAAGACACTTGCTTCACGATTTCATCGAAATTTATATCGTGGCTCTTGTGGCCGCCTGTTTGCCCGAGCGGCTGGGCGCGCGCGTGGTGTGGGCCGGGGCTGGTTTGTACCGGTTTCATCCCGACATCCATCAGCCGCAGGCTGCATTCACTTCCTGTTGGCCGGGTCGAGTGTTGAACGACCGAGAGCTTCGCTGGAATTACTTGATTGAGGCCAGCACGGCCTGGCGCCTGATTTTGAGGCGAAAGCTTAGCGTTGAACACATTGGTCAATGGCCAGAAAAGCCGGGCTTTATCGTGGCCGGGGCGCACTATGGCAATGGCATCATCATGCTTTGGAGCCTGTATGCCGCCGGGTTGAGACCGCGCTTCATGCTGCGTGCGCCGGAAAAGAAGCTGCTTCGATACCGCCCGGCGCTGTGGCCCTGGAGCCTGCTCCGGTTCCGCTTGATCAAGCGACTCTGCCCAGACGGCGTGGTGCTGACTGGCGGTGCCCTGAATTCGCTGCAGTCCATACTGGAGGAGGGTCAGACGACGCCGGTCGTGCTGTTCGATACGCCAGCACCACCGCACCATTCCGATTGGACCCTGGACCTTGGGCAATGCGCAGTCTGTCTTTATACGGGTGCCGCCCGCATCATTGCAAAACACCTGGACCACAGGCACGTTCCGGTGGTGTACTTCAAACCCGACACCCGACCCGGTCAGGCGGGATCGCGTTTGCATATTCAGTGCCTGGATGCCAGCCAATGGACCCATCAATGCTGCAGTGCGATCAGTGATTCAATCAATCAGCAGCCGGAAGGCTGGCTGTTCTGGCCGAATATCGAACCCCATTTGATGGCTGCGTCCAGAAAGCATGACCCGCACGAGTGATATTATGCGTGCTGCCGGCCTTTGCAACGAGTCATGACCTACGACATCTCACCTGAATTGGCTGCTGAGGCTCAGCGGCAGTTACAGCATCCAGCGCTGAAAACAACACTGCTTGGACAATTGGGCCGGGATGCCCGAAACCCGCCCGAATTGGATACGAAAATCCATCCGGCCTGTCAGATGTTGAATCATTCCTTGCGCGCACACCAGGATGCAGCGCTATCGGTCAGTCAGTATTTCGCCATTGCCCTGCAGCAATATCACACCGCGGCCGAAGTGCTTCGCCGGCTGGAGCGCACCGTGCCTGCACCCAATATCCTTGACTTTGCCTGTGGTTACGGACGCCTGCTGAACCTGCTGATTCATCGGGTGCCGACCGAGCGCATCTGGGCCAGCGAGATTCAGACGGACGCAGTGGCGTTTGCTGTTCGTCAATTCGGCGTCCATGGCCTGCAGTCCACCCCGGCACCGGAAGATTTTAATCCGGAGCAGCGTTTCGATCTGATCTGGGTCGTGTCGCTGTTTTCGCATCTGCCGCCCGGCCTGTTCGAACGCTGGTTGAAGCGCCTGGCTGGATTGTTGACGCCTGATGGCATTCTGTTGTTCACGGTGCATGATCAGGGCTTGTTGCCGCCCGATAGGACCATGCCGGACTCCGGCGTGCTGTATATCGGCAGCAGTGAAAACCGCGATCTGAACCCGGAAATCTATGGCACGACGTTTGTCAACGAAGACTTTGTGCGTCAAGCCATCTGCGACCAGCTGGGTGAGCAGCGCCGCTATCTGCGCCTGCCCAGGCTGATCAATTTCGAGCAGGATGCCTACCTCATCGGTGGTACGGACGACCGCGACCTGGGCGAATTCGAATCACTGTCGCGCGGTTTGCGTGGCTGGGTCGATGGCTTCCACATCAGCGATGGCAGGCTGCGCATGCACGGCTGGGCGGGTTCAATGGATCAGGGTGAGCCTGTTCAACTGGCGATTTCTCTGGATGGACAAGCGCAGCCATTCAATAGTGGTGAACCGCGCCCGGATGTGGTTGAAGTATTGGGCAAGCCGTCGTTGAAAAATAGTGGATGGTCGGCTCAGCTTCAATTGCCGACTGATCGGGATGAGACCTATCTACGAATCACGCTGAGCGACGACCGTGATCAGCAGGCGCTGATCTATGCCGGTGCGCTGGATCTGAATACGATCCGAGCTTGAATCCCGCAGTCCTGAATCGCAGTTAGACGATCAACGCTAACCAGTCTCGCCGGCGTTCTTGGCGCGGTCAATGGCATCGATGATTTCCTTGCGCGCATCCTCGGGCCCATGCCAGCCGAGCACCTCGACCCACTTGCCAATTTCCAGATCCTTGTAATGAGCAAAGAAATGGCGAATCTGTCGTCGGCTGAACTTTGCGATATCTTCGATATGACGAATATCTTCATGGAGTGGCGAGATCTGTTCAATCGGCAGGGCCGCAATCTTGACGTCGCGACCGGCTTCATCGGTCATTTCAAGATAGCCAATCGGCCGGCAGCGGATCACTGAGCCCGGGATCAGTCCGACCCGAATCAACACCATCACATCCAGCGGATCGCCATCTTCGGCCAGCGTGTTGGGCACGAAACCGTAATTGCACGGATAGCGCATCGATGTAGCCAGCAGTCGATTGACCTCAATGGCACCGGTCACTTTATCGACTTCGTATTTGACGGGCTGCCCATCGGTGGGGATTTCAATAACGACGTTGAAATCGTCCGGTGGGTTTTCACCTGGGATGATGCTGTTGACGTCCATGCTGATTCACTCGCAACTCGTAGGAAAGTAGGTATTGATGCTACGCCGGGCTGGCGATTATATAGCAAAAGATTCGACCAGCCAGGCATCCGGCCGACGATGGTGTGGGTTGTATCCAGTGACTGCAGGCGAATTTGCCATCGACTGGAAGCTGAAAAGATACAATACAACCAGTTTTCATGCGCTGGAATCAATCGTGAATGTCACTCCGTCTTCTGCCAAGAAGCCCGCAAATACCGAGCAGGTCTACATTGTCACTCGGGCTGACCTGCCGTTGAGCTGCCCGATGCCGGACATGGCCTTGTGGAACTCGCATCCGCGCGTCTATCTTCCAATCGAAAAAACCGGTCAGGCCCAGTGCCCCTATTGCGGCGCGATGTATCGACTCGAGGATTCTGAAGCGACCGCTGAAGCATCCAATTGACGCTGTGCGAATCGTTGCAGCACGCATATTGTTGATCTTTCCATGTCAGAAGCCTTGACCGGGCCGCGCGTTCGGGCAGACCGCTTGCTGGGACAGATCGCTTCGACTGTCCTGTTGGTGACGTTGGCGCTTGGGCTGGTCGTGCCCAAGCTGGCCGGCGCAGGCTTTTTGATGCTTGCCCTGTTGAGCTTGATCTGGCTGGAATCGGCCTACCGACATCGCCGAATTGGCTTGCAGTCGGTGGAGCGTACGCTGTATTTCGTGATTGCCGCTTTTGTGCTGGTCTGGTTAGCCAGTTGGTGGTTGCACGGGCTGGACCCTGTCGGCAGCGAAAGCGTGGGCCGGATCCTGCGTTTGCTGATGATCATTCCCCTGGTCCTGTTTTTGAGTCGGATTGAAGATTTGCAGCGCAGTTGGTGGTTGGGTCTGGCCCTGGGTGCCATGGCTTCGGGGCTGTATGCACTGTGGTTCACGATCACCGGCGAGACCGGTGATTGGGACGGACGGGTTGGCGGTCCAACCAATCCAATCTACTTTGGCGGTATCGTGCTGGCGTTTGGCTTGATGTTGCTGCCGCGAATTACGGACGAACATCTTCCAGCTGTCCACCGCATGATGGCTGCTGCTGGCGTCATCATGGCAATATTGGCCAGCGCACTATCGGGTTCGCGTGGCGCCTGGATCGCCTTTCCGCTGCTGTTGCTGCTGTACGTCGTTCGGCCAGTGCATCAACAGCGAGCATGGCTGCGCCTGGTGTTGCCGGTCTCGATCGTATTCGTTGCAATAGCAATCAGTCTGCTGCCGATCGCGCAGTTAGGCGAGCGCTTTGGCACCGGTTGGGAAGGGTTGATGGCCTTGCTCAACGGCCAGAAGCCGGGCGGCACGTTGGGCATTCGGATTGACCTTTGGCAGGTCGCTGTTCAAGCGATTCGTGACGCATTCCTGTTTGGCGGTGGACCCGGTTATTTTCGGTCTGCGCTGGAGCAGGCCGTGGCGGCGGGCCAGGTCGATCCCTATCTGTTGCGTTACCACCATCCGCATAACCAGTTTCTGTCAGCGCTGCTGATTGGCGGCATTCCCGGTCTGATCAGTCTCGTGCTGATGCTTGGATGTCCACTGTTGTTGTTTACGCGTGCCTGGCTGGGCGCATCAGCATCGCAGCGGGCGATGGCCTGGTGTGGGCTGACCAGTCTGATCGTACTGTTCGTCATGATGCTGAGTGAATCGATCTTTCAGCGCAACAACGGTATCGTCTGGTTTGTTGTGCTGCTGGCGGTCAATGCGGCGCTGGTCTTGTCGCAGCGCGCCACTGCCCAGCCGGGGGACGGCTAGCCTGGTCCGCCGAGCCTGGCGGTGGATTTCAGTCAATCAGTCGCAGCAAGTGTTCGGCGACGGCTGCCGTGTCATTCTTCAGGCCCATGGCCCTTGCATGGTCCTTGATGGATTTGGCCAGCGCCGGCTGATCAACCAGCATGCAGGCCTTTTTGCACAGATCGTTGGCATCCAGTTCAGCGACCAGTACGGCCTGTTGATCCGCGTACTGCCTGACACGGTTTGGTTGATCCTGGCCGCCTACCGCACACAGCACGCAGGCCGGATTGTCGGCTGTCAGTGCCTGACCTGTCAGCATATTGCCAGCACCAATCACGGCGATTCTGGCAGTTTGAAACAAACGGCTGAGCTCAACGCTGCTGACGGTCGGAATCACTTGCACCTTGTCATGATCGCGGATTGCACCTCGATATTGCGGCCCCATGACGACCGCCGTTGAACGACCCGTTGCGGCCTGGAACTGGATAGCGGCTTTCAGAAAAATATCCGGCACAGGCTGGCCTCGATGAACATAACCACCGCCGCCTGAAACAAACAGGGCTTGAGGTTCAGGGCTGCCATCTGCTTGAATTGCCGGTAAGGCGGCTTCGGGTGCAATGGCGGTAATAAATTCAACCTGGACCCTTGGGTAGAGCTTGAGCAGCCAACGTTCTATTGAACTCAGTCGCGGCTTGACGCGGTCAGAATCCAGAATCAGGTGCAGATCCAGCAGCCGCAGCGTTTGCAGCCGGAAGGCCTTGAGCCGTTTGTCAGGGCGGTTGGAAATCCAGGCCAGTCGGCCGCCGTTTCGCTTGACCGCTTTGAACTGCATTTGTCGACCGGTGGAGTCGAACACCGCCAACGCCGGCTTGATTTCATCAATCAACCTAGCGACGGGTTTGCGTTGCTTTGCCGGTGTATCGTCGAGTCCGTGATACGTGAATGCTGGGTCACGTTCAACTTCGGCGTCGCGATGCAACAAGACGTGGATGGGCCGATCGGCTTGGCGCGTCTGAATAGCGCGGGCGATGTGCAGACATCGATAATATTCTCCGCTGCCGGTGGGGCCGCTGGCCGGCGCAAATAAAACCGGTGAGCCGATCGAAGCCATTAGAGGATTGCGGGTCTGGTGAAGCGCACCATGCCATCCAAACCGCTGCGCTTTATTCCAGCGACTGCCGGTTTTGTTCGATGCGTTTCAATGAGTCCCGAATCTCGGTCAGCAGCGCAATCGAGGAATCAGCTTCGGTTGCTGCTGTCGTTTCGCCGGGTGCAATGCCGTCGGTCACTTTGTCGCGCTGGTCCAGGGCATCGTCGCGAAAACCCTCGGTGTCGTTGATGCCGATTAACTTGATCAACGAGCCTCCTGGCCCGCTTGACTGTCCGGCCGTTTCAACCTGCAGCCCCTTGATATCCATGCGGCGCATGATCGGACCCTGAATCAGGGCCAGGTCGGTGACCTTTTCCAGCGGCACGCTTTTTTCCTGACGCACCAGAACGCCGCGGCTGACCTGCAGTTCACGGCTGGTGAGCACAACCTCGAGCGTGGCGTAGAATTTTCGGTAGTACCACCAGGCAATCGGTAGCGCAATCGGCAGCACAAAAATGCCGACAATGGAGCTGATCATCACCAGCGTGAAATTGATCATCGAGTAGCGGATGGCTTGCGGAGAAATTTCCGCTGTGCGCAAGACCCTGGGTGCACTTCTCATGCCTGAATCCTTGTTCTAGGGGCGGTTGTTAAGAGTCTATCACCGGTACCGCGGGGCTGTGCCTGACGGCGCTGTCTTGAAGCGTCGATGCAGCCACCAGTAGGGTGCTGGCTGGCGCCGGATGGCTTGTTCGAGAAACGCGTTATAGCGGCTCAGGTCGGCCACCGGGTCTGCACTGGGAAAGGGCTCGAACGCCGGCCCGATTTCGACCACCAGCGGCTGGTTTTGATCGGCGCGAAACGGGTAGACCGGGTGAACCCGGGCTGCGCCCAAACGGGCCAGCTCGATCAGGCCCCGGGCGGTCGCCGTGGGCAGGTTGAAAAATGGCGCGAAAACCGACCGCTTGGGGCCGAAGTCCTGATCCATGGCAGTCCACAGGACGCCGCCATTGCGCAACACCCGGACCATGTCCCGCACCTGGGACTGAGGAATCATGCCCTGTGCATAGCGCAGCCTCGCCTGGTTCTGATAGTGCTCCAGCAGGGCGTTATCGAGCGGGCGATAGACGCCTGTAATCGGCAATGATTCGCACAATAGCCGGCCGGCCAGTTCGATGTTGCAGCTGTGACCGGTCACTAGAATAATGCCGGTCTGCTGCTGCCGAGCCGATTCAAGGTGTTCCAGGCCCTGCACGGTGCCGATGCTTGGCTCCAGTGGGGCTGGTTGATTCCAGGTGTAGGCAATTTCGCCAACGCTGCGGGCCAGCTCATTGAAGTGTTCGCGCTGGAGTTGCTTCCGCTGCTCGTCGTTCCAGTCTGGGAAGCACAACTCGAGATTGCGCGCAACGATACGCGCTCTTCGGCGCATCAGCCGCTGCAGCGGCCTGGCCAGCCAGTAGGTTCGCTGTCGAGCTGCCGGCAAGGGTCGCCGCCCGATCCTGCTGAACAGGCGCAAACCGAGGCGGGTGATTCCATCCTTGAGTGCCGCGCCCAGTGCGATCATGGTTGATTCATGTGCGTGGCTGAGTCCAGTCCGACGAAGTTGAGATATGCTGACACGGATGAAATCCCTCGTTCAGTCCACTGTGCATCAAAGCTATGCGCTATTGACGCGGTTGCTCGCGCCCTGGGCCGCCGCTCGACTGAATAAGACGGTGTCAGAACAATCCGCATTACAGGCGCGTCAGCGCGAGCGCTGGGGCCATGTGCCTGAAGCCAAGGATGAGCTCTGGATTCATGCCGCCTCGGTCGGCGAAGTGCATGCCCTGGTTGAATTAATACCCCGTTTGTTGTCATCGAATGAGGATCTGAATCTCGTGGTTTCGACCATTACGGCGACTGGCGCAGAGCGGGTCGGCGCAAAATTTGCCGACCATGCACGTGTCCGCCATGTATTCGCACCGCTCGATACCGGACCCGCCGTGCGGCGCTGGCTTGATCATACGCGTCCGCGTGCATTGCTGCTGGTCGAGACTGAACTGTGGCCGGTCATGCTGCGCGAATGTCGCCGCAGGCATATTCCGGTGGCTTCGGTTAATGCGCGACTGTCCGAGCGTGCAGCGCAACGTTACCGGCGGTTTTCTGCCCTGTTTACACCGGCCATCCGGGGCGTCAATCCAATTCTTTGTCAAACCAAGACCGATGCCGGTCGCTGGCGACAGCTGGGTGCAAAAGACTCGCAACTCCAGGTGACCGGCAACATCAAATTGGATGAACCGAAACCGAAAGCCGAGGATGTTGAAATCAGTAACTACAGGCGAGCTGCCGATCGCCGACCGGTCTGGATTGCCGGTAGTACGCATCAAGGCGAAGAGCCGATGATTCTGTCCGCACATGAACAGATCGTGCAGATGCGGCCGAACGCGCTGTTGATCCTGGTGCCGCGACATCCTGAACGAGCGCCGCAGGTGCTTCGAGCGGCACAGACCCGATTTTCAGCGGCCGACTTGCCGGCCTCGATGACAGCGAAAAGCAGCCTGGTCGTTGTGGATCAGATGGGTGTACTGGCCGGCTTGTACGCAATAGCCGGGGCTTGCTTCGTCGGCGGCAGCCTGGTCGACCATATTGGCGGGCACAATCTGTTCGAGCCGGCCCGTGCAGGGCGCGTCGTGCTGACGGGACCGTACACGGCCGATCAACAAACTGCAGCGGAATGCCTGGCGGCCGCCGACGCTTTGATCCGGGTCAGCGATGAACAGACACTGGCCGAGGCCGTGATCGGTCAGCTCGATCAGCCTATGCAAGCGAATCAGGCAGCCCAGCGGGCACGACGCGCTTCGGCTCAGGCCAATGGCGCGCTGGAGCGCAGCCTGTCAGCCCTGGCGCCGTGGCTGGAGACCGCCGGGTTCGCCAGCGCCGAGTAGCCGTGCACTCAGCCGCGTTCCGGTCCGTCCAGCTTGGCGTTGGCTTGCTCGATATCGTCAGACGACAGTGTGCCAACCGAGCGTTCCAGCGACAGGTTGTCGACGATGAACTGATGACGTGCCTGCGAAAAGTTTCGCTGTGCGTTGAAAAAACGCTGTTCGGCCAGCAATACGTCGACAATGGTTCGCGTGCCGACCTCAAAACCGGCGTTGGTGGCCTCAAGCGCGCTTTCGGCCGAAATCAATGCCTGCTCCAGGGCCTGCACTTCAAGAATGCCGGCCATGACTGCCCGAAACGCGTCTTCGGTCTGACGGACCGTTGTGCGCTGCTGGAATTCAAGGTCCTGAATGGCAGCACGTTCGTCGAACACCGCTTGCCGTGAGCGCGAACGCACGGCACCGCCCTGGAAGATGGGCACGTTCAGCTGCAGGCCCAGCGACCAGCCGGTATTTTCCAGCTCGGTGGTAGCAATGATGTTCTGGAAATCATCACGCAGTAACAATTCATTATCGATAAAGCGGTTATAGCCCGCGGTCAGATCGAGTGTTGGCAGATGGCCTGCTCGAGCTTCGCGTACGTCTGAACCCGCAATTTCTACGCCCTGGCGAGCGGCTTCCAGCTCTGGGCTGGAGTTCAAGGCGCGCGTCACCCATTCGTCCGGAACGGCAGGTTCCGGCGCCAGAAACGGCAGGTCTTCGGCCAGCGGTTTGTACGTCTCGAATGATTCACCGGTCAGTTCACGCAAGGCCTCGCGCGCATTCTGCAGCGTGTTTTCAGCCACGATGACGCGCGCACGGGCCGCATCCCAGGCTGCGCGCGCTTCTAAAAAGTCGGTCACCGCTGACAGGCCCACCTCAAAGCGCTGTTCTGCCTGTTCGAACTGGCGTTTAAGCGCCAGCTCTTCCGCCTCGGCAAACTGAACGGCATCCAGTGCGGTCAAAATTTCGAAATAGCGCACTGCGACACGCAATAGAAAATCCTGAAACGCGATGTTGTATTGGGCATCGGCCTGGGCAATGATCGAACGAGCGCGATTAAGATTGGCCCAGTTTGCGTCGTCATAGAGGCTCTGGCGCAGATTCACGCTGATGCGTTCATCATCGCTGAATACATCGTTATTGATGACCTGGCCGCCAATTTCTGTCGAGCTCTCACCAATGGTTTTCGTGGCGGTTGCATCAATGGTTGGCAGTAACCGGGCCTTGGCTATGGCTTCGCTGAACTGGGCCGATTCAAGACGCAGTTCAGCCGCGCGAATTTGAGGGTCATTGGTTGAAGCCAATTCATAAACGCCCATCAAATCAACTGCGGCGGCCGGTGCAGTGAATGCAAACGCGATGGCACCAAATAAGAGTTTTCGCATGGTTAATCCTTGGAATCAGTTCGTCGTTCGTTAAACCACCGGTCTGGGTACAACATCAGTGGTCAGAATTCAAAAGTCGGTGCATCTTCGGCACCGATGAGTCTGGGTATGTCGGTGTCAAACAAGCTTTCGGTCATCCAGCGCTGATCGGTCGCGCGCGTCAACAGCACGGCCTGCATTGCCGGAGATTGGCCCAGGGCTATCAGTAATCGCCCGCCCATACGCAGCCACTGAGCGAAGCATTCCGGCACCTGCGCCGCCGATGCAGTGACCAGAATGACATCGAAGGCGTGATCGTTGAATTCGGCCTGGAGTACATCGCCTTGTTTGAGCTCCACTTCGGACACCTGCATGGCGTTGAGCTGTTGGGCCGCCTGATCGGCCAGAGCGGGTTGAATCTCGATGCTCGTGACCTGACCGGCCAGTTGGGCCAGGCATGCAGTCAGATAACCAGTGCCGGTACCTACTTCCAGCAGCCGTTCGTCACCTTCCAGCTGCAGGCCCTGCAGCAAGCGGCCCTGCTCGATTGGTTTCATCATGTACTGGTCGTGGCCAAGCGGGAGGCGTAGATCCGAAAATGCCAGTTTGCGATGACGCGCCGGAACAAAATCTTCCCGCGGCACCTCACGCATGACGTCCAGAACGCGTGAATCCAGCACATCCCAGGTGCGGACCTGCTGTTCAATCATGTTAAATCGGGCTTGTTCCAGGTTCACTCGCTTGGTGCTCCAAGGTTCATGGCAGGCCGTTGGGAATTCCAATGGATTGCAAAATTGACAGGTGGGTATTGTAACGAGTTATCGGTAATTCGGCCTGTGCTGAATGTCACGGCTGTCGGCCTGTTTTGGGTCTGCTACTATCGCTGTTGAACTCTACCTTCAGGCCTGCTCATGTCACAAACGTCATCGGAACTGGTTCATCGACTGAACGAGGAATTACTCCGTCTACCGCCGGCATCCCGGCTGGTCAGCGTGACCGGCAGCAGGCCGGATATTCGCGTGCCGATGCGTGAAATACGTCAGCAGGATACGCCGGCCACGTTCGGCGTCCAGCCGAATCCTCCGATTTATGTGTATGAAACGGCTGCAGCGTTTATGAATCCGGAACAACCGCCGGACCCAGCACTGGGTTTGCCGCCGGTTCGACAGGATTGGATCAACGAACGCCAGGATACCGAACAGCTGGATGGCCTGAGCAGTGAGTTTGCCCGTAATCGCGCACTGCGTGACGACGGCGAGCGGTTCATGGTCCCGCGCGCGCCTTCACGGGCGCTCAAAGGGCGCAACGTGACGCAGATGCACTATGCCCGCCAGGGTATTGTGACGCCCGAAATGGAATACGTCGCGATACGCGAAAATGCGCGTCTTGACGAAATGAAGTCAACCTATGAAGAAGCCGGCTTGCTGCGGCGGCATGCCGGACAGCCCATGGGTGCCCGTTTGCCTGAACAGGTTACGCCGGAATTCGTGCGGGATGAAATTGCCGCTGGACGTGCGATTCTGCCGGCCAATATCAATCATCCGGAAGTCGAGCCGATGATCATCGGCCGCAATTTCCGGGTCAAGGTCAATGCCAATATCGGCAATTCGGCAGTCAAATCATCGATTACCGACGAAGTCGAGAAGCTGGTCTGGTCGCTGCGTTTTGGCGCCGATACCGTCATGGATCTGTCGACCGGCCAGAACATTCATGAAACACGCGAGTGGATTGTGCGCAATTCACCGGTTCCAATCGGCACGGTACCGATCTATCAGGCGCTGGAAAAGGTCGGCGGCGTACCCGAGGCCTTGACCTGGGAGCTGTTCCGCGACACGCTGATCGAACAGGCCGAGCAGGGCGTGGATTACTTCACGATCCATGCTGGCGTGCGGCTGGCGCACGTGCCGTTAACGGCCAATCGAGTCACTGGCATCGTGTCGCGTGGCGGTTCGATCATGGCCAAATGGTGTCTGGCGCATCACAAGGAAAGTTTCTTGTATGAACACTTCGAAGATATTTGCGAAATCATGCAGGCCTATGACGTGTCGTTTTCGCTGGGCGATGGTCTGCGGCCGGGTGCGGTAGCCGATGCCAATGATGCGGCCCAGTTTGCCGAACTCGAGACCTTGGGCGAGCTGACTGAAATCGCCTGGAAACATGACTGTCAGGTCATGATCGAGGGTCCGGGTCATGTACCCATGCAGCTCATCAAGGAAAACATGGAAAAGGAACTGGCCGATTGTCATGAGGCCCCGTTTTATACCCTTGGACCGCTGGTGACCGATATTGCGCCAGGCTATGACCACATCACGTCCGGCATTGGTGCGGCTCAGATTGGCTGGTATGGCACGGCGATGCTGTGCTATGTCACGCCCAAAGAGCATCTTGGGCTACCGGATAAACATGATGTGCGCGAGGGCCTCGTGACCTACAAGATTGCTTCGCATGCAGCCGACCTGGCCAAGGGCCATCCGGCTGCGCAGGTGCGCGACAATGCACTGTCCAAAGCGCGCTTCGAATTTCGCTGGGAAGATCAGTTCAATCTCGGCTTGGATCCGGCCCGGGCACGCGAGTATCACGACCAGACCCTGCCCAAGGATGCTCACAAGACCGCGCATTTCTGCTCGATGTGCGGGCCGAAATTCTGTTCGATGAAAATCACGCAGGACGTGCGGGATTATGCAGCGGCCAATAATTTGAGCGAACAGGATGCGCTGAACGTCGGCATGAATGAAAAGGCCGATGCGTTCAAACGGTCTGGCAGTGCTATCTATCAGCCAGACTAGCGGTTGATGGCGGATCAAGCCACGCATTCAATTTTCGTTGAATTATTTTGAAATATAACTGAGAGTTTGCCGGTCATGAATGATGCAGATCGACAACGACAATTCGATGCGCTGGCACGCCGATATTCCGACGACCTGTATCGCTTTGCTGTATGGCTGTGTCGGGATCCGACGTTGGCCAACGACCTGATCCAGGAAACCTACGTTCGGGCCTGGAAGGGATTGGACCGATTGAAGGATCCGGATGCGGCCAAGAGCTGGCTGATCACGATTCTGCGACGCGAGTTTGCGCGCACGTTCGAGCGGAAGGTGCCACCGCTGACCGATATCGACGGTGTCATTGTGGAAGACCGTGTTTCGTTGATGCCGGATGACCAGACGGAGCGCGATCTGCTGCGTCAGGCCATGCTGCAGATGGACCAGAAGTATCGCGAACCGCTGGTGCTGCAAACGGTCATGGGCCTGTCGGTTGCAGAAATCGCCGAACAACTGGACCTGACCGAAAGTGCCGTGATGACGCGGGTGTTTCGCGCCCGGGAAAAATTAAAGAGCAAGCTTCAGCCTGGTACGAACCAGGGGAATGTGCATGAACTTACTTGAATTCAAACGAAAATTGATGACCGAGCCTGCGGAAGCCTCGCCCGAGATGCGGGCTGCGCGCGTGCAGGATAAGGATTTCAAGCAGGCGGCTGCCGAATCCGATGCGTTTGAGGCACTGCTCAAAGATGCCCTAGACGTCAAGCCACCAGAAGGCCTGGCCGAGCAGATCATTCAGAATCAGTCCATGCAGCCCAAAGGCAATCGCTGGACTCGACCCGGTTTTTTCGCCGTGGCCGCTGCCGTGATGCTGGCCGTTGCCTTGACCAGCTTCAACCTGGTTCAGCAGGAAGCGCCCGCGAACTACTCAGACCATCTGGCCTGGCACTGGGACAAGCATGGTGATGAGCGCATGGCCATGGCCATGCGTGTGGCTCAGGCCGATCCCAATGACGCAAAAGCGGTTTTCGCATCACTGGGGCTTGAGGTGACCGATGAATTGATCGGCAGCATGCGCCTGGTCAAGTATTGTCATGATTTGCAGGGCGAAGGTGCGCATATTGTCTTGAACAGCGTCCAGGGCCCGATTACCTTGTACTACATGCCGCGCGCACAAGCCGCGAACCAGACGGAGATTCAGCTACCGGACGGTATGCTGGCCCATGCAGTGAATGTCGAGCGGGGCAGTCTGGCCTTGATCGCTGCGCCTGAAGTCAATGCTGAAACTCTGGTCGACAACATTCAGGACGAGCTGAGTTTTCCGCCCGGTATTTCCTTGTAGTTCAAACCTTTTCGGCAGTGCTTGTTATCGATCAGGCGCAGTTGGGCACAAAATGACAAACCGAACGGCCTTGGAACGGGCTATGATGAAGTCGTCCCATGGTTACTGTTCTGAAATTCTCAATGCCTGCTGATCGTTCTCTTCAACACTTGTTCTCCAGCCTGATCGTATTCAGTGCCCTGTGGCTGTGCTCGAATGCCATAGCGGGTGGTCTGATATTGGACGGCGTCCGATTGGTCGATATTGCAAACGGCAGCGTCAGCGAACCGCAGCGCCTGGTCGTTTCGGATGACCGGATTGTAGCCGCAAGCCAGGCGTCTGCTGCGCGCCGACCGTTCCGGGTGATCGACGCACAGGGTCTTTTCGTGATGCCGGGCCTGTCTGAAATGCACGCCCATGTGCCCAATACCCAGAACATGCAGTTTGTCGAGGATGTGCTGACCCTGTTCCTGGCTCATGGCATTACCACTGTTCGCGGCATGCTGGGTGAGCCCGGGCATCTTCGGCTGCGCCAAGAACTGGCGCGTGGCCTGATCGACGGTCCGCGTCTGATTACTTCCGGCCCTTCGCTCAACGGCCAGTCAGTAACGTCTCCCGAGCAGGCAGAGCAGTTGGTGCGAACCCAGCATGAGGCCGGATACGATTTTCTGAAACTGCATCCCGGGCTGTGGGACGAAACCTTCGATGCCATTACCACCACTGCAGATGACCTTGGCATGACCTATGCCGGACATGTATCGGTCGCAGTAGGCCTGGAAAAAGCGCTGGCCTCACGTCAAACCACGATCGACCACCTCGACGGCTATGCCCAACTGCTGGTCCCGCCCGGATCCGAGGCCGCAAATCAGCCGCCAGGGTTCTTTGGGATGGCGATTGCTGATGCGCTTGACCCGCAGCGAATCGAGCCAATGGCCACGCGCACGGCCATGGCCGAGGTCTGGAACGTGCCAACGCAGTCGCTGATCGAAAACCTGGCCGTGAATTCGATAGAAGACTTAAACGATCGACCGGCGATGCGCTGGGTCAGTCCCGACGTTCAGCAACAGTGGCAACAACAGATTGAAACGTTGCGCGCCACGCAGTCCCGTGAAACGTTGGTCCGATTCGTTGAACTGCGCCGAGACCTGATCAAGGCACTGCACGATGCTGGAGCCGGCCTCTTGCTTGGTGCCGATGCACCTCAAATCATGAATGTGCCCGGCGATTCCACCCACCATGAGCTTGAGCTACTGGTTGCCGCCGGCCTGTCGCCCCGGGAGGCACTGGCCACAGGAACGCTGGCAGTGTCCCGATTTCTTGAAGATCCTGAACATGGCTGCCTGAATGCGGGCTGCAAAGCCGATCTGGTGCTGCTGGAAGACAATCCGCTTGATGACATCGAACATACGCGCTTGATTGCAGGCGTGGTTCGTGACGGCCAATGGTTTGATCGGGCCGAACTGGATGCACGATTGGCCGATATCGAGCAGCGCAATAATCCTGAAGCCCCCGACTGAAGGGGCCTGGCATTGTCCCCCCAGCACGAATCACCCGAAACCACGTCTGAAAGCCTATTTCAGCTGGACGGTTTGATCATTCGTTCTCTCGACTATGTCGATCAACTCGAGCAGCGTGACCCATCCACTATTCGCCGCGTGGTCATGCACGCGACCGAGCTGCCGGATCTGGACATGGCGCGCGAATACGGGGAGCGCGTGCTGTACGAAGCTTCGCAGACCGGCAACAGCGGCCATTTCTATATTGATCGCGATGGTCGGATCGAGCAGTGGGTACCGGTCGAACGCGTGGCCCATCATGTGCGCGGCCACAATGCCGATACCATCGGCATTGAGCTGGTCAACCGCGGTCGCTACCCGGACTGGCTGGCCACGACCTCGCAGGACTGGACTGACCCGTATACCGAAGTCCAGCTACAGGCGCTGATTGAATTACTCAATGCACTCGATCAGCAGCTGCCGAATCTCATTGGCATTGTTGGCCACGACCAACTCGATACCGACCGGGTACCGGCCTCGGATGATCCTGCTCAGACCGTAGCGCGAAAGCTGGACCCGGGTCCGACGTTTCCCTGGGCAACCGTGCTCGAGGAATGCACGCTTCGTCGGGAACCGGTCCACAGAAGATCTGAATAACGCTTGATTGACTCACAAATTGAAATCAGTCCGGCTGACGGCAGCATCGGGTGACGGGTTCGGGTGCTTGATCGATGAATGCCTGATCAATTGATGGCCTCTCAAGCCTATGAAACGTAAAGGTTTCATAATCTTTCATGATCTTTCACACCATTTGAAAGATTGATCGCGTGGCCTTGGCTTAGATTCGGTTCTTTCGTAATCAGCGATGGGTGCCATGTCCGGTCAATTCTCTTTCTATTCCCGTCTGAAGAGCGGCTTCAGTTCCCGCATTGCAGTTGTGCTTGTGCTGATCGCAG
>JGI12109J20283_10738101_pt1 | contig 18358 bp, 11 predicted proteins | sample ElkSlonscriptome_12_FD_20283 | JGI IMG/M metagenome (IMG submission 20283)
AATCGAGCGCGGCCGCTGAGGAAACGCTCGTAGGCGCGCAGATCGGCCGTGGGGGCGGTGACCCGGACACTGCGCTCGCCAAGCAAGCCGCGAAGCTCCCTGGTGATGGACTGGGCAATTTCCTCCTGCACGCCGAAGATATCGACCAGGTCTCGCTCATAGGTCTGCGACCACAGCTGCGCATCGCTGTCGGCATGGACCAGCTGGGCCGATATTCGAACTCGCTGTCCCTGCTTGCGAACCGAGCCTGCGAGCACGTGGCGAACGTCGAGCTGACGAGCGATCTCGGGCACGGGCAACGCGCTGTCCTTGAAGGAAAAGGCCGAGGTTCTCGAAGCGACCCTTAGACCCTCCACGCCGGCCAGGACATTCAGCAGTTCCTCGGAAATGCCGTCGGCAAAATACTCGTTGTCGGCATCCGAACTCATATTGATGAAGGGCAGAACAGCGATCGACGTTTCGCCGGCGGCGACAGGCGACGATGCCCGAGTCGTCTCGACTTCCCCGAGCCAGAACCGATCAGCCAGAAGCACGGCGATCACGATCGGTATGCCGATCATGATCAGAAGATCCATGCGACGACCGGTGCGCGCGGCAATCGACTCCTCGGGCGAAATTTCGCTTTCGAGCTTGATGCCCTCGGGGGTTATTTCAAAAATCCAGGAGCAGATCAGGGCCGGGAGCAGGCCGACAGCCAGCACAACGCTGAGCGCATTCGTCACCCACCCAGGCACGCCAAACAGGGGCAGCAGGGCCTCGGCGCCTTGCACGATCAGCCAGGCGCCAATCAGATACAGCCCGGCCATGCGGATTACGTTGCGCTTGTTGAGCTCTTCGAAAAACGTCACAGTCGATTTCCACTGCAGTCGAGGCGCTCACCGGTCCTATCGTCGACGGGACTGCAGCCTGGAGGGAAGCCGTTCATCTCCCAGAACCCGACGATACCTCGGTCCTGCATCAGGGCGTAGAAGCGCGGGTCTTCGCGCACCCAACGCAGCGATGGAAGCCAGGAGGTGCTGGTCATGAATTCGAAAGAGGCCCGGGGCCCGGAATTTGAAAACACGCTGTCGGGATCCTTGAACATGAGTGCGGCAAGCATTTCCATGGCCGATCCGCGCTGGGTGGCCTCGAAGTTATCAGCCAGAAAATCATCACGCTCGGACGGATCGTTCAGAACCCTCACCATGCGCGAAACAAATTCACTTTCATTATCAGATAGATGCCTCTGGGCCTCCATAAGCAGGTCATTCGTGCCACTCAAGTCACCGCCATTCGCCAGGCCCGCGGCAAGAACGGCGGCCCAGAGCGGCGTACCGCTGATTTCGACCGCGCCAAGCATGAGCTCACGGCCCTCATCAATCCGATCGAGCGATGCGTGAGCGAGCCCGAGATAACCTTTATTGCTAGGCACCAGCGGATCGCGTTCATGAGCTTTTTGAAGATGCGGCAGGGCGCGCTCGGCAAAACCGAGATCGAGCCAGGACAGCCCCAGCCAGAGACGAGCAGACGTATCGATGGAGGACAGACCAGCCGCGCGTTCCAGCAAGCGCAGACCCTCCATCATCCCCTCAGGGTCTCCCTCGCGAAACGACCAGTCACCCTTCACCGCCAAGGCAATGGCCGACTCGGGATCCAGCGCCAGCGCGCGCTCAGCGGCCAGCGGTGCCCGGGCCTTCAGTGCATCACGGTCCCGCTCCGTCGGCCAACCTGAACTGGCCACATGATTGACCGCAGAAAGAAAGGCCCAGGCGTCAGCGAAACCCGGGTCACGCTCGACCGCGAACTCCAGGTCATCGATGGCTGCGTCCAGCTCGTTGCGCTGATAGAAGCGTGAGCGCCCGCGCAGGAAGCGCTCGTAGGCCACCAGGTCCGTGGTTGTCGGGGCAACCGACACTCGGCGCACGCCCAGAGCGTTCTCGAGCGCCGTTGTTATTGCCTGGGCAATCTCTTCCTGGACGCGGAAAATATCGGTCAGGTCGCGCTCGTAGGTCTGCGACCAGAGCTGGGCATCACTGGCTGCGTGAATCAACTGGGCGGTAATGCGTACTCGCTCACCCTGCTTGCGAACGGACCCCTCGAGTACGTGGCCAACATCGAGCAGCTGCGCTATCTCGGGAATCGGTGTTGTCCTGTCCTTGAACAGAAACGCAGACGCACGAGACGCCACCTTCAGACCATCGATGCCGACGAGCACGTTGAGCAGCTCCTCGGATATGCCGTCAGCAAAAAACTCGTTGTCCTGATCCGGGCTCATGTTGACGAACGGCAGGACGGCAATCGATGCTTCGCCGGCTTCGCTTGTCGCGACCGGTCGGGTCGTCACGCTCGGTGCGGAAGGCCAGAACCATTCGGCCATCAGCAGTGCGAAAAGCGCCACAACGCCCACCATCATCAGGCGATCCAGTCGCCGTGCTTTGGCCTGAGGCGTCGTGGGTTCAGCGACGACGTCGTTGTCGCGTTTGACGCCCTCGTGAGTCAGCTCGAACAGCCAGGAAAAGATCAGCGCCGGAATGAATCCGATCGCGAGCAGGACAATGATGGCACGCAACACCCAGCCTGGCGTATCGAAGGCCGGCAGGACCGTTTCACCCACCTGCACGATCAGCCAGGCGCCCACCGTGTACAGGCCGGCCATGCGGAATACGTTGCGGCGTTTGAGCTCGGCGATCAGGCTCATGGCGCGGTGTCCTTGCGGGTGTGGCGCGCCACCAGCGCCTCGAGGGCTGGATCGCCGCGGTGCCGATCGAACGGTGGATACAGCAGCAGGCCGTCAATGTCCCAGAAGCGAATTCCTCCGGAAAGAAACCGCTCAAGCGCGGCTAGCAGCTCCGTCGTGCTGCCCGCGATCGCCAGTACGAAAAGGCGACTCCGCGCCATTTCGCTCATGATCATCGAGTCGCGACGGGGCACGTCCTGCTCGATCGCCCGAGTTGAAGATTCGAGAGCTTCGTCCAGTCGGTCGAGGAGCGCCAGCGCGACGCCGCGCTGAGACCAGGCGCGATAGTCTTCCGGATGACGCTCGAGGACGCGGTCGAGCACCTCCAGCGCCTCAGCGGCACGACGCCGCTGCGCCTCGTGCTCGCCGGTCGCCTCGGCGAGCTGCGCCCGCAGCAGCGCGATCGGTATCAGGTAGAACTGATCCTCGAAGAGATCCTCGGTGTCCGCCAGGCGATCCAATTCCGTCGCCGCGCGTCCATAATTGCGCGCCAGCAGTGGCCATCGGAATCGATCGATGGGGGCGAAGAAACCGGTGGTGAGCGGTGTTGCAGGATCAAGCAAATCCAGCGCGCGCATCGCGGACTCGGAATCGCCTGCGATCTGCAGCCCGGCGGCCGGCATCGTCATCGCCACCGACGGGGGCGAATCGGGCAGCGCGATCGCGCGCTCGCTCCAACGACGCGCGGCCGACAGATCGCCTTCCAGCCAGTGGGTCTCCGCCAGCGTGTTCAGCGTATCCAGGGAACGCGGATCCAGCAGGGCCGCAGTCTGGAGAACCTCCAGTGCGCCATCGAGATCGCCCGAGCGCCGCAGGACAAAGGCGCGTAGCTTGAAGATGCGGGCCTCGCCTGGCAGCCCCTGCTCCGCGCGTTCCAGCGCGGCGAGGGCGCCCGCGTAATCGAGGTCGGCCCGGTACAGGTATTCGGCGTTGGCGAGCTGGATCTGCGCGTTATCAGGTTCCAGACCGAGCGCGCGATCGATCCATTCACCGCCGCGCTGGCGGTCTTCTTCGCGCCGGGTCACGTACCAGTACAGGTTGGTGTACTCGCGGCCCAGCTCGCTCATGGCCAGGGCGAATTCCGGGTCCTGATCGAGGGCGTCGCGATACAGCGCGATCCGATCGCGGATTAAAGCCTCCTGATTCAATTCACTGAAGGCACGGGCGCGCAGATAGCGGTCGAAGGCTTCGCCATTGGACGTGCCGGCTTGCGGCGCGCTGCCGACCTGGGACGCGCCTAATGCTCGGCCGAGCGCAATCGAAATCTGACCCGCGATGTCGCTCTGGATGTCGAACACGTTCTCCGGCGTTAATTCGAAGTCGTAGTTGTCGGCCCAGAGGTGCACGTCGGTCTCGGCGTCGATCAACTGCGCGTTGATCCGCACGCGTTGACCGGCGCGCTGAACCGAGCCTTCGAGCACGTGGGCCACGCCCAGCTCGTCGCCGATCTGGCGCAGGTTCTTGGTGGTGTCGCGATATTCCATCACCGAGGTTCGCGAGATCACGGTCAGCCCGGGGTTGCGCGAGAGTTCGGTCAGCAGGTCGTCGTGGATGCCGTCGACGAAGTATTCGCCGTCGGATTCCGCGCTGCGATTGGCGAAGGGCAGCACGGCGATCGAGCCCTCGGGGGGGGCGAAGTCATCGAGGGGGTCGGACTCGCGGGGCGTGGCTTGAGCGCTGGCAGGCCCGGCGATCGATTCGGTGGACGCGGGGTTGGGTGGGTGCGCGGTCGAAGCCGCCGGCGCACCGTCCTGCGAATCGAGCAAGACAGGAAGCAGTTGCTGACCGACCATCAGCACCACCACCAGGACAACCGAGGCCAGGGTCACCACGTCAAGCCGCCGGGCCTGCGGGCTGGCGTCGCGCTGAACCGAGCCGTCGTCGACGCGAATGCCGTCGGGCCCGACTTCGAACACCCAGGCCAGCGCCAGCACCGGAATGACCCCGAGCAGCAGCAGCGCGATCAATGCCTTGCCGACCCAGTCCGGCGCGCCGGTGAAGCCGAGCACAATGTCGGCGACCTGCAGGGTCAGCCAGCCGATCACCACATAGGCGGCCGCGACGCGAAAAATATTGCGGCGCTTGAGTTCGGTCCAGAGGCTCACTGATCGCACTCCATGATCCGGGTTGATCCGCTGCTGGTCATTCGGCAATGATCCGGCTGACCCTGGCTCTGCCAGTAATCGGTCAGACCGGCACGTTCGGCAAATTCCATATAGGCGGGGTGTTCCCGGAAGGCCCGATCAGCCGGGGTCCAGATCATCATCAATACAATCTGGCCCGAAGGCGGTTTGGGGCGAATTGCTTCCCGAACTGCAGCATCGGTCAGCCCCAGGTTCAGGAGCAGCAGCGTCCAGTCCATGTCCGGGTGGGCTTCGATGGCACTTTGAACGCGCTCCTCGGCCTGGGGAATTCGATCTGGATCCGCAAAGGCCGGTGCAAGGTGCCGATGGACCTGGAGGGCCGCCGGATCGATGCGCTGATCCGTGTCGACCCAGTGCAGATAGGCTTGCTGCGCTTGCGGCCCAAAGCCGTCGCGATTCAAGACCAGCTTCAACTGCCAGGCACTGGCCGGGCCTTGCCAACCCAGGGCCTGGGCCTGGGCGAGGTGGTCTTCGGCCGACTCGAATTCACCGGCGGCCAGCTCGGTCGAACCCAGCCAGCCCAGATGGATACCGCTGAGCGGATCCAGGCTCCGTGCACGATCAAAGGCCTGGCGCGCGTCGCTGAGATGACCAGCTTCAAGCTGAGTCAGTCCTTTCCACATCCAGGTGTTGGCGTTGTTGGGGTCCTCGGCCAGGGCTCGATCGATCAGGGCCAGGGAGGACTCGCGCTCGCCGCGATCAGCGGCGAGACGAGAGCTGACCGCCAGCGCCGTGGGCTCGTCGGAGACCAGCGTCAGTGCTGTCGATGCCGCATCGAACGCCCGTTGCCGTGCGGCAGCCGTTTCGATTTCCGAGAAATAGGACGGCAGCACGTATTCCACGCCGGCCAACTGGGCCCAGGCTTCAGCGAAGTCCGGGTCGCGTGACGTGGCCCGCTGCAGCAACTCGCGCGCCGGCATCAGACTGGCGCCGCGCTGAGCGAACAGCTGCCGGCCGCGAAGGTACAGCTCATAGGCCTGCAGATCCTCGGTCGCCCGCCGGACCTCCACGGTTCGCGCGCCCAGTGGCTCGACGAGGGTTTCGGCAACGGCGTTGACGATCGCCTGAGCAATGTCTTCCTGGAGGGCGAAGATATCGGCAACCTCGCGATCGAAGCTCCCCGACCAGAGCTGGCGATCGTCACTCGCCCGAATCAGCTGAGCGGTGATGCGGACCTCGTTGTTCTGGCGGCGCACCGAGCCGTCAAGCACGTGAGCCACCCCCAGCTGGCGACCGATGTCCCGAACGCCGACCGCGGCATCCCGGAAGGAGAACGATGAGGTGCGAGAGGCGACCTTGAGACCGTCGATTACTAGACAACACGTTCAACAGCTCCTCGGCCATCCCTTCGGCGAGAAAGGCATTGTCCGGATCCGGGCTCATGCTCGCGAACGGCAGCACGGCGATGGATCCAGGCTCCACGGGAAGGTCCGGCGATGCCGGCTGAGTAGGGGGTGATGTCGGTGCCGGCTCGGCAACATCAACGACTGCAGCCGGGTCGGTCACCGGGTCGACGAGCACGAATTCGCGCAGCGCTGACAGTCCCAGCGCGCAGAGGATGAAGACCACGCTGAGCTGGTCCAGGCGCCGACCGGTTCGGACGTTTTCCGGGTTATCGCCTTCTGGACCGCGGTCAAGACGCAGCCCCCCTGGGGTGAGCGAGCATCCAGGCCAGGGCCAGCACCGGCAATAGTGCGATCAGCAGGCCAACGATCAGGCCGCGAATCGCCTCGTCCGGAAAGCCCAGATAAGGAAACAAAAGATCGGCGATCGCGACCAGCAGCCACGACAGCGCCAGCCAAGCCACTCCGGCTCTCGCGACGTTGCGTCGCTTGATCTCGGTGTACAGGCTCATTTCCTGAGTCGCAAACGGATCAGAATGCTGTCGACGCGAGCCCAGGACGGGACGAACCAGCCCCAGCGCCCGGTCAGGAACACGGCACAGGTCAGGGCGTCAACGCCTTGCCAGAACGCACCACGCCCTGAGACAAGATCAACGCGCAATGGCAGTGATTCGATGAGACCTGGAACCGTCCTATCCCCTCGTGACAGCTGAATTCTGGAGTCTACCACTGCCGGTCGCCCTGGCAGATGCAACCAGCAAAAACAACGCGGCGCAGATCTGCAGCAGACCGACTTGCCGCAGCCCGTGCCGGGTCGCAAGCTCCCGCGGTAATAGACCATCCGGAGGGAAGGAACTTACAACAGGTGGTGATTAATTTCCGAAGCACTTTCCAGATAGCGGAATTACACCGCTCGCTCTACCACCGGCTTTGGCCGGCACACTGATTGTCCAATTCTTGGGCCGCTCGGCAGAAGCCTTGATGGCCAATGCCGCCGAACTTGGGCAGCGTTGGATGCAAAGGGTGTCGGGGGATCGGGCCTGGATGATTCTTCGGTCACAGACGGAATAGCTCAACCCCAAGTCCTGAATCGGTTCCACCGGCCGGTCGGCTGGCCAGATGCAGTGCGTCTTCAGCAGCCACAAGCCGTTATTCAAGCCTTCGAAATCCTCTTGGGCCCAGGAAAAGCGATGCAAACGACTTCGGGCCGCTAATCCGCCCCGGAAACCGACGGTTTGCTGGCTGCTTTCAGTTTTTGGCTGTCCTGTGTTGTTGCCTTCAATAAAGACTGGGCTTGTTCAAGAATCGACAGCCAAGACTCAAATTCGAAGCACCATTTCGTTTCAGACTTTCTACCGTAAACTTCTACCACAATCGCATCTTGGTTTTCATAGTTGAGTTCGGCGACCATTTCGTCACCAAACCAAATCTCTGCGACGGGAAACTTTCTGTCTGGAACTATGGCGATTTCGATGCTGAAGCTCATGGTGGCGGGTCTAGAAAATTAATGAACTGTCCATCTCTGCTGAAGCGAACACCCCGGCCGTCTGGTGCTCTCATTTCGGTTATATCACCAAATCTCGCATGGTGACGATTGACTGAGGTCGTACCCGGGCTTGTAAGTATATCGTCAACTATAAACTGCGCTTGTCGGTTCAAGTTAGCTGGGTTATTTCCAGCTCCAGAAAAGACACTTTCACGGTCATTTCGCTTCTGTAAATTTCTACCAGCTCTAGTGAATCCGTTCCGGTCGGGAGTCGATGCAGCCCTTGACAGGTCATCGATTGAAGGTCCTGCTGATCTCGCCGCCTTAGCAGCTGGACGTGCAATGGCGGCTGGAACTCCAGGCCCGATGGTCGCCGCAACGGTTACCCCAAGGTCCATCCCGGTTTCCGCCATACCTTCAAGGCCAGCATCGCGGAGACCATCGTTTCCTGTTAGTGCGCCAACACCCGCCGCGGCTGACGCCCCGAGAAACCTGCCTGTATCGTAAGCTAAGTAAGGAAGGTCAGCAAAGAAATCAACAAATTGCCCGTCGGGATCAACGTATTTGTAGGGATTATTGGCCGCATACCAATACCGATTATCGTTCCCTCCGGTAAACCGATCTGCTGCAACAGGATCAATACTGATAAAGCGCCCGATCATCGGGTCGTAATAACGCTGCTGCATGTAAACGAGGCCCGTGGATTCGTCTTCCAAGTGGCCCGTGTAGCCGACTCCATCGCGCAGCGGCCGGTTTACTACCGCCCCGTATGGCTCGAATTCAGAGCGCTCTACAATGTTGCGATTGCTATCAGTAACAGCCACCGGGCTACCAAGCGCATCGGTATGCTGATATTTAACCGTGATGGCGCCACCCTGGTGACTATGCTCTTCGACTGAAACGAGAGTCGACCCCAAATAAAAGTGGAACGTTGTAAGGTCTTGACGATCATCACTTATGGAGATCAGTTTTCCTATTTTGTCGTAAAAACTTGTCCGTCCACTAAAACTTGTATTCGGAAGTGAGTCAAAGACACGGCGCCCGTGCCCATCGTAAAAGGCATGAACCTGTCCTTCAACACCACGGAGCCGATTGGCGTGATCGAAATCAAACAAAACCCCATTTGGGCCAGAGTCAGGGCTACGTAAATTGAGATTTCCTCGCGAGTCGTAATCGTAGCGAGCTTCAATTTGCCCAGCACAGCTGCCCGATCTAACAGTTTGAAGCTGATTTGAGGACGGGCTATAGCAAAGATAATGATCACGATCGTTTATGGATTTATCAAACTTAATTCGTGTCAGGTTGTTGAGCGCGTCGTACTCGTAACTCGCATGTCCGAACATCGGAGAGCTTACGCGAGTCAGCCGGTCAAGGTTGTCATACTCCATGTCCCGATTGCCACGTAGATTAGCTCCAGTTGCTGCATCGGTGACGAAGGAAACATTTCCGTTTCCGTCGTAGTAATAGGTTTCATCTAGATAGCTAGTAAAGCCAAATCGATGCTCTATTTGTGACGGCAAATTACGGATATTTTGCGAGACGCTGTGGCTAATTCCATTTCCGAATGTAAACCCCTTTATTGCTCCGTTGGGGTGATACGTAACACCGGTAGCAAAGCCGCCTAAACGAGTAGGCTGCCCTAGCCCATTGGGATCATAATCGACGAAAGTATTAGCAGGATAACTCCACGCGTGGGCAAACCTCTCTTCACGCCTCAGATAACCATTTCGATCATGAAAATAATTTAATTCAGCCGTGATCCAAAGCTGATCAATTTCTAACCGAGCAAAAGTTTCTGTAATAAGTTGACCCCGATTATTATATCGGTAATAAAGCACAGAACCTTTAGCCTCACTTCCCGCAATTTCCGGTGGTGCCTGAATTACGTCAGATGTAGAAATTCTTTCCAAAGATCCATCCGGACGGTAATAACGGAGGGTGTTTGCGCGGTCGTCAGGATATTCTGAATTAATGAGCCTATTGCGGGAATCATAGTCAAAACTTATACGCTCACTCGGAGCAACCGAGCCAAGATCGCAGGAGCCTATATCTGAAAGATTAAGGCCCTCCGCACGCCAAGAGAGATTCCCCGAATTGTCATAGGCCATAACGGACGCTCCGGTTTCTGGCTCAATGACTTTGCATAGCTCGCGATGTGAATTGTATACATAGGAACGAGTTGCCTCGATTGTAAAGTTTCCGCTTATAAACTCTTCCAGACTGCCGGCTACTCGGCTACTATCCACCACATCCTGCCGTCGCATCCAATCAACTTCACCAAGGAAATTCCTGGCGATGACCGTTGCCGCCCCCTCAGGATGATCATGGAGCAAAACCGCTTCGTAGTCCGGTTCATCGAAGCCCTGGAAATACGTCTTGGTGAAATTTCCATTGGGATCGGTTGTCCTGGTGTGGTACCCGAAATCATGAAGGTACTCAATCGTGGTATTCAGTACACCGAGGTCTGAATCTTCACTAATGCCTGTAACCCTCCCGATTGCGTCGTAGTTCGTTGTCACTCCCTGGTTAGCGTTACTTGTCTCGCTCGGATAGGAAGCAAATACTGTTCGACCTTCATGATCGTACGAATACCTAGAGAAGCGCTGCGTCGCGATTTCGTCGTCGCTATCGTATTCCCGTGTAAGTAAAGTTCTCCACAATCCATCGAAATAAGAGACTGTATAGCCGTTGCCGGTATTGATGGTTTGTCTCCAGTGACCTGGCCCAATCCCGTACTCGGAAGTGCTGACCTGCTCAAATACTTGATTAGTCGTGTTCCAGGCACTTGAATCGCAGATTCCCAATACAGTCTCAGAAGGCCAGATGATCTGGGTCAGTCGGCCCATCGCGTCATAGCTATAGCAGGTCTTACTTCCATTTTCGTCAATGACCGAGGCAAGGGTTCCATCGTTGTTTACGATTGCTGAAGTTGTTGTGTTGTCTGCGTAGACGATATTTTGTGGAATGCCACGATGCCAGCTTGATAAAGAAGTGGTATTTCCATTACCGTCACTCGCGGCCATAACAGTCCCAAGCTGACCGCTTGAGACACCCGAAAACGTGTCCCAGGCGAGATGCTGAACAACCTTTCCAAATTTTCGATTTACTAGGGGAAGCGCGAGGCTCTGACTAAAAGTGTTCGCCTCAGCAGTAACAGTCATTTGCTGACCATTGGATTCGCCCTTCATAATGACTGAGTCAACCTGCCCCATGACCCATATGGCTAGGTTGTCATGGTAGGTGGTCACTTCATTTCGATCCTGGCCTTGGCTATTTTTCCGATTAACATTTACCGGCCTTGCCATAGCATCAAATTGATTGACCTCGTAAATAAAATCAGTACTGTGCTGCGTTACGACTCTCTTCTGCATTGGAGCTAAGTACTCCGCGGCAAACACGTTGCCGCGAGTATTAGGGCTAGTTCCAACGGGTATTGGGAAAGGCTGAGAGGATTGCGCAAGCTCATATGTCATCGTTTCAGTCCGCAACACGTTTGTCTCACCGGTTCCTCTTTCGACCGTTATAAGCTTCCCTTCGTTGTATCGATAGCTGTTGCCAAAGGTATAGCGCACCCATTCGCCGTCAGGTCCTTCAACCGTAGTTACGGAATTACCCGCACAACTATCGTCAACGCAAACTGGCTGATCGCAATCAAGTGTCTGGCAACTGGGAGGATTATTTTCTGGTTGAGCCCAATTCCTATCACTCAGATGAGAATAGACCCAATCCATCTGAAGCAGACCCGGGCCAGTCAACCGCTTTTTCCATAGTCCCAGGACATCAGCGGAACGTGGCCATACAGCGAAATCATCATTTTGGTCCTGGGGGTCATTTGAGAGTTGGTAGTTGATGCAGTATTTAGGAACATTAGTGCGACCATGCCGAACGTGCTGCAGCTCAAATAGACCCGTTGCACCCGAGGGGTTGGTTACCGTCCCTGTGCCGCCCCTTTGAATGCCGAGTATTATCGGATCAGAGTCGCAGGTGCGAAATGTACCTGGTTCGTTGTCATAGTTAAACTCGACATCCCAAAGGCCATTGAAAGCAATTGTCCATTGAGAATTATCTGGAAGAACTACAGCCGATAAATTACCAAAGCTATCATACTGATAGTTCCAGATTCGTGTCCCGTCACTAACGCTTCCGACCTTTCCCTGCAAATTATAGGTTAGAGAGATCTGTCGACCATCACTGGAGCTTATTTTGGTCAAACGTGTTTGGTCAAAGATATTGCTAAATGTGTAACGAACATAGTTACCGAATCGATCCTCGACTTCTGAAGCATAGAGAACGATTCTTTTCCTTTGCAGGGGGCTCGGCCGAAGCCGTTGTTCATCTTCAATTTCCTCGTCGACAGGATCATCTGTTTCCTGTTCTCCCCGGGCGTCTTCTTTATCCTTAGGGCCACTGTCACTCGATTCCGGCGCTTGAAGTCGGGCTTCAAAGTACTGGGCCATTACGTCGAACTTGTAGCGCATGCCGTCCGGTGTTATTGCCTCAAAGCCCTCACCTGGGCCGCCCCTCTGCAGAGAAAACAAACACTTGAAATAGGCAAAACTGCTCGTCATCCATCGCCACTCGTCCTTTGGGTGAGTATTAGGCTCAATAGCACCCTGGTCGGCGAGGATAAGTTCGCCGCCATAAGGCATGTGTGCAGTCGTTCCATGCCAATATTGGTTTGCTGGATAAGTTGTCCCATCGCCAACAGTCACGGCCGGCGGTTGCCCTGAGCCGCTGCATCGATTCGATTGCCACCCCGAATTGATTCCGGTCGCGGCGAATACGCCCTCAATACGTGGGAGATCAAGATCCCAAGTCCCCATGGGCAAATCGCGCGGCGCACCTGGCACGCGACTTTGCACCTGGAAAATTCGAGTTAGCTCGACCGGCAGGTCATTATTACCGGGCAGGCTGACATCAGTTAACGAAAAACTGAGCCCGGTATTATAAAGATTGACTTGATCACCGAACAGATCTGTGCCCTTCGGCTCGATAGTGGATTGCGCATTTATTTGTTTATCGTATTCTTCCCAAGGTAGCCGTTCCTGACCACTCGCAGAGAGAGAAACAAACAACAGAAATACAAACGATAAACTGAGACCCTCGATTTTCATGCCAATACCGCCTTCTGCCCGACTCGTATGAGAGAGGAAAAAATAAAAGCATTAGATGGCTTAACACTTGATCTGGATCAATTTGCGTTAATTACTTAGCGAAACAACGCGGGACACCTAGGCAGTCGAGCCATTATCCTAGCCCAAAATAGGTATTTTTCCTATGGCCGCAGTCGGGCGCATCGCGGACACTGTCCCCATGACCTACGCCCGCTCACAGATCGCGCCGCCCGGAGAATACGGCTGCTTTCACGTCGTGACCAGGTGCGTTCGCCGCGCTTTCCTCTGCGGCTCGGATGAGCATACCGGTAAGAACTTCGATCACCGGCGCACGCGGATTGAGGAGCGAATTCATTTTCTGGCAGGGTCCTTCGCGGTGTCGATCTATTCGTATGCAGTAGCGTAGGCAACGCAGCTAGTGCGATTTTGCGGAGCAAAGAAGCGCTTGCGGAGTGCCGTTAAGCGCGTGTCGAATCACACGCACATCGTGCTCAGTGTCGATCCGCACGCAGTGTCGGTCTGGACCGACGAACAGGTCGCCGATCGCTGGCTGCGGGTCTTTCCGGGCGCGATGGCCCAGGCGTCCTCGGATGAACAGAAGCAGCGGGTTCGAATGGGCTTGCTCAGCACGCCAGACCGCATGGAAGAGATCCGAAAGCGCCTGGGCTCCTTGAGCTGGTTCATGCGGGCCCTGAACGAACCGATTGCCCGAATGGCGAATGAATAAGACAGCTGTTCGGGACGGTTCTGGGAGGGTCGATTCAAGTGCCAGGCCCTGCTGGAGCCGCAGGCGGTCGTTTCGGCGATGGCTTACGTCGATCTCAATCCCGCTCGGGCAAAAATGGCCAAGACCCTGGAGGGATCAGACCATACATCGATCAAGTCCAGATTGGGCGCTCGGAGGTCGATCCTCGGGAAGAAGTCTGAGCTGACCAGAAATGCACTCAAGCCGGTGGCCGGCCTTGATGCCGGAGCACTGCTTGATATGACTGAAAGCAGCTACATCGATCTCGTGCAGTGGACTGGCGAGCAGCTCCATCCGATGAAACGTGGAAAGCTGATTTCTCGATCCGATCTGGGAGAGAAACCGCCAAAGGTTGTATTGAAACTCTCGAATCACTCCGATCGCTGGCTCAGGCAGCTCCGGGGGACCGAATCCAAGTACTACCGCGCCATAGGTTCTGCCGAAGCGCTGATGGCCAAGGCCGCCAAGCTTGGGCAGCGTTGGATGCAAGGGGTTTCGGGGGAACGGGCCTGGATGATTATTCGGTCGCAGACCGAATAGCCCAATCTCCAACTCCAAACTCGCCCCGCCAGTCGGTCGACTGGCGAGTTGGCGTGCGCCCTTGGCGGCAAAACCCGTTCTTCAAGCTTCTGACACGTTACTCGGCCTTGGAAAGGACGACGCAAACGACGTCAGGTCGCTATTGCGTGGCGGCATCACACGGCATAAGAAAAGTTTTCAGTTTCTGGATGTCCTTCGTTAGTCAACGACTTCGGGGCGCTATTCCGCCCTGAAAACTGGCAGTGCGCAGGCTGCTTTCAGTTTTTGGCTGTCCTGTGTTGTTGTGTTGTTGGGCCACCCCGGCCCTCGCGACGTTGCGTCGCTTGATCTCGGTCCAAAGGCTCACGTTATCGATTCGTCCAGGTCCACGGAGGCTCGAAATTCAAGCGAGTAGTCATCGAACGGCTTTTCGAAAAGCATCCGGGCGCTCAAGAGGACGCGATTCCTCATCAACAGCGACGTTCAAAGGATGCCGGCTCGCATGGCTTTGACTGTCAGCACAGCGTCGATATCGCGGCCCGGGACGGATCATCCTTCCCCTTCGCAATCAATCATTCGGCAGTCTAGCACCGACCATTCCTTGGATCGCCCCCTGGGCTGACACGGCTGCGGCGCAATTTTCAGACTCTCCCGATTGTCTCAGCTGCACTTGTTCAAAAACCCGGCCTGGGTGACCTGCACCAAGGCGGCATGACCTCGCGCCAGGAGGTGTCGACAAGCGCGGCCCCCGATAGCTGCCTTCCGCTTTCCATATCCATCACCACTAGCGCTGAGAGCGATAGGCCAGAACCTTTCGCCCGCTTGCCAGCAGGGGTCTGCCTCAGCGTGGGCTTGATAGAACCGATTTTCAGGCGCTGCTAGAGAGGATTTTCCTGGAATCAAGACGGCGTCCAAATCAGCTCCAGCGCCAAAGCACGTCCGGGCCTGTCGAGGCCCGAGCCGTGCTCGCGGTAGGCGCGGTCGAGGAGGTTGTCGATGCGGAGCCGCAGGTCCCATTCCAGGCTGGGCTGCCAGCGTCCGAACAGCCCCAGATCGGTCCAGCCCGGGGTGCCGTCGGGATCGATCCGGGCATCACGCACGTCGCGCGGGTTCAGGCGATCCTGCTCGGCGGCTGCCAGCAGACGAGTGCCCAGGGTCCAGTCATTACTGGCGTCCCAGCTGATCTGAAGCTGTCCGTTCAAGGGCGGGATTCGATCGGCGGGCTGGCTGGCTTCGCCGGGAAGCTGTTCGTCAGCACGCAGCCAGTTGCCGGCCATCTCGACGAGCCAGCGATCGGCGGCCTGCCAGCGAAAGCGCGTCTCGAGGCCCCGAAATCGCGCGCTTGCGGCATTCTGTGTTTGCACGATCGCCCGGCCCTGCTCGTCTTCATCGCCCGTGAGCACGGAGGTGATTCGATCATCGAAGCGCGACTGAAAGGCAAAGACTTCGGCGAACCAGTCCGCGCTCTGCCAGCGCAGGCCGACTTCAAGATTGTCGACGGTTTCCGGCCCGAGATCGGGGTTGGGAATACTGAAGCGGTTGCCCGGGCGCTCGCCGAGGTTGGCGACGTCAAAGACATTCGGTGCCCGAAAACCCCGGCTGGCCTTGACCAGCACGGAGGCGGCATCGCTGAACTGCCAGTTCAGCCCCAGGTCGCCGGAAAAGGCCGAGGAGGAAATGCCCACTGCCGGGTCACTGTCTCGGGCCGGCAGGTCCAGTTCAGCACGGCTATAGCGAACGCCCCAGTGGAACTGCAGCGGTGAGCTCAGCCGCCAGCGATGCGCCAGGAAGACATCGGCATTGGTCTGCTCCGCCCCGTCGGGAAAGCGCGCGCTGTCCTCGACGGTGATGCCGTCGCGCGTCCGGAAGCGCGCGCTGTCAACGGCATCGCGATAGGCATCGACGCCGAAATGAATCACGTGCGCGCCGCGACGCGTGGTCGCGAAGGCACGCAGGCCATCGAGGGTGCTCTTGTTGGCCTCGTTCGTGATTCGACTGGAACCGAAGCGCCGGGTCTCGCGGTCGTCGCGAACGACCTGGCGGCCGACCTGCACGCTGACATCGTCGAGCCAGGTCACCGGATCGTCGATGGAATAGCGAAGCAGCCCGAAGGTTCGGCGATTCGGCGCGAAATCCGCCTGGAGGTTCTGCGGCTCGGTCTCGCCGAAACCCGGCACCAGGCGGTCGACGCGCGGCGTCCGCGGCTGATTGACGTACTGAACAAGAAAGCGCAGCGACTGACGCGGCGACAGCGACCAGTGCACGGAAGCATCAGCGGCCTCGGAACGATAAGCACTGGGCAGACGATCGCCATCTGGCGTCTTCCGATCCCCCACTTTCTGCAAACTCATGCCGACGCGAGCCGCCACGTTATCGCCACGACCGGCCAAGGCCAGATGGCCCATGGCTTCCGGGTCGTTACTTCGCCCGCGAAGACGAAGCCGCATCGGCGGCGCATCCTCGGGCGCCATCGAGGCGAACTGCACGACGCCGCCCATGGCGTCGGAGCCGAACAGGGTACCCGGTGGCCCGCGCACCAGATCGACGAATGCGATCGAGTTTGAGTCGATCAGGGCGAGGTATTGATTCGGCGCGTTCCGGAACAGGGCGTTGTTGATCCGGAAGCCGTCCATCAGATGCAGCACTTCCGAGCCTTTGAGACCGCGCACGATCGGGATGCCCTGCCCTGGCGTGGTCTGCTGCACAAACACGCCGGCCTGGCCACGGAACAGATCGACGGTGCTGGTGGCCAGCTGGGCATCGAGGGTCTCGCGATCGATCGTCGTCAGCGCCTGCGAGCCGGCCAGCTCAGAGGCCAGGCTGCGCTCACCAACGATGGTGATCGAATCCCGGCTCTCGACCTCAGCCTGGGTCTCCGCCGCGGCGGGTGGACAGAGTAGGAAGCACAGAGTCGCAATGCAGGCCGCTATCCAGGGCGAGGGTGTCGTCGTATGTGGGCTCATCATCGTGTCAGAGAAAATGGGTCGGGGAGCAGAATCGACCGATGAAGGCTCGAGCAGACAAAAGGTCGAATGCTGGGCTGAGTCTTCGCGGGACTGCGGTCCGGAGATTATCATCCCGAAACAGCGACTGCCTGACTCTCGATGGTGGGATGAAGGCATTGTTGTCGAACCCAAGCGCTAGGACCCGATCGACCATCGATCAGGCGCCGGGCAGAACCTTCGAAGGACTGCCTCCGGCTTGAGTCGTTTGACGGCACGATCAGCAGGGCCAACTTGTTAAAAGCGCGACGCGACCGCAGATTAAAGCTTGGACTTTTGGCACTGGGGACGTGACCCATCCACCGCTAGGATGGTGATTCAAGGTTCCCGACAGCGAAGGAAGCAACCATGGCCTCGATAAAAGGGCTGATCGGCACGGGAAAACGCCGAATCATCATTCTTAGCATTCTTGCGCTGCTGATGCTCGGCGCGGTCCTGATGTTCTGGGCCGACCACGAGCCCGATCAATTCAACGTGGTCGCCGTCGCCGAGGCGCGAGCGGCGGCCAGCAACCATGAAATCCGCACGGGCTATGTCACCACCTCGACCCTCATCGAGGTCGTGGACACGATGCTGACCAAGCGCGGCGGCTATCTGCAGAACGATGTGATGCCGCCGTTCGTGCTGATGGACAACATTCCGTCTTGGGAGATCGGCGTGATCTTCCAGGTCCGAGATCTCGCACGCTCGCTTAGGAACGACTTCAGCCGTTCCCAGACCCAGTCCGCCGAAGACGACGATCTGGCTCGGGCCGATCCGCAGTTCAGCTTCGACTACAGCTCGTGGATCCTGCCAAGCACCGAGGGCGAATACCGCAAAGGCATCCGCGCGCTGGAAAGCTATCTCGAACGACTCGGCAATCAGGACCCCAGTGACGCGCGATTCTTCGATCGGGCCGACAATCTGCGCGAATACCTCTCGCTAGTTGAAAAACGACTCGGCAGCATCGGCCAGCAGCTCTCGGCAAGCGTCGGCGAGCGCCGCCTGAACACGGACCTGGCCGGCGACCCGGTCGCCCATCGGAGCGGCGATCTCGGTCCGGAAGTAAGCGTCAAGACCCCCTGGCTGGAGATCGATGACCTCTTCTACGAGGCTCGTGGCACGACCTGGGCGCTGATCCATTTTCTCAAAGCCGTCGAACGCGACTTCGCCGCCGTGCTTGAAAACAAGAATGCCCAGACCAGCTTTGCCCAGATCATCCGCGAACTCGAAGCCAGCCAGCGCCCGATCTGGAGCCCGGTCATTCTCAACGGCGGCGGCTTCGGCTTCACCGCCAACCATTCGCTGGT
>JGI12109J20283_10731383_pt1 | contig 18350 bp, 10 predicted proteins | sample ElkSlonscriptome_12_FD_20283 | JGI IMG/M metagenome (IMG submission 20283)
TGGTCAGCATGAATTGGTCGAGCGGAGTTACTTGCTCACACCGGCCGGGTATTCCGCGGCGTTGCGCGCGGCGCGCGAGCGGATTGGTCTTGCGCGGTTCCATTCGGCGGCACGCATGCTGGCGCAGCTCGAGCGTCACCCTGAGCGATCGACCGACGGCGGCGTTGGGGCGAGGTTGCTGTCGCTCGTGGCGGCGCAGCTCGATAGCCCGGAGCTGCGAGAGCAGGCTTCGACTTGGCTGACGCAGGCGGGGATGCCGGCGGCCGACTGGCAGGCGCTCGAGTGGTCGCCGCCGTCCTCGGTGCTGCGTGTCGATGCGAGCCCGGTGATCGGCGGGCAGGCGCCGCCCTTCCTACCCAACGAGGAGCCCTGGCTCCAGCCATTCGACCGCGATCTGGCGCCGGGTCCGAACGAGTCGGTGCCCATGCCGCCCGCGGTGGAAGCGCGCGGAGGGGCGTTCTGGATCTTGCCCAAGATTGCCGGCGACACGATCCTGCTCAACGATGGTGCGACGCTGTCGGCGTGGGATCGATTTTCGCTGCGGCTGCGATGGCGCGCCTCGATGCATCGCGATGCACAGTCGATCGGCGATCTCGCCGATTTTCGTATGCAGCCGCAGACCTGGCGCTCCATCGAGTCGCCCAGTACGGTCGCGGTCGATGCGCGGGCGGCGTACGCGTCGATGGGCCTGCACCTTGCCAATTCGCCGGACCTCGAGCCTGGCATCATCGCGGTCGACCTGAAGACCGGCAAGAAGCTGTGGAGCACCGAGACGCGATCGCTCGATCCTCAATACCCCTTCGCCGACGTGCACGGCGAGCCGGTGGCCGGCGAGGGCCGAGTCGTCTTCGGCTTGCGCGAGGACAACCGAGCGGGGCGACAGGTGGCGACCGCGCTGGTTGGTCTTGATGTCTTGACCGGCGAATCTGCCTGGGTGCGCACGCTGGGCAGCACGGGCACGGGCTGGTCTCGCTCGAACCGGACGGTTGGCACTGGTGGCGAGCTCGTCGACGGTGTTATGTACTGGTATGAGCCATTGGGGATCGTCGCGGCGATCGACGTGCACGACGGGCGACCGATCTGGTTGCGCCGCTTTGACTCGGGCACGCCAATGGGCCGCGGCGAGATCAACGGCGCGTGGAATGTTCGCCCGCCGGTTGTGACCGAGGCCGGTGTGCTCGCCTTGGTCGACAAGACGGTGTATCGCCTCGATCGCGCAACCGGTCGCCTGTTGGGCCGTGTGCCGACGGCAGATCTCGGCGACGCGAATTACTTGGTGGATCTGGGCGACCACGTGGCGGCCGTAGGCGACTCGTCGGTGTGGTTCTTCGAGCCCGACGCCGTAACGCCGGCCGGGCGCGCTGGTGATGGATTCGTTCGCGCGACGGGGTTCGATGCGCCGGTGACCGGCCGAGCGATGGCGGCCGACACCCTGCTGCTCGTGCCTTCGGGCGACGTCGCCGTTCTGCTGGATCCGCGTACGGGGCTGGCTTTTGGCCAAGTCTTGGCGCTGCCGCGGCCTGGTGCGCTTGTGGCGACGTCCGACCAGTTGGTAGTGGCCGACTCGGCGGTGCTGGCGAGCGTGATGAGCGCCGACGTGGCGGTGCTCGCGCTAACCGAGCGCTTGCGGCAAGATCCGGGCGATGTGGCGTCGCTGGTGAGCCTGGTGCTGCTGGCCGAGCGGCGAAATGTGCTCGACGCCGTGCCCGCCGCGGCCAGGCGAGCGCTCGCGGCGCTCGCGGCGCTCGCGGATTCTGGTGAGGCCAGCGAGGACGCGCTGCGAGCGGCACGCGCCGAGTCTCGAAGGCTGTTCGAGGCGCTGGTGTCGATGGTGCACCAGATGGTCGAGCTCGACGAGGACGTGCGCGATGATGCGTTGGCCGATGAGCTGGCCGCGCTGGCACTGCGTGCCGCACCGGGCTCGACGGGCAAAGCACGCACCCTGCTGATGATCGGGAAGCTCCGGGATCGGCAAGGCCGCGGAGCGCAAGCTGCGCAGGCGTACCTGGACGTGCTGGCCGATGAGGCGTTGCGGACATCGAGCGTCGAGACCGAGGGCGCGGTGGCCGGCGTGCTGGCGACGCAGTGGCTCAACAACCTGCTGCCGCATCACGGCTACGAGATCATCGAAGATCACGAGGCTGACGCGGCGATGATGCTGGCGAACGCCAAGCCGGGTGCGGAAGGCGACGTGCAACGGCTCGAGGTAGCCGCGCGGTTGCCGTCGTCGTTGGCGGCGATATCAGCGTACGAACGCGTCGCCGAGAACGCCGGCACGCAGGGCTTGAACGCTCGCGCGGCCAAGGCATGGCGGCGAGCGCTCGATGCGGCCCGCCTCGTGCGCACCAGCGGCGGTCCGGTGGCTGGAGACGAGATTGCTCGCTTGGGTGCAAATCTTGCCCGCGTGCTGGCGCAGAACGACCACCTCGCGGCTGCGGGGCGCGTCGTGCGCCAGCTCGGCCCGGTCTCACCGATCGAACGTATCGAGGCGCCCGAGCTGCAGGGGCTCGAAGCGAGGTTCGCCGAACGAACTCGCGGGCCGTTGTTTGGTCCAAGGCCGAGCATCGTCTCGCAGCGGCTTGACGGCTGGCGATTGATGCCGCCGGTGTCGAGCACGATCGACGCGGCGGTGCCCGAGCATGTCGTGCTGGCGTCCGATCACGTCGTTGGCATCTGGGCGCTCGCGCCCGACCTGGGGCCGATCGAGGGCGAACCGTTCGAGGCCGACCCCAAAGGGCCGCTCGAGCTCGTCTGGACTGGAGTGCACGATCCGTCGACGCCGCCGACGCTTCTGCGCATGGATCGGCGTCGTGCGTTGTTCATCTGGCAGACGCCACAGGGCGCCGAGCTGCGCAGTGTGTCGCTGTTCGACGGGGCGGCCTGGAACAGCGGGCCGATGGCCGGGTTATTCGATGAGGGACTGCGTCAGCCACGCATCGATGCCGGGGGGACGCGCGTCGGCGCGTTGATGGCGACGGGCCAGCAGGCCGACCCGCTGGGTTGGATCGTGGCCAGCGATGGTGCCTACGTAGCGCTGGCGCGGCGCGATGGGCTGCTTGCCGTGCTCGACGCCCGATCGGGCGAGAAGCTCTACGCCGGTCGGCCGCCGGGCATCGGCACGGCGATGGATCTGGCGGTGGCCGGTGGACGTGTCTGGGTGATGGGTTCGAGCGAGATGCCCGGTGCGCCCGCCGTGGGCGCACTCGAGACGCTGGCGATATGGGGCTTTGGGCCGGACGGCACGACGGTGCTCGAGCGCGTGGGGCTACGCGAACCGCCGCGCTGGATCGCCGCCGTCGATGATGCGAGCCTGGTCGTGGGCACGCACAGCTCGGTGATCCGGCTTCGCGCCGACGATGCCGAGCGTCGAGGCGTTGTTGCATGGCGCAGCGAGTCGGACGTGGCGTTCAACGCGGCGCTCGGCTGGGTGTTGGGCGATGTGCTCGTGGTCATGTCGTCTCGCGGCGATCTCGCGATGGCGCGGGTGGCCGATGGCGTGTTCGGCGATCGCCCGTTGCTCCTCTCGCTGCTTGACGGCGAGGTGCCCCGGTTGGCCCGGAATGGCGATCGCGTGCTGGCACTCACGACTGGGGGAGTGACCGTGCTCGACGCGTCGGGCGATGTGCTCGGTCGCGATGCATTGCGCGGCACCGGTGGCCGGGCCGACGAGAAGCTGCCCCCGGCTCTGGGCGAGGAGCGTGTGCTGTTGGTGCCCCCACGCAGCTTCTCGGTCAGCGGCGGTCAGGGCGAGTACATCGTGTCCACTGTTGACACTCGTTCGGCCAAGGTCACCGGGACACGCGCCATACGGCTGCCCGAACCACCGTTTAGCTCCGCCGTGCTCGACGGCTACGGCCTGATTTCGACCGGACGGCGGACGCTCGTGCTTCGCTTCGAGTGAGGCTCGTCAGGCCTTGCCAGGCTCGGGGGTGATCTCGATGGCCCGCCCGTTGTCGTCGTCGCGCCGCCCTGTGGCGCAATCGACGATCAACCGCGCAACCTCGGCCGGGTCGAGCACGTCTTCGCGCGGCACGGTCGATTCATCGAACAGAGCGCGAAACATGACCGTCTCTGTGGCGCCTGGGGCGACGGCGAAGGCCTTGATCCCCGCTGATTGTCCTTCGTTGGCGATGCTGCGAACCATGAGCTCGACGCCGGCCTTGCTGGCCGCGTAGCCGAAGAAGCCGGGGTATGGGTCTCGCGTGGCCATGGACGAGACGTTGACCACGCGGCCGCGCGTGACACTCAGGTGGGGCCACGCGGAGACGATCAGCTTGGCCGGCCCGATGGCGTTGGTGGCGAAGCATTCCTCGATGAGCTGGGCCGTGTGCTGGGCCAGCGGCACGAGCGGCGCGACGCCGGCGTTGTTGACCAGTGCGTCGAGGCGGCCAAATGCCTTGAGGCACGCGGCGACGACGGTGCTGGGACCATCGGGGCTGCCTACGTCGGCCCGGCAGCCCTGGGCCTTGCCGCCCAGTTCGTCCAGGGCGTCGCTCAGGCGGCCTTGATCTCGACCGACGATGAGCACGCGCCAGCCGCGCTCGATGAACAGGCGGGCGGTGGCCAGGCCGATGCCGGCGGTCCCACCGGTGACGATGGCTGCGGGAACGGTGTTGTCGTCGGTCGGGCGCGATGGGCTGGGCGGCTGGGTCATTGCCCGAGCGTAGACTGACCTCATGCGATGGACGGCGATGATCCTGGGCGTGCTGCTGGTGGGCTTGCTGGCGCTGCCGTGGCTCGTTCGCCCGGCGGGGGGAACCGCGGTCGACGGCGACGGCCCGACGCTGGTTATTATCACGCCCCACACCGAACAGATTCGCTACGAGTACGAGCTGGCGTTCTCGCGCTGGCACGAGGCCGAGCACGGCGAACCCGTCCGGATCGACTGGCGTGCGCCCGGAGGCACCAGCGAGATACGCCGTCTACTCATCGACCAGTACCAAGCGGCCATCCGCAACGACGAATACCGATACGTTGACGGCGAGGTCGTGATCGAGCCAGGCCGGATGGGTTACGACCTGCTCTTTGGCGGCGGCAGCTATGAGCACGGGCAGATGGAGCGCGGCTTCGTCGCGACCATCGAGATCGACGGCGAGCCGCAGGAAGTGCGCGTACCCATCAGCGTGCCGGCGGGGTTCTCTCAAGACCAGCTCGACGAATGGTTCGGCATCAACGAGATCGGCACGCAGAAGCTCTACCACCCAGAACAATACTGGATCGGCACCGCCCTCTCGGGCTTTGGCATCATCTTCAACAAGGACCTTTACGCCCAGCGGGGGATGGACACGCCCACGAGCTTCAAGGATCTGACCGATCCGCGGTTGATGGGGCTTGTGGCCCTGGCCGACCCGCGGCAGAGCGGCTCGATCACGACGACGTTCGATTCGATCCTCAACGCGTACGGATGGGACGAGGGCTGGCGCATTCTGCGAGAGCTGGCGGCCAACACGCGGTACTTCACGAGCCAAGCAACCAAGCCGCCTCTGGACATCGCCGCGGGCGAGGCCATGGCCGGTCTGGCGATCGACTTCTATGGCCGCACGCAGGCCCAAGCGGTGACGGTGCCGGGCGCGCCGCCCGAGTCCAGCCGCGTGGGATACGTCGACCCCGTGGGCGCGGTGTACATCGATGCCGACCCGGTGTCGATCCTGCGCGGCGGGCCGAGTCCCCAGCTCGCGCAGCGATTCGTCGAGTTTTGCATGACCGAGCAGGCCCAGAGCCTGTGGCAGTTTCCGGCCAACCCCGAGCAGAGCGGGCCGGACCCCGTCGGACCGATTCGCTACGAGCTGCGCCGGGCGCCGGTGCGCCGAGTGATGTATGAGAAATACGCCGACCGGTTCATCGACCCGCTCGATCCGTTCGCGGCGGCGGCAGACGTGCCCTCGCGGGGCTGGCGATCGGCCATACCGGTGATGATGGGTGCATTCGGCGTCGACAGCGACGACGAACTCCAGCGTGCTTGGGCGGCGCTGTGGTCGCTGCGGGAGCGGGCGGCCGAAGACCCAGCCTGGGCGCCCGTGCTGGCGCAGGCGGAGGCGGCGTTCTACGCCTTTCCGAGCCAGGAGGTCGTGGGCGAGGACGGCTCCACGCGGGTCCTTGAGTTCAACGAGGCGAACTATCGGCCCATCCGCAACGTCTGGCGCGACGCCGAGGCCGCTGCCGAGACGCGGATCGAATACACGAGGTTCTTTCGTGACCGATATAGAGAGGTAGAGGATTTGGCGGCCAGATCCAGGCCGGAGTAGGCCGGCCCTGGTGGTCGGCGGACGTTTCGATGCACGGAAGGAATCCCTTGGCCACGCACCTCAGCACAGCGACGATGCCCGACACCACGCCCAATCCTGCTCCGATGAACAGCGATGCCGGTCGATCCGAGCGTCCACCTCTGACCAAGATCGTGGCCACAATCGGGCCCGCTTCAGAGAGCCAACAGATGCTCGAGCGGCTGATCGACGCCGGCGCGAGCATCTTCCGGTTGAATTTCTCCCATGGCACCACCGAGGAGCACGGCTGCCGGCTGAAGGCGATCCGCGCCGCGGCCCAGGCCAAGGGCGTGTGCATCGGCGTGCTGGGTGATCTGCCGGGCCCCAAGATCCGTGTGGGCAAGGTTCCCGATCTCGACGGGAGCGGTGGCATCGATCTGTACGCCGGCCAGCACGTCCTGCTCGACCGCTCGATCAGCGCCGCGGAGATTCGCGATGAGACGGTCGAGGACCATTGCGAGCGCGTGCCGGTGTTGCCGCTGACGTACGGCGACCTGGTCGACGAGGTCGAGCCCGGGCAACGCGTGCTGATCAACGACGGCGCCGTTCGAATGCTGGCTGTTGGAGTCGAGCCTGGCGGCAGCGCCGTGCGGTGCGTCGTGACCCTTGGCGGCATCGTGACCACGCGCAAGGGCATCAATCTGCCCGAGACCGACCTGAAGGTGCCCGCGCTGACCGAGCGAGATCGCGAACTGGTCAAATGGGGTGTCGCCAACGGCGTGGACTATTTTGCGCTGTCGTTCGTGCGCAGCGGCAAGGAGATCGAGGAGCTTCGCGACCTCATCATCGCCGAGGCGCCCGCCCACGAGCCCGTCCCGATCGTGGCGAAGATCGAGAAGCCCCAGGCTTTGTCGTGCATCGACGAGATCGCCGAAGTGTCCGACGCGATCATGGTGGCGCGCGGCGACCTGGGTGTGGAGATGGACATCCCTGAGGTACCGCCCGCGCAGAAGCGGATCATCAAGGCCGCGGGCCACTGGGGCAAGCCGTGCATCGTGGCCACGCAGATGCTCGAGACGATGATCGACAGCGCCATCCCGACGCGCGCCGAGGCCAGCGACGTGGCCAACGCGATCTTCGATCGCGCGGGCGCGGTCATGCTCTCGGGCGAGACGGCGGTGGGCAAGCACCCGGCGCTGGTGGTCGAGACCATGGCGCGCATCGCGCGTGCGACCGAAGATGCGCTGGCCAGCAGCGATCGAGCCGCAAGCCCGCCGCAACGGCTGAAGCAGACACGTTATCGCACGGCCGCGCTGGCGCACGGCGCGTGGCACATGGTGCGGGATCTTGACGCCAAGGCCATCGTGTGCTGGAGCCAACTCGGCGGCACCGCCCGCTACCTCAGCCAGAACGACTTCGACATCCCGATCATCGCATGGTCGAGCGATCCGGGCGCGACTCGCCGCATGGCGCTGTTGCGCGGCGTGCGTCCCGTGCTGGCCGAGCCGCCCGAGAGTGGGCGCCTTGCCGACTGGACCGATATGGTCGAGACCCACCTGCTCTCGCAGCATTGGGCCCGGGCGGGCGATCAAGTGCTGCTCGTCGCCGGGCGGCCGTTGGGCGTGGCCCGAGTGGTGAACTCGCTCTCGGTGCTCGAGGTCGGCGACCCGAGCGGCGGATACCGCGACCACCACTGAGAACCGCAGCGCGTGTGGTTGAACGGGTCAGATTCTCGGGATATCCCGAGGTCCGGCACCCCTGCATCGAGATTATGCTGAAATATCGGACGCTGTACTAACGCTGTTGGTAATCCAGCCCTACACGGTTTGAGCGACACGTGGCCGCGTGGCCGTCCGCGTCGTCTATTTGGCTCGTATATGAACATTGCCTCGCCACGCGGCCTGCCTCGTCGCGTGCTGGCCGCAAAACCAAGATAAGGGGAGCACATCATGGCGTATCGCAACGGTTCACGTCGTCACGCGCTTGGCGCACTTTCGATCCTGCTATCGGTCGGGCTGGCTTCGCCCGCGTTGGCCGACGATGCAATCGGCCTGGGCTCGGCCTACTTCGGACCGTTCATCGAACAGCCCGGCGAGATGGAGTTCACCGGCCAGATGCTGGTCGCCCCCAAGCGCGTCGTCGATTGGCAGCGTGAGGGCCTGACGTACGCGCAAGCCATCGAGCGCCGTCGCCAGGCCGAGGCGCGCATCGAGCCGTTCGTGATCTTGCGTGACCGAGGCCCGGACCGCTGGACGCTGTCGATCCCCAACGGCATGGATGAGTCGACGATGGGAGCGTGGCTCCAAGGCACCGACGACTACCGCTTTGCGCACCCCAACTGGTTCGTGTACACGACCATCGAGCCCAACGATCCTTCGTACGGCAGTCAGTGGCATCACCCGGTGATGCAATCTCCCCAGGCGTGGGACATCTCGACGGGTTCGTCGTCGATCATCGCGGCGTTTGTTGATACCGGGACGCTGCTGGGCCATGTCGACCTGGCGGCCAATCTCGTGGATGGATACAACTCGTCGGATCGCCAGCGCGAGATCGACGGCGGGGTGGTGGGCGACCAAAACGGCCACGGCACGCACGTGGCCGGATGCGGCGCGGCCATTGGTAACAACGGCGTGGGCGTGAGCGGCGTGGGCTGGGATCTTAGCATCATGGGCATTCGCGCGACGCCCGCCTCGGCCGGTGGCTCGGGCGGCACTTCGCTGAACGCGATCCTGCACGGTGCCGAGTGGGCCATCGAGAACGGCGCGAAGACGTCGAGTTGCTCATGGACGGGCGTGGAAGCGCCGGCGATCGGCGATTCGGGCACGTACATCAAGAGCATCGGCGGCCTGTTGCTCTATGCCGCGGACAACAGCGACCGCGACCACAGCGGGTTCTCGTGGCCCGACACCATCGTCGTTGGTGCCAGCAATCAGACCGACACCAAGGCGGGCTTTTCCAGCTACGGTCGCGGCGTCGACGTCTTCGCTCCGGGCGTGGACATCCTCAGCACCACCATCGACGGCAACTACGGCTTCGCCAGCGGCACGAGCATGGCAACGCCTGTTGCCAACGGCGTGGTCAGCATGATGTGGAGTGTCGCGCCGACGGCTACGCCCGACGTGATCCAGACGCTGCTGTACAGCACCGCAGACGACATCGGCGCGCCCGGCTTTGATCCAATCTTCAGCAACGGCCGCGTGAACGTGTTCGACGCCGTGAGTGCTGCTGCTGGCACGGGCACCCCCGGTGCCCCGTTGGCCATCGACGACAGCTACGCGGTCATCGCTGCCGACGTCGCCACGCTCGACGTCACGTCCAACGACTTGGATTTGGCTGGTCTCGACCTGTTCATCGACAGCGCCGACGCCACGAGCGCTCTTGGCGCGATGATCTCGATCAGCTCTGGCACCGGTCCCGAGGGTCGGGACGAACTCGTGTACACCGCGCCGAGCGCCGTGTTTGGTGAGGACACGTTCCAGTACATCATCAGCAACGGCGACTTCACTGCCGAGGCCACGGTGCGCATCGACGTGCTCGATCCCAGCAGCTTCCGCGCACCCGAGAACCCCGCATTCACCCAGCCGGGCATCGATGTGGACTACTACGTGTACACCAGCGGTGACGTGCTGCCCGACTTCGACCTGCTCGATCCCTACGCCAGCGACGTCGTGAGCAGCATCGATTTTGCCTCGTCGAGCGGTGAGTTCGTTACGAGTGGCCGAGCCGATGACGTCGGTGCCGTATTCACGGGCTTCATCGATATCCCCCAGACGGGCGTCTACACCCTGTTCACCAACTCCGACGACGGCTCGAAGCTGTACTTGGGTGAAGACGAGATCGTCAACAACGACGGGCTGCATCCCATGGTTGAGATCGGTACCGAGGTCGCGCTCCAAGCCGGCACGCACAAGCTTCGCGTCGAGTTCTTCGAGCGGGGCGGTGGTGCGGGCCTGATCATGAGCATCCGCGGCACCGACGGCGTGAAGCGCGTGGTTTCGGCCGATGACCTGAGCCGTCCGGTCGATTGCCCCGCTGACTTCGACGGCAGCGGCGAGTTGGATATCTTCGACTTCCTGGCGTTCCAGAACGCGTTCAGCGCAGGCGATCTCGCGGCCGACTTCGATGGCAACGGCGAGTTGAACATCTTCGACTTCCTGGCGTTCCAGAACCAGTTTGCAGCCGGCTGCGAGTAAGCAGCGGTCCTTCACAAGGCATGTACCACGAATCGGCCCCTCGCTTCGGCGCGGGGCCGATTTTTCATACTCCGAAGACCAGCGGGAAGATCTCTCCGGGGTGTACCACGGGCTTGTCATGTGGCGGCTTGGCGTTGGGTGTTGTCGGCATCATGGGCTCCTTTGGACTCAACCCATGCAGATGCGCCGGTCGGGCTCTCCCCGCTGTCTCCTGGGCCGGCGTCGTCGATCCGGCGTGGCCTATAACCCGCCATGTCCCGAACGCGTGATATGCTGCCGCCACTGCCGACCGATCGACACATCGTCGTGCTGACCACCGGTGGCACGATCGAGAAGACCTACGACGAGTACACGGGCCATCTGGCCAACCATCGCTCGATCGTTCGGCGCACCCTCGAGCGTCTGCGATTGAGCGGAGCCGAGGTCTCCGTACGCGAACTCATGAGCAAGGACAGCCTTGAGCTGACCGACGACGATCGACAGGCCATCCTCGACGCTGTCCGTGAGACCATCCTGGATGCGTCTCGCCCCACCGGTGTGCTCATCTTGCACGGCACCGACACGCTCTCGAAGACGGGCGAATTGCTGCACGAACAGCTCGGCTCGCCGGCCGTCCCGGTCGTGTTGACCGGGGCGATGCGACCGTTCGCCATGACACGCAGCGACGGCGTGCAGAACCTGACCGAGGCACTCTTCGCCGTGGGCGTGCTTGAACCAGGCGTGTGGTGCGTGTTCCACGGCCGGGCGCTGCGCTTCCCCGGCGTGACCAAGGATCGAGAACGCGGGACGTTCGTGAAGCCCTAGCTCTCTGCGGTTGGCTCGGCGAAGGGCGGGGTCTTGCCGCTGGCGGTCCATAGGCCCGAGACGGCGATCTTGAGCCTGGTGCTCATGAACAACCAGGCAAAGGCCCGGGCGGTTGGCCTTGCCGCCAGTACGCACGCGGCAAACACCGTGTAGCCGATCACCAAGTGAACCACCGAGACGATGATCTCACCCAATTCGATGTCGTCGGGGTCATCGATGAGGTGATACAGCGCGATGAACACGAACGCCAGCGCCATGGGAACGAGTGCAAGCGCCAGCAGCCTTCGAGTGTTCAGGTGGGGTAGCCCCAGAGCCGCGATGACGCAGGTTGGGAACAGGACCACGGGCAAGAAGAGCGACATCACGAAGCTCGCCCACGACACCGGGTCGTTCTCCCAGCGAAGCCGATCGGTGGCCGATGCGGCCATGCCGAACTGAAAGAAGGCTGTGCCCAGGATGCCAGCGAGCACGAAGGCACCCCACACGACGACCGATACGAAGCCGATGGTTCGGCGTGTCTTGGGCTTGAGCTCCTGCATCTGCACGGGCCAGACCCGACCGCACTCGGGGCAGCGTGATACGAGAAACTGATACGTGGGCTCGACGTGGACGGCTTGATTCTGGAGGTCATACTGGCAAGCCGGGCACCGCCAGCCCTCGGTCAATGCCGCGACGATCTGGCCGAGCTTGGGAGCGGGGCGTGGGCTTGGGTCTGCGCGTTCCATCGTGTCCACCTCTCGAGTGTCTGCCCGGTGTCAAACGGCGAGTCATACCAGAGGCGACCAGGCCACCGGCCGCATCCGCAGATTGCCCAATTTATCAATTCGTCTATACTGACGTGCGTGTATGGTGATTGAGATCCGGCGCGATAAATTTCATGGGTGGATACCCGCGTTATTGGGTCTGGTGTGTAACAAAAAGCCTTGACATGGCGTGGGCTTTCGAGGATAGTGCTTGAAGCAGTACTGCGCACCTCCGGACGCTGGTCCATTCCTTGCGTCAGATGTGGAAGTGCCAGAGAGTGGGGGCCTTTGGGCCCGGGGTAAGTGCGGGTCGATTCGTTCGCCCGCCGGATGAAATGAGACGGGGAAACAACATGCAGACGACGTTCGCAGCGGCTCGCGCAGCCGTACTGGCTTCCGTGGTGGGCTTGGCCTGTGGCATGGCTCACGCCCAGAGCTTCGATCTTCAAAACGTGGCCGAGGCCCGCGGCATCATGGAGGGCGACTACCAGTCAGCCCCGGGCATGATCGCTGGCATCGCGATGGCCGATTACGACGGCGATGGCCACGTGGACATCTTCGTGCCCAACGCCGAGGGCATGCCCGACCTGATGTACGTCAACAACGGCGACGGCACGTTTACCGAAGCGGCTGCCGATCTGGGCATCGATGGCTTCGACGGCGCCGACAAGCCGCGCTCGCGCGTGGCACTGTGGCTTGACTACGACGGCGATCGTCGGCTCGATCTGCTCGTGCTCGGCGATTCGTTCTTTACACCGATCGATGCGGTCCGCGCCGACTGGGCCCAGCCGAGGCTGTTCCGTCAGTTGCCCGATGGCACGTTCGAGAACGCAACCGAGGCCACCGGCCTCGATCAGATCGACATGCTCAGCGATCACCGCGGGTTCGACCCGGGCTCACCAGCTACCTCGCTCCTGCGTCACTTCGGCAGCGTTGCCGCCGGCGACTTGAACGGCGATGGCTATCTCGACGTCATGCTGGGGCTCTGGCAGGCCCTGGGCGAGAACGAACCGGACGAGGTCGGCGCTCGCCTGCTGCTCAACCAGCCCGATGGCTCGGGGGGCCGGGTCTTCGAGGACGTGACGATCGACGTCCTGGCGCCGGGCGTGGCCGAGCCGGGCGTAGACAACTTCGGCAGCTTCTGGCAGATCGTCATGCATGATTTCAACCATGACGGCCTGCTGGACATCTACTCGGCGATCGATATGGACCACAACCATCTGTGGCTCAACCAGGGCAGCTTCGAGGATCCGGCCCGCCCGGGCGTCATGCTGCTCAACCCGATGGAGGACGTGACCCTTGCCGCCGGTGTCACCAGCCCGACGTTCGAGACCGACATGGGCGTGGCCCTTGGCGATCCCAACAACGATGGCATGATGGACATCTACATCACCACCACCGACACCCCCGGCTCGGGCATCAACAACAGCTTCTTCGTCGCCCAGTCGACGACGCCCACGTTCGTTGACCAGGCCGTTCCCGCCGGCGTGCAGGGCAACCAGTTCGGCTGGGGCTGGGGCACGACCTTCCAGGACATGGACTGCGACGGTTGGCAGGACCTGCTGGTCACCAACGGCTTCAACTCCTGCACCGACCAGCCGCGCATGATGATGAACAACGGTGATTCTGGCGCGATCGGGTTCACCGAGCAGGCCAGCGCCGCCCTGAACCGTCCCGATCGTGGCTCGACCATCATCGGCGCCGACATCGACCGCGACGGCGACGTCGACCTGCTGCACACGCTCATGCTCACGAGCGATACGGCTTGCTCGGACTCGGCCATCCACCTGCTCGAGAATGACGTTGACTCCCAGGCCGTCGCGCCCTCGTGGATCACCGTTCGTCCGCGCATGGCCGGCCCGAACACCCACGCCATCGGCGGCACCGTTCGCGTCGAGCTCACCGGCGGACCCGTGGAGTTGGACATGCACCGCGTCTTGACGGCCGGCATCAGCATGGGCGGTCAAGAGCCAGCCGAGGCCCACTTCGGCCTGGGTGCCGATGTGCGGATGAACGACTTCCTCCGCGTGACGATCGCCTGGCCCGACGGCTCGACGCCCACGGTCGTCGAGGGCACCGTCGGTGCCATCGGCAACCAGGTGCTGCACGTCGGCCCGTGTTCGGTGGTCGACGTGGCCGAGCCCTACGGCAGCCTCGATCTCTTCGATGCGCTGCAATATCTCAACAACTTCAGCGATGGTGAGATGAGTGCCGATCTGGTGGCCCCCTTCGGCCAGCTCGACATCTTCGATGTGATCGAAGCACTCAACCGCATCGAGAACGGCTGCCCGTGAGCCGACACGGCCCTGGCTGCCGCTGAGTACAGAGCCCGTTCTTCTTCCCGACCCCGGGAAGCACAGCGCCCGCCCTTCCGTTCTGGAGGGGCGGGCGTCTTCGTTCGTTGCTGCTTGTGCTTCGCGTTGGTGGGTGTTGCTCGACGCGTGTTGCGTCGGTGGTAGCGGCCCGGCGATCAGTCAGCCGTTCAGGCCGGTGACCTTCACCTTGGTGTAGCGCTGGCGGTGGCCGGTCTTGCGGCGGTAGCCCTTCTTCGGGCGGATCTTGTGGATATCCAGCTTCTCGCCCTTGACCATGGGCTCGACGATCTCGGCTGTGACCGTCGCGCCGCCGACGTAGGGCGTGCCGACCTTGGCCGAGCCGTCGGCCGCACCGATGACCAGGACCTTGTCGAAGGTGATCGAATCACCCTGGCCGGCCTCGCCGCCCTTGTAGAGGTCGATGAGGATCTCCTCGCCGTCCATCACCTTGCGCTGGCCGCCCGACTCTTCGATGATCGCGTACATGGGCAATACCTATCAATTTCCGCACAGCCAATGGGGCGGGAGTGAGCCTCCCGGCTTGGGGCCCGTGCCGTGGCGGGTCGAGAGTTTAGCAGGGGTTTGGGGCTGGGGAAAGGGGCTAGTGGCTCTGCCACTCCATCGCCCATTGGTCTCGATGCTCGCCTGTGCCGCGACCGAAGTACATGGTGCCTGCGTCGCCGATCATCAGACCGAGGTCAGGATCGTTGTCGATCTGGAAGGCGTACCTGGGGTTCGCAGGGTGCTTGTTATGTGGCGCCCAGTAGATTTCCGATTGCACCAGTGTGGGCCATCCACCGACGCGGCCTCGAAACTCTCGATCAAGGCCCTTCTTCGGCCATTCATCCAACTCAAGGTCGACGTCATCCCAATCAGGGGTGTCTCGCTCGAGAAACTGGTAAGTCAGTGGTGCGCCGCCAAAGCCGAAGTCCACGTCGGGTCGCTCAATTTCGATCAGATCTGAAGCACTTGAATACTTACGAATCATCCAGGCGCCAGGCTTCTCGTATCGGAAAGCCTCACCCAGCTGACCCTCCTCGAATTGCGCAAACACCGTAATCATCTGCAAGTCGCGCAACTCTTCCGGCACGAACGGCATCTGATCCAATCGTAATTGGATCAACGGTGCAAGCGGCTGGCCCTCGAACTCAGGCCACGTTTCGCCCGGCGCAGCCACGCAGACATGCCCAAGCCAACTTCCGTGCGAGTCGCCCTCGTCAGCGTTGAGGTCGGGAATGAGCAGCGTGCACGGCTTGCCGTACCGCTCGATGATGTCAGCAGCAGTCAGTCGCTTTGGCTTGGCCATCGATTAAACCCCCACCTTCTCCTTATCCTTCTTCTGCCGCTCCGTGCGCTTGCGCATGCCCTCGTCGAGGATCTTCTTGCGAAGCCGCACGCTCGTGGGCGTCAGCTCGACCAGCTCGTCGTCCTCGATGTACTCCAGTGCGTCCTCGAGCGTGATGGCCCGCGGTGCCTTTAGGGTGACGGTTGCTTCCTTGTTGGCGCTGCGGATGTTAGTCAGGGCCTTGAGGCGCACGATGTTCACGGGGATGTCGTTGTCGCGGTTGTGCTCGCCGACGACCTGCCCGCCGTAGACCTTCTCGCCCGGCTTGACGAAGAGGATGCCGCGGTCGTGGAGCTGCTCGACGGCGTAGGCCGTGACCTGGCCGGCCTCGGTGGCGATCATCACGCCCTGCTGTCGGCCCGAGCTATCGCTGCTCATCGGCACGTACCGATCGAAGCGGTGGCTCATGATCGCCTCGCCCTGGGTTGCGGTCAGCAGGCGGCTGCGAAGGCCGATGAGCGCCCGGCTGGTGATCTCGAACACCAGGTGGCTCGTGTGGCTGCCGCGCTCCTCCATCTTCTTGAGCTCGCCCTTGCGTGCACCCACGAGCTCCATCACCTTGCCCACGCTGCCGACGGGGGCGTCGACCACGAGCACTTCGAGCGGCTCGTGCTTGGTGCCGTCGATCTCCTTGAGGATCACGCGTGGGCGGCCGATGCTCATCTCGTAGCCCTCGCGCCGCATCGTCTCGAAGAGGATGCCAAGATGCAGCAGGCCGCGGCCGGCGACGATGAACTCATCGGCCGATTCGCCGGGGTCGACGCGCAGCGCGACGTTGCTCTGGAGCTCCTTGTCGAGGCGCTCGCGGATCTGCCGACTGGTGACGAACTTGCCGTCCTGCCCACCAAAGGGCGAATCGTTGATGCGCATGACGATGGTGACGGTCGGCTCGTCGATGGTCACCGGCGGCAGGGGCTTGGCAGTTTCGGGGTCGGCCAGGGTGTCGCCGATGTCGACCGCCTCGATGCCAACCGCCGCGAAGAGATCGCCGGCCAGCACGCTCTTGGTGTCGATGCGGCCGAGCCCCTCGAAGCGTTGCAACCCGGTGAGGCGTACGTCTCTTCGGCTGCCGTCGCGTTTGAGCATGGCGACGGTCTGGCCCTGCTGAAGCTCTCCGGCAAAGACTCGACCAATGCCGATGCGGCCGACGTACTCGCTGTAGGCCAGCGTGGTCACGAGCGCCTGCAGCGGTGCGCTCGCGTCGTCTTCCGGAACGGGCACATGCTCGAGGATCGCTTCAAACAACGGGCGCAGGTCGGTGCCGGTTTCGCCCTGTTGGGCAGATGCCCAGCCGTCGCGGGCTGAGGCGTACACGATCGGGAAGTCCATCGCCAGCTCATCGGCGCCGAGCTCGACGAGCAAATCGAACACTTCGTTGATGACGCCCTGCGGGCGCGCGTCGGGCCGGTCGCACTTGTTGATGACCACCAGGGGCTTCAGCCCGGCCTCGAGCGCCTTGCCCAGCACGAAGCGTGTCTGTGGCATCGGGCCCTCGAAGGCGTCGACAAGCAGCAACGCGCCGTCGGCCATGCGGAGCACACGCTCCACCTCGCCGCCGAAGTCGGCGTGGCCCGGCGTATCGATAATGTTGATGGCAAAGGACTCGCCGTCCGGACGCGCATAACGCACGGCACAGCTCTTGGACAAGATGGTGATGCCCCGCTCTCGCTCCAGCGGGTTGCTGTCCATGATGAGCTCGCCGCGCCCGCCGGCCAGCTTCTCGAGCTCGCCCTGGCGGAAGTTTCCAGACTGCCGAAGCAGTCCATCCACCAGCGAGGTCTTGCCATGATCAACGTGGGCGATGATCGCCACGTTCCGAATGCCTGCGTCGGCCATAAACTGTGCAGTCCCGGCGGGATCCCGCATCGCCGGCCAGTCGCCGGTGCTTCTTCCCAATGTGCGAGGGCAAGGGTAGGAGGGCCGGCCCGGGTATTTCGGCAGCCCATTGAATCCGAATGCGGCCTGCTCGGGGCCTACTTCGGCGATTTCGGCTCGTGCAGGTCGAGGACGATGCGTCCGAATACCGCATCACCCGACGCGTCGATCGCCCATCGGGCTCGAGCGAACAGAAACGCCAGCGATGCAAACTCAGGTCCGGAATTGTCCGATTCTTCTTCGATCGAGCGAAGAATTGTCCCCAACGCCCTCGGATTTGCCGAGCCGTGCACCCCGGATGATCTCGGGCTCGGGCGGGCGGCCGCTTCGAGCACGATGGCGACCGACTTGGCCGGAGAACGATTCGGGTTTGGTGCCTCTCGAAGCGACGCGGGTGCTTCCGCAGTCGCTGCTCCGGCGGTGACCGCGACGACGAGTTCGTACGCGTGCTCGTTGCCGTTCAGCGTGGTCCACGCCATCGCGGGCCTTGGGCCGAAGACGCGACGTGCGGATGGCGTCTCTGAGAGATCTCGGATGTGTACGACCTGCGAGTCGGGCGCATCGACCGCGATCGTCTCGGCGATTGAAGTTGGCCGAGCGATGGGAAGGCGAGCGCCCAAATCGACGCCTTCGCCTGCGCGACGCACGACGAGCTCGCCCGTGCCGCCGGTCACGTCCATGTCCGAGGGCACGAGTCCCCTCAGCCCGGCGCGCTCGAGCACGCCGGACATGATGGCATTGCCGGGGCCAACGACGTCGAGCAGCACGACATCGGCTACTGACGCCGACGCCGGTGCCAGCCCCTGGTCCGACATGACCTCGCCCACGACCAGGTTGAGCGTGCGACCACGGACGTCGATCGTGTATCGGAT
>JGI12109J20283_10084579_pt1 | contig 18349 bp, 21 predicted proteins | sample ElkSlonscriptome_12_FD_20283 | JGI IMG/M metagenome (IMG submission 20283)
CTCCGGGCGGCACCGGCGCGAGCCGCGGCTCGAGCGACCGCGCCGGCGGGCAGTCCGGCAGCACGCCCGGCAGGTCGCACACCGGCCCGAGCCCGAGCAGCCCCTCGAAGCCCTCGCCCGGCACGGACTCATCGCAGTGGTGCGCCTCGAAGCGGTTGATGGCCATCCGTGCGGGGTCTTCGCCGCCGCCCTGGCCACGGGATGACAGCCCCTCGGGCACCTCGACGTGCCGCAGGTAGTCGGCGCTGCCGGCGTCGCCGTCGATCCGGGCCTCCGCCCACGGATACCGCCAGCGGTTCGACTCGCCGGGGATCGGCTGGGCCTCGCCGAGCACCGCCGTTACGCGGGCGAGCGACGGCCGACCGAGTTCGATCACCGCCCACTTCTCGCCGCCCCCCTCCCCGCCCTCCTCCTTCCAGAGGATCGGCACCCCGCCGAGCGGGGTCGAGGCGAGCAGCGTCTCCTCGGCCTTCAGTTCGCATGTCTCGTCGGCCTCGTTCTGCACCGTGATCCGCGCGGCCGTGATGCCGTGCAACACGCACCGGCCGATCTCGCCGGCGCGGATGGGTTCGATCGCGACGACGAACGACAGCGCCGGCGAGTCTTCCGTCGCGACCTCGGCCGTCAGCGGCGTACGACCCTGGAACGTCCGTTCCTGATCGTCCTCGCCGGGTTCGACCAGCACGCCCGTGATCGCGAGCGCGTGGTGGGCCGGCAGGTCATCGGGCGAGTCGTTGCGGACGAGCACGACGCCGCGCTGCGTCGGATCGCGCCCGGGGTCGGCAATCGCGTTGCGCTCGCTCGCGCGGTTGGCGATCGCCGCGTCGACGAACGCGTTGTACGCCGCCGCGGGGATGCGGAGCGGCTCGCCGGTGCGGACCTTGCGGAGGGCATCGCCGCTCATATGCCGAGACCTCCGAAGCTGCCCTGGTCGTACACCCGCTCGACGTACGCCGCGACGGGTCGCTTGACGATCGTGTTCGCGCTCGTATCCTCCTGATCCGCGTAGCGGACCCAGAGGTACTCCCACCCCTTCTTGGCGATGCCGCTGATCGAGCCCACGGAGAGCCCGGTGACGTTCGGGCTGGCCGCGAACCGGAACGTGATCTCCCAGTCGTCGTCGGGGCCGGTGCCGCGGCGGGCTCCGGTCGCCCCAAGGAACAGCACCTCGCCCGCGGCGAACCCGCGGAAGCCGCCGCTGTTGACCTTGCCGGTGAGGCTGAAGAGCGCGCCCTTGTACGAGTTGCTGACCGCCGCGGCCGGCAGGTAGTGCGTCTCGCTGAATTGGTAAATCGGCACCGTGATGTCAACGCCCTCGACCGCGTCCTGCGTGACGCCGATCGCGCCCTGGAAGTCCGGCGCGGTCGTACCCGATGCCGCGTATGTGCCGACCGTCTGCTTGCTCTGCGTGATGTGCTGCGTGCCGCCGCCGGTGTCGAAGGCGAACGTGCTCTCGCCCGTCTGCGGCGGCGTGGACTGCTGCTGGGTGTCGGGCGCGTACCGCACGGTCGCGTCCCACAGCTCGTGGCCGATGGGCTCGACCGTCACCGACTGACGCGGCATGCCGTCGTACGTTGCCGGGCTGGTTGCCTCAGCCTGCGACCGCGCGGTCATGTCGCTGTCGGTGCCGCGGACCGTGTAGACGAGTTCCGCCGACGGGTTGTCGCCCGTCGTCGATCGGCGGCTCTCGAGTTTTTCGGTAACGGTCACAGGCACGGGATCTGATTCCTCAGGTGAACGTCAGCCCGCCCGACTGCGCGGAGTCGGCCAGGCGGCGGGTGTTCTTGGCGGTCTGCTCGGTGGCCTTGGCGGTGCGCTCCGCGGTGTCGTCGCCCGCGGCGAGGCTCTGCACCGCCAGCGCATTGAACGTGCCGCGGACGGCCACGCCGCGCTCGATCGCGGCCCCTAGCCCGGCGAGCCCTTCCTGTAGCCGGCCGATCAGGTCGCGCGGGACGTTGCCGGCTGTGTCCTCGCCGGACTCGTCCTGCTCTTCGCGCCGGCGACGCGCCTCGGCGATCGCTTCGTCGAGCTTCGCGCGAGCCTCGTCCAGCTTCCGCTGCGTCTCGGCGATGTCGGCATCGGTGCCCGAGCGCAGCGCGTCCTGCGCCTCCTCGAACCGCCGGCCGATCTCTGCGAGCGTGGCCTCGTTCAACTCGGAAGCGTCGTCGCGTTCCCGCTGGCGACGGGACTCTCTGCCGGACAGATCCCCCTGCGTGTTGGCATCGATCTCCGACAGCTTCGCGTCGAGCTGATCATCCACCGCACGCTTCGCGGCTTTGACATCGAGGCCGCTGTCGAACAGCCCCTGGATCTCCAGCATCCGCTTGGCTACGAACGACGAGGCCGACTGCCACACCTTCTGGAACCCACTCGTGAACCGCGTCCACGTCTTCGACAGGAACGACGTCGTCTCGATCCACGCGACCTCGAGCGCGTGGAACACCGTCTGGGCGACCGCGAGCGCGCCGTACCACATCTTCTGGGCCGTGGTGATGAAGAAGTTCCGGGCCCCAAGCCAGACCTCGTTGAGGGCCGCGACGCCGCGCTTCCACGCGACCTGCAGCCCGAGCCAGAGAATCTGGGCGGCGAGCTGGATGTCGCCCGCCGCGAGCGCATCGGCGATGCCGCCGGCGACCTTGCCGACGAAGGCACGGAGCTCGCCGAACCGATCGCTGAGCCACGTGATCGCCTCGCCGCCAGCACCCGTGTAGTAGAGGATGGCGACGCCGAGCGCCGCCACGCCGGCGATCACCAGCCCGATGGGCGATACGAGCGCCCCGAGCACCGTGCCGATCACCCCGATCGCGGTCCCCGCGGCTGACGCGATGGCCGCGAGCGAGCCGAGCACCGCGCCGATGCCGACGATGGCGGTGCCGGCGATCACGAGGGCAACGCCGACGCCGAGCACGATCGCGGTGATCTTGGCGATGGTTGTGACCAGCTCGCGGTTCTGGTTGACGAGCCGCGTGATGGAGCCGGCCAAGTTCGCCAGCACGTCCGCCACCTTGCGGACCGGCCCCTCGATCGCCTCGCCGATGGCGATGGCGATGCCCTCGACCGCCGACAGCAGCTTGCGAAACGCGCCGCCGATGCCCGCGTCCATCTGCTCGGCCGTCTCAACCGCGATCCCGGCGGCGTCGCGGATCTCATCGCGCAGCGTGTCGAACGCCGTGCCCGACGACGCGAGCTTCAGCGCAGCGGCCTGCCCGCGGCCGAACAGCGTTTCGAAGATCGACAGCCGCTCGGCCGTGCCGAGGCCCTGCGTTGCCTTGGCGAGGTCGTTGATGATGTCGGCGAGCGGGCGGAGGTTGCCCGACGCGTCCACGGCCTCGACGCCGAACCGCCGCAGCTCGTCCTGCGCCGCCGCCGACGAGAGGTTCTTGTACGCCCGTGCGAGAGCGTTGCCGGCGAGGCTGCCCTTGATGCCGTTGTTGGCGAGGATGCCGATCGCCGCGGCGACATCCTCCATGCCCTCGCCTGCCTCGGCCGCGATCGGCGCGACCGGCTTGAACGCCTCGAACAGGTCCTCGAGCGTCTGGGCGCTCTTGTTGGCCGTCGCGGTGAGCACGTCGGACACGCGGCCCATCTCGCTCGCCGGCAGGTTGAACCCGCGGAGCGCCGCCCCGGCGATCTCGGTCGCCCGCGGCAGGTCGGTGCTCGTGGCTCGGGCGAGCGCGAGCACGGCCTCGGTGCTCTGGAGGATCGCGGTGGGGTCGAAACCCGCCCGGCCGAGCTCGGTCATCGCCTCGGCCACCTGGCCCGCGGTGAACGAGGTCGTGCGACCGAGACGCTTCGCTTCATCGGTGAGTGCTTCGAACTGGTCCTGGGTCGCCCCGGTGACCGCACGCACGACACGCATGCGGTCGTCGAACCCGGCGAACACCCGTGTCGAGAGCCCGAACCCCGCAGCAAGAGCACCGCTCACCGCGGCGAGCCGAGCACCGATCCCCCGCACGCTCTGTCCGAACGCCCGGAGCTGCCGCTGCGCGCGCCGGAGCCCGCGCGTGAGCCGGTCGTTGACGCCCAGCTCGACGTACGCACGCCCGGCCCGGATGCCGCGGGTGTTGGCCACGTCAGCCTCCCCTCACGCTGTTGCGCCAGACCTTCGGGAGGTTGGGGGCTTCCTTCTCGAGCGCGGGCCGCATGTACGGCCGGGCCGCGATGCGGACCGCCTGCGTCGTGCGCTTGCTCCCGCGCCGGCGCACGACGGTGGTGCGCCCGCCGAACTCGAGCACGCTCGGCGCGTTCCCACGCCGGAACCCCACCGGACCGACCACCACCGACTCGGTCCGCGGGTCGTAGCCAAACAGTACCATCCGGCGGAGGCTGCCCTCGTGCGCGAACGGCGGCTGCCCGGGTCGCGACGTGCCGCGCCGCTTGCGCATGCTGGTCTTCGCCCGCTGGCGGACGAACGCACCGGCCTTGGACAGCGCCCGCCGCCGGGCCGGATCGATCGCACGCTGGACCGCAGGCCGGTCGAAGAACAGATTCTTGACCCGCATGTCGATCACGCGCCAGTCCCCCGGATCTCCGTGGGCGTCGGGATGGCTGGCGTAGAGAGCGTGCTCGCCGCGCCCTTCTCCAGTCCCTTGTTAAATGACGCCTCCTTCTCCTTCCGGAGTCGGCCGGCCCCGATGAACAGCCCCGCGAGCCCGGTCAGCGCGGGCAGCGCCGGGCCGGCGATGGGCACGCCCGCGAGCGACGGCCCGATGTCGTCGAGGGCAGTGAGCGTGAGTTGACCGAGCAGGCCACGGATCTCGCCGCCGCGGTCGATCGAGGCCTTCCACTGCGCCCCGGTGCGTTGCACGTCGTCGAACCACGCGCGGTACTCCGTTTCGGCTTCGTTGAGCGAGGTCGTGCTCGGCAGGCCGCGTGTCTGCTGGATCTCGTTGGGCGTCTTGACCTTGACCACGTCGCCCAGGTCGAACCCGGCGCACGCGGCGAGACCCAGCGTGACCATCACGAGCCCGAAGCCGTGCGCGATATACTTGGTGTGAAGCGTCATCCGGCATCCTTTCAATACCGCACGTAGACCCTGTACCGCAGGAGGCAGAGAGTCATGGCTGGCATCCTTGTAATCATCGGGGCAGCGATCGTTAGTCTGGTTCTGGGTCTCATCTGCGGTGTATTTGTTGGCATCGCGACTAGCTACAAAGCCAACGGGGAAGATTGGGACGGTTCAATGACGCGCATGTGGGTAACAGTTGTGATCGCAACTCTCGTGCTCTTCTTCATCTTGCGAGCCGCGGGCAATCACTTCTTCGTGTGATGAACTTCTTTGCTAGGCTGGATCGTTCCTGATGAACACGTCCTTGAGCACCCGCACGTCGGCGGGGATGGGCTGACCCGCGTCGGCCTTCCTGGCGAACGGGTCGAAGTCGCTCGGCTTGAACGCCCGCCGCTTCTTCGGGTCGCGGTGGACGTTGGCGAGCAGGGCCATCGCGCTGCTGGCGATGGACCAGTCGTGCCGCTGGCGTGCCTCGGCCATCGCCAGCAGCGCGCGGAGGGTCAGGGCGGCCGGGTCGATGCCGACGACGCCGGCGCACCGGTCGATGAGCCGCCAGACGTCGGCGGCGCTTGCCCGTCCGCCTCGCTCATCAGCTCGCCCACGATCCGGTCGAGTTCCTTCTGGTCGAGCATGCTGTCCAGCCGCGTCTCCACGGCGTCGCGGGCCTTGTCGCGCGTCTCGTGCATCGCGCCGAGCACTCGCCCGAGGGCGGCCCGGTCCCTCGGGCTCGGGCAGAAAGCCACGATCTCCTCGAGCAGCGCCGCGGTGGCCGCCTCGATCGCGTCGCCCGCCATCGCGCGGCCGAAGTCCTCGTCGCTCACGCCTCGCTCGTCGGCCTGCGGCTTGCACGCCGCGTAGAGCACGTCGCACAGGAGAATCGGGTCGGAGGCGAGCTCCTCCGCGACGCGGGTATCGAGCGAGACCGCGAGCGCGAGCAGGTCGGTTCCCGTCAGCCCCTTGACCCGCTTGAGCGCGGCGACGTTGATCTCTACGACCCAGTCGCGGCCCGCGTTGTCGGTGAAAGTCTTTATGGCTCAGCTTCCGATCCACGACGGCGGCGTGTCCGAGTAGGTCACCTTCGCCGTCACCGACACAGTGATCGCTTCTTCGAGCGACTCCGAGCGGCTGAAGCTGGTGATCATGAAGTCGGCCTGAAGCCCCTCGCCGTCTCCAGACCCCGATCCGTCGAGGATCTGCAGGCCGATCGGCGCGTTGGTGAGGTAGGCATCCTTCATCGCGGCGAATCCGCTGTCCTGCGTGTCCCAGACCATCTCGAACTCGACGCTCGCCTCTTTGAGGGTCGCGACGATCGCCCGCCAGCCGTTGTTGGCCCGCGTCGTCACGTCGGCCTCGCCCGCTTCGAGCGAGAGCGTCACGTCGCGGACGTTGGCCAGCTCGGTCCACGAGCCGGCCCCGTCTTGGCCGCCGGTCTTGTAGTTGAGCACGGCCTCCATGCCAAGTCGGATCGCCATCGGTTACCTCCTGACCCTGTAGGTCACGCTCATCACGAGATCGGCGACCACTTGAGGCAGCTCAGCGAGGTCGAGCAGCGCATCGAGCCGGGCGTCATCGCCGGCATCCACGCGCTGCTGCAGGCCGACGTCCACCGTGCAGTCCGGTCACCTTCAACTCGCCGAGTTCTTCGAGATCGAACGACGGCCGGTAGGCTCGCTCCGCATTCACGGTCTCGGCGTAGGTCCCGTCGTTGATCGCCGCCGCGACGGCGTCCGCGATCTCTACGATCACGCTCAGCGGAAACGACTTGATGGCTGGATTTTTCCGGCGCGCACGATGCCGTCAGTACACGAATCGTAACAGCAGGAATTACTAGCATGTGGCGCCGCTAAGAATCCATGCACTGACTCGTACGGGGTCAACGGTGACTCGTTGGGAGTAGGAACGGTGAGACTCTTCAGCACGCCGCGGTCTTGGCTCCGATCGGAGCCTACAGCGCTCGCCCTACTGGAGGCGGGGGGTGCGGTAGCGCTAACGCTTGCAGTCACCGTTCGCTTGGCACCAGAGTACGTCATCGCGTCATGTTCAATAGTGCCGTTCGCGCTGATGCGAACCCCCCAAGCACGTCGCGCGGGGCAGTGGATCTACCGGAAGCGGCACGATTCGTACGAAGAGCGATGGGGATCGGTTGTAACTCAAGGAGGCGGAGCGACTGCGAGGGAGATCTTCGTGGGAGCTTCCGCGGCCTTCCGCTTCGCGCTGTACATGATCTGGCTTCGTGTGTATCTGGTAATACGAGATATAAAGCTTCGTCCTTTAGAGATGCTTCGTGCCGTGCCCGAGAACTGGCGGAAGATTGTACTTGCAACTGATCTCATGCACGCGCCCGAGATTATTCCAGGCCAGGAGGTTACCGCCAAACCGCAAGATGTTGCTCGCCTAGCTGTTGTGAGCAAGAGGGCATGGGAACTCGTGTCAACGGCACGGTTCCGCATCAGGATTCTGGTTGTCCTGCTTGGCATTCCTTTCTTCGCTGTGGCATTCGCTCCTGCCTGGTTGTTCCGGTGGACGGTCAAGTCGACAGCTATTGTCTGGCTCGGCTGCCTGTGGGGCGCACGCTTCTCCGTGCTTAGCCTTTCGGTGTCAGGCAAAATCCGGGACCGGGATAGTGTCCTGAATCTGTGCCGCGCATTGATCGACTCACCATTTCGGCATCTTTCGCTCGGACTGTCTTTCTCTATCATTATGCTCGTATCAGCAAAGGTCATCGGTGCGTCGATCAACATTCCAAGAGAGGTGTGGGGGAGCGAGACGTTGTCGGATCTGCTTATTGCCATCATTCGTCCAACAGCGGTACCCCCGTGGCAATGGGCCTCCTTCATTGCATCGTTCTGTACGATCATTGCTTATGGCGTCTGTCTCGAAAGTGTCTGGCGGGCCAAGCACTTCCCTGGCAACCAACAGTATCGCCCACAGCTAGTGTTGCTTGGATTACTTGGTCTGCTCACGCATAGCCTGCGTGGATACACGATGCTCGCTGTTCTCTACCTCCTCTGGTACGTACTGTCGGACCTCAATCTGCCACCTCTGGGCGACAAACTGCTTCCGACATGGAACAACTACTAAGGGCCTAGTACATTTCGATACGCACCAGCTACCGCACTCGCCAAACGTCCGCAAGCAGCGTTCGACAGGTACCGGCTGACCTCGACGCGGAACTTGCCCTGGTGCGGGTTGCTGACCGGGTACTTCGCGCTCGATCCGTTGTCGCGCAGCTCCATGCTCTTGAAGAGCTGGCTGCCCATCGCCGACAGCGCCGTGGGTACGAGCAGAATCGCGGGCATGACCCCGAGCGGCTTGCCGTCCGAGTCAACCTGATCCATGAACGTGACCTCGGCCTTGGTCAGCCCGTCGATGCCGAGCGCGGTGTCCGCCCCGCTGATGAAGTTGTTGTTGCCGGCCGCGAAGAAGGCCGAGCCCCCCTGAAGATTGCCGAGGAACGTCTTCCAGAAGATGTCGTTGATCGTCTTGCCCGAGCCAGCCCCGAGCTTGCGTGGCACAGTCGTGATGGCCCCGAGGTCGTCGTTGATGATGTCGGTGCGGTCGATCGCCAGCATCAGGGCGTAGGTATCGGCCTTGTTGGTGTACGTCTCCTCGCCGAGCGTGCCGTGCTTGATCTCGCCGCCGGGCGCGACGCGCTCGTACTGGTCGTTTCCGGTGAGCCGGTAGCTGGTGACGGTCTTGAAGTCGGTCACGCTGCGGATCGCGGCGATGTTGCGCCAGGTGCGTTCGACGCTGTTGAAGCCATCCAGGAGGAACTTGTTGGCGACGTTCGAGAGAATGCCACCGATGCTCACGGTCGAGCCCGCGGCTTCAATACCCCGCCCGAACGCCGCGTCCATCACCGCCGACCAGTCGCGGAACGTTCGCCCGAAATACCCGTTGGCCCACGCCGCTTCGAGCAGCAACTCCTGGAGCCCGAGTGTCTGGCCGAACCGCTTGCTCGCGGCGTCGAGGTCCTGCTCGTCGCAGAACCGCTCGGGCTGGTGGATCCTGCCGCTGAGCATGCACGCGGCCTGGAGCATACCGTCGGAGACGAGGTGGGCTAAAGCTCCGCTTGACAACCTGTCGACATAGTGCATATATTGCATGAAGCAGGAGAAGCGATCCTACATTCTGTCGTTTTGGCAGTTCCCTGCCGTTGGTGAACCCGTCTTGGCAGCCGCAAAGGCTCTGGTGCGGGTTATGTCACGTCCGCAGGTTGGCATGCGCCTCGCAACCTTCGCACGCAGGCCGTTGCGGGCGTCCTCGTCGGGCGTGCGCTCCGGGGCCGTTCACGGAGGCACGAGATGCCCAAAGCGAAGACGCCGCCGCGCGACGACACCGAAATCCGACAGATCCTGCTGCGATACTTCTATGACCGCAACAATAACGCGAAGAGCGCGATGTCCGACAAGTCGGGCGCAGCCGTCAAGATCAGCGTGGTCAACCGCGAGCTGAAGTCGTCACAAGGACTCTCGCAGCAGGAGATCCGCCGCAACCTCACGTACTTGATCAGCGAGGGATGGGTCGAGGAGTTCCAGGTCACGAAGAACGTCCCGCTCAAGAGCGGGACGATCATCCCGCAGGCGACCTCGTACTATCGCATCACGTCTTCCGGTATCGACAAGATCGACGGCCCCGGGGAGTTCACCATGCCAAAATTTCACGGCATCAACATCGAGGCCACGGGTCAGAACATCATCACCATCGGCGATGGCAATCAGGTGGATGCACGGTTCGAGTCGATCGCGAACGACCTTGCCACCTTCAAGGACGATGTGCGGGCGAACGCGGAACTGTCGGACTCGGACAAGCTCGCCGTGGTAGCCGACGTGGAGACGATGCAGGCGCAGCTCGCCAAGCCCGAGCCAAACCGCACGGTGCTGCGCGCCATCTGGGCGGGTGTCGAGAAGGTCGTGACGGGCACGACGCTGGCGGCCAACGCGGCAACGCTGGCGAATATCCTTGCCCCGGTTCTGGGTTAGTTGGACTACTTGAACCGGCGAGCGTCGTCGTGTGATTGGCGAGCCGTGTCGCCTGCGCGTTGGCTTCCTTCGCGGGATCGACGTGCTCGACGCCGTCCCAGAACCAGGCGTGCGGTGTCACCGCGTTGCGGGCACGAAGCGACTGCGGCAGCAGCCCCTCGATCAGTGCCGCCTCGGCGAACCACGCCGCGAGGATGCGGTCGAGCACCGACACCTGCATCTGGTGCTGCTCGACGCGGATGCTCTTGAAGTACGTCTGGTGATCGAGCCGGCCCGAGGCGTAGTTGTACCCAGAACTGTTCCCAGCCGCGACGTTGAACGGCATGCTCAAACACCGGGCGATCTCGTTGAGGATCTCCCGCTTGAACTCCGCGTACGTCGTCGCTGGCTGCTCGGCGTGGATCTGCCCGAGCTTCCACCCGCCGGGAAGCACCGTCGCCAGCCGCTTCTCGAGGCCCACCATGTCCATGGGCTCGAGCGGGTCGGCTTCGCCGTTAGCCGGCGCATCGGTGTACAGCACGGCCGCGAAGTCGGCGGCGGTCTCGGCCGCGGCGATCACCGCGAGCGTGTACCGGCGGAGCTGCGCGAACAGCGGCAGCGCCGGCGTGATGTCGGGGATCCCGCGCCGCTGGCCCGGACGATCGGCCCGGAAGTAGTGGATCATCGAGCCCGCGGGCACCGTGTCGAACTCGAACGGTCCGTTGCGTCCGCGCGTCCACGACGCCGTGTCGCCGGGATGGCGACGCAGCACGTAGTACCCGGCCGGATGCCCCGAGGCGTCGAGTACGACTCCGTCGATGTTGTCCGTGCCGGCGCGCCCGGTGCGCACCAGCGGGCTCGTCACCTGGTCGGGCTCGAGCAGCCGCGGGTCGAGCTTCACCGCGTGGTCGATCCGCGGGCTGCTGGTGAGCATGCAGAAGCACTCGCCCGACTCGGCGCGGCCCATCCGCATCGTGCGGGGGAGCCCGGCGAGGTCGACCGCGGCGGCCCACTCGCTGAACGCGTCCTCGACGCGGGCGTTGGCCTTCGGGTCCTCGGTGAGCATCTGGAGCCGCGGGCCGGTCCCGACAGTGTCGTTGGCGAGCGTGAGCACGATGCCCTTGGCGTAGGAGTTGTTGGCGACCTCATACCGAGCGCGGTTGCGGAGGATCCGCCGCACCTCGGGGCTGACCGCCGCGTTGGGCGCCAGTCCGTCGGCCGCGGCCCAGTGGCGCCGGTTGTCGGGCGTTGTCTGCGCCGAGTCGAACCGGGCCCGCACGACCACGGGCCGCGCCGCGGCTTCGGTCTTGGCAGAGCGCTTCGACTTACGCAGGAGGCCGCCGAGCATCAGGCCGCACCCCCGTGGTCTTCCGTGCCAGGGGGCACCAGTTTGGCCAGCCGGATCCCGATCCCGGGCTTCCGCGACGCCTTCTTGGACTCGCGGTACCGGTCGGCCTCGATCACGTCGCGCAGCGGGTGCTGCTCGACCGACTGGCCGTCCACCGACGCCTTCGCGGGCCCGGCGGCGTTCTCGGCAATCGCCTGGTCAAGATCGGGTGTGTTGGAAGAAGGCTCTGCCATCGCCTTCTACATCTGCACGAGCCGCAAAATTGTCGCAGGCGAAGGGCGTAGAAGTGTGAGATGCCGCTCAGGCGGTCAGCGGCTCGAAGTGGACCGAACGCTTATTCGCGTCCCCGACCAGTACCCCGCCGCCGGCCCTTGCCATCTCGCGCCATACCTCGTAACCAGCGAGAATAGTCTCTTCCCACTCGCGATAGGTGCGGTCTCGTACTTCAAACGGCCTCGTCATCGTCTTGACCGTACGAAGCAGATCAAAGTCGACCGCGTGTAAGTCGTCGAAGAATGAGTAGTCTTTGGCCACACCAAAGACGACGGCCGAGATGGCTTCTTCGGTGATTGCCGCACGGGCCCCATCCTCAACCTCATCGAGCTGAGGAATCGACTTGCGCTTGCATCCCAACAGCTTTCGGCTGACTGGTGACCATCCGAGCATGATGGCATTTGTGAGGTGAAACACGTCGTGGAACCTGTAGCCGTCATCGTAATGCGCGTTGTCTGTAAGCAAATTGCCCTGTCGCTCGCCATCAATACTCATCTCGAGCTTCGTCGCGCCCTGATCCACAACCTGACGGAACTCGACCCGCAGGTCGCGGGGCAACTGCTCCGATGCATCAAACCCCTCGTCGTAGAAACGCGGGCCAAGCAGCTCGGGTTGCGAGGATGCAGGCCATCGTTCGTGCAGCTTCGCGAGATTTTCGTTCGCTATGTCTTCGAGATCGAGGCCCGCTTTGCGTGCGATCGTCGCCAGATACCACAAGACATCGCCGATTTCTTCTGCAACCTGATCCTGAAACGGCCGGTACTTCGTGCCATCGCGTAGGAATTTCTTGTACTCGGTAAGCAAAGAGCCGACCTCGCCGGCGAGCCCGAGAAGTGGCACCGGATTGCTCAACAGATCGGCGTTATCCGTCTTGTCTGTCGCAGAAGCGAGCGTCTGATACTCTCGAAAACTAAGCGGGTCGGTCATGCCTCGCCCTTCTGTTCCTGCGTCGGATCCACCGTTCCTGAAGCGACCAAGCCACGCACGGCATCCTTCCGCACGGCAGATATGGAAGGCGAACCGACATAGCAGTTGAGCTGCCGAAACTCACGGCCGGTCTGGTCCGCGATGAAGCCGCCGAGCTGGGTGAGCCCGACATAGTTTCCAAGAGCCCTGTACACCAGGTGCTGCGTGGGATAGAAGGCGTTCAGTGCGAAGCCGTCGTCCTCATCGATCCAGGACACTCCAATCTGCTGCAAGCACGGAAAGCCGCGTTGTGGCTGACGTGTATTGTCAGACGCCGGGTGCAGGATCGACATCTGCAACCCAGACTCGCGAAAGCGCTTGTCGAGCTTCATCTGACCGACGACGTAGGCGAGCTGGTTCACGCTCGACATGGATCCGTTCGTCTCGTTCGGATAGGCAACCAATCTCTGAAAGTATGTCCCGTAGCAGGTGCGCTTGCGGCGCCGCATCCGAGCTTTGATTCTCGGAAAGATTCTCGTGACGTACCGGTCGCCGAAGTCCGTTGCATCCAAGCGTCCGCTATGAACCCACGACCGATGGGGAAAGATGGTGGCGGCGGTATCCATGGTCAACGGCCGCTTCAACCCTTCAAGGTGTGCGTCGACCGCATCGACTGCTGGATGACCATCTGGCGGAATAGACTCATCGCCGCCGCGGATACAAACCAGCAAAGGTGGGGCGGCTCCATTTGGAGCGGCCAGAACCTTCGACAATGCCTGAGCCCACGCGCCCGCAACACAGTCGGTCTCGATGACAGCCGGTGTAGATCCGGTCATGATGACTCCGGGTCATGAAGGAAGCGGTGCCGTTGCGGTCCCACGTACGCAGACCGGGCAATGCGTACAGCAAACCCTCGGCCGTTCACCTTCGCGCGAACTACTCCTGGCTTGGTGGCTCGCCATGCGTCGCGAGATTCGGCCGCAATGTTCTCCGCAACCTCCAGGGATCCACAGCCCGAGTCAATGTTGATGGATGCACCATCCCCTGCGATCAGTACGTCTCCGACCTCCAGGTCAACTGTCTCGGCCGTCCAGCCTCCGTCGACGAGGGTGACCGGCTGGGTTGCGTCGCGGACCAATGATGCGCGAATCGATCTCGGTGTCACCCGTTTCAGCCCGTCTGACCAACTGGCGCTATTGAGCCTCAAACCGACAGCTAAGTGTGTGACGAGCGAATGGAAGCCAACCCCAAGCTCGCACGCAATTCCAAACAGCGCGACGGGATCTCCTGTGCTGACATCAATGTTCCTTCGGCTGAAGCATGCCTCCACGACCGGACGCGGCATCAAGAGAGTGCCGGCAAAGATGTCCGCGGCGAACTCATTGGGGTCTCCTCGTTCGCGAGGGGCCTCGACCAGATCAACGATGCGATCACCGTGGCCAAGCACGCAGTGGCCAAGTTCGTGCGCGCAGGTGAACGCGATACGGCCCCGAGGCCGATGCGCGGAAGTCGGCAAGATGATCACAGGATGAGGATCGCGGCTGAACATGCCCTCAACCGATGAAGCATCGATGAAGCGAACCTCGACTCCCATAGCCTCGGTGGCGTCAAACACATTGATCGGGGAGTCCCGCGGAATCGATAGCGATCGGCGGGTTTGATAGGCCGCCCGCGTTGCCATGCGTGCAATGGTCGATCGGTCAGGCACCGCTGTCCTCATCGCGAGACTTGAGGGCCGAAAGCAGTCGAAGGATTGTCTCCAGGTCCTCCGGCTTCATCTTCGCGAGCTCACGAGCCGCTATGGTGAAACGCGGATCGCTTCGGACATCCTGCATATCAATGCCCCTGACAATCCACTCCTCGCGTACATCGTACATCCGTGCGAGCGCAGCAATCTCGTCGGCACGGACATGTCGCCGGCCCGCTTCCGTCTGCGATATCGTCGGACGATGAACGCCAAGGCGTTCCGCGACTTGACCTTGCGACAAGCCGGACTGCTCCCGAGCCCAACGGAGGCGCGAGCCAACGGCCTCGGCTGATGTGCCCGATTCAATCATCGATGGGCCTCCGCCGCGGGCAGCAGTTGTCTTACCTCAGCAATGAGTTCGGCCAAACTGTTCCCCCGCTTGCCGTCGCGGTGTACGACCGGATTGAAGTCTGCGGGGAAGTCGAAATCGAACTCCTCGCACAGGTCGAGCACAAAGTCGAGCCCCTCATCGCTTGAAAAACCCAAACCTGTGTGTAGGTTGGTACGGTCGGAGAACCCCTCCTGTGAGCGGCCGCTTGAATCGAGAAACTGTCGCAAGCACTGGCGAACTCGATCCCCGATGTCTTCTTGACTTCCCATGTCGATACCTTTCGGGTGGTAAGGAAATCGTACCGCCTATCCCGTGCAGAGTCAACCCACGCGGATGGAGGGCCGTTCGGGGACAGATCAGGCGAAGAATGGGCGAGGCAGGGTGTCTGCTCTCAGGTAGAGCGGGTGCCGGGGGTGGCCATCTTTCGTCGTTCCCAGGCAATGCAGGTTGACGAGGCGAGCGGCCACCGTCCGGTCTCGGTTACGCAAAGTCCCGTGCACGCCCCACGCGGCAATAGATAGGGATGCGCGACTCTCCAGCCGCTTCAGCCACCGATCGTTCCACCGGCCGACAGGATCTGCGGCGTCCAACAGCCCCTTTGGATCCGTTGATCTCAACGCGAAGAGGTTTGCCAAGAGCAGCGAGCCATAACCCCAGTCCTGAGCGAAACGAATGCATCGCCGGACGGTTGGGTCGTCCGCTTGCTCATCTGCGGTGGAAGGATTCAAGCCGATGAAGAGGACGGCCGGTAGTGCATCGTCCCAGTGACGCTCCAACACGTACCTGTATCGCCGGCATCCAGAGAATGTCGCGTCTGCTGCAAGTCTTGCTGGGGGACTTTCCCGCCACGCTCCACCTCTTACCTTACGAGTCACGACGCTCATTGTGGCGGTCATCGGCAATCGTCCTCCTTGCGCGCCAAGATAGCGCAAATGGTCGGCGCGCGTCTATGGGGTTTTCTTGAGGGCCGACAAGCGGACCCTGGGCTTCCGAGCAGCTCTGGTATCTGTCCCGAACAGCACCGCGCCCTGCATCGACGCCGCGACGGCCGAGCCGACCAGGCAGTCGAGCCAGTGGTTGTCGAGCCCGTCCACGCGCAGCTTCCACTCGTCGACCGTACGGCCCCGGCCCTCGGTCTTGACCCGGTACTCCGCGGTCAGGTGCTCGGCGAGCAGGCGGTGCGTCTCCGCCTTGCGACCGAACAACGCGAGCGCCCCCGGGTCGCCCATCGGCACGCCGAGCCGGGCCTGCACGAAGCTCTTCCAGTAGTTCGTGTCAAAGACGACGTGCCGGACTGCACGGCGTCCCGTCACCACCGGCACGCGCCAGTTGAGCCCGACGCGGTCGCCGCGCTTGCGCTTGTACTCGCTGAACGGGATGCTGCTCGCGCCGACGTACCGACCGTGGCTTGGCAGCAGCACCGACGCGAACGGGCTCTGCCGGCAGAACTGGTAGACGACATCGGTCGACGTGCCCCAGTTGGCGTCGATCAGGCAGCGATCAACGCGGAGCGCCGCGCCGTCGTCGCGCTTCCACTCCCGCCCGAGCGTGCGGGCGCAGAGCCGCTCGAGCCCGGCGTAGATCGCCCCTTCCACGCCCGCCCGCGGCGCCGCGCTCGCCAGCGTCCGCCGCACGTCGCGCAGCGTGAAGTACGCACGCTTCTGATCGGGCTCGGTGCCGTAATCGACGACGTACCCGGTGAAGTCCTCGGCCCACGCCGCCACCAGCCAGTACAGCGCCTTGCCCTGCACGTCCACGAACATCGTCAGGTGCGTGCAGCCCAGCGGGACGAGCCCGCGCGTGTGCCCGCTCACCTTCGCGGCGATCTGTTCGGCGGTCAGCAGCTCGTCGTCGGGCTCGACCTCGGGCAGCGGCTCGTTCTGGTACTCGGCGAAGAACGCCGCCTCGTCCTGGAGACGCAGATTCATCGCGTGCTGGATCGCCGACGCCTCGTCGTGGTTGTACCGCTCGGGCCAGGCGATCCGTGCGCCCGTGTCCATCGCGTCGCGGTGCGTTCGGTAGAACCGCGTCGCGTCCGCGATGCCGCGGTCGGCCCGAAGCCCGTCCGCGCGGATCTCGGCGTACCGCGACCACAGCGCCTCGTCGGTCGGGAAGGCGTACACCATCCGCGTCCGCTCGCCCTGCCACTGCGGGTGCTTCTCGCGGTCGAGGATGCGGTCGGCCATATCGTCGGCGCGCACGACCGTTAGCGTCATCAGCCCCGCTATTTTCTTGCCCGGCCCCGACAGCCCGAGGATCGCGCCCGCCAGGATCCGCTCGCGCGTCGCGCACTGGCTCGGGCTCCGGGCGCTCTCGTCGGTCTGCGGGTCGTCGATCAACACCAGCGATGGCCGGACGCTCTGTCCATCGGCCCGCTTGAACTTCATGCCGCGGATGCGGCCGGTGATGCCGGCGACTCGGATGATCGCTCCCGACGCCGCCGAGGGCTGTCCATCGGGGGCGATGGTCGGCAGTACGATCTCCTTCGCCGTCCAGCCGATGTGCGTCTGCTTGCCGCGGTAGAGCTGCCCGGCCGCCCGCTGCGTGATCCCCTCCAGCGAACGGATCGGGTGACAGACCTCGGGGAAGTCGCCGGCCAGCAGATCGCTGTTCTCGAGTTCGGCTTTGATCGAGTCGAGCATGTCGGCCGCGTGCTCCTCATCGGAGCCGATCAGCGCGACGAACCCGCGATGGCCGAACAGCATCGCCCACAGGCACGCGATCTCGCAGAGGCTGGTCTTTCCCGAGCCGCGCGGCATCGCCATCGCGAACAGCCCGCCGTCGAGCACCGCCTGTTCGATCTTCGTGATGACCTTCAAGTGATCTGCTGACCACCGCAGATGGAATGTCTGCGGGAAGTAGGTCTCGCAGAAGAAGCGAAAATCGTTCCGTGCCCGGTCCTTCCGGGCGGCATCTTCGACCTCGGGAAGCTCACCGATGTCACGGCCCGAGAGCGAGATGGCGCGTGCCTCGCGGGCCTTCCGATCGCGGTACGCCTCGTAGTCCTCGGCCTCGGTTGGGTCGGGCTTCGGTTCATGGCGCGTCGTCACGAGCCACGCGACGTAGCGGAACAGGTCCACGCGGCTGGTGTCCCCGTCGGCTGCGACGCGGAACCCAGCGCGCGTGCGGTGCCGATGGAGCTGCCGCTCGCTGATCACCTCGCCCAGCGGCGTGGAGTTGAGCAGCCGGCACAGCTCGCCGGGGCGCAGTTGACGCGGGTCAATCGGCACGCGTTCCTCCCGATGCCATCTCCTTCACCAGCCAGGCCGCGAAGTGCACGAGGTTGATCGAGCCGTCGCCATTCGTCGGCGCGCCGGCCTCGATGTCCGCCTCAAGCATGTCCGCGGTGACGGGCTTCCCGCCCATGCGCGACAGCACCTTCGCGGCGTCCTCAACACTGAGCGCGGCCGGGTTCAGGCCGGGCCTGCCGCCGGAACTAGGCGCGTGTTCGGGAGTCACCGGGCACCTCTCGCAGATTCTCGAAAACATCTGGAATTACAACTCGAAACGCCTTCCCTCGGCCGCGATGTCATGGCTTCATGTGTCACGCGCGGAGCGACTGCCCGCGGCCCGAACGAACAGCGGGATGACCAGAAGGAGGCCACAGCATGTTCATCAAGAAGATCGTGATCGAGGGGGTCGAAGGCGACGTTGAGATCCGCCGGACCGAGACCGGCGCGGTGGTGACCGCCAACGAGACCGACGCCGAGATCGACAGCGGCATGACCCGCGAGGATCGCTACGCGGTCGCTTGGAACGCCGCCAAGGTGATCTG
>JGI12109J20283_10828103_pt1 | contig 18300 bp, 10 predicted proteins | sample ElkSlonscriptome_12_FD_20283 | JGI IMG/M metagenome (IMG submission 20283)
TGGCCCCGTCCAGGAGCATGTCCATGGCCAGGTTGCCGAAGTTCATGGCCACCATGCGGTCCAGGGCATCGGGCGCCCCGCAGCGCATCAGGTAACCCAGCTGCTGGAAGGTGACCTCATGCCCGGTCAGTTCCTTCACGCGCTGGGCCACCCACTGGCCGACGCCGCCCAGCTTCTTGTGGCCGTAGGCATCGGCCTCGCCGTACTCCATGACCCGGCCACCGATGGGCATGGCGCCCTCGCTGATGGTCATCATGGCGTACTTGCTGGGGTTGTGGGCCTTGTCGCTGGCGATCATCTCGGCCAGCTTCTCCACGTCGAAGGGAACCTCGCTGATCAGGGCGCGGTCCACGTTGGCCAGGTAGCTGGCGATGAGGCTGGTCTCGCCGCTGTTACGTCCGAAGAGTTCCACCAGGCCGATGCGTTCGTGGCTGCCGATGGGCGTGCGCAGGTCGTTCAGGGCCTGCACGCTGCGGGTGATGGCGGTGCCGAACCCGATGCAGTAGTCGGTCCCGTAGACATCGTTGTCCATGGTCTTGGGGATGGCGATCTGCGGGTAACCGGCCTGATTCAGGCGCGCGGCGTAGCTGAGGGTATCATCGCCACCGATGGGGATCAGGGCATCGATCTCCAGGCTCTCGAGGTTGGCCACGACGGTCTCGGTGGTATCCACCGGGTACTTCAACCCCTCCTTCTTGAGGTGCCCGGGCATGTCCTTCTCGCGCACCTTCGCCGGATTGGTGCGGCTGGTGTGCAGGAAGGTGCCGCCGGTGCGGTCAATTGTCCGCACGTCGTTGTACTCCAGGGTGGTGACCCATTCCTGGTTGCCTTCGAGGCCCTTGTCCGCCTCGTAGTTCAGCAGACCGCCCCAGCCCGTGCGGAAACCGTAGACCTCCAGGCCGGCCTTCTTGGCCCGGTGCACCACCTGCTTCATGGCGTTGTTCAGGCCCGGCACGTCACCGCCACCGGTCAGGATGGCGATCTTTTTCATGCGCTTCTTCATCGTTCCTTCTTTCTGGAGGCGAATGGGTTCGTTTTAAGTGGCGCGAACTTAGCGCGGACTCCGAACAAAGTCAACTTGCGGGACCGGACCTCTACCCAGGAAACTCATAATGGCAGCCCTCGGCAAGGAAGGTGCCCTCGCCGCTCATTTTCGCCAGGTGCCTGACGTCGTTTTCACTCAGATCGAACAAATCCATGGCCAGCAGGTATTCCTGGGAAAGGCTGGTGCTCGATACGGTGGGGTTGTCGGTGCAGAGGGCCACCTTCACCCCCGCATCCAGGAACCTGGGCAGGGGATGGTTCTTCAGGTCATCCACCGCCCCGGTCTGCAGGTTGCTCGAGAGGCACACCTCCAGATAGACCCCATCGCGGGCCAGACGCTTGATCAGCTCGGGATCCTGGCCCGCGCTGGTGCCGTGGCCGATACGGTGGGGTCCGAGGTATTCCAGGGCCTCCCAGATTCGCTCCGGGCCCTCGCTCTCTCCGGCGTGGGCCGTCTTCTTCAGGCCCATCTTCGTGGCCAGGGCGTAGGCGTCCTTGAACAGGATGGGCGGGAAGGGGGCCTCGTGCCCGGCGATGTCGAAACCGATCACCCCCACCCCGTTGTGGAACTCTTCCTTCTCCCCCACGATCTCGCGCAGCAGGATACGCGCCATGTTGCCACCGTGGTTGCGCATGGCGATGACGATGATGCCCACCCGGAAATCGGGATGCTTCTTGCCGAAATCACTGAAGCCCTTGCGGGTTGCGGCCAGCACCTGGCGGGTGGTCAGACCGGCGCGGCGGTGGATCAGGGGATTGATGCGCAGCTCCAGCAGGCGGATGCCGTCGTTGTAGGCGTCCTCGGCCAGCTCGTAGGAGATGCGGCGGATGTTGTCGTAGAACTGGGTGTACTGCAGGGGCACGTGGAACTTGTCCAGGTAGTCCAGCAGGCTCTTGTCCAGGCTGTCGTCCCAGCTGAGGAAGTGGCAGAACTGCTCGTAATCGAGGCCGGGGACGGCGCTGTAATATGTCTCGGAGAATTCCCAGAGGGTTTCCGGGCGGATGGAACCGTCGAAATGACGGTGGATATCGGCCAGGGGAAGGCTGTGCACGAAGGCCAATTTCTCTTCTCTGTTCATCTTTCCCTCATTTCTTTCCAGGTAAAATTTGGCACACGATAGCCGGACTCCCCCATCTTGTCCACAAATCCGATTCAACATCTTATGTCGTGGACGAAACCCCAAGTGTTCATTTATCTTGTTATTTCCTCATCCGGATCCGGAATACACCAGCAGGGAGGGACGCGGCATGTTCAACCGCGATGTCTTGGATATCGAACTCGAATCAGAAGCCCGGGAAATCAGCGCCGGCTGGCGCGATCTGGTGGTCAAGAAACTCATGCGCCGCGGTGCCGTGGTGGCCCTCAGCGGCGGCATCGACAGCAGTTGCTGCGCCGGTCTGGCCGTGCGCACCTTCGGGCCGAAGAAGGTTTTCGGCCTGCTGATGCCCGAGCGGGACAGCAGCGACGCCAGCAAGGATCTGGGCCGCCAGCTGGCCGAGCACCTGGGCATCGAATACACCGTGGAGAACATCCAACCCACCCTGGCGGCCATCGGCTGCTACGAGCGCTACGACGCGGCCGTGCGCAGTGTCTTCCCCCACTTCGGCGAGGGCTGGAAAAGCAAGATCGTCCTGCCCGACGACCTGCTGAACAGCGACCGCATGAACTTCTACCGAGTTGTGGTGCAGGATCCCCAGGGCGAGATGTTCACCGAACGGCTTCCGTTGCAGGCCTACCTGGAGATCGTGGCGGCCACCAACTTCAAGCAGCGCATCCGCAAGACCCTGGAATACTACCACGCCGACCGCCTGAACTATGCGGTGACCGGCACCCCCAACCGCCTGGAGTACGACCAGGGTTTCTTCGTGAAGAACGGCGACGGGGCTGCCGACGTGAAACCCATCGCCCACCTGTACAAGACGCAGGTCTACGCCATGGCCCGCCATCTGGGCCTGCCCGACTCCATCTGCAGCAGCACCCCCACCACCGACACCTACAGCCTGGAGCAGGGCCAGGACGAGTTCTACTTCGTGCTGCCCTACGCGGAGATGGACCTGCTGCTTTGGGCCCGGAATCATGATGTCCCCGCCGACAATGCGGCGGCGCAGATGGGCCTGGAAACGGTGCAGGTGGAGCGGGTCTACAAGGATATCGACCGCAAGCGGGCCACCACCCTGCCCCTGCACCTGAACGGGTTGCTGGTCAAGGACGTGCCCGAGATCGCCAAATAGGCGCCCGGATCCTGGAGAGCCCGGCGAAGAAATTTGCCTGGGCTTCCTATTCGTGTTAAAAATGATGGGACACGATTCGAATTCCCTTACCGTCGAGGGTCCCACCTCATCTGGGAGTTGCCAGAGGATGAAAGTCAACACCAAGGTGCGTTATGGCTTGCGGGCCATCCTTCAGATTGCCGACAGCTACGGGAAAGATCCCGTGCCCATCAGCGCCATCAGCGAGAGTCAGGAAATCAGCGGCAAGTATCTCGAGCAGGTGGTCGGCACCCTGCGCAAGGCCGGGCTGATCACCAGCCGCAAAGGCGTGCGCGGCGGCTACATGCTGGCCCGCGCCCCGGAGGACATCACCCTCTGGGAGATCATCACCGCCCTGGACAGCCACACCTCCCTGGTGGATTGCGTGGTCGAACCGGGAATATGCGACCGCTCGGGAGACTGCCTGACCCGCAGCATCTGGAAGCTGCTGAGCATCCGCATGCAGGAATTCTGGAGCAGCTTCAAGCTGTCGGATCTGCTGGTCACCATGCACGAAACGGGCGATGTGAACCTGCAACAATTGACGGAGCGGGACTGACGGTCAACCAACCGCCAACCCTCCCGAATAGCCCACCATGCGCCTTCCCTTTCCAGGGGAGGCGCATTTTTACGCAAAAATGCCCCATATGGGCGTTGACACCTGCCCATATCGGAACAACCTTTGCCTCTGCCGCCATGCTGTTAAAAATTCCTCAACCTGATCCAGGGGAGCGACACCATGGATTTCGTGCAGAGCCTGCGCGCCAAAGCCGCCGAGAAGCAGAAAACCATCGTCCTGCCCGAGGCCCTCGATGACCGCATGATCGAGGCCGCCGGGCGTATTGCCACCGAAGGCTTCGCCTCCATCATTCTGCTCGGGGACGCCGACAGCATCGGTACCGCCCTCGATAAGGCCGGCCTTTCCGCCGCCGGACTGACGGTCATCGACCCCGCCCAGAGCAGCTACCGCCTGGATTTCGTGCGCGAATACCACGAGATGCGCAAGCACAAGGGCATGACCGAGGAGGAGGCCGCCACCCTGATGGCCGATCCCCTGTTCTTCGGCGCCATGCTGGTGCGCAAGGGCGTGGCCGACGGTATGGTCGCCGGCGCCGTCAACAGCACCGGCAACGTCCTGCGGGCCGGTTTCCAGATCGTCGGCATGGCCGAAGGCACCAACATCGTCTCCAGCTGCTTCGTCATGGTCAAACCCGAGTGGAGCGTCGGCGACGCGGGCCGCATCGTCTTCGGCGACTGCGCCGTGAACCCACAGCCCAGCGCCGAGCAGCTGGCCGACATCGCCATCGACACCGCGGCGACCGCCCGGGCACTGTGCGGCTTCGAACCCATCGTGGCCATGCTCAGCTACAGCACCATGGGCAGCGGCGCCGGGCTGGACGTGGACAAGGTCATCGAGGCCACCCGCCTGGTGAAGGAGAAGGCCCCCGACCTGCTGGTCGACGGCCCCCTGCAGCTGGATGCAGCCATCGTGCCCGCCGTGGGCAGCTCCAAGGCTCCGGACAGCCCCGTGGCCGGCAAGGCCAATGTCATCATATTCCCCGACCTGGACGCCGGCAACATCGGTTACAAGCTGGTGCAGCGCCTGGCGGGCGCCGAGGCCGTCGGCCCGGTCCTGCAGGGCATGGCGCGCGGCGTCAACGACCTGAGCCGAGGCTGCAGCGCCGAAGACATCGTCAACGTGGTGGCCATCACGGCCCTGCAATGCCCTTGAACAGGAAGATGAAGGTTTTCCGGCCATGAAGAACGTCCTGGTGATCAATTGCGGCAGCAGTTCCCTGAAGTACCAGCTGCTGGAAATGACCGAGGAGAAGCTCCTGGCCAAGGGCCTGGTCGAGCGCATCGGCATGCAGGACGGCATCCACACCCTCGAGCGTCCCGGTGCCGACAAGTTCAGCGAGACCCTTCCCATCGAGGACCACGCCCGCGGTATCGAGCTGGTCCTGCAGGCCCTGGTCGACTCCGAGCACGGTGTCATCCGCAGCATGGACGAAGTCAAGGCCGTCGGGCACCGCGTTGTGCACGCCGGTGAGAAATACAGCGGTTCGGTGCCCATCACCCAGGATGTCATCGACGCCCTGGAGGAATGCGTCTCCCTGGCGCCGCTGCACAACCCGGCCAACATCACGGGCATCAAGGCGGCCCTGAAGGTCATGCCCGACACACCCATGGTGGGTGTCTTCGACACGGCCTTCCACCAGACGATGCCGGACCGCGCCTACATCTACCCCATCCCCTACGAACTCTACGAGGAGCACGGCATCCGCCGCTACGGTTTCCACGGCACCAGCCACCGCTACGTCACCCTGCGCGCGGCCGAGCTGATGGAATGCCTCCCGGCGGATCTGAACCTCATCACGTGCCACCTCGGCAACGGCGCCTCCGTGGCCGCGGTCCAGAACGGCAAGAGCATCGACACCAGCATGGGCCTGACCCCGCTCGAAGGCCTGATGATGGGCACCCGCAGCGGCGACATCGACCCCGCCCTGGTCGGTTTCCTGAGCCGCACCCTGGACAAGGATCTGGCTGAAGTGGAAAAGATGCTGAACAAGGAAAGCGGCATGCTGGGTATCAGCGGCATCAGCAGCGATCTGCGCGACGTGGAGCGGGAGTACGCCAACGGCAACGACCGCGCCCGCCTGGCCCTCGAGGTCTACGGCTACCACATCCGCAAGTACATCGGCGCCTACGCCGTGGCCCTCGGCCGCGTGGACGCCATCATCTTCACCGCCGGCGTGGGCGAGCACGCCTCCCTGGTGCGTGAATGGGCCTGCCAGGGCCTGGAGGCCATCGGGGCCATCCTCGATCCCTTCAAGAACGCCACCCGCCACGACGAGAGCATCATCTCCAAGATGAGCTCCCGCGTGAAGATCATGATCATCCCCACCAACGAAGAGGTCATGATCGCGCGGGACACCGCCGAGCTCGTTCTCTGACCGGTTGGCAAATCAGCATGGAAACGGCCGGGTCCACACCTCGGAGGTGGCGGACCCGGCCCTTCTTTTTGGACCCACTTTCTATCCACGGGCGGAACGGTCCCGAGTGTGGGCCCTTGAAAATCCGCATTGTTGCCCTGCCAACAAAAAAATGGGCCCCAGGAGCCGCTCAGCCCCCGGATTTTTTGTTGGCAGGGCAACAAAAACGCTCACTGGAGGCCCCGACACCACGCCAGAAGACCCCGGGCCCATCAGTAGGCCGCCGCGCGGACCTTGCGGTCGAAGTGGAACGACCCGCGCATCACCACCCGGCCGGTTCCCGTCAAGGTGATGCGCCGGATCCTGCCCCCATCCGAGCGCACCTGCAACTCGGCCAGGGTCGGCCGCCCCAGGCTGTGCCCCTGCTCGGTGGTGATGTTCGTCAGCAGCGCCGCCGGTAGAATACCGTTGTGGACCACGTAGGCGGCCAGGGAAGCCAGGCTGGTCCCGCTGGCCACGTCCTCGTTGCTGCCCATCTTGGGCTGGAAGAAACGGCAGTGGAAATCGGCATCCCCACGATGGGTGTTCGGGCAGAAGAGAGTCAGCCCCCCCACCCCACGCCGATCCGTCAGGGCATTGATGGCCGGCATGTCCAGGAAACTGCCCCGGATGACCTCCCTGACCCCCACCGGCACGATGATCTGATCGAATCCGCACGATACGCGCTGTGGCCCCTGTTCCCCCAGGTGCAGCATGTCCGGATCCACCCCCAGGGCCGTGCCCACCTCCGAGGCGGGCACCGGCTCACCGAACCGCGGCGCCGGCATATCCAGGGAGACCCGCGTGTGACCGTCCCGCGTGCTGTGCAATACCACAGGCAGGGTCCCCACACCCGTCTCCAGCCCGAGCGTCACCCCCTCGGGGGTGGGCCGATAAAAGCCGCGATCGGCCATGGAGATGAACGCCGCCAGGGCCGCGTGGCCACTGAGGTTGGCCTCCAGACGCCGCGTGAAGAACCGCAGCCGCACATCCGCACCCGGGGTGGTGGGCGGCAGAACGAAGGCCGCCTCCATGGACAGCTCGTCGGTGATCTGCAGCATCTCCGCCTCGGTCAGGCTCGAAGCATTGGGAATGACCGCCGCCGGGTTGCCGGTGAACGGGTGCGCCGCGAAGGCGTCGACGATGTGGAAAGGAATGATGGCCATGATGACCTCCATTGCAGGTAGACCGCAGCGATACCCGGTCCCGGTCCTGGAGGTCGACTGCGGGTGTTCGGCAGCCGGTTGGGGGTGTAGGAATCCTAGCAGATCGAGCCCCGGAATACCACCCCCCTTGCCGATCCTCCCCCCACCCCTGTAGTATAGAGGTGGTGCCTCGATGAATGTGTCTGGCTCCGGGCTTGCTTTCTTTGGCGCAGAATAGCCCCTCAACCACCGCATTCGTGGGCTGCCGCAGGTCGGCACCCCACTTCGAGGGAACAACTTGCGCTCAGGATTGTGTCATCAGGACAGGACCCGGTTTGTTGTCCCCGCGCGGGGACATCCTGCGCGGTTGTGTCAACCACGGTGGTCGGACACATTCTTCAAGGCACAACTTTCGGAGTAAGGTGATCATGCGGTTTTTTTTGTTTGTGCTTCTGCTCTGGGCCCTGCCCTCCCTGGCCCAATCCCCACGCCAGCTATACAACGAGGCCTGCGAAGCCGCCCTGGCCGGCAGGCAGGCCCAGGCCTTGCAGAAGCTGAGCGCCGCGGTGGACGCCGGTTTCGACGATTTCCGCTTCGCGGCGGAGGATCCGGACCTGGCCTCGGTGACCGAGACCCGCGTCTTCCAGGCCCTGGTCACCGAGCATGACAGCCGGCTGACGCTGCTGAGTTCCGAGCTGGGGCTGGATCTGGCGCTGGACACCTGGACAGCGTGGCAGCCACTTGGTGAAATGGCGAAGGTCCGGTTGCGCTGGGAGGACCGGGATCTGGCCTACGAGATCAGCCTCAAGGAAACGGCGGCGCAGGAGTTGAAGGGCCCGGCCCAGCCGCCCTGGTTGGGAGGCCCCGGGGTGTTTCTGACGGTGGCCGTGCCGGACGGGACCTCCGCCTTCGAGAGCGCCAATACCTTTCATCTGGCCCTGGGCCGCAACAAGAGCGGCGGGGCGGGTGCCCTTTACGGCGGGGATGTGCTGGGCTGGCAACCGGTCCAGGAACTGGCCCCCGAACTGGACAGCCCCGCCGGCAGCGGGGATCTCCTGCTGAGCGGAAAGGTGACCTGGCAGACCATCCTGCCCTATCACCCCCTGGCCGACCCGAACCTGGGCATCAACCTCTCGCTCCGGGCGGTGGATCGCGGCCCGGTCATCAGCTGGCTGGACGACCCCGCCGCCTTTTCCACGGTGCGTGAGCCCCATCGGTATGTGCCTCTGCGCTTCCAGACCGGCACCTTCCGTCAGGAAGCGCTGATCGGCCGGCCGGAGAGCAGCCTGGTTGCAGGCGGCACCCTCGCCCTGGATCTGGTGGTCCATTCGGGAAGTGTGGGGCCGGGTGTGCTGAGGATCGATTTCCTGGATGCCCAGCAGAGGTCCGTGCTGGCCAGGGGCCCCGTGCCGGTGGCGGTGGATCTGCAGGAGGGGCGGAACATCATCGCGAGGCAGGCGGATTTCTCGGCCCTGAACAGGGGCCCCTACCTGCTGAAGGTGGATGCCGAGATGCCCGCGGGGACCCACCTGACCTGGAGCGGCCTGGTCCTGAATCTGGGAGCGGGTTGGCGGGCGGATTTCGAGGCACGCATCGCCGCCCTGCCCGAAATGCAGCAGACCACCGGGCGCTACTACCTGACTGCGGTGGACGAGGCCGTGCGCACCTTGCCGTCCCGGCGACACCCGGGCAGTCTGACGACCACCCTGCTGGAGCTGGAAACCTTCCTGGGCGCGGCGGAAGCCCACGGCAGCATCCTGCCAGAGAGCGGGATCTTTCGCGTGGCTTGGCCGGCGGCGCAGGGGCCGGAACTGGTGACGCTCTTCCTGCCCGAGGGGTACCGGAAGGCCGCCGGCCTGCGGCCGGTGGTCATCAGCACCGACACCCCCGGCATCGAAGTCCGCATGGCCGACCGCATGCAGCGTTTTTATCGCTTCGGGAAGCAGCCCGGACCCGATGAGCCGTCCGCACGGGAGGCATTTCCGGTCTACCTGCTTCCTCCTGCCGAACCGGGTCGGGATCTGGCCGCAAAGGCGTCGGAGTTGCAGGGTCTTCTGGACTGGACGGCCCGGTTCTTTGCGGCGCCGGAGGTGCTGGCTGCGGGCATGAACGGTGGGGCCGATCCCCTGCTGGAACTGGTATCCCACGGCCGGCTGGCCGTGGACGGCGCCATGATCCTGGCGGGAGCCCGGCTGGAGCCCTGGCCCGGCGAGGATGAGGCGGCCCTCCGGGCCCACCTCCGCCAGGAGGACGCGCAGGCCCCGCCCCTGTGGTGGCTGAACTTCTACCAGGAGACGGAACTGGGCGGTCAGGCCAAGTTGCTGCTGTCCGTGTTGCGCGAAAACGGGTACAATCCGCTGTCCGTGGAGGAGGTCAAGGGGGGACTGAGCCTGACCCAGGCCGCGGACCGTCTGGTGCTCTGGGCCGAAGAGACTCCCTGAGTTCTTCCCTCCGATCGTTTCTGCGAACCCAGGAGGGCGAAGGGCCCTGCCGGCGGCGGTTTTTGCCCTGCGCCGGGTCCACAGTGGCCACGGTCACCCCGTTGTCGCCAAGTGATTCCCGAAAAGGATGGATTTTTTTCTTCGAGGCCTGGGATGTGGGCCAGAACGGTCGGGTTTATAATGCCGAAAAAATAAGCGACTACATCATAAGTATTTACGGGCCCGACGGAGCACTTGAGCTCACCATCGTGCGGGCCTTCGAGAGCCATGAGCGGTCGGCTCGGCAACGACAACGGACCGAGCAGGAGTTCATGCCCTGGGGAAGACGCAACCGAGGAGCCCTGAACATCGTAGTTGAGCCGACTGAACAGGATATCCGCTACCTGCGGGTGGCTCCGCGGATCTTTTTCCGGGGATCAGGAGCAGGCGCATGAATGCCTGGATGCCGAACCCCTGGAAGTTATCGTGTACCGTTTGACTCCCTGAAGGAGAAGACATGCCAAAGTCCCGAACGATCGCCCCGTTGCTTGCGGCCGCCCTGCTGTTGATCGCCCTTCCCGCCGCCGCCCAGAAGGTGGTTGACAACGGACCGGAGCCCGCCCAGGGCCTGGTGAAGGCCGAGATGCATGAGCTGTGGCGCCTCGGCGGTGAGGATGAGGAGCTGTTCTTCGGGACCGTGGCCCGCGTGGCCCAGGACTCCGAGGGCAACTTCTATATTCTGGACGGCCAGCTCAGCGAGGCCCACATCTTCAGTCCCGATGGCGAGTACATGAAAACCGTCGGACGCGAGGGCGAGGGCCCCGGCGAGATGCGCCAGCCCAGCGACCTGTTCATCACCCCGGACGGCACCCTCAACTGCCTGACCGGGTTTCCCGGCAAGGTGGTCAGCATCACGCCCGAAGACGTGCCCGCCGGCACCATCCAGGTCCGCGAGGACGGCCATCCCATGCCCTTCGGCGTGCTGATCCGGGGACTGGCCACCAGCGAGGGACTGCTGCTGGGCGGCATCCGCATGGAGTTCTCCAACAGCGGCGTCAGCAAACAGAACTACTTCCTGGCCCACTGCGATCGCGAAGGCAACCTGCTCGGTACGCTGGTCGCCAAGACCCACGTCATCGATTATTCCGAGTTCCAGCTGAACGAAGAGGACATGGATTTCATCTGGCGGCGCATGGATGTGGGGCCCGATGATCGTCTTTATGTGGCGGAGGACCGGGACAGGTACAGCTACAAGGTCATGGACCTGGACGGCAACGTGGAGATGATCGTCAACCGCGAGTTCCAGGCCCCCAGGCGCAACGACCGGCAGCGGGAGGTGGCCGAGCAGGTCATCGATGCTGTGGCCAAGTACCATCCCGCCCCCCTGCAGGGCAAGTCCATCCGGGACACAGAGCCGGCCACCGACAGCTTGACCGTGACACGGGACGGCCGGGTGTGGATCACGCCCGCCACCGATGAGAGCCAGCTGCCCGCCGGGACCTGGACCATGATGGATGTCTTCGGTCCGGACGGCACCTTCGAGAAGCAGGTGGCCCTGAAAGGCGACTTCAACCGCAACCGGGATGCGGCCATGATCATGCCGGACGGCAAGCTGATCGTGGTCACCGGCGCGCTGGACGCTTTCCTGAACCAGATGAACGCCGCCGGCGGTTCCGCCGGTGAGGTGGCTCCGCTGGAAGTCATCTGTTTCGAACTGGAAATGTAGAATGCCCTCTTCCCCCGAAAGGCTGACAATGAACCCGCAGTCGCTCCGTTTCATTCGTGTTCTTCTGGTCCTGGGCACCCTGGCTCTGCTGGGCGGTTGCCTGGACGGGGGCGACGGCGCTGCCGCCGACTCCACCGCTGCCGACACCACCGCCACCGCCGGTGATTCGCAGAAGAAAGAGCCCAGAAAGGAAAAAGCCATCCGCGTCAACGTGGGGGCCGTCGTCCGGGACAACCTGGTGCTGCCGGTGTTTGCCGACGGCGCCATCCGCACCCCCCGCAGCCTCGAGGTCAAGACCAAGGTCGGCGGCCAGCTGACCGAGGTTCTGGTCCGGGACGGGGACAAGGTGCGGCGGGGCCAGGTGCTGGCCCGCATCGACCCGCGCGAATACGAGATCGCCCTGGAGGAGAGCCGTTACCGCCACCTGCAGGCCCTCAGCCAGATGGCCGCCGAGGCGGACACCTTCAGTGACAACCACGCGGCCCTGGCCGATTTCACGCAACGGCGACAGGAGCTGGAAAAACTTCTCAAACGCGGCGTGCTGAGCCGGGACGAGTACCAGAACCAGCTCCTGGAACTGGAGATGGAAAGCCTGGACAAGGGTGCCTTCCGCGAAGCGGTCTTCCAGCAACGGACCGGTCTGGCGGAGGCGCGCATGGCCGAGGAGAGGGCGCGCCTGAATCTCGAATACACCGAGATCCGCGCCCCCTTCGCCGGCATCGTGCAGGGCCTGACCGTGGTGGCCGGCGAGATCGTGAGTATCAACCAGAGTGTGTGCACCCTCTTCGATAACGAGGAGCTGGAGGCGGTGGTCAACGTGCTGGAGGCGGATCTGGGCAACCTGGAGACGGGTCGCCCGGTGCTGCTGACGATGCCGGCCACCGACCAGACGCTGGAGACCACGGTGGATGTCATCAGCCCCACCCTGGACAAGGCCACGCGCACCTGCGAGGTGATCATCCGTTTCAAGAACACGGACGGACGCTACCGCCCGGGCATGTTCGTACGCGCACGCATCGCCGGCTGGGTGCATCCCGACAAGCTGATGATCCCCAAGGACGCCCTGCTGGTGCGGGACAACCGGCCGCTGGTTTTCAAGCGGGTGGAGGACCGGGCGCAGTGGCTGTACGTGGATATCGGTCTGCAGAACGACGACTGGGTGGAGATCAAGGCCGTGTACAGCGGCGGCAGCCTGGAACCGGGTGACGAGGTCGTCGTCAGTGACCACCTGACGCTCAGCCACGAGGCCAAGATCAAGGTGCGCAAGACCATCGCGCCCGATGATCGCTGGGGTTTTGCCGGGCTCGGCGGTGAGGATGCGCAGCAATGATCATCCAGACCGCAGTGCGGCGACCCGTCGCCATCTTCATGATCTTCCTGGGCCTGGTGCTGATCGGGTGGCGGGCGCGGCAGCTCCTTTCCATCGACCTGCTGCCCAGCATCAACTACCCCAACCTGACGGTGATCACCAACTACGAAGATACGCCCGCCGATGACCTGACGCGTCTGGTCACGCGGCCCCTCGAGGAGGTCATCACAGGGCTGGCCGGCGTCCGGCGCGTGGTCTCCAAGACCCGCGAGGGCGTCAGCACCATCACCGTGCAGTACGAATGGGGCACGGAGATGGATTTCGCGAACCTGCATCTGCGCGAGGCCGTGGACCGGGTGGCCTACCAGGACGACTTTCCCGAAAGCGCGGACCGGCCGCTGATTTTGCGCTGGGATCCGAGCGCGCGGCCCATCGCCATCATGGTGCTGCACGGGGACGATCCCATGGCCCGCATGACGGAATTCGCGCGGGAGGTGATCAAGCCGGCCCTCGAACAGATCGACGGTGTGAGCCAGGCCGAGGTCATCGGCGGAGCCGACCGCGAGATCCTGGTGCAGCCCGATTTTGCCCGGATGCGGCTGTACGGCCTGACCATGGGTGACCTGAGCCAGGCCCTGCAGGTGGCCAACATCAGCTTCCCGGGCGGGCGCATCCGCAAGGGTCCGCTGCACCTGCCGCTGCGCATCCTGGGTGAGTTCGAGAACCTGGACGAGATACGGCAGACCGAGATACCGGCGGCGGGGCCGGGTATCGTGATCGGCGACCTGGCCACGGTGACCGATACCAGCAAGGAACCCGAGGGCCACACCCTCAGCGGCATGGAAGAAGTGGTCTCGCTGCACCTGTACAAGGACGTGGGCGAAAATACCATCAGCACCACCGAGGAAGTGGACAAGTACCTGGGCATCCTGCAGGGCCAGTACCCGGAAATGTCCTACAGTTTCATCTACCGGGACGCGGACTTCGTGCAGGAGAGCTTCGAGGGCCTGAACCAGTCCCTGCTCTACGGTGGTGTGCTGGCCTTCCTGGTGCTCTTCTTCTTCCTGATGGACTGGCGCAGCCCCATCGTGGTGGGTCTGGCCATTCCGGTGAGCATCATCACCACCTTTGCCTTCCTGCACTTCGCCAAGGTGGGCCTGAACCTGATGTCGCTGGGCGGGCTGAGCCTGGCGGCGGGTATGCTGGTGGACAACAGCATCGTGGTGCTGGAGAACATCAACCGGCATCTGAAGCTGAAACGCCGCGAGGGCGATTCGGTGGCCGATATCTGCGCCCGCGCCGCCGGCGAGGTGGCCAGCCCCGTGGTGGCCGCCACCCTGACGACCGTGGCCGTCTTCTTCCCCGTGATCTACGTGCCGGGAATCGCGGGCGAGTTCTTCCGCGACCAGGCCCTGACGGTGACGATCAGCCTGATCGTCTCCATCTTTGCCGCCCTGCTGCTGCAGCCGATGCTCTCGGCGCACATCCTCAAGACGCCCGGTGCGAGGCCCGGCCGGATCTTCCGTCCCTTCGAGCTTTTCCTGGACGCCCTGCGTGATCGCTACCACCGCCTGCTGGAGAAGGTCCTGGAGCACAAACCCGTTTTCCTGGCGGTGGTGCTGGCGGCCATGGTCCTGGCGGGATACTCCGGCACGCAAATGCGGCTGGGTTTCATGCCGGACCGCACCCGCGGCGATTTCACACTGGCCCTGGAATTGCCCGCCGGCACACCCCTGGAAAGCACCCGCGAGGTGGCCGGCGAACTGGCCAGCACCATGGCGCAGATGCCCGAGGTGGAGACGGTCTACACCCAGGCCGGCGTCACCGAACGCACGCTTGCCAGTCTCAAGGAATACAGCGCCGCCAATACGGCCCGCATCCGCGTCATGCTGCACCCCAGCCGCCACGGTCAGAAGGATCTGAACCGCATCAAGGCACGGCTGCAGCCCCTGCTCGATGAGCAGGTTGGCGCCCTCTTCACCTTCCACGAGGAAGGCGTTGGCCTGCGCGAGATCCTGGCCAGCGGCGAGGCCGCATTCACCCTGGGCGTCACCGCCGAGATGGCCGCCGATGCCCTCGAGACGGCCGACCGCCTGCTACCATTGCTGCGCCAGGTTCCGGGCCTGCAGGGCGTGGAGATGGACCGCGTGCTGGGCAACCCCACCGTGGAGATCAGCATCGACCGAGAGAAAGCCCTGCGCTTCGACCTGGAGCCCGATGCCCTGGCCCAGGAACTGAAGAACCGCATCCAGGGAACGGTGGCCACCACTTTCAACGAGGTGGAGCAGCGGGTGGATATCGCCGTGCGCCTGCCCCGCAATGAACGCTACGACCTGTCCGCCATCCTGGGCAGCCCCGTTGCCGTGGGCGACAAGACCGTGCCCCTGGGCAGCTTCATCACCCAGAGCGTGGGCACACCGGTGCGGGAAATCGTGCGGCGTGACCAGCGGCGACAGATCACCCTCAGCAGCGACATCACCGCACGCAGCGTGGCCGAGATCTGGGAAGACGTGAATGAAATCCTGGATGGCCTGGATCTGCCCGGCGGCGTGGCCTTCGTCACCGGCGGTGAGCAGGAAGAGATCAACAGCAGCTTCCACGACCTGGGCTGGGCGCTGCTGCTCTCGGCGCTGCTGGTGTACATGATCCTGGCCGCGCAATTCGAGAGTTTCCTGGACCCGCTGATCATATCCGCGGTGCTGCCCGTGGGTGTGGCCGGCGCTCTGCTGACCCTCTTCATGGCGGGGCAGACGCTGAACATCATCTCCCTTATCGGTATGATCGCGCTGCTGGGTATCGCGGTGAACGATGCCATCGTGAAGGTGGCCACCATCCGGCGGCTGCGTGGGGACGGTCTGGATGGCCGGGCGGCCATCCTGGAGGCCAGCAACCTGCGCTTCCGGCCCATCCTGATGACCACCGTGACCACCGTGCTGGCCATGGTCCCCATGGGCCTGGGCCTGGGCACCGGGGAGCAGATGCAGCGGCCCCTGGCCATCACCATCATCGGCGGGCTGAGCATCGCCACGCTACTGACCCTGTACCTGACGCCGGTGGTTTACGAGTTGATCCACAGCCGCGTGGACCGGGAGTACTGATATGATCAGGTTTGCGGTACAGCACCCCGTCGCCACCTGGATGCTCTTCCTGGCCATGGTCGTCACCGGGGTGTACGCCGTGCCACGTCTGAACATCGAGGCCATGCCCGAGACGGACCTGCCGGAGCTGAGCATCGTCACCGCCTGGAACGGGGCCAGTCCCAGCGCCATCCTGCGGTCGGTGACCCTGCCCATCGAGGAGGCGGCCGCCGGGTGCCACGGCGTCGAGGATCTGGACAGCGTCTCGCGCCACGGCCAGTCCGTCGTGACGGTAAAATTCAAGCGCGGCATGAACATGGATTTCGCCCGGCTGGAACTCTCCGAGCAGCTGGGGGCCGTGCGCCGCAACCTGCCCACCCAGGCCAGCCAGCCCTTCATCCGGCCCTTCGTGCCGGAGGAGCTGCAGAGTGAGGATTTCTTCACCCTCAGCCTGGTCTCCCCCCTGGACATCAACGAACTGCGCGACCAGGCCGAGACCTGGCTGCTGCCGCGCTTCCTGGCCATCAGCGGGGTGGCGGACGCGGAGCTGCGCGGCGGTGCCCGGCCCCTGCTGCGGGTGCTGCTGGACCTGGAGAAGGTGGAGCAGTACGGACTGACGGCCGACGGCATCAGCCGGCGTATCAACGAACTGGACGACATTGTGCCGGCCGGAGCCATTCGCCGGGCCGGGCAGGAATTCACCGTCAGCGTGCGCGACACCGCCCGGGCGCAGGAGCTGCGCCGCACCGTCCTGCGCAACATCGGGGGCCAGCCCGTCACCCTCGGGCATGTGGGCCAGGTCAAGCCCGACTTCGAGGACGTGGGCTACTTTGTGCGCATCAACGGCGAGAATACCATCAACCTGGTGGTGACCAAGCGCAGCGGCCAGAACAGCATCAGCGTGGGCCGGCGGCTGCGCGAGGCCCTGCCAGAATTCGAGGCCAAGGCCCCCTTCCCCATCAGCTTCGAGATCGACCAGGACGAGGGTGCGGATCTGGAGGATAAGCTGAAGGACCTGACGACCCGGTCGGGCATCATCCTGCTGCTGCTCTTCCTGATGCTGGTCATCGTGCTCAAGAGGGTGCGGTTGACGGGCATCGTCATCCTGAGCATCGTGCTGGCCATCCTCATCTGCCTGAGCATGTTCTACCTGTTCGGGATCTCCGTGAACTTCATCACCATCAGCGGGCTGACGGTGTGCTTCGGCATGCTGCTGGACAACAGCATCCTGGTGCTGGACGCCATCCACCGGCGGCTCAACGGCCACCACGGCGACACCCAGGAAGCCCTGGTGGCGGGCACCCGCGAGGTCAGCTTCCCCATCCTGGCGACCACCCTGACGACGGTGGTGGCCTTCCTCTCTTTCATCTTCATGACCGACCGGCTCAGCCTGTTCTACGTGCCCCTGGCCATCAGCGTGGGCATCGCCATGCTGGCCAGCATCTTCGTGGCATTCGGCTGGATTCCCGTGGCGCTGCGCGGCCCCGCGGAAAAGGACATGCGGAACACACGGGCCGCCGACGAGGAAATCGGCCTGCAGGGTTTCAGCCTGCTCTGGCGCTGGGTGCTGTATTCCTTCCTGGTGGCGGTGGCCGGAACCGTGGGGTTCTTTTTCTGGAAGGGAATGCTCGAGACACTGAACATGCTGCCCTACATCGTGGGCGGGTACGGCTTGCTGGTGGGGATCGGCATCTTCGTCAGCTATGTGGACCAGCTGACGCGCTTCCACGTGGTGGCCTGGTACCTGCCGGTGCTGGTGACCATCGGCGTCTTCGTGGGCACGTGGTACATGTTCGACGAGAAGGTGCGCAGCGGCGGTTTCTGGCGGCCCAGGCCGGACAACGAGCTGACCGTGTTCATGCGCCGCCCCGTGGGCACGGATGTGAAACTGAGCAGCGAGACCATGCGTCTCTTCGAGAAGGAGTTGCTGCCCCTGCCCGAGGGTGTGCACATGCGGTCGACGGCCTTCGACAACCAGGCCTACATGGTCATCGAGTTCAACAAGGAGATGGAGTCCAGCGCCTACCCCGAGATGTTCCGCAACAAGCTCATCCTCCTGGCGGAGGAACTGGGAGGCATGACCATCTTCATCAGCGGTTTCGGGGACCCCTACTTCAAGGGCGGCGGGGGCGGCATGCAGAGCAACTCCACCGTGCGCATCACCGGCTACAACAGCAAGGAGCTGAAGGAGATCAGCGACGGCGTGCTGGCCCGCCTGGACCGCAACCGGCGGGTGCGCAACGCGCGCCTGACCGATGGCGGGCGCTTCAGCCGGCAGGGCAACGACGAGACGGTCGTGGTCCTGGACCGTGAGGCCCTGGCCGAGCACCGTCTGAGCATGATGGAGATGATGGGGC
>JGI12109J20283_10949732_pt1 | contig 18287 bp, 17 predicted proteins | sample ElkSlonscriptome_12_FD_20283 | JGI IMG/M metagenome (IMG submission 20283)
AGGATCAGGGGCGAGACGACATTTCATCGTCCGGAGTGGCTCGGCTCGCCCCATGATCGTCAGCAGCACCCGCCTGGGCCGGGTCAGTGTTCAGCCAATAGCTCGTCCGCCGTCCCGGGCTCGAGGCCAAACTCCTCCTCGATCATGCGGTTCCAGGCGGCGCGCTTGAACGTCTGCTCGTCCGGCACCCGACGGTGAACCAGGTTGTAGTGGCAGTCGATGCAGGTCTTACCGGCCGCTTCCTCGCGGTGGATGGCGGCCGTGTTCGCCCGCTCGCCGAGGATCGCATCCTGGACGTGGCACCGGCGGCAGGTCGCCGAGTCAGTGCGGCGGAACCATCGGCGCGAGGCGAAGGCAGCCTCCGGCAAGTGGAGGACGTTGATGACCGGATCGTCGTAGTCCGGCCCGAAAAGCTGCTTGATCAGATCCTTGGTGCCGATTGCGTGGTCCCAGGTCGCGGCGAGCAGGCCGGGCGAGACGTGACAGTCACCACAGGAGGCCCGAACACCGGAAGGGGAATTGTAATGGACCGTCTCGCGATAGGCGGCCTCGGCGAAAGTCATCGAGTGGCAGGTGGTGCAGAAGGCGTTGCTGCTCGTGACGCGGTCGAACTCGATCAGCGCGAGCACGAACAAGGCCCCGACGATCCCCCCGAGGCCAAGGGCAACGAGGACGTTGCGCGTGATGACGGCGATGCTTGGCAGCCTCATGGTCAGCGCTCCGTTGCCGCGCCGAAGCCGAGGATGGTGCTCGCCTCATACGGGCTGGCGAGCCAGTCGTGTCCGGCTGTGGTCTTCAGCACCTCGTCGACCAGCTCACCGGCGCGCGCCCCGGCTAGGGCCCGCGCGCTCGGCAGGAGCTCGGCGTAGAAACGCCGGCCCACCAGATACATCCCTTCCCACCAGGTGTGGTTGGGGCTCATCATCGCCGCGCCGTGGCGCGCCCGCGCGCCCTCATCGTGCCACAGCTCCCAGTACAGATACTCGATGGGCTCGTCGAACGGCGTCGGCGTCAAGAGCCCCTCGGCGTAGAGATTCGCCATGATGGCCTTGGCCGGCTTCGCGAACTTCTCGTTAAAGAGTTCGACGACACCGTCGAACTGGGCCATGAAGCCCTCAGTAAAACCCTTGCTGTGGCACTCTAAGCACACCATGGTCATGGCCTGACGTCGGCGCTCGGGCGTGGCGACGACCTTCACGGTCCCCGTGCTACCGTCGGCGCGCTCCACCTCGGTGCCGCGGCGTGGCGGGGCCTCGCTCGTGGGCCGCTCGAGCTTCGACCCGTCCTCGAGCACGACCAGATACTGCCGCTCCGAGACCGGCGTGTTCAGATTCCAGGCGTTGCGCATCCCGACGTCGTGGGTGGCGGGCAGCTTGCCGGCCGCCCCCATGTGACAGGTCACGCAGGTCGGCGCGGCCGTGTAGTCGCGCCCGGCGACCCACTCCGGGGCGTCCAGGTTCATCTCGGCGTGTTGGGCGACGTACATCATGCCGTGCTTCGAGGCCTCAAAGACCTCCTTATCGGGCGAATCGGGGCCGGAATGACAGCGCACGCAGGCCTCCGGCTCGCGCGCCTGCGCCTTCGAGAAGCGATGTCGCCCATGGCAGGAGGAGCAGGAGCCCTTGGACCCGTCCGGGTTGATGCGCCCGATCCCGGAGTTCGGCCAGGTCGCCGTGTCGAGAGTGCCATCGCCGCGCACCTTGACCCGCGAGCCGTGACACTGGTCGCAGGCCGTCGCCCGCATCGCCGGGCCGCCGACGTTGTCGGCCAACGCCGGCAGCCGATCCTCGATGATTGCGAAGGCCTCGGCGTGCACCGAGCCCTGCTGCTCCTCGAATTCCTTCTCGTGACAGCGCCCGCAATCACGCGGCGAAACGATGGTGGCGATGATCTGCCCCTCATGCTCGATCGCATCCGCATCGGAACGCTCCGCCTGATGGCAGTCCATGCAGTTGACACCGGCCTTCTCGTGGGCGCTGTCCCGCCATTGCTGCGTCAACCCGGTCGACGCCTTCGCATGACAGCTCACGCAGTCCTTACCCGCTTCGTGTCCCCAGTGGCCGGGATCCAGGCTCACCTGCGCGGCGAACGGCCCATCGCTGGAGGTCCACGAGGACAAAACGATGACCAGGCCGAGACGCTCGAGACGACCGTGTGGATCCGCAACCTCCAGCCCCACGCCATGCCGACGGGCGCCCCGTTCCGCAATCTCTACGTCAGACTGATGGCCTACGACGCAAATGGCGAGCTGATCTGGCAGAACGCCGAGGGCCACCCGTCCGAGGACGACCCGCAGGCCTATTTCGCTTACGGCCTCGCCGACGACATGGGCCACCCGGCGCCGCCGCCCACCGCGACGAAGCCGGGCGAGGACACCCGACTGCAGCCTCATGAGACCCGGGAGCTCACCTACGAGATCCCGGCGGAGGACACCGCCCTGGTGCGCGCCGAGCTCTACTACAACCTGCTCTGGCCGTCGCTGGTCAAGAAGTTCTCACATCTGCCGGAGGAACTGACCGACCCGGTCATGATCGCCGTCTCCGAGAAGGGCTTCAGCCACGATTGAGCCGAGTGGACCCTTGGGCCTTCCATCTTCGGCCGTGACTATTGCCGGCGATGGAGGGCCGCCACGATTTCGGCGTCGTTTCCACGCGGTCGGCCAGATCGATGACGATCTGCGCGACCGAATGATCCGGTTGGCGCGAAATCAACGTCTGACGCTTCAGAAGTTGACCGCATAGGCCTCGTGCAGGCGCTCAAGCCCCTCCAATGCGTCGCCCGTCAGCGGCTCCAGGGCGGGGAAACGCAGGTCATCGAGGATGCGGCGGCCCTTGGGATCGGTATTCATGCCCACGAGCGTGTCCTGGGCTGACTCCAGTCTGTCTGCCCATTCCGGGGCGATCATGAAGCAATGGAACGCGACGCGGTCCGTGCTCTCCGCAATGACGGAAAGCGCTGCGCGCGTGCTTTCGGCCATGCCTTGCCAGGTCTCGTTAAAGACGAAGCCCAGGTCCGCCTCTTTCTTGATGACCGCATGCACCGCTTTCATGTGGTTGCCGACGAGGACAAATTCGCACTCGTCCCGCCGGAGCGCCAACTGATCGAGTAGGCTCAGCCCCAGAGTGTGAACGATAAGCTTGTCCGTGGCCGAGGCGATCCTAATCGGACGCCGGTCCGGGATACCCGCACCCGCCGGGGCGACCAGCAGGGTCTCGTCGAAGAGCCCGGTCACCTTGGCGACCGGATGAAATCCAAGCCTCTCCTTGAACAACAGGGCACTGAAGGGATTGGCATAGACGATCTGAAAGCCGCCTTCGAGGACATTTTGCCGTTCGAGCAGAAAGTCCTCCTGCGGCTCAAAGCGGATGGTGCAACCTAACCTGCGCTGCAGATAGGTATTGAACTGGAACCATTCCACCACGTGCTTCGCGGTATCGTGCGGGCACACGGAAAAGTTGAACCTTTCCATCGCACCTCCTTCGCTGTCGGCAGACGGGTTGAAGCCGTCTTGGCTCGTGGGTCTGGGCTTCTTTGGCCGCAGGGCTTCAAAGGATTTCGGTAATGCTTTTCGCGGCGCGTTTGGCGTCGAGGAAGATGAGGCCCAGTTTGGCGTCCTGTTGAGCGATGACGGTCAGCACGGCGTCCTCACCGGCATGACTCATGAGGATGTAGCCGTTGCTGCCTTTGACCATAACCTGTTCCAGGTCGCCACGTGTGAGTTCGCGGGCCGTGCGTTCGCCGAGCGATAGCAGGGCGGCGGCCATGGCGCCGACGCGGTCCTCGTCAACACCCTGGGGTAACAGCGCGGCCATAGTCAAGCCGTCGGAAGAGATCACAGCCGACGCCTCGATGTCGGCCGAGGAGCCATTGAGGTCGCTGAGGATGGACCGGAGCATCTGTTCGCGCATGGTGGTCTCCTGACCGGTAGTTCGATTATGTGGTGTGCTTGTTTATGCGTAGCGCCTGGTCAGTGCCTGGACCAGGGCGACGAATTCCTCACCTTGGAGGCGCGGGGAGCCTCCGATGATGAGGATGAAAGACTGCTGGCCGATATAGAGGGGATGGAAACCGAGCTCCGACCGCCCGGTCGGATCGCTGATCGCCCAGGCGGTGCTGTTGATGTTGAGGTTGTTTTTGAGCAGCAGCCGATGCCGGGCGCCCAGGGCCAGGGTGTCGCTCGCCAGAGCGGCGATCTCCTCGGCCGATTCGTGGTGAAAACCGCTGCTGGCGAGATAGAAGCCATTGTCGTCCGCGAGAACCACGCGACCGGTGTCCGAGAGGGTCCTGAGCAGGCTGGGCAGCTGGATCTCGAGGGTCAGCTCCGGCGGCGGACGCGGTGTCTCGGTGCCATAGATGAAGTCCAGCTTCTGCAGCCGGTACAGGATCTCGAGGGCGCGGTGCTGGCTGTCGGTACCGGACCACGCCACCAGGCGATCCTCGTTCAATGGTGCGAGATAGCCTTCCTTGAGGACGCGGACGAGGAGCTCCCGGCTCGGGTCCGTCGCGGCGCTGGCAGCCGCGTAATAGGCTCCTGCCGGGGTGGCCTCGGCGAACAGCGCGGAGTTGAGCGAAAGCCGACTTTCCATCTCTAGCCCTCCAGCCCGGGATCGATGCTGAAGAGCAGGGCCATGACGAGGTTTTTCACGTCTTCGCGGCTGCGTCCGTCGACCTCGAATATCGGGGGCCGCTGTTCGATGCGGGCCAAGGCCTCGGCATGGGTCTTGACCGTCGGCGTCGGTTTGATGTCGGTCTTGGTGACGCCGATGACCAGCGGAGCCTCGCGGAGGAAGTCGTTGAAGGCGTCCATGAAGAACTGCATGTCGCTGACCGGGGATGGGCGGCTGTTGTCCACCAGGAGGACGAGACCGATGCCGCCCTGGGTCAGGATCTCCCACATGAAGTCGAAACGCTCCTGGCCTGGGGTGCCATACAGGTGGACCTTGGTCTCGTCGTCGAGATTGAGGACGCCATAGTCCATCGCCACGGTGGTATAGCCCTTGCGGTTCAAAGTCATGTCCGAGGCCGTGGCATCGGTCTTCACGAGTGGGATGTCGCTGATGGCCTCGATGGCCGTCGTCTTTCCGGCCCCCACTGGCCCGGTGAAGATGATCTTGCTGTCTGAGCGCTTCAAATTCATCTCCTTCGGTTTCGTCACAACCCCGCGACCTTCCTAAGCAGGCGGGAAAGCACCCCGCCGAACCTTTTCTGGGCGGGGTGGACATGAGGCGTGTTGGCCACCTGGACTCGGGATGCGGTCTCAACCGCGTGGCCAGCGGAGGCGCGAGCGGGCTTCGCAGCGGCCTTCGGCAGTTCGAGAATGCCAATGCTGTGCACCGAGGCCAGAAAATCGAACATCTCGTGGACAGGGACGTTGAGCACTTTCTGGGTCAGCTGCAGGGTGGCCGGGGTGCGCGTCCAGAATGCGGCAAGCCGCAAACCATTCGGCAGCGGCGCGAGGCGGGTCAGGTTCGGCCAATGCCTGAGGCGCACAGGGCGGCGCTCTGGAAAACCTTCGAGCAGCCTGCCGCGACTGGTCCAAAGGGCCACCTGCCACATCAGCGCGGTATGGCTCATGGACTTGCCATCGAGCGAATCGTCCGGCTCGCAAGGGCGGCTCGTGACCAAGACTGAGGGCGCGGCGCAAGCGTCTTGCAACGCATTCTCTGGCTGCAGCAGCACGGCCCGATCCTGATCGGGCAGGACAATCAGGGCCTTGGAGCCGGCAATGCTGACGACACTGGGCGACTGGTGCCTGGTGATCTCGAGGAGCGCCCCCAGAAGGCCGACGCGGGGGTCGAACCGCTCCAGCCGTTCCGGCCAGGCGTGACGCGTGGGCTGGTCGGCCGGGGGAGAGGGCGCCGAAGTCGCTCGTGACGCCGGGACCGGCTGCCGCGTCGCCGAGGACCCTGGAATGGGCGCTGAGGGCTGCATCGCAGCGCCCTGCGGAGCGGCAGCCTCGTTTTTCGGGGGCCTGCCCGCCTGACTGGCCGGCGGCTGCGAGGGCAGGAGCTGCTTCAGACTGGGGATGAGCTTTTCCACTCGGATGGGTCTGAGCAGAACCGGCGCCGGTGGGTCGGCCGGAGGGACGGTGGTCACGATCAATGCCGGAATATCCGGATGCGTGGCACGGAACCCTTCCCATACGCTCATGGCGTCAGGGACATCGAAATCCACGATGGCGAGTTCGGCCTCGCCATCGTCCACCGCCTGGAGCCGCCGCGCGCCATGCATTTCGAACGCCATCCGAAACACGGCCTGCTTGCGCGGATCCATGCCGACGAGGAGCACGCGGATGAGCTTTTCAACAAATTTCGCACGGTTCATGCGGCCAAACCCTTATGCTGCGATCTTCTCGGTTCTGGACTTCAAGCGTTGGTGCAGATCGGACATCATCGCGACGACTTCTTCGGGTTGCCGCAAGGACTTCTTCTTGAGCTCCGCGTCAAAGGCTGAGAAGCGACTCAGGTCGTCCATGCGGTCGTAGAGGTCAAGCAGCGTCGGATAGAGCTGCACCGCCGTTTGGTCTTCCAGGATGGCCTCCTCCAGGCGTTTGAGTGCGCGCTCGATTTGCCCGTATTCCAGATACGAATCCACCTCGCGCAAAACATCGTGGTCGGTCTCGCTGAGGCCCATGGCGACGACCTCTTCCCCGGCAACGGCTACGACGAGAGGCAGCTTCTGTTGCGCAGGTGTTGGCGCCTGGAGGCCATTGTCGCGGCCGATGGCCTCGAGTTCAGCGCGCGTCTTCGCCTGCGCCAAGGCCTCGAGAATCGGGTGATTACCCAGAGTAAGGCCTGCGCCGAGCAGCCGTTTCTTGAGCGCCTGCCCGGCGCTTCCTAGGACCAGGCAGTGTTGCCACAACGTCCGGGCGTACTCGTCGACGTCCCGCCGCGCTAGATGGATCTTGAGCAGGTCGGTGTAATGCACGAGGCACTTCGGGTTCTTCGCGATGGCCCGCCGCAGGGCCTGGATGGCACCTGTGGCCGTGTCGTGGGCTCGCTGCGGTTTGGCTTCCCGGGCCGTTTCAGCGAAAGCACGCAAGACCTCGGCCTCTTCGGCCGCCGGAGGCGCGATGGCCGCATCACCCTGCACCAGAAGGGTTCTCAGTGCGGACGCCGCAGTTTGATGCGAAGGCGCGGCCATGGGTTCCGGGACGGTAAGGGTCGCCGGCCGCGCAGATTCCTGTGCAGCCCGGTAACCGATGAGCGCGTTGGCTTCCTCCAGGCCGAGACCAAATCGCTCGTCGGCAAGCACCCGAAGCGAGAGGTTCTCCGGGTCGCTCTTGAGCCCATCGAGGAGGGCCTGTCTCAGGGGTGGCGTGGCCCCGGTTAGATCGATCAGGCGCTCCAGGCTCTCGGCGTAATCATCGATCCGCCCCAAGCGCAGATAGATCTCCGTGAGCATGCGATGGACCCTGGCGTCGGCGCTGCCTTCCCGTTCAGCGTGCCAACAGAGGAGCTCCGCGGCCTTCTCAGGATACCCGTAGAGCAGAAAGATATCGGCTTCCGCGAGCGGATCCGTTTCGCTCACCTCGCCCAAACCTTCGGAAAACAGCCCCGAGTCAAGCTCGTCCAACGCCGGCTCGGAAGGCGCAGACTGCTCGACGGGGTTGGCAAGCGCTGTATTCGGTGCGGGTGGTGAAGCGGGCCCCGTCTGTTCCGCTGCTTCAGCGGCTGGGCGCACCTTCCTTTCCGGCTGCGTCTCCTCGGCTGCGGGGCGCTTGCCTTCACGGCGCCGCCACAGGATCAGTAACCCGAGCAGCGCAATCAAGCCGGCGAGCAGAAGGAAATTTGTGCTATTACTGACAACGGCGCCTAGCAGGTTGTCCATCACGATAGTCTGTATTGATGGGCCCGGGCCCGATAGGTTTGGAGCCTGGTGGCTCTGCCGCATTCTGACGGCCCCACCCGAACTCCCCGGACGGACTCGACCGGCCTAGCCTTGGCCGGCTTCCCGTTTCGGGAGTACTGCCGGACCCTTGCGGTGGCACCCGCACTCCGCTTGACTCTGCGACCCGGCAGAATCCTGCGCAGTTGGTGAATGCAGGCAAGCGTCTCCATATCCATATTCTCGCGTGCGGTCGGGTAATCGCCGTGAATCCGAAGACTAGGTCAGCGCAGAAGACTGCTCACTTCTGCCAAGCGGGTAGACCAGTTTTCTTCTTAGTTCTATTTCTAACAGCCCAGCTTTTCTTTTTTTTGTCCATGGGATCCCTGCGAGTCCCAGCAAAGCCATCGCAGGCGGGGAAAGACTAGAGGATCGGCTGGGCCCTTTCCGTGATTTGCGTCGCAGCTCATGAAACGCCGGTTCGTCGCCAGCCTGGCCGCGGCCTCGGGTTTCCAGTAGCCCAGACGCTCAACTGGTCGGCGCGGCGGAGTTCGGGTTCTCCGTTGACCGCTTGGTTTCCCGGCCAACCGCGATCATCTGGGCATGAAAACGGTGGAGCGCAATCGCTCCAAACAGGGCTTGGGCCGTTGAGCGCCTATCCGGTCGGGACTCGCGGGTCGGGCGTGGCCACGCCGGGAGAGCAAGGGTACCTACATGATGGGTATCGAGGCGTAGCCCTTGGCCTGATAGCCGATCTGGGAAACGAAGGTGTTGCCGACGAGCGCTATCCCGGGCAGCAACGTCTGGTCGTCAATGCCGGCCAGGCGGACCGCGATCGAGCAGGCCTCCATGCGCACGTTCGGCCTCGCCAGCAAGGCTCGGACCTGCTCGGCGATCTCCTCATGGTCGGCTTCCTCGTCCATGGGTACGCCGGCAAGGTCCTCGGTAATCAGCCTCACCGATGGCCCGCGAAAGGTGAAAATCATGTCGGGCTCGACGCCCTGGCGCTGCAGGTCGTCATAGGTCTCGGCCATGACCTTCAGATAGCCTTTCAGCTTATAGGCGCTGCCCATGTTGATGTCCCATGCAACCTTGCCGGATGCAAGCCCCTTCAAGGCGTGCTCGTCGCTCGGTTTCTCGGCGAGCGCGACGCCCGTGACCAGCGATAGCAATAGGACGATCGGGAACAAGCGCGGATGGGTTGTCTTCATCGGGGCACTCAAGTGGTGGTTTGTTGTTGCGACTTCCAAGCTATTGAGGGTTGCAAAAGTAATCGGAGACGGCTCGCTACGACACGCTGCAAGGCACAGCCGCCGTCTGCACAGCGCCTCCTAGATGGGATCGCTGCGGCCGATGGCCTGCTGATCGCCACCCCCGAGTACAACTACGGCGTACCTGGCGGGTTACACAGGATGGGTCAGACCCCAGCCCGCGTAACGACCCGATACGGAAACCGAATACAGCTTGACCGCGGCGTCGCCGGTGTTGACGACGTTGCGGCCTCTTCAAGCTGTACGACAACGGTATCTTCCGCTGCGCCGATCACCGATTGAGTCAGTTCACGCCCAAATGCGCCAGCCGCGCACCAGAACGCATCGCGGTGCAACGCCAAACTGACCCAAAGGCTGGTGCATCACAAGGCCGCTAGCTCGCAGGACGCCAGGCAGAGACACCATAATAGGCGGCAACGATGGCAGCCAGGAACCCTTCAATCCAGGTGATCAGGCCCTGACTGTTCTTGATTGACCCCAGGATTCCCTGGCAGGTCTGCCCCGTTGGACAACTGCCGAGCCCATCGATCAGGGCGGCGATAAACAGGAACGCCAGTGAGGCAACGAGTGCATAGAGGGAAACATACGCCATCCGCCTTCTGTTGGTGAACCTGGCTTGGGAGTACGAAATCAGCGCCGTCTTGTCGGCATCCGACAAGACGGCGTCCTTCGCGATCTCGATCATGATCCGTAACGGATCTCGCCCCGCTTCCGATGCCTTTTCCACTCGAAACGGTACTACAGAGTCTTGCTCGCCCATATCATGGCCCACCTTGGTGCCTCGGCTGCGTGACTGGCTTGAAACGTGATCGGGTTTTCATGCGCGTGGCCTTCTCGCGCCGTCATGCCGGAGAAGACCCGTGATTCGCCGGCGCCAGCAAGTAACACCTCGGCGCCCTCAGCGGTCCGCCTTCGCAGCGAAGCATAGCGCATCCCAGGCAACGCCGACTGGAATCCGGCGCAACCGCAGAGCGCTTAGGGTTCGCGCCAACTGACCAGTCCGGTCGTGGGATGCCCAGCTCGGATGCGGGTCGCAGCCGTTTGTGGGTCACCAGGTGGCCGGTTGGCCCGCCCTCGCTGTCGATTCCCTCGAGCTTGCGGAAGCCGTCCTCTAAGGCGTCCTCCTCGGGGAAACACGGTCTGACCCTGAGGTCCGCCAGCACCTCGATGGCCGGTTGACCGGTCGTCCAACAGTGGTTACGAACACCTGGCAGGTGTTTGGATGCGCGCAGGCGGTCGGATCTGCTAGGAGCGGCCGGTAAGGGCACAGAGATCTCTGGGGCGAGAGCCCATCTACCGCCTGTCGCGCTATTTAGACGGCCTGCCTAGCCACGTCTCGGTGAGGCAAGGGACCGAGCTCTGCGTGAGCATAGACATCACGGTTGCCAAGCATGGCGCGAGAGAATCGAGCCTGGCGCGACGAACAACCCGGGCGGCAAAGCCCACCGGGGGCTCGCAACCTGAGTGAATGACTGCAGCCTCGAGAACAACCGACGTACCATCATGCCCATCCACAGCATTTGCTCCGAGCCTTATCCCGCAGCCTGGCGATGGCCGCAGCTGCAAAAAGGGGGGATCGGCGCGCTCCGCTCGGCGAGCTTCATCGAGTGGCGCTACTACGCAGTGCTCGCTGAGGCATTCCATGGCATTGTCGGGCTGGCCCTGGTGAACCCGGAAGGCCGCTTCCGGGCCCTGGCGGAGAGCGGGTTGCTCTTGATCGTCGCCGGCGTGATGGACCGCCCGCGCCTGCCCGACGCAGCGATGGCCGGTAAATCGCCGCCGCTTTGGATGCCGCCCCCAGCCGAGCTGTGCTGGATGCACCGGTTTCCGACGGGCGCCTGTACCTTCGATGATCCGGCGCCAGGAGCACTTGCTGCCGGCGACGCAGAATGCCGTATCGCGCTGACTCACCGGAATCCTGCCTGCGCACGGATCGAGATCGAGGCCGCCGCCGGCCTGCGCCTGCGGCTGTCCCATGCTGGGCTCGCCGGGATTGCCTTGACGCCAGTGACCGATCGGCGCCTAGGGGGCGCGCTCGATCCGTTGCGCAGCGACTGGACCGTCGATTGCCCGTCACCGATTGCCGCCACCGACGGCACGCTAGAGCTCGACCCGGGCCTGCTCGCAGCGCTGCCGCCTGGGCCGGGCCGCACGCCGAGCTATGCAACACCGGCGCTGCGCGAGCGCATCGCCGCGGGGGCGCGGCGCTGGGCCTGGCAGCAGGGGAGCGGGTACTACGAGCATAGCTACGGGATTCGGCCGCTACCCCTTCACGGCTGGGATTTTCTGTTCGCCCCCGACGCGCTGCAGGGGCAGGCGGTGGTGCTGCAGACCTACCGCGGCAGCCGCAAACTGTACTATCTGGACGTCTGCTGGCAGGAGAATGGCGCTCCGAGAAAGCACCACTTCGGGGCCGATCGGTTGCATCGGGAATGGACCGCCAGTGCCCCAGACCCCGTGCTCGGTGTGCGCCGCCCGCTGCTGCGGCAGATCCGGGCCGAGTGCGACGGCTTCAGGTTGGAGCTAGAGAACCGGGTGCTGCACCGGCTGCCGCTTCTCCGGCAGCAGAGCCTTGCAGTGCGGCACTTCTTCATCAGCGAAGAGATCGGCGTGGTCGACTGGACCCTGACCGACCGCCACGGTGCAGTGCTCGCGACGGCGACAGGCCAGCCCAGCGGCGGTGAACTGGCCCACTTTCGCCACCGCGTACACCGGCGGAGTCCTTACGGCTAGACCCGGCCTGCTGCCAGGACCTGCACGTCCATGAAGATCGGCGCGACCTATAACAGCAAAGGCGGGGTGGGGAAGGTACAAAATCCATTGATTAAGAAACCTTGTCCTTTGCCAGGCGCGCAGGCAAGGGGAGGCCGGTCACAGGTCCCGGTATTCCTGACGAAGGGGGTGGACGGTTAGGATAGGGTTCAAGAACAACTCGCACAACTTGCCCGAGAGCCCCTCGCCGCAGCGGGGTTGGGGTGAGCGGAGAAGGTTGCGAGAGCCTGTTGAGGTTGTTTTTGCACTGTGCCTTAGCTCCTCCGACTCCTACATCTTGTGTCATCACCAACAGTAGCCGTGCGTCGCCTCTGCGTCGGTGACGGGGCCAGTCAGCACCGATTGCTCGAGCAATCTGCGGAAGACAAGGCCGCGGCTGCGCGAGGTGCGTTGATTGAATCGAAGAGTAAATTCCTCGAGGTACGGGCGGGGGGAGACAGGCGGCCCCAAGGACTCTGGTCGGTCGTTTCCGAATCGACCGTAACGGGATTCTGGCACACGCGCGAGGCACAGGGATCCGGCGAGCGGGGTCTGGAGCAGAAACGGCCTCGAGCGCTTGACGGACGAGCCACCAGATGGCGGGGATGCTCCGCGCGGATCCCAGTCACCGCTGGGGCGAGGCGCGCTACGCCCCCCAGGCACGCGCCGCGTGGCGCCCGGCAGTGTTACGACTTGGTGCAATCGCTCGGCGATTGCGCCTCCTCGTGCGTTGCCGGACAACCCGCGGGACGCACCTCGCCGGTTGAAGGATGAGGTGCGGCGTCCCTGCCGCCCCCGGGCTCGCAAGCCCTGGGCTCGCGAGAGACCGGGGTCCCCTACGGCAGGGCTTGGGCGTTGCGCGGCGGCATCGGGTAGGCCGCGCGGGCGGGCTCGAGCTCGGGGGCGTTGGCTTCACCCGGCTTGGGAAATACCAGCTGATCGGTATTGCTGCCGAGCAGTCGGCCAAGAGACACGCCGAGGAACCGCCAGCCGACCCCGAAGGCATACAGCAGCAGGGCGATCAGCAGGGCGCTGTAGGCCCAAGCCCATACGACCTCATCGCCACCGACCGTGAAGGCGAGATACTCGGGGATGGTGATGAAGTCCGTGAGCGGCTCGCCGAAGACGGCGTCGTCGACCTGCTCCTTGAACAGGGTGTAGGGCAGGTAGCCGACATAGAAGCCCGGCAACGCTGCGAGCGCCGTCGCATAGCCGAGGCCCAGGCGCGCGTAGGTGCGCACCTCGCAGCCGATCATGAACACCGCGCCGATCGCCAGCAGGGGCCCGCCGAGGATGTGACCCCAGTAGAGACCGGCATGACCGGCCTCCCCGACCGCGTTCGGCATCACCCCGATGCCGGTCGTCCAGGCGAACATCAGGAACAGGTTGAAGACGACGATCGCGACCATGAAGCCCTGCAGCGGCAGCAGGCTGCGGAACATCATGAAGGTCGAATGCGGGACCCCCCGCTTGGTGTAGAAGCCGGGTTTCGAGAACACCGACTCCGGCGCCATCACCGAACATTCCGTGCCGAACCCGCACTTGCCGATGCCGAAGCCGAGCAGCAGGCCAGAGAGCATCAGCCACGCGATGTTCCAACCCAACCCCCCGAGGGTGCCCACGATCTCGTAGGTGAAGAGCGCGTAGTACAGGGGCACCGCGAAGAAGACGATCAGGAACAGCATCAGCGCCAGCCGCAGCGGATCGCGCCACGGCCGGTAGCTCGGATCGTAGCCCGGATTCGGGTTCGCGCCGTCTTTGCAGTGCGCCTTGGCCACCGACAGCGTGTCCTGGTGGCGAAAATAGCCGCCGAGCCCGAGCTTCATCGCGAACATGAAGGCGGCGAACGCGAACGGGATGCCCGCCAGCAACACGACCCAGCTGGCGATGCTCATCGCCGGGATGCCACCGAGAAAATGGTGCGTCGTGCAGCCGCCGGCGATCCGGGTGCCGAACGAGAACAGCATGCCGCCGACGAACGACAACAGCAGCATGCGCCACTCGTAATGCACCCACGAGCGCGTCTCACGCTCGGCGGCACCGACCAGCGCGGCGCCGAGCACGGCCCCGATGATGACCCAGTGGATGCCGGGCTCGTAGACCCGCGCCACCCAGTCAATACCCAGCACATACTCCTCGGTCACGGCGAACATCTGCGCGAAACCGGTGGTGACGACGATGAACATCTCGAAGTCGGTGCCGATGTAGAAAACGATCTCGGCGATCCCGACGAACAACCCGCCGAGCCAGAAAGGCCACTGACGGGTCAACCACGACGAACTGAGAACCCGCATGAGTCCACTCCCTCGCCCTTAGAGGCCCTGCATTCGGTTGACCGGCATGTCGCGCGCCGTCCAGTCCTGCATTGAGCCGTCATAGAGGCGCACGTCGGGATTGCCGAGCATCTCGCTGAGCACGTACCAGCCGAGGCTCGCCATGACTCCGGTGTTGCAGTAGGTCGTCGTCGGTGCACCGGCATCGACGCCCATCAACTCATGGGCCTTGCGCTGGGTGTCGGCGTCGAAAAAGACGGCGACAGGCCCGACGTCATTGCTAAGCAGGGTCATCGGTAGATTTCGCGCGCCCGGGATATGGCCGGACCAGCGCGGGTCGACGCCGGCGACCCCGGCGGCCACGCCGAGGTAGCCCGCCGGCTCGCGCACGTCCACCAACTGGGTCTTGCCCTCAGCGCTCATCGTCTGCACCGCCTCCGCGGTTGCGAGCAGCTCGGGCCGCCCCTGCCCGGCCTCGAAATCGCCGCGCTTGGATGAGGAGCGACCATAATCGACCTCACGACCGGACTGCCGCCAGGCCGCCGTGCCGCCGTCGAGGATCGCCAGGTTGTCGTGGCCGAAGTACTTGAGGGTGTAGTAGAGGCGCGTCGCCATGGCCGACTCGATCGCACGTTCACCCTTGTACGTGATGACCACCGGCGCACCCTTGTCGACGCCGGATCGCTGCATCAGGCGCTCGAAGTCGTCCGCCGGCGGGAGCCATCCATCCGTCTCCATCCCATCCATGTCGCGTTGCGCCGTGAGCAGACTCCAGCGCACCAGGGTCGCACCGTCAATATGGCCGGACACCGGATCGGCCTCCTTGCCCTTTACCCCCGCGCCGCAGGGATTGACGACAGAGCCGCCCGAGGAGCGTTTGCGGAAACTGTCCACATCGGCCCGCACGTCGAGCAGGGTGACCTCGTCCAGATGCGCCTCCAGCCAGGCCGCATCCACCAAAGGACCGGGGAGCGTCTCGGCAAGGGCGCTTGGCGCCCCCAGGCACAGCATCACCGACAGCAGGGCGAAAGAGCACGGCCGAAGCGCACCTCGGCCATTCGCACACAGTGTATTCATCGCGTGAGATTCCTCTTCTATCAGATCAGGCACGAATCGAGGGGCGCAGACGCCCCGCAGCCGCGGGCGTCTGCGTCGATACAATGGAATTCGCGCAGCACACGCGCTCCCTCGCCCCCCGGAGGGGATCGGGGCGAGGGAATGATCAGGGACGGGGCGGCGATTCATCGTTCGGGGTGGTTCGCCTCGCCCCATGATCGTTCGGCTGCGGTGCAGCGGTCAGTTCGTGCGGTTGACTTGCGGCAGCGGCTGGTTGTTGAACGAGACCGCGGCCTCGAGGAAGTAGGCTTCGATGTCACCGCGCTTCATATTGACGAAGTCGTAGGCTTCACCGGCCCTGGCGCCGTTGGAACAGAAGAAGACGGTGGGCTTGTCATTGGGCATGTCGGCGATCTCACCCAATAGCGTGTCGATCGGGATCACCTTGGCCGATGGATGCGTGCCATCCATCTCGACCTCCGAGTGGTCGCGGACATCGACCAGGTAGATCTCGTCCGGATGGTTCTCGAGGATGTTCATGAACGAGGCGATGGCGATCAGGCCCTCTTCGCCCGTGTCCTCGATCGCCAGGCTTTCGCTCCCGTAGGCCTCCTTCCAGGCCGGATAGCCCGCCTGGAATACCTTCGCGTTGGTGTAGCCGAGGGCCCTCGCCTTGGTCGCACCCTTCACGCTCAACGTGCAGTGATAACCGCCGCAATAGAAGACCAGTTCGGTATCCTTGTCCTCAGGCAACGCATCATGCATCTGGTCGAAGCGCGTCGTCGGCACACTGACGGCGCCGGGCACATGGGCCTTCTTGAATTTGCGCGGCGGCCGCGCATCCACGACCACGCCAGCGCCCTTCTCGATCATATCCTTTACGTACTTGGGCGATACGCTGGCGAGGCCCCCGTTGGCCGTCCAATCCGGATAGCCGGCGGCATAGACGTGGATGTTGCTGTAGCCCAACTCCTCGGCCTTGAAGGCCGACTTGTGGCTCAGCGGACAATTCAACCCGCCGCAATAGAAGATCAACATTTCGTCCTTGTCCTCCGGCAGCCTGTCCTGCAACGCCTCGAACAGGGTGTCGGAGATATTCACGGCAACGGGGATATGGCCCTTGTTGTACTTGCGCTCGGGCCGCGAATCGACAATGGTCACGTCGTCGCGACGCGGGACCGTGGCGCGTTCCTCGACAAAGGCGAAATCGACGATCGTCGGGTAGGTCTCGAAGGCGGGCTCTTCGGCGGCCACGGCCGGGCCACCGAGCACGAGCCACGCCAACACGGCGGACGTGCAGAGTATCTTCATTGTTTCCTCCGTTTGGTGGGGCTGTTCAGCGGCATTGACGCCGGCCGCAGCCTCTTTATCTGCCGATCGCGCGATACTGGTCACCCCCTTCGACGGCATCGATCCCACCAGGATCGACGCGGCGGGGCCAATGGGGGCTCCCGGCCAGGCGCGCTCGACTTCGTTGGAATCCGTATTATCCTGGGGGCCAGGTGAATACGGAGGCTTGAGGCTAGCCGCGAAAGGATGCCGAGTCAATCACTGCGGAATGCCGATATCCATTGGAATATAGAGTCATTAATCGGGCGTAGAGGGGCCCGAGCCTGGCGCCCTCGCCGGGCGGTTCGACCTCGTCGATCGCTCGTGCTCGCCGGCCTGGTGGCGGCGGCCTGGTCCGCCGGCCCCGTCGCCGCCGAAGACGAGTTCTGGGGGCTGCCGATCCCGCATCAGGGCGAGCCGCCGGCCGAGATCGTGGAACTGACGAAGTCCCTGAACGCCGGTGTGTGCGGGCTCTGTCATGTCCGCCGCTACGAAGAATGGCGCGGTTCGCTGCATGCCCGGGCGGTCGGACCCGGGCTCTTGGGGCAGCTGCCGCCCATGGGCGTCGACGAGGCCGCCGAATGCCTGACCTGCCACGCGCCCCGCGGGGAGCAGCAGGAGCGCATCCTGTTCGGGTCGTCACAGCCGGAACCGGAATCGGTCATCGCGGCGCTCGCGTTCCTCGCGCAGGCCCCGCCGGTGCACGGCGGCGTCGACTGCGCGGGCTGCCATGTGCGCGCCCATCGCCGCTACGGACCCAACGACAAGCCGCTGACGCCGCACGGTCCTGTCACTGCGCTGGCGCGCTTTGGCCAGAGCGACTTCTGCGCGCCCTGCCACCAGTTTCCGGAAGGGGTCGGCGAACTGGCCGGCAAGCCCCTTCAGAACACACACCAGGAATGGGCCGTCTCGCGGCAGGCGGCCGAGGGGATCGGCTGCCAAGACTGCCATATGCCCGGCGGCAGCCACGCATTTCGGGGGATCCACGACCCGGAGATGACCCGACGGGCCTTGCGCATCGATCTGACCCGCACTGCGCACGGCGTGGGGCTCACCGTCACCAATACGGGTGCCGGGCATGCGGTACCGACCTATGCGACACCGCGCATCCGCATGCAGGTCCAGCCACAGGATGACCCGCCCAAGCGCATCGAGCGCCTGATCGCGCGAACCCTGGTGCTGGACCCCGATCGAGGCTTGATCGAACGGGCGGATACACGGCTGATGCCCGACGAGTCCGTCACGCTGCAGCTGTCCTTGCCCNNGACACAAGCGGCCACCGCGCGGATCCTGGTGGAGCCCGATGCCTTCTATCACGATGTGGTCTACCCGCACCTGCTCGGCGAGCTGGCGCGCGGAGAGCATCGCGAGCGGCGCCTCCTGCAGCTGGCCCTGACCGAGAGCGGCGCCAGTCCCTACGTCCTCTACGAGGCCGATTGCGGCGCCTGGGCCGGCGAAGAGACGACCTGCCGGTCGCACCCAACGAGGCTCGGGCAGGCGGGGAATCCGGCTCCCCTCCCGCCGCGAGGCGCCGCTGGTTCGGATCGGCCCCTGCGCGGCGCCGAGCCCGAGGATTAGGCCCCCGCGAGGCTCGGCCCCGCCACCACAAGAGCACCTTCGCCGGCGCAGGCCCGAGGCGGTATAAGGGCTGCACCGTTCCAGAGCGTCCGGCCTGTTGATGCGCGAGGATCCCGCGGCGTTCGCGCGGGAGGCACGGCGTGCCGCGCCCAGCGGGCGCGGCGACGTACGCGCTGGCCCGCCGGGCGCGGCCGCAGGCTCG
>JGI12109J20283_10403422_pt1 | contig 18270 bp, 12 predicted proteins | sample ElkSlonscriptome_12_FD_20283 | JGI IMG/M metagenome (IMG submission 20283)
GCGAATCCGGTGGTCAGCGCGCTGTCCGGCCAGTCCGGCTGGGGGCCGGCCAGCAGCGGCGAGAACATGGCCAGCGCCAGATCCGGCGAGTGCTTGGCGTCGAACAGCGGGTTTCGCCCCGGTGGCAGGCCCAGTTCCCGGCGCAGGGCGTACACCTCCCGGCACCAGCGCCGGCTCCAGAGCCGGCCGATACCGAATATCAGTCGATGGAAATACGGCCCCAGCCACCGCAGCCGGTACAGCCAGGGCGCCTGGGGCAGCAGCGGCGGGTCGAACACCGACAGCAACGGCATGGGGCTGAGGGTCACCGAGGCCCAGGCGAGGTGGCGTTGTTCGGCCAGGATCGGCGCCGCGTAGACCACCTCGCCGCTCACCAGCAGATCGTCGTCCCGGCACAGCCGGTCCAGTTCCGCATAGGTCTGGCGCAGCATGGGCATCATGATCTCCTGGATCAGCACTCGGGCGCCGTCGCGCTCGTGCAATACTCGCTGCATGAGATCCCGTGCATGACCCTCGGTGAAATCCGGCCCCAGCGGTGAGAACTCCAGCCCGGCCGCCCGCACCCGCTCGCCGTGCAGGGGCGAGCTTGCCACCACCACCCGCGCCCCGTGGCGGGCGAGCCCCCGCCCCAGCGCCAGCGTGGGGTGCAGATCCCCCAGCGAACCGATAATGGCCAGCACGACGCGCTGTCCGCGCAGGACGTCCAGGGAGCTTTCGGTGGGCAGGGTGATGGGCATGGGCAGACTCGACGGGACAGGAGCGTGGATGGGAACTACCCTTCAGGCAGTTTCCCGTTGGAGATGGTTCATGAGCGAGTCTTTTCCCTCCCGGGCCAGCGCGGTGATCGTCGGCGGCGGCGTGATCGGCGCCAGCGTCGCCTACCATCTGGCCAGACTCGGCTGGCAGGACGTGGCGCTACTGGAGCGGCGCCAGTTCGCCTGCGGCACCACCTGGCACGCCGCCGGGCTGATCGGCACGGTGCGGGCTAACGAATCCCACGCCCGGCTCTGCGAGTATTCCATGGCGCTCCTCCCGGCGCTGGCGCAGGAGACCGGCCAGAGCACCGGGTTTCGCCAGGTGGGCAGCCTCAGCATCGCCCATAGCCGCGACCGCTTCGAGGAGTTGCGCCGGGTGGCGGCCATGAACAACGCCTTCGGGGTGACCCGGGTGGAGGTGGTGGGCGTGGCCGGGCTTCGCGAGCTGTATCCGCTGCTGAACACCGACGGCCTGCTGGGCGGCACCTTCGTGGCCCACGACGGCCACGCCAGCCCGGTGGATGTGACCATGGCCTTCGTCAAGGGCGCCCGGGGGCGGGGGGCGCGGTGTCTGGAGGGGGTCAAGGTCACCGGTATCCACCAGCGCGACGGCCGGGTCAGCGGGGTGGCCACGGAGCGGGGCGATATCGCCTGCGAGTTCGTGGTGAACGCCGCCGGTATGTGGGGTCGGGAACTGGGGAAGCTTGCCGGGGTGAACGTGCCGCTGCACGCCTGCGAGCACTACTACGCCCACACCGAGAAGCGCCCCGAGTTCGCCGCCGATTTGCCGGTGCTGCGGGATCACGATAACTGCGTGTATTTTCGCGAGGATGCCGGGAGCCTGCTGGTGGGTGCCTTCGAGCCCCAGGCCCGGCCCTGGGGCATGGACGGGATTCCGGAGAGTTTCTGCTTCGACGAACTCCCCGGCCACGCCGAGGAACAACTCTACCCGGTGCTGGAAGCGGCCATGGCGCGGTTGCCCATCCTCGCCGACACCGGCTGGCGGAGCTTCTTCTGCGGACCGGAGAGCTTCACCCCGGACGATCAGTTCCATCTGGGCGAGGCGCCGGAACTGCGCGGCTTCTTCGTGGCCTGTGGGCTGAACTCGGTGGGCATCCAGTCCGCCGGGGGGCTCGGCAAGGCGCTGGCCGAATGGCTGGATCGGGGTCATCCGCCGCTGGATCTGTGGGGCAACGATATTCGCCGGATGCATCCCTTCCAGGGCACCCGACGATTCCTGCGCGAGCGGGTCTCGGAAACGTTGGGCCTGCTCTACGCCCGGCATTATCCCTATCGCCAGTACCAGACCGCCCGGCACGTGCGCCACTCGCCGCTGCACGAGGTGCTGGCCACCCACAACGCCTGTTTCGGCGAGGTGGCGGGCTGGGAGCGGCCCAACTGGTATGCGCCGCCAGGCGTGGAGCCACGCTATGAATACAGCTTCGGCAAGCAGAACTGGTTCGCGTACTCGGCCATGGAACACCGTGCCGTGCGGGAGGCGGTGGCGCTGTTCGATCAGTCGAGTTTCGCCAAGTACGAGGTGGCCGGACGCGACGCCTGTCGGCAACTACAACGGCTCTGCACCGCCGACGTGGACGTGGCGTCCGGTCGCATCGTCTATACCCAGTGGTTGAACCAGCGAGGCACGATTGAAGCCGATGTCACGGTGACGCGACTGGCGGAGGATCGCTATCTGGTGGTGAGCGGCGCGGCCATGGCCGGGCGGGATTCTTTCTGGCTGCGGCGCAACCTCGACCCGGAGGCCCGCTGCGTGGTCACCGACGTCACCAGCGGCTGGGCAGTGCTGGGGCTGATGGGGCCGGCCAGCCGGGCGCTGCTCGGGGTGGTAAGCGGCGAGGATCTGGGGAACGAGCGCTTCCCCTTCGGTACCGCCCGGGAACTGGAGATCGGCTGCGCCGTGGCCCGCGCCCACCGGATCTCCTACGTGGGGGAACTGGGCTGGGAGCTGTACCTGCCCGCCGACCAGGCCCGCCACGCCTTCGGGGTGTTGTGGGAGGCGGGGCAGGCCCATGGATTGAAACTCGCCGGGATGCACGCCCTGGATTCCTGCCGCATCGAGAAGGCGTTCCGTCACTATGGCCATGACATCGGCGACGAGGACACGCCGCTGGAGGCGGGCCTCGGCTTCGCCTGCGCTTTCGAAAAATCCATTCCCTTCATCGGCCGGGACGCGGTGCTGGCCCAGCGCGAGGGCGAGCGCCCGCCCCGCAAACGTCTCGTGCAGTTTTTGCTGCAAGATCCCGAGGCCATGCTCTACCACCACGAGCCCATCCTGCGCGACGGCGAGATCGTCGGCCACCTCACCTCCGGCAACTACGGCCATACCCTGGGCGGTTCGGTGGGGCTTGGTTATGTGCGGTGCGTGGACGGCGTGGATAAGGCGTATCTGGCGGCTGGGAACTTCCAGATCGACGTGGGCGGTGAGCGCATCCCGGCCACCGCGAGTCTGCGCCCCCTGTACGATCCCCGGGGCGAGCGGATGCGGGGTTGATGAATCCCGCGCCCCGCCGCAGGCTCGCCGCATCCAGTCCGACGCCAAACCGCAGCGACAGATCATCCACGCGCACCCCACCCGCGCCAGTTCCTCCACCCGGGTGCGGCTGTCGCAGAACACCAGGCGCTTCTCGCCCCGGTGCAGGCGGGAGATGATGAGCGGTTCGCGCCTGTGATCAGTAATCCGGCACTTCCACGGTGATTTTCTGGGACACCACCGGCGGATTGTGGGGCACGTGGTTATGATCCCCCAGCAGCAGTTGCAGGGTATGGGTACCCGGCGGCAGGTCCACCTGGGCCTCGGTCTGGCCGCGCCCGTAGTGGATGTGGTTGTCGTCGTTGGGGATGGGCTCGTTCAGCGGTGGTAGATCGGTATTCACGAGCAGATGATGATGCCCGGTGAAGGCTTTCTCCACGCCCGCCGGCGCCACGCCCATGTTGCGCAGTCCGAAGCGCACCCAGAACTCACCTCCCGGGATCACCTCGCCGTCATAGGGCCAGATGATGTACACCTCGCTATCGTCGGCGGCCTGCGAGGGGCCGAACTCGCCGGACAACGCGGCGGCCTCGCCGCGGGCCAGGGGCGTTGCCACCGGCTCCAGCAACTCGTTGAAGATGAAGGCGTGAGTGCCGTCGGCCAGGCGGATCTGGTACCAGGGCTTGTCGGGCATCTCGCGTAGCACCTCCACCTGCTCGCCGGCCGGTAGCAGGCCCACCTTGGCGGCGTTGGTGGTGGGCTGGGCGCGGATATTCGAGTTCACCCGCGCCCGGTAGTAGGCGAAGGCCGACTCCTGGGCGTGGAGTTGGGTACCCAGCAATACGGTGGCGGCCAACAGGCCGATGGACAGTATCCTCATCCTTATCATGTTCGCTTCCTCCTGGTTTCGATCCTCGGAAAAATTAAAGAACATTCCGGCGCCACGCCCTCAGGGGTCGGCGCCTTCCCGTTGCGCCTGCACCGACTCCCGCAGGGCCAGCAGGCCCGGATGCTCGGGGGCCAGCCGCAGGCCCTTCTGAATGTGCGCCAGTCCCGTTGCCAGATCACCGACGTCCAGGGCTTCCCGGGCCAGATTCTGGTAGCGGTTACCCAGGCTCATCTGGCCGATGGCCAGCAGTCCCGCCCGGGCCGTCTGGTTACCCGGTTCCAGTTCCAGTATCCGGTTGTAGATTTCCATAGCGTTCTCCGGGGCCGGCGGTGCGTACTGGCCGTTCCGGAACAGTGCCTGCGCCCGGGCCAACAGTTCGTCCACGCTGGGTTCGGTTTCGGAGGAGGGCGGTGGCGCCGTCTCCAGCACTGCCACGGCGGTACCATCGGTGACGGTGTCCTGGGTGCCGGGCGGGATCTCGGGGATAGGGCGCGGGTCGGTGTCGACCACGGGCTGTGGGACCGGGTCCACCACCGGGTCGGTCCTGGCGACCGGCTCGGTGGTGGGTGCCGGGTTGGCGGTGGGCGCCACGGTTGCCCTGTCATCGGTGGAGAACAGCCCGGCAAGGGTGCTGGAATTCAGGCCCGGGATGGTCCCGTCCAGCAGCGCCAGCGCGGCGTAAGTGCCCCCCAGCAGCAGCACCAGCGCCGCCAGCCCCAGCAACCAGCGGCGTGAACCGCCGCCGGCGGGTGATGGGCTGGACACCGGTCCGGTGGTGGTTTTTACCGGCGGCGCGGGACGGGCGGCGCCCGGGATCATCTCGGTGGATTCCTGGCTCTCCAGCTCGCCGCGCTGCTGCACCGCGTCCAGCACCCGGATGAAGTCCCCGGCGGTCTCGAAGCGATCCTCCGGCTGCTTGGCCATCAGACCGTCGATCAGGCCCTGGTAGCGGCGCAGATTCTCGGGCAGCGACGGCACCGGATCGTTGGCGTGCTTCAACGCGATGGCGAAGGGATCGTTACTGCCGGCGCGGTAGGGCAACTCGCCGGTGAGCGTCTCCCACAGCAGCACCCCGAGCCCGTACAGATCCGAGCGGGTGTCGATCTCGCCGCCCCGGAACTGCTCCGGGCTCATGTAGTTGATGGAGCCGATGGTGATGCCGGTGACGGTGAGCTGGGTGGTGCTCTCCAGATCCTTGGCCACCCCGAAATCCGTGAGCACCGGGGTGCCGTCCTGACGAAACAGCACGTTGTTGGGCTTGATATCGCGGTGGATGTAGCCCTTCTGGTGGGCATGTCCCAGCGCCTCGGCCACCACCCGCACCACCTGGATGGCCCGCTCGGTGGAAATCTCGCCGGCCTGGATACGCTCCTTCAGGGTGCCGCCGGGAAGATACTCCATGGACAGATAATGATGGGAATCCTGCACCCCGATATCGAACACCGTGACGATATTGGGATGGCTCAGGCGCCCGACGATCTGCCCCTCCTTGATGAAGCGGTGGGAGAACTCCTCGTTGGCGGCCAGCGAGGGGGACATGATCTTCAGGGCCACCTGGCGATGCAGGGACTGCTGGACGGCAAGATACACGGTGGCCATCCCACCCTTGCCCAGTTGATGCTGGATCTCGTATCCCGGAATCTGCATGATCGGGGCTCCCTGTTGTCGCGCCAGTGTTGCTTCCATGGGGTCGAATCACTCCCGGACGGGTCAGCCATCGGCAACCGTTGACGACCAGGCCATAGGTCGGGCCGGTTGCAACGGTTTCAGCCAGGCTCCAATGGGATGGGGCTCGGCGGCCTATTGTCCTTGAGTTGTATTTCTGACGGATTTCACGCTGTAACGCAAATCTTAGCGCATTGCGCGGGAATCGGCGCTGGTGGGAGGGGAACGATGGGGAGATGGTAGGGGCTCCCGCTTGCGCGGGAGCGATGGATACCAGGAGAAAGCGGTGCGCGGGGGAGATACCCCCGCGCACCCCGGCGACTCAGTCCTCCAGCGCCGCGTGGGCCGCCGCGAGGCGGGCGATGGGTACCCGGAAGGGCGAGCAGGACACGTAGTCCAGACCCAGCTTATGGCACAGGGCGATGGACTTGGGATCGCCGCCGTGCTCGCCGCAGATGCCCACCTCCAGACCCGGGCGCGCCTTGCGACCCTTCTCGGTGGCGATGCGCATCAACTCGCCCACGCCGTCCTCGTCGATGCTGGCGAAGGGGTTCTCCTCCAGGATCTCCTGCTCCAGATAGCGCACCAGGAAACCGGCCTCGGCGTCGTCCCGGGAGATACCGCAGGCGGTCTGGGTGAGGTCGTTGGTGCCGAAGGAGAAGAACTGCGCCCGCTCGGCCAGTTGATCGGCCACCAGCGCGGCGCGCGGCACCTCGATCATGGTGCCGAACAGGTAGGGCACCTGCATGTGCTGCTCGTCCATCACCAGCTTGGCCTCGGCCTCCAGCGCGGTCTGCTGGACCTTGAGCTCGTTGGCGTGGATGGTGAGCGGGATCATCACCTCGGGATGCACGTCCTTGCCTTCCCGGGCCACCTGGCAGGCGGCCTCGAAGATGGCCCGTACCTGCATCCGGGTGAGCTCGGGGATCAGGATCCCCAACCGCACGCCGCGGGTACCCAGCATGGGGTTGGCCTCGCGCAGCGCCTTGACCCGCTCCAGGTAATCCTCCTTGATGCGGATCTGCGCCAGCGAGTCGTCGATCTCGGAGAGGGTGTGGTAGTGCTGCATGCGCACCTTGAGATCGGCCAGATCCTGCACCAGTTCGTCGTGGCCGGGGAGGAACTCGTGGAGCGGCGGGTCGATCAACCGGATGATCACCGGCAACCCGTCCATGGCCCGGAACAGCCCGGCGAAATCACCCCGCTGCATGGGCAGCAACTCGTCCAGGGCCTCCTGGCGCTCGGTGGGGCGCTTGGCCATGATCATCCGCTGGACGATGGGGATCCGCTCGGCCTCGAAGAACATGTGCTCGGTGCGGCACAGGCCGATGCCCTGCGCCCCGTAGCCGCGAGCGCGCTCGGCGTCCGAGGGATAATCGGCATTGGCCCGTACCCCGAGGGTACGGATCTCGTCGGCCCAGGACAGCAGCTTGGACAGATACGGGTTGTTGATATCCGGCACCACGGTGGGGAGTTTCCCCGCGTAGAGGTAACCGCTGGTGCCGTCCAGGGACAGCCACTCACCCTCCTTGATCACCAGATCGCCGATGCTCATCTTATGGCTTTCCAGCTCGATCTCCAGGGCCTCCACCCCCACCACGGCGGGCTTGCCGAACTGGCGGGCCACCAGCGCGGCGTGGCTGGTGCGGCCACCCTTGGCGGTGAGGATACCCTCGGCGGCCAGCATGCCGTGGACATCGTCGGGCTTGGTCTCGGGGCGCACCATGATGACCTTGCGGCCCTCCTGCTTGGCCCAGCGCTCGGCGGTGTCGGCGTCGAACGCCACCATGCCCACGGCGGCGCCGGGGGAGACGTTCAGGCCGGTGGCGATGGGGGCGCTGGCGTTGGTGAGATCCAGCCGTGGGTGCAGGAAGAAATCCACCTGCGCGGGCTTCACGCGCTTCACCGCCTCCTTCTTGGAAATGAGCCCCTCGTCCACCATGTCCACCGCGATCCGCACCTCGGCCTGCGCGGTGCGCTTGGCGTCGCGAGTCTGGAGCATCCACAGCTTGCCATGCTCAATGGTGAACTCCATGTCCTGCATGTTGCGGTAGTGGCGCTCCAGCTTCTTGGAGATGGCGATGAACTCGTCGTAGATCTTCGGCATCTTGTCATGCAGCGCCGACAGGGGTTCGGTCTTGCGGGTACCGGCCACCACGTCCTCGCCCTGGGCGTTGATGAGGAAATCGCCCTCGGGCTGGTCCTCGCCGGTGGAGGCGTCACGGGACATGGCCACCCCGGTGCCGGAGTCGTTGCCCATGTTGCCGAACACCATGGTGACGATGTTCACCGCGGTGCCCAGGTCGTGGGCGATGCCGGCAGCGTTGCGGTAGTCAAACGCACGCTTGCCGTTCCAGGACTTGAACACCGCCTCGGTGGCCATGCGCAGTTGATCGATGGGCTCCTCGGGGAACTCCTCACCGGTGTAGGTGTTGACGATGGACTTGAATCGCTTGGTGAGATCCTTCCAGTCCTCGGCGGTGAGTTCGGCGTCGGTCTGCACGCCCCGGTCCTTACGGCGCTTGGTGATCAGTGCCTCGAAGGGCTCGTCCGGCACCCCCATCACCACCGAGCCGAACATCTGCACCAGCCGGCGGTAGGAGTCGTAGACGAAGCGGGCGTCGTTGGTGAGCTTGATCAGGCCCTCGGCCACGGTGTCGTTCAGGCCGATGTTGAGGATGGTGTCCATCATCCCCGGCATGGAGAACTTGGCGCCGGAGCGGCAGGATACCAGCAGCGGCTTCTTGGGGTCGCCGAATTTCTTGCCGGTGGCCTTCTCGATGGCCTTGAGGGCGTCCATCTCGGCCTCCCACATGCCTTCGGGGAATTTCTCGCCGGCGGCCAGGTAGGCGTTACAGGCCTGGGTGGTGACGGTGAAGCCCGGGGGAACCGGCACGTCGAGGCGGGTCATATCGGCGAGGTTGGCGCCCTTGCCGCCCAGCAGTGCGCGTACGCTGTCCCAATTGTGGCCGACGCGCTCCTCGGCCTCGGAAACCTCGTGGAACAGATAGACGAATTTTTCGGTGTACTTTGCCTTGGGCTTGGTGGTCATAGTTTCCCCTTTAGGAACTGGCACGAGATGGATGAGTGTCTGCAATTCGAGCGGCGCAGATGATACGACTCGCCGGACAGGCGTATTTCATGACGATCAGCCGCTGCAAACATTGATAGAGGTCAATCCCAGAGACATTAGCCGAAAAAAACCGGGTTGCCCAACTGACCCGGTCGAAATGTTCTGGAATCTCGCTTCTCGGATTAGTCGATATCCAGCCGGTTGTCCACCCACACCGCGCCGCCCTCGAAGGCATTTTCCATCGCCGCCTCGAAAGCCAGGGCACTTTCCACGGTGCCGGTGAGAATAACGAAGCCATCGTCCACCAGCGGGTCGTAGACCAGCGGTTCGGTGGGACGGTCCACCTGGATGATATTGACGATCTCGCGGATGCCCTGGATGGCGGCGGCCACCTCAACATCCGGGCGGTGGTGGTTCGCGTGATCTGTGGGTGCTGCTGCCTGATCGACCGCCGGGGTGGCGCCCGGGTCAGGGAAATACCTCCTCGCGCAGGATCGCGAAGCGCTCGTGATCCCGCCAGGCCCCGTCGATGTAGAGATACTTGGGCGAGAAGCCCTCGTGGCGAAAACCGCAGGACTTCACCAATCGGATGGACGGCGTATTGGCGGGCTGGATATTGGCCTCCAGCCGGTGCAGTCCCAGTTCCCCGAAGGCCACCGCCATGGTCTGTAGCAGGCCCTCCTTCATGTAGCCCCGCCCGGTGTAGGGCTGTCCCACGTAGTAGGCCACGTAGGCGCTTTGTAGCGCGCCGCGGGTGATCACGTTCAGGTTGATCACCCCGCAGATCCGCTGGCTCTGGCGCTCGATCACCAGGAAACCGTCCTCGCTGTCCAGCCGTCGGGTGGCCAGGTACTCCAGGAATGCCGCCCGCGAGGTGGGGGGAAACACCCAGGGGCGGTGGAGTTCGTGACTTCGGCGCATCAGCTCCAAGAATTCCCCCTCGTCGCCGCGACGGGGGCGGCGGATACTCACCCGCGTGGTATTCATGGCAACCACCGGTGATCCCGCTGGCGGTGCGCTACTTGCTGCATGCTCGGATTACCCTGCTATAACTGACCCAGAGACTAGTGTACCGGCCAGGAGTGTCCATGACCCAGCCCCCCCGCAAGATCCACCGCCTGCTGGTGGCCAACCGCAGTGAGATCGCCATCCGTGCCATGCGCGCCGCCAACGAACTGGGCATCCGCACGGTGGCCATCTACGCCGACGAGGACCGCTTCGCCCTGCACCGTTTCAAGGCGGACGAGAGTTATCCGGTGGGGCACGGCAGGCAACCCATCCAGGCTTATCTGGATATGGAGGATATCCTGCGCATCGCCATGGAAGCCCGGGTGGATGCGGTCTATCCCGGCTACGGGTTTCTCTCCGAGAACCCCGACTTCGCCGAGGCCTGCGGCGATCGCGGGCTGATCTTCGTCGGTCCTGCCCCGGCGGTGATGCGCCGGCTGGGCAACAAGGTGGCGGCCCGCAATCTCGCCGTGGAGGCCGGCGTGCCGGTGATGCCCGCCACCGGCCCGCTGCCCCGGGAACTGGACGCGGTGAAGGCGCTGGCCCTGGAAGTCGGCTACCCCATCATGCTGAAGGCCAGCTGGGGCGGCGGCGGACGGGGCATGCGGGTGCTGCGCTCGGAGAGCGATCTGGTGGAGCAACTGGACGTGGCCCGCCGCGAGGCCAAGGCCGCCTTCGGCAACGACGAGGTGTATCTGGAAAAACTCGTGCAGCGGGCGCGCCACGTGGAGGTGCAACTGCTCGGCGATCTGCACGGCAACCTGGTGCATCTCTACGAGCGCGACTGCACCGTGCAGCGGCGCAACCAGAAAGTCGTGGAGCGCGCCCCGGCGCCGTATCTGTCCGCCCAGCAGCGCGAGGATCTGTGTCAGTCGGCGCTGCGGCTGGCCCGGGCGGCGGACTACACCCACGCCGGCACCGCCGAGTTCCTGATGGACATGGACAGCGGGGCGTTCTACTTCATCGAGGTGAACCCCCGGGTGCAGGTGGAACACACCGTCACTGAGGAGGTGACCGGCATCGACATCGTCAAGGCGCAGATCCGCGTGAGCGAGGGCGCCCGCATCGGCGAGGAGGCCTCCGGGGTGCCGGCGCAGGCCGATATCGAGCTGAACGGCCACGCCCTGCAATGCCGGATCACCACCGAGGATCCGGATAATAATTTTATTCCCGACTACGGGCGGATCCGGGTCTACCGGGGCGCCACCGGCTTCGGCATCCGCCTGGACGGCGGCACCGCCTACTCGGGGGCGCTGATCACGCCGTTTTACGACTCCCTGCTGGAGAAGGTCACCGCCTGGGCGCCGCGGCCCGAGGAGGCGGTGGCGCGGATGGACCGGGCGCTCAGGGAGTTTCGCATCCGCGGCGTGACCACCAACCTGGCCTTCCTGGAAAACCTCATCAACCACGAGCATTTCCTGAAGGGCGATTACACCACCCGGTTCATCGACGAGACCCCGGAACTGTTCAGGTTCAGCCGCCGCCAGGACCGCGCCACGCGACTGCTCGGTTTCATCGGCGATGTGATCGTCAACGGCAACCCGGAGGTGGCCGGCCGCATCCAGCCCGGTGCGTCTCCCCCCGTGGCCGTGCCCCGGGCGCCCGTTGCCGCGCCCCCCGACGGTACCCGCCAGCGGTTGGAGGCGCTGGGTGCCGAGGGCTTTGCCCGCTGGATGAAGGATCAGCAACAGGTGCTGGTCACCGACACCACCTTCCGCGACGCCCACCAGTCGCTGCACGCCACCCGCATGCGCAGCCACGATATGTGGGCCATCGCGCCGTACTATGCCCACGCCCTGCCGCAGCTGTTCTCGCTGGAGTGTTGGGGGGGCGCCACCTTCGATGTGGCCATGCGGTTTCTCAAAGAGGATCCCTGGGAGCGGCTGGCGGTGCTTCGCGAGCGGGTGCCGAATATCCTGTTGCAGATGCTGCTCAGAGCCTCCAACGCGGTGGGCTACACCAATTATCCCGACAACGTGGTGCGCTTGTTCGTGGAACGGGCCGCCGCCACCGGGGTGGATCTGTTCCGGGTGTTCGACTCCCTGAACTGGGTGGAGAACATGCGGGTGGCCATGGACGCGGTGCGCGACACCGGCAAGCTCTGCGAGGCGGCCATCTGCTACACCGGGGATCTCCTCGCCCCGGGGCCGAACAAGTACGATCTCAAGTACTACGTGGGGCTTGCCAGGGAACTGGAAGCGGCCGGCGCCCACATTCTCGGCATCAAGGACATGGCCGGGGTCTGCAAGCCCGAGGCGGCGCGGCTGCTGGTGTCCACCCTGAAGCAGGAGATCGGCCTGCCGATACACTTTCATACCCACGATACCAGCGGCATCGGTGCCGCCAGCGTGCTGGCGGCGGTGAATGCCGGCTGCGATGCGGTGGACGGCGCCATGGACGCCATGAGCGGGCTCACCTCCCAGCCGAACCTCGGCTCCATGGTGGAGGCCCTCAGGGGCGGCGAGCGCGACCCGGGGCTGGATCGGGTGGCCATGCGCAACGTCTCCGAATACTGGGAGGGGGTGCGGCGCCATTACGTGGCCTTCGAGAGCGAGATCCGCGCCGGCACCGCCGATGTCTACCGCCACGCCATGCCTGGCGGCCAGTACACCAATCTTCGCGAGCAGGCCCGCGCCATGGGCATCGACCACCACTGGGAGCAGGTGGCCGAGACCTACGCCCAGGTGAACACCCTGTTCGGCGATATCGTCAAGGTCACCCCCACCTCCAAGGTGGTGGGGGATATGGCGCTGTTCATGGTGACCAGCGGTCTCAGCGCCGCCGATGTGCTGGACCCGGACAGGGATATCGCCTTCCCGGAATCCGTGGTGAGCCTGTTCCGCGGCGATCTGGGCCAGCCCCCCGGTGGCTGGCCGGTGGCGTTGCAGGCCAAGGTGTTGAAGGGCAAGGACGCCAACAGCCGCCGCCCCGGCGAGCACCTGCCGCCCACGGACCTGGCGGCCGAGCGGGCCACGGTCCAGGCCGAGGTGGAGCGCGAGATCGACGACAACGAACTGGCCAGCTACCTCATGTACCCCAAGGTGTTCCTGGACTACGCCAGGCACCGCCAGCAACACGGCGACGTCAGCGTGTTGCCCACCCCGGTGTTCTTCTACGGCATGGAGGCCGACTCCGAGATCGCCGTGGACATCGATGTGGGCAAGACCCTGATGATCCGCTATTTGGCGCTGGGCGAGCCCGACGAGGGCGGCTACCAGCGGGTGTTCTTCGAGTTGAACGGCCAGCCCCGCACCGTGAAGGTGGCCAACCACAAGCTCGCCAGCAGCGCCCGGGTGCATCCCCGCGCCGAGGAGGGCAACCCGGCCCACGTGCCGGCGCCCATGCCGGGGATGGTGGTGAGCGTCGCCGTGCAGCCGGGCCAGAAAGTCGAGCGGGGCGATACCCTGCTGTCTATCGAGGCCATGAAAATGGAGACCGCCATCCACGCCGAGCGCGACGGCACGGTGGAGACTGTCCACGCCAGCGTCGGCATGCGGGTGGATGCCCACGATCTGCTGATGGTGGTAGTCTGATCCCCGGCCCCCCGGGGGCGACTGAAGCGGAGCGCGCATGGCCTACGAGGATGTGGAACTGCTGGTGTTCCAGGGCGAACCCAGCTATGTCTGGCTGGAGCAGGTGACCGAGGCGGATATCGTCGAGTACCTGGGCCGGCGCCAGCCCACCGAGTACCACCCGGACGTGATCCCGTTGATCTGCCGGTTCCCCTTCAGCGAGCCCGAGCACGTGGAGTTCGTCTGCCAGCGCTTCCACAAGCTGCTGATCCACTCGGATAAATATCTTTATCAATACCGGGAGCGGATCGATATCCTGGTGTTCATCGCCGGCTTCATGGAGGCCGCCGGGTTCAGTGCCGGGGTGGAGCAACTGGTGTTCCACCGCAATCTGTTGCTGAAGCAGGCCTTCGGCGCCGAGTCCCCCGAGGTGCTGAGCCTGAATCACGCCATCGGCAATCTCTACCGGCTGAAGTTCAGCCGCTGAGCGCCACCCGCGCCTCCAGCGGCAGGCGTAGCACCGCCACGTTCCACTGCCCCCGGTCTCGCTCCAGGAGCACCTGTTGAAGGCCCTCCAGCAGCGCCTGACCATCCATGGCCAGCGGCAGGATCGGCGCCGCCTGCCCAGGGCTAGCCTGGGTTCGTGGCCAGTTCAGGGGAATCCGGGTGCCCACCAGGATGAAGATCTCGGTGCCCGTGGGCGGACTCAGTCGCAGATCCAGCGGTATGTGGGGCTCCGGGTAGAGCAGGGTGCGCTGGGCCAGCACCTGCCGATCGGCCAGCAGCCGGGTGGTGGCCCCCGAGGAGTGGATGGCGAAAAGGCTCAGATACACCGGTGCGCTGGCCTGGAGTTTCAGATCCAGCAGGCTGTCGACGAGGAGCGGGGTCTGCGCCGACCATAGGCGCAGCCTGAAATCCGCCCGCGGGTTCTGTAACTCCTCGGGTTCGCTGATGGGCGGCAACTCAGGCGGTTCCACGGCACAGCCGCCGAGCCACGCCAGTACCAGCGCCAGCGCCACGGCTAACAGTCCTGACCTCATGGCAAACCTCTCCACTGGAGCCAGCGGCGGATTATTCCAGGTGGTTGCGGCAACGGCAACATCGCGCGGCCCGGCGGCTGTTCTATAATGGTCTGACAACTCACATTTCTCTTGTGCCCGCCACCAGCATCATGGATAGCCAGAGTTTCGAAGTCATCAAGACGATTTTCGATCATCGCCTGAGTCGCAAGGAACTGGACCGGATTCTGGCGGCCATGGTCGCCATCGAGAACGATATCACCGGCAAGACCGGGGATCTGTTTCGGCGGGTCTCCCAGGTGGTGGATATCGCCAATCAGGTGTCGGATCTGCTATCCCTGGACGAACTGCTGTTCAAGCTGATGGACGTGATCAGCTGGACCCTGAACGCCGACCGCGCCACTCTGTTCCTGAACGACGCCGACAACGGCGAGCTGTTCTCGCGCATCGCCACCAAGAACTCCATCGACGAGATCCGCCTGCCCAATAAGCTGGGCATTGCCGGCAACGTGTTCACCAGCGGCCACGGCGAGATCATCCCCGACGTCTACCGCGACCCCCGCTTCAAGCGCTCGGTGGACGAGGAGACCGGCTACCGCACCCGCAATATCCTCTGCACCCCCATCCGTAACGGCCAGAAGATCATCGGCGTCACCCAGGTGATCAACAAGCTGGACGGGGATTTCACCTTCGAGGATCTGCAACTGCTGGAGGTGCTCACCGCCCAGGTGGCGGCCACCCTCCAGAACGCCCACCTGTTCGAGAAGACCGAGCGGGCCAAGAAAGAAGAGACCCAGATGCTGGAGATGACCAGCGCCCTGGCCTCGGAACTGGACCTGGACAACCTGCTCGGCAAGATTATCGGCGCCATCACCGACATCCTGGACGCCGACCGCAGCACGTTGTTCCTGCACGACCCCCGCAGCAACCAGCTCTGGTCGCGGGTGGCCCAGGGCCTGGAGAGCAAGGTGATCAGTTTCCCCGCCGACAAGGGCATCGCCGGGGCGAGCTTCACCGCCGGTGAGATCATCAACATCCCCGACGCCTACCAGGATTCGCGCTTCAACCCCGAGATCGACAAGCGCATGGGCTACACCACCCGCACCATCCTGTGCGTGCCGGTGCGCAACAAGGACGGCAGCAAGCTCGGGGTGGTGCAGGTGCTGAACAAGAACGGCGGCCCCTTCACCGCCAACGACGAGCGCCGGCTGATGGCCTTCTCGGCGCAGGCGGCGATTGCCCTGGAGAACGCCACCCTGTTCGCCGAGGTGAACCGCGAGCGCAACTACAACGAGAGTATCCTCAAGAGTCTGTCCAACGGCGTCATCACCCTGGACGTCGACAACCACATCATCAAGGTCAACGAGGCGGCCCTGAAGACCCTGGAGTTGCAGACCGCGCAGGTGCTCCACGAACCGGTGGAGAGCTTCTTCCAGCACCCCTCGGCGCACTGGCTGCTGGATAGCCTGAAACGGGTGGGCAGCACCGGTAAGACCGATATCGCCATGGACTCCGAGTTGACCCTGGACAGCGGCAAGGTGGTGTCCATGAATCTCTCCACGGTGCCACTCATCGACGTCAAGAAACAGGAGCGCATCGGCTCCATGCTGGTGATCGACGACATCAGCGGCGAGAAGCGCATCAAGACCACCATGGCCCGCTACATGGCCAAGGAGATCGTCGACAAGCTGCTGCAAGAGGAGGAGGACGCCCTCGGCGGCAACGCCCAGGTGGCCTCGGTGTTGTTCTCCGATATCCGCAAGTTCACCACCATCTCCGAGGAACTGGGGCCGAAGGAGACCGTGTCCATGCTCAACGATTACCTCACGGTGATGGTGGACGCGATCTTCAAGCACGAGGGTATCCTGGACAAATACATCGGCGACGCCATCATGGCGCTGTTCGGGGCGCCGTTCGCCTCCGATCGCGACGCCGACAACGCACTAAGCACCGCCAACGAGATGATCCACCTGCTGAACGAGTTCAACGCCCGCCGTCGCAAGGCCGGCAAGCAGGAGATCGACATCGGCGTGGGGGTGAGCACCGGCGAACTCATCGCCGGCAACATCGGTTCGCCCAAGCGCATGGAATATACTGTGATCGGTGACACCGTGAACCTGGCCGCGCGGCTGGAGAGCGCCACCAAGTACTACGGCGTGAAGGTGCTGTTCAGCGAGCAGACCCGGGAGAGCCTCACCAACCACTTCCACTACCGGGAGGTGGATCTGATCCAGGTGAAGGGCAAATCCGAGCCCTCGGCCATCTACGAGGCCCTGGACCATCACGACGAGCGCAGCTTCCCCCACCGCAACGAGGTGCTGTCGGCCTTCGGCGAGGGCCTGTCCCGCTACCGCCGGGGCGACTGGCCGGAGGCCCTGGGCTGTTTCGAGGCGGTACTGCAGGCGCGTCCCCAGGATCGCCCCTCGCGGCTCTACATCGAACGCTGCCAGCATTTCATGGTGCAGCCCCCCGAGCCGGACTGGCGCGGCGTGTGGGTGATGCAGGAGAAGTGACCGCCGCCGACGCCGCAGGACGGTTCCGGCTACGTACCCTGCTGATGGTCGCCTTCGTGGCACTGCTGGCGCTCACGGTGGGCGCGGTGAATGGGCTGTCTTTCCTGGGCGCCCGGCGCTCGGTGGACGATATCGCCGCGCAACCCGCTCCCTGAAGAACCTCAAGCGCCTGATGCCGGGCCTGGAACTGGAATTCATCGACTGAAGCCGCGGTTCAGTCGCCGTGGCAGCCTCGCCAGGTCTCGGCGAGAAAACCGGCCATCTGGTTCAGCGAGCGGGTGTCGCGAAAATAGCCCTTGTGGGCGATGGGGGTGTTGCCCAGCAGGCCGAACACCGCGCTCCACACCCCCGTGAAATAACCGCCCACCTCCTGCGGGCAGTCCCGTAGATAGCCCTGGCGGGCCATCTCCTCGTAGTGCTCGGTGACGGTGGCCAGCGGATAGCCCAGCACGTCGTCCACGTCGTAGATGTTCAGCCAGCGGGGCTTGAGATCCGGGTAGCGCTGCTCCACGGTCTCGCCGGGAAACCGAATGGCCTGGTATTCCTCGCCGAAGCGCAGCCGCCAGAGCGCCAGCGGGCTGCCGTAGGTACACAGCAGCGCCAGCGTTTCGCTGCGCTCCAGCGGGGTCTCGGGGCGGGGCAGGCCCTCGGCGTACTCGGTGTGGTTCTGGATATCGTGGAGATAGTTATGCACCACCACCGTGCCCATGCTGTGGGCCACCACGCACAGCGGCGCGTCCTCCCCGGCCCGTTCGGCCAGCCGCTGGAAGGCGTCGGCCATCACCCGATGCACGTTCAGATACAGTTCCAGACGCCCTTGGCTTGGCTGGTAGGCCAGGGTGTCGCCGCAGACGTTGAACAGAAAGCGCCGCAGCCCCTTGAAATCCAGCCGCCCGCCCTTCACCACCCGTTCCCAGATCTCGTTCTCCTTCTCCCGGGTCTGGTCGGCCCAGTACACCGGCTCCATGACCAGCCCGGCGCGCTCGCGCAGGTGTTCCGGCAGGTGGCGGGGAAACGCCGCCGCCAGTTGTTCCATGATGTCGTCGGCGAAATCCGGCTCCTTGCTACCGGTGCCGTGGACGATGGCCACTGCGATGTTGTCGGTCATGATAGTCCTGACAGATTCTCTGGTGGAAGGTACCTCAAGCGGGCCGCCGGCCCACCCCCAGCATGGCCAGCGTCAGCGCCTGCCCGAGCCCGGCATGCAGCGAATCCACCACCGGTACCGGCAGATCCAGCGCCAGTTCCCGGGGAATGCCGGCAAACGCCGCACCGCCCACGATCACCACATCGGCGCCGAGTAGGTTCACCGCCTCGTCCACCGATGCCTGTACCAGTTCGGCCA
>JGI12109J20283_10478492_pt1 | contig 18268 bp, 13 predicted proteins | sample ElkSlonscriptome_12_FD_20283 | JGI IMG/M metagenome (IMG submission 20283)
CCCGGCAAGTGGCTGGTGCCGGGGTTCATCGACACGCATATCCACTATGTGCAGACCGATATCATCGCCGCCTACGGTGATCAGCTACTCGCCTGGCTGGAGCACTATGCCTTCCCCGCCGAGCAGGCGTTCAGCGATCCCGCCCACTGCGCCGAGGTGGCGGAATTCTTCGTGGCGGAGCTGCTGCGCCACGGTACCACCACCGCGCTGGTGATGGGCTCGGTGCATCCCCAGTCGGTGGAGGCGTTGTTTGCCGAGGCGGCGCGTTACCGGCTGCGGCTGATCGCCGGCAAGGTGCTGATGGACCGCCACTGTCCCCCGGCCCTCCAGGACACGGCGGAGATCGGCTATCGCCACAGCAAGGCACTGATCGAGCGCTGGCATGGCCGGGATCGCTTGCTGTACGCGGTGACGCCGCGCTTCGCCCCCACCTCCAGTGAGGCGCAACTGACCCGGGCCGGGGATCTGCTGCGGGAGCATCCCGATGTGTATCTCCATACCCATCTGGCGGAGAACCGCGACGAACTGGCCTGGGTGGCGTCGTTGTTTCCGGACGACCGGAGTTATCTGGGGGTCTACGAGCGTTTCGGGCTGGTGCGTGAGCGCGCGGTGTTCGCCCATGCCATCCATCTGGACGGGACGGATCGGCAATGTCTGGCGGACGCCGGGGCGGCGGCGGCCCACTGTCCCACCTGTAACTTCTTCATCGGCAGCGGGCTGTTCGATCTGCGCACCACCCTCAACGCGGGGGTGCGGGTGGGGATGGGTACCGACGTGGGGGGCGGCACCACCTTCAGCGTACTCCGCACCCTGCCGGAGGCCTACAAGATGGCCCAGTTGCAGAATTATTCCCTGACCCCGGAGCGGGCTTTTTTTCTTGCCACGCTGGGCGGCGCGAGGGCGCTGTACCTGGACGATCGGATCGGCAATCTACAGCCGGGCAAGGAGGCGGATTTTCTGTTGCTGGACCCCGCCGCCACGCCGCTACTGGCCCGGCGCTGCCGGGGGCGGCACTGGCGCGAGGCGCTGTTCGCGCTGTTGACGCTGGGCGATGAGCGGCTGGTCTCGGCCACCTACGTGCTGGGTGAACCGGTGCATCGGCGGGAGGGCGTGGTAGCCTGAAATCGTGATGCGAACATTTGAACAGGAATTGAAGAATTGTTTAGCTATTGTCAATGCCTGTAATGTTGTGGTAATTTTTAATTACGGTTTCGGGGAAGTCCGTTACCACGGTAAAAGCAATAACAACAAGTGCTTGCCTAGAGTAAGCCACTCGTCCTGCGAGTGGTTTTTTTTTTGCCCGTTCGCCTATCCTGTCTCCATGATCGCTCCCCTGCCCACCGCGACCCGGATATTCCTGCTGACCGGCGCCGGCGCCCTGTTGCTGGCGGTGATCCTGGGCGCCTTCGGCGCCCACGCCCTGCGCGATGTGCTGCCAGCGGACCTACGGGTGATCTACCAGACCGCCAGCCAGTATCACTTCTATCATGCCCTGGGCCTGCTGCTAGTGGGGGTGCTGGGCCTGCACTGGCCCGCCTCGGCCTGTCTGCGCTGGGCGGGCTGGTTGCTGATCGTGGGGCTGGTGTTGTTCTCCGGCAGCCTTTACGTCCTGAGTCTCACCGGGCTGCGCTGGCTGGGCGCGGTGACGCCGTTCGGGGGCGTGGCGTTCATCGCCGCGTGGGCGCTGGTGATGCTCGGGGTGGCCAGGCAGACGCGATCTTCCCATGGCGATGGACAATGATCCCCTGAGCGAGGCGCTGACCCTGCCCGGCGGTCTGCGGCTGGTGTATCGCGTGGAAGGGCCGGCCGATGGGCCGGTGGTGCTGCTGATCATGGGGCTCGGCTGCCAGTTGAGCTTCTGGCCGGAGGCGTTTCTGGCGGGACTGCACCGGGCCGGCTACCGGACCGTGCGTTTCGACAATCGCGACAGCGGGCTGTCCAGCCAGTGCCCGGATGGCCAGTGGCCGGGTTTCTGGAAGCTCTGGCTGAAGGCGCGTCTGCCCCTGGGGCGGATGCCCACCACCCCCTACACCCTCATGGACATGGCCCGGGACGCGGTGGACCTGGTGACGGCTCTGGATCTCGGGCCGGTGCATGTGCTTGGGGTGTCCATGGGCGGGATGATCGCCCAGTTGGTGGTGGCCCACTGGCCCGAGCGGGTGAAAAGCCTGATCTCCATCATGTCCACCTCGTTTCGTCGGGGTCTGCCGGGGCCGACCCTGCGCGCCCAGCGGGCCATGCTGCGTCCCCCGCCCCGGGATCGCGAGGCCATCATCGGCTACTCCATGAACATCCAGCGGGTCATCGGCAGCCCCGGCTATCCGCCCAGCGACGAGGCCCTGCGGGCGCTGGTGACCCTGAACGTGGATCGGGCTTTCCGCCCCGCCGGCACCCGCCGACAACTGCTGGCGATCCTCGCCTCCGGGGACCGGGTGGCGGCGCTGAAGTCCATCCGGGTGCCGAGTCTGGTGATCCACGGCACCGACGATCCGCTGATTCCCATGGCTGCGGGCAAGGATACCGCCCGCTGGATTGCCGACGCCCGGCTGGTGCTGATCCCGGGCATGGGCCATGATCTGTCCCCCGCGCTGATGCCGGTGCTGCACCCCCCGATTCTGGCGCATCTGGCGCGGCTGGAATCATCCGCGGCGGTTCCGGGCTAAGCTTTCTGCCGAGCAATCCGTTTCTGGACTTCCGGAGGAATAACTGTGAATCGAACCGAACTCAAGCGTCAGCGCCAGCAGGAGAAGCGCCAGCAGGTATCCCAGCAGGCCTCGCGCCAGCGACTGCGCACCCTGGCCATCTGGAGCCTGCCGGTATTACTGGTGCTGGTGGTGGGCTATTTCGTCTACCAGATCTTCGCCGCTCCCGCGCCGCTGGCCGACGAGATCACCGCCGGGGACCATGTGAAGGGCGATCCCAACGCGCCGGTGGTGCTGGTGGAGTACTCGGATTTTCAATGTCCGGCCTGCGGCTACTACGCCGGACAGATCCAGGAGGCGTGGCCTGCCATCCGCGATCAGGTGAGGTTCGTCTACCGGCATTTTCCGCTGACCAGCATCCACGAACACGCCGAACTGGCCGCCGCCTACGCCGAGGCCGCCGGCCTCCAGGGCAAGTTCTGGGAGATGCACGACGAGCTCTTCGAGAACCAGGCCCAGTGGTCGGATCTGGACGACGCCCGGCCCACCTTCGACCGCTACGCCCAGCGCCTGGGGCTGGACATGGAACAACTGCACGCGGCGCTGGACTCCCCCGAGGTGCAGGCCAAGATCCGCGCCGATGTGCGCAGCGCCGGCCAGTCCGGGGTGAATTCCACGCCCTCGTTTTTCCTCAACGGACGGCGCATGAACAATCCCCAGACCGCCGCCGGCTTCATCTACGCCATCCGCGAGGCCGCCCAGTGAGCGAGGAGATGCACGACACGGCGCTGCACCAGTCGCAGCTGAGCCTGCCGTTGCACTACCGGGGCAAGGTACGGGACGTCTACCGGGTGGACGACCGGCATCTGCTCATGGTGGCCTGCGACCGGCTGTCGGCGTTCGACGTGGTGTTGCCCACGCCGGTGCCGGGCAAGGGACGGGTGCTCACCGCGCTATCGAATTTCTGGTTCGCCCGCAGCCGCGAGATCGTGCCGAACCACCTGGATCTGGCAAGTCTCAGTCTCGACGACGTGCTGGCCGATCCGGCCGAGCGCAGCCAGGTCGCGGGCCGGGCGGTGGTGGCGCGGGCCTTGAGGCCGCTGCCGGTGGAGGCCATCGTGCGGGGTTATCTGATCGGCTCCGGCTGGAAGGATTACCAGGCCACCGGCAGCGTCTGCGGGCTGTCCCTGCCGCCGGGATTGCAACTCGCCGAGCGCCTGCCCGAGCCCCTCTACACCCCCTCCACCAAGGCCGAACAGGGCGATCACGACCGGAACGTGGATTTCGCCCACACGGTGGAACTGCTGGGTGAGGTACTGGCCGTGCAGGTGCGCGACGTCGCTCTTCGGCTCTACCGGGAGGCGGCCAGTTACGCGTTGTCCCGGGGCATCATCATCGCCGACACCAAGTTCGAGTTCGGCCTGGACGAGGCCGGGCGGCTGGTGGTGATGGACGAGATGCTCACCCCCGATTCCTCGCGCTTCTGGCCCGCCGACGGCCACCGGCCCGGGGAGAACCCGTCGAGCTTCGATAAACAATACGTGCGGGATTATCTGGAGACCCTGGACTGGGACAAGACCCCGCCGGGACCGGCGTTGCCCGGGGCAGTGCTGGCGGGTACCGTGGCCCGCTACCGGGAGGCGCTGACCCGTCTTACCGGCGCCTGAGGGCGGACACCGGGGAAAGCCCCGACTAGACTTGGTGTTTTAGCCACCAAGCTCAGGAGCACCTCATGGTCACCACCCCGGCCGAGAAGAAGGCTGCCCTGCTGGACCGGATCATCAGCATCCAGCAGGAGCGCATCCCCGATCCCGCCGTCGCCGAGCAGTTGGCGCAGTTCACCCGCCAGTACTATGGCCGGGTGGCGCCCGAGGATCTGCTGGAGGAGGATCTGGAAGATCTCTACGGGGCAGTGCTGTCCCACTGGAATTTCTACCGGATGCGCGAACCCGGCAAGCCCGCCATCCGGGTATTCAATCCCAACTTCGACGAGCACGGCTGGGAATCCACCCACACGGTGGTGGAGATCAACACCGACGACCGGCCCTTCCTGGTGGACTCGGTGGTGATCGTGCTGAATCGCCATGGTTTGGCGGTGCACCGGATTCTGCATCCGGTATTCCGGGCAGTCCGCGAGGAGGGTCAGTTGAAGGCGCTGCTGCCCCCCGGCGAGGAAGGCGGCGAGACCGAGTCGGTGATGCATTTCGAGGTGGACCGACGCACCGAACCGGGGGCACTGGAGGCCATCGTCGGGGATCTGCACAGGACCCTGCGCGACGTGGAAGTGGCGGTGCGGGACTGGCAATCCATGCGTATCCGGATGCTGGACATCGTCGAGGAACTGGCCACCGCGACATTGCCATTGCCCGCCGCCGAGGTGGAGGAGGTGCGGGCGTTTCTGAGCTGGATCGCCGACAATCATTTCACCTTCCTGGGTTACCGCTGCTACGATCTGGTGACCGACGAGGACGGGTTGGTATTGCAGACCCTCGGCGATTCGGGGCTCGGCATTCTCCGGGAGGAGGGCGGCACCCACGTTTCCCAGAGCTTCAAGGAACTGCCCGAACATCTGCGGGCGCTGGCCTGGGCACCGACCCTGCTGACCATTTCCAAGGCCAGCACCCGTGCCACCGTACATCGCCCGGTGCATCTGGATTACCTCGGCATCAAGCGCTTCGATAACGACGGCAAGGTGATCGGCGAGCACCGCTTCCTGGGCCTGCACACCTCGCTGGCCTACAGCCTCGCGCCCCGGGATATCCCGCTGCTGCGGGAGAAGATCACCCGGGTGATGAGCCGCGCCGGGCTCAATCCCCGGGGCCATGCCGGCAAGGCACTGGCCAATATTCTCGATACCTTTCCCCGGGACGATCTGTTCCAGGCCAGCGAGACCCAGCTCTATGAGATCGCCATGGGCATCCTGCACTTGCAGGAGCGCCAGCGGCTCAGGCTGTTCGTGCGCCAGGATGTGTTCGAGCGTTTCGTCTCCTGCCTGGTCTATGTGCCCCGGGAGCGTTACAACACCGAGTTGCGGCTGAAGATGGAGCGGATCCTCTGCGAGGCCTTCCGCGGCACCGAGACCGCCTTCACCACCCAGTTCTCCGAATCGGTGCTGGCCCGGGTGCAGTTGCACATCCGCACCCAGGCCGGGCGGATTCCCGAGTACTCGGTGGCGGAACTGGAGGGGCAACTGCGCGATGCCATGCTGTCCTGGCAGGATCATCTGCAACGGGCGCTACTGGAGCATCTGGGCGAGGGGCGGGGCATCGAGTTGTTCCGCCGCTACGCCCAGGCGTTTCCGGCGGCCTACGTGGAGGATTTCACCACCCGCACGGCGGTCCACGACATCACCCGGCTGGAGACCCTCGGTCCCGATCGAAGCCTGGCCATGCACCTGTACCGGCCGCTGGAGGATACCGAGGGCTTGCTGCGCTTCAAGCTGTTCGGTCCCGACCAGTTGATCTCTTTATCTCGGGTGTTGCCCATGCTGGAGGATCTGGGTCTTCAGGTGCTCACCGCCCGGCCCTACGAGATCGTCACCCGGGATGGCGGGGAGCTCTGGATCCTGGATCTGGACATGAAGCAGGATCTGCCCGGCGAGGTGGACGTGGCGGAGGTGAAGGATATCTTCCAGGACGCCTTTGCCCGCATCTGGGCCGGCGAGATGGAGAACGACACCCTCAACCGGCTGGTGCTGGGGGCGCGGATTCCCTGGCGCGACGTGGTGATGCTGCGGGCCTACTGCAAGTATCTGCGCCAGGCGCGGGTGCCCTTCAGCCAGGCCTATATGCAGAACACGCTGGTCAAGCACGCCACCATCACCCAGCATCTGGCGGCGTTGTTCCACGCCCGCTTCGACCCCGACCGGGAGGGTCGGGAGGCGCGGGTGAGTGCCCTGCGCCAGACCATCGAGGAGGAACTGGAGCAGGTCTCCAGCCTGGACGAGGACCGGATCCTGCGCCGGTTCCTGGCGCTCATGGAGGCCACCCTCAGGACCAATTTCTTCCAGACCGACAGTCAGGGTGGATTCCACGGTTATCTGTCCTTCAAGTTCGACCCGAGCAAGATCCCCGAGCTACCCCTGCCCCGGCCCATGTTCGAGATCTTCGTCTACTCTACCCGCACCGAGGGGGTACATCTGCGCGGTGGTCCGGTGGCCCGGGGGGGGCTTCGCTGGTCGGATCGGCTGGAGGATTTTCGCACCGAGGTGCTGGGCCTGATGAAGGCGCAGATGGTGAAGAACTCGGTGATCGTGCCGGTGGGCTCCAAGGGCGGTTTCGTGGTGAAGCGCCCGCCCGCCGGGGGTGGCCGCGAGGCCCTGCAACAGGAGGTGGTGGGCTGCTACACCACGTTCATCAGCGGCATGCTGGATATCACCGATAATCTTATCGAGAAAAAAGTCGTGGCGCCTGAGCGGGTGGTGCGCTATGACGACGACGACCCCTATCTGGTGGTGGCCGCCGACAAGGGCACCGCCACCTTTTCCGATCTGGCCAATTCCATTGCCATCAAATACGGCTTCTGGCTGGGCGACGCGTTTGCCTCCGGCGGCTCGGCGGGCTACGACCACAAGAAGATGGGCATCACCGCCCGGGGTGCCTGGGAGTCGGTGAAGCGCCATTTCCGGGAACTGGGCATGGATATCCAGGACCACGACGACTTCACGGTGGTGGGCATCGGCGACATGGGGGGCGATGTGTTCGGCAATGGCATGCTGCTGTCCCGGCACATCAAGCTGCTGGCGGCCTTCAACCACCTGCATATCTTCATCGACCCGGACCCGGACCCGGCGGTGACCTTCGAGGAGCGCAAGCGCTTGTTCGAGTTGCCCCGCTCCACCTGGATGGACTACGACCAGTCCAAGCTCTCTCCGGGCGGCGGGATTTACGCCCGCACCGAGAAATCCATTCGTCTGAGTGCCGAGGCCCGGCGGGTGCTGGATATTCCCGAGGGCGGCCTCACTCCCAACGAACTCATCAACCGCCTGCTCAAGGCGCCGGTGGATCTGCTCTGGAACGGCGGCATCGGCACTTACGCCAAGAGCGAGGAGGAGACCCATCTGGATGTGGGTGACCGGGCCAACGACGCGGTGCGGGTGAACGGCCGGGAACTGCGCTGCCGGGTGGTGGGCGAGGGCGGCAACCTGGGCTTCACCCAGCTGGGGCGCATCGAGTACGCCCGCTTCGGCGGCCCGCTGGGCGAGGACGGCCGGCGCCTCGGCGGCAAGATGCTCACCGACGCCATCGACAACTCCGGTGGCGTGAACTGCTCCGACCATGAGGTGAATATCAAGGTGCTGCTCAACCAGGTGATGAGCGCCGGCGACATGACCGAGAAGCAGCGCAACCAGTTGCTGGCGGAGATGACCGACGAGGTGGGCGATCTGGTGCTCAGGCAGAACTATCTCCAGCCCCAGGCCATCAGCATCACCTCCTTCAACGCCCCCGAGGCGCTGGGCGACCAGGCCCGGGTGATGCGGGATCTGGAGCGGGCCGGCAAGCTCGACCGGCAACTGGAGTTTCTACCCAACGAGGAGGAGATCAACGAACGGGAGAGCAACGGCGAGGGGCTCTATCCGCCGGAGATGGCGGTGCTGCTGGCCTACAGCAAGATCAACCTGTTCGAGGAGCTGATCGCCTCGGATATTCCCGAGGATCCGTTCCTGCAAAATGAGCTCATGATGTACTTCCCCCGACCCCTGCGGGAGCGCTACAGCGGGGAGATGCAGGTGCATCCCCTGCGCCGGGAGATCATCGCCACCTACATCACCAACAGCGTGCTGAACCGCATGGGCTCCAGCTACATTTTCCGGCTGCGCGAGGCCACCGGCGAGGGGGGCGCGGTGATCGCCCGGGCCTACACCGCCGCCCGGGAGATGTTCGACTCGCGCACGCTCTGGACCCGCATCGAGTCCCTGGACAACCAGATCGCTGCCACCATGCAGATCGAGATGCTCCAGTACAGCCGCCGGCTGCTGGAGCGGGCCAGCCTGTGGTTGCTGCGCCATCGCCGCCAGTCGCTAGACATCGAGGCCACGGTGCGCCAGTTCTCGGGTGGCATCCAGAGCCTGCGGGAGAGTCTGCCGGGGTTATTGAAAAACCGCGAGGCAGCCGATTTCGAGCAGGCTTGCCAGCATTTCATGGAAGCCGGCGTGCCCACCGATCTGGCCCACTGGGTGGTGAGCCTGGAGGTGCTGTACTCGGCGCTGGATCTGGTGGAGGTGGCCGGTGAGGCCCATCTGCCGGTGACCGCGGTGGCCGATATCTATTTCAGTCTGGCCAGCCGACTGGAGTTCAGCTGGCTGCGGGAGAGCATCCTCGAACTACCCGCCCACAACCACTGGCAGCACAAGGCCCGGGGGGCGATGCTGGATACCCTCTACACCCACGCCCGCGCCCTCACCGACAACGTGCTGAAAACCACTCCCGTCGAGGAGACCCCGGCCCAGCGGCTGGACGCCTGGCTGGAGAAGAACAGCGCCAGCGTGGGGCGTTGCCTGACTCTGTTCAATGACCTTCGCAGTACCGGGCAGCCGGATATGGCCATGCTGTCGGTGGCGGTACGGGAGGTGGGTAGTCTGGTGCAGGGAGGTTGACGGTCGACGCCCATGCCCCGCTACTGGATCATGGTGGCCGCCCGCAGTCATGTGCAGGACGCCTGCGCCGGTGGCTTCATTCAGCTGGGTAGCGGGCGCTGGGCGGGCTATCTGCAACGGATGGCGCCCGGTGACCGGATCGTCTGCTATTCCCCCGCCGAATGCCCCCGGGAGAACGACCCCTGCCAGCGCTTCACTGCGCTGGGCGAGGTGCGGCCGGGGGATATTTACCGGGTGCGACTACACGAGGACTTCGCCCCCTACCGGCGGGCGGTGAATTTCGAGGCGTGTCGGGAGATATCGGCCCGGGCGCTGCTGGGCGAGCTGTCCTTCATCCACAACAAGCGAGCCTGGGGGGCGCGGTTTCGCCGCACCTGTTTCGAGATCCAGGTGGCGGATTATCTGGCGATACGGCGGGTGATGAAGGAGGGGGGACAGACTTGAAGTCTGTCCCCCGGGGTGTCAGAACGCCTTGATGGCCGCGATCAACTCCGCGGCCACCTTCTGGCCATCCCCGTACACCATGCGGGTGTTGTCCAGGAAGAACAGGTGATTCTCGATCCCCGAGAAGCCCTTGCCCTGGCCACGCTTGACCACCAGCACGTTCTTGGCCTCGTCCACGTTCAATACCGGCATGCCGTAGATGGGGCTGTTGGGATCGGTCTTGGCGGCGGGGTTGACCACGTCGTTGGCACCGATCACCAGCGCCACGTCGGTGGTCTCGAACTCGTTGTTGATCTCGTCCAGATCGAAGATGAGATCGTAGGGCACGCCCGCCTCGGCCATCAGCACGTTCATATGCCCCGGCATCCGCCCGGCCACCGGATGGATGGCGAACTTCACGGTCACGCCCCGCTCCATGAGTAGCGCGGACATTTCCCAGATCTTGTGCTGGGCCTGGGCCACCGCGAGGCCATAGCCGGGCACGATGATCACCTTGTTGGCATAGCACATCTGCACCGCCGCATCCTGCGGGTCGGCGGCCTTCATGGAGCCGGTGACCTCTGTCGCCGGGCCTCCCATGGCCGCCCAGCTGGAGAACAGGATATTGGTGATGGGTCGGTTCATGGCCCTGGCCATCAACTGGGTGAGCAGCGTACCGGCGGCCCCCACCACGGTGCCGGCGATGATCATCGCCGAGTTGTTCAGGGCAAAACCCTCGAAGGCCACGGCAAGCCCGGTGAAGGCGTTGAACAGCGAGATCACCACCGGCATATCGGCACCGCCGATGGGCAGCGCCATCATCACCCCGAACACCAGCGCCAGCAGGAAGAACAGCATGATGAGAAACGCGTTGGGCTCGCTGGCCCCGACGATGATCAGCCCCAGCAACACCACCACCGCGAACATCACGGCGTTGATGAGTTGGTGGCTGGGCAGGCGGATGGCCCTGGTGATCAGCCCCTGCAGCTTGGCGTAGGCCACCACCGAACCGGAGAAGGACACCGTGCCGATGATCGCGCCGAGCACCGCCAGCAGCATGATAAAACCGCTGGGGCCATCGGCGTGCAACACGAAATCCTGCACCGTGTCCAGATCCGCGCCGGCCTCGATGGCCGCCCGCACCGTGGCCAGTTGTTGCGCCGGGGGAATCGCGAAGTGTTGCTTGAGCAGCTCCGTGGCAGCAATGGCCCCGGCGGCGCCGCCGCCCATGCCGTTGTAGATGGCGATCATCTGCGGCATATCGGTCATCGCCACCCGCACCGCGGTGTACCAGGCGAGTCCGCCGCCGATGGCCAGCGCCAGCAGCATCCACCCGTAGTTGCCGACGATGCTGGGATGGAAAAACGTGAACACCGTGGCGATCAGCATACCCACCCCGGCCCAGACGATACCCGCCGGCGCGGTGCGCGGGTGGGACATGCGCTTGAGACCCAGGATGAACAGGATGGCCGTGAGAAGATAGCTGGTTTCGATGAGGAAACCCATGGATTATTGTCCTTTCTTGCTTTCCTGGAACATTTCCAGCATGCGCGCGGTGACGAAGTAGCCCCCCACCGCGTTGCCGGCCCCGAGAATCACTGCAATGAAGCCGATGAAGGTCTCCAGCCCCGTTTCGGCGTGACCCAGCGCCACCATGGCGCCCACCAGCACGATGCCATGCACGAAGTTCGAACCCGACATCAGCGGCGTGTGGAGGATCACCGGCACCCGGCTGATCACCTCGTAGCCGACGAACGCGGCCAGCATGAAGATATAAAGCGACAGGAATCCTTCGATCATCTCAGCCCCCTATGGCGCGACGGGTGGGTTCGTGGCGGATGGTTCCCTCATGGGTCAGCACGCTCTTGGCGATCACCTCGTCGTCCCAGTCGAGGCGCAGCTCGCCGTCCTGGATCATCGGCGAGAGAAAGTTCAGCAGGTTCTTGGCGTACATCTCCGAGGCGTGGACCGGGATGGTGCTGGCGATGTTCAGCGGCCCGTAGATGATCACGCCTTGATGTTCGATCCGCTGGCCCGGTTCGGTGAGTTCACAGTTGCCGCCGGACTCGGCGGCCAGATCCACCACCACGCTACCCGGCTTCATGGCCTCCAGCATGGCCCGGGTGATGATCTTCGGCGCCTCCCGGCCGGGAATGGCAGCGGTGGTGATCAGCACGTTGGCGGCGGCCACGTGGCGGGCCAGCACCTCGGCCTGTTGTTTCTTCTCGTCGGCGGTGAGTTCCCGGGCGTAGCCGCCCTCGCCCTCGGCGCTGACCCCGGTGTCGATCATCTTCGCGCCCAGCGACTCCACCTGCTCGCGGGCCGCCGGGCGGATGTCGTAGGCCTCCACCTGGGCGCCGATGCGCCGGGCGGTGGCGATGGCCTGAAGACCCGCCACCCCCGCGCCCACCACCACGACTTTCGCCGGGCGGATGGTGCCGGCGGCGGTGGTGAGCATGGGGAAGAACATGGGGGCGAGTTCGGCGGCCATCAGCACCACCTTGTAGCCGGCCACCGCCGCCTGGGACGACAGCACGTCCATGCTCTGGGCCCGGCTGATGCGCGGCACCAGTTCCATGGCGAAGCTGGTGATGCGCCGGTCGCGGAGCGCCTTCACCATCTCGGGGTTGCGGTGGGGCTGCATCAGGCTCACCACCACCGCGCCCTCGGGCATCATGTTGACCTCGTCCACGCTGGGTGGCTGGATCTTCAGCACCACCCCGGCGTTACCCAGCAGGCTGGCAGCATCAGCCACCAGCTCGCCGTGGGTGGCGTAGTCCTCGTCGTTGTAGTAGGCGCCGAGCCCCGCGCCCTGCTGAATGTGCAGTTGCACACCGAGCTTGTGGAAGCGCGCGGCGGTGCCCGGGTCGAGGGCAACCCGGCGCTCCCCGGAGAGCGTCTCTTTCGGGACTGCCAGACGTGCAGGCATAAGGTTCCTCCCGTGTGGTGAGTGAAGGCAAGCGATCTAGGGAAAGTGGAATTCCAGGATTGTCAGTTCACAGCGGTGGCCAGCCAGCGGCGCCGATGCAAGCTAATGATGGTGTGGATCCGGGTAGCTGTCGACATGGGTGCGTGGGTTTTTATTGCTTTGGCTTGTGGGTTCAACCCCTTGTTTTTCATCTTAGCCTATACTGGCTATGGCGACCATATCACCGGCGCTCTCAGGCTGATCTCAGCAGATTCAGTAACTTCGCGGTCATAATGGCTTAGTATAGTGACTGGTGCGGGCGAGAGGAGAGCTTGGATCATGTACGGCTTCGATCAGCATGTCCTGCGTACCGACGTATCGGGCATGCCCCTGGAATGGATCGGCTATCAGGATGCGGTGCGACTGTATCATCTGGGCCTGGTGGCTTACACCTGTGGGACTCTGCTGTACCGGGTCCGGGGTGGCGTGAACGCCCGCACCGGGCAGCGTAGCATCGTCGACGTGAATTCCATCGTCGCTACCCAGGGCGGCGCCTACGCGCAACTGCGCGCCCGTCAGGATTACGTGCCCCCGCTGTCCAACCCGGCACTGTTCCGGCGGGATTTCAACATGTGTCTGTATTGCGGTGGCACATTTGCCACCCGGGATCTGTCCCGGGATCACGTGCGCCCGCTGGTGCAGGGCGGCGCCGACGACTGGACCAACGTGGTGAGCGCCTGCAAGCGCTGCAATCACCACAAGGGCGGATGTACCCCGGAGCAGGCGGGCATGGAACTGCTGGCAATTCCCTTCACGCCCAACCATGCCGAGTACGTGTTCCTGCAGGGGCGGCGGATTCTCAGCGACCAGATGGCCTTTCTGCGGGCGCACTTCCCGCGCAGCAGCCCGCTGCACGCGCGCCTGGAGACCGCCCTTCAGAACGGCGATTCCTCCACGTAGCCGGCGGGCACCTGGAAACTCACCCCGCTGGCGCCCCGTTTCACCGAGCGCAACGCCGTGACCTCGGCCTGCCCGGCGCTGTCGTAATCCACCGTGCGCATGGGTAGCTGACCGGCTAGCCGGTCGGTCTTGCCGGTGGTGTCCCCCGCCATCCGCTCCAGGGCCGCCAACAGGCTGCTGAACACCCGGTATTCGTCCGGATTCAGGCCGAGGCTCCGGTAATTGGCAAGGCAGATCTCCCGCGCCAGCCGCCCTTCGCTGTAGACCTCGTAAACCCGGCAGGCGACCCGCTCATTCAGCGCCTTTACCCGCCCGGTGTCCACCAGTTCCCGGTCGGCTGACTGACCCGGGACGGTCTGCGCCAGGCGGGCCGCCTGCTCGGGATTGATCCGCACGTAGGCCTGCTCCTGATGATCGATGAGGGTAAGGCTGTCGGTGGTGGCGTCGTAGAGTATCGAACTGCGGGTCAGGCCCAGCTGGATATCCATGCGCAGTTGCTGACTGGCCACATGGAAAGTCTGGGTGCCACTGCCCGCGGGTGATTGTACCGCCACCTCCAGCGTCACCTGGGCATGGCCGGGACGGATCAGGCAAAACAGCAGAAGGCAGGGCAGGAGACGGGTCAGCTTGGGCATCGCTCGCTATCCGGGATCTGGCTGGCGGTGGGGTAGCCCATGGCGCGGATGGGGTCGTCGGTGGCCCGTGGGCGTGAGGCTATTGATGTCATGATTCACCGGGCAAGTATAGGTGAAAACAGCTTCCCTGCGGTCCGCTACGGGCCAGGCTGAGTTCACCGCCATGGCTACGGGCCAGATCCCGGGCGGTGGCCAGGCCCAGTCCGGTGCCGCCGGGACGGGCGCTGGCGAAGGGAGTAAACAGCGTCTCCCGGAGGCTATCCGGAATGCCCGGGCCGGTATCCTGGATTTCGATCAGGATGTCCTGTTGGTGCGGTCGGGCGCGGATGTGCAAATCGCCACCCTGCTCGCCCATGGCCTCCACGGCGTTCTGGATCAAGTTGAACAGTATCCGGTAGAGCCTATCCCGGTCGGCGTCGATGACCAGATCGTCGGCCACCTGGTTGTGCCAGCGTACCGGCCCGTCCTGGAGCTTCAGGGCGGTGGCCACGCTGGTCACCAGATCACCTAGTCCGCAGGGTCCCCGCTGCGGGGTCTGGCGATCGCCGCGGGCCAGATCCAGGGTTAGGGTGCAGAGCTGGATGGCCCGTTGCACCGAATCGCTGAGCAACGGCAATATCCGGTGTACCCCTGGATTATCCACCTGCGCCAGTTGCGCCGAGGTGATGGATACCGTGGAGAGGATGCTGCGAAGATCGTGGTTGATCTTGCTCACCGCAATGCCCAGCGCGGCCAGCCGCGACTGCTGGGCCAACGCCTCCCGCAGGCTGCTTTGCATGCGCGCCAGTTCCCGTTCCATCACCCCGATCTCGTCGAACCGGCGACTGGGTCGGATCACCCGCCCGGGGTCGCTGGGGTCCTGGCGAAACTCCACCAGATTGCGGGTAATCCGGCTGATGGCCTGCACCAGAAACCACTGCAAGCCGAGGTACACCAGCAGTCCGGCCACCAGCGCGGTGCCGGTGATGGTGAGCAGGGTCTGGCGGGAATAGGCCAGCATCTCCCGGTACAGGGTCCGCTCATCGATGAACAGGGTGACCCAGACCGTGGGCTGTTGCCGGGGATTACCGGTGACCGCCAGCAGCCGGCGCCCACCGGTCAACAGGGTGTAGATCGCCTCCTGCACGGCATACACGGGAGCCACCAGCAGTGGCAGATCCACGTACAGGTCCGCCACCTGTACGTTGCCGAGGCTCAGGGGGCGGTCGCTGCCCAGCCGATTGACCTCGATGCCCTGGGCATCGACGCTCTCCAGCAGGCGCGAGGCCAGCGCCGGGTTCGGGGTGATGATGGATTCCTGCACCGCCAGGGTTACCAGATAACCGTTGTTCAGGCGCTCGGTCAGGTGTTCCTCCCGATAGCGGGCCAGGGACAGCAGATGAATGGTCACGCTGCCCAGTACCACCAGCGCGATGGTGATCATCAGCAACTGGCTGGAGAGGCTCCTGTAGGACGGTGGCATGCTGCCGTCGCGGGCCACCGGCCGCTGGTTCCCTAATGCCATGGTGCTCAGCAGCCTTGACGACCCGGAGGTACCTGGAGATGGTATTTCTGGATCTTGCGCTCCAGGGCGGGACGGGAGATGCCCAGGATCTCGCAGCACTGTCCCTTGTGGCCGCCAGTATCGTCCAGTACCTGCTGGGTATGCCGGGCTTCCAGTTCGTCCAGGGTCAGCCAGCGGCCCCCGGGGCTGCGAAAGGGAGTGTCCTGGCCGCTCTTGCGGGGTGCGGGCGAGCTCTGGCGCAGGGCCAGCAACTCGGGGCTGAGGACCGGATCGCGGGCGCGTACCAGCGCCTGGGTCAGGACATTTTCCAGTTCACGGATATTGCCGGGCCAGTGGTACTCCCGCAGCAGTTGCATGGCGGGCTCGGTGATGTGCAGGGGCTCGCGGTGCAGGTCCCGGGCAAGGCGGATCATCAGTCCCTCGGCCAGCAGCGGGATATCCTCCCGGCGTTCCCGCAGCGGCGGAATATGCAGATGGATCACCTTGAGCCGGTACAGGAGATCCTCCCGGAACGCCCCGCCCGCCAACGCGACGTCCAGATCCCGGTTGGTGGCGGCGATCACCCGGGCCTGGGTGGTGAGTTGCTGGGTGCCGCCCACCCGCTCGAAGCTGTGGTCCTGGAGCACCCGCAGCAGCTTCGCCTGCAAGGACAGCTCCAGTTCGCCGATCTCGTCCAAAAACAGGGTGCCGTCGGTGGCCAGTTCGAACTTGCCGGGCTTGCGCTGCACCGCCCCGGTGAAGGCGCCGCGCTCGTGGCCGAACAACTCGCTCTCCAGCAGGTTGTCGACAATCGCCGCGCAGTTCACCGCCAGGAACGGCCCCTCCCGGTGGCTGTGGGCGTGGATGGCGCGGGCCACCACCTCCTTGCCGGTACCGGACTCGCCGGTGATCAGCACTCGCACATCGCTCTGGGCTACCAGCGCGATCTCCTTGCTGAGCGCCAGCATCGCCTCGCACTGGCCGAGCATCTCGCGAAGATTGCCGGCGGACTCGGTGCGGTTGTCCAGCGCCTTCAGGCGCCGGGCCAGGCGTTGATGCTCCAGCGCCCGGGTGATGGCATGTTCCAGGGCCGGGATCTGGATGGGTTTGTGGATGAAGTCGTAGGCGCCCTGCTGGATGGCGGCGATGGCCAGTTCCAGATCGTGGAGCCCGGTCATCACGATCACCGGTAGGCTTGGTTCGCGGTTTTTCAGCGGGGAGAGCAGGTCGAGACCGGCGCCGTCGGGCAGTTGCTGATCCAGCAGCACCAGATCCGGCATGTTGGCATCCAGCAGACTCAGGGTGTTCGCCAGGGTCCGGGACCGGCTGACCCGAAAGTCAAGGCTTTCGAAGTGCAGGGCCAGGGCCTCGCTCAGCGCCGCATCGTCCTCGACGATTAGCAGATGCTCGTTCACCCGGAGATCGTTTATGGCAGGGTTGGCGCGGGGCAGGCTCGGGCGCGTACGCCGACCTGATGGAGTTGAACGTTTCGTTAAACGAAGCGTTAAAACGAAGCGTCGGGGAGTGAACGAATCCTTGAACACCAAAACCCGGAACGCTGGTGCCGGAACGCGGATTCGAACCGCGGACCTACTGATTACGAATCAGTTGCTCTGCCGACTGAGCTATTCCGGCGCTACCGTTAAACTTCGCGAGTATAAGTTATCCGCAAAGTGCCGACAAGGACAACACCCGTGGAGCGGCCCTGTCATCGCTGCGACAACCCGGTTGTCGAGCTGGTGGAGGTATCGTCCCGGGCTTTCCGAAAGAGCTCCCACGGTGTCCAGGACAGTCTTTAAGTGATTGATTTTTATCTTGACAATGTCGGTGCCTGGGCGGACACTAGAGACCGGCGAGAGCAGTCATAGACCCCGTTGGGGCAGTTATGGACTTTCCCGGGGTGACTCGCCGGGCATTCGTGGCGACGGGACGACCAGACAGCGGTTCGGTTTCGCCCACCGTCATTTTTCAAATCCGACATTCTACCAGGGACAGGTGAATGGATAGTTCAGCACGAATTTCATCGTTGTGTACTCCCCGGCATGATTGGCCCGTGGTCTGCTTATTGCAAAACGCGGTACAAGCCCATGCGCTTCGCTCGGTGGTCAAGGAAGCGATACACCGCGTTTCGCCATGGCGGGGCTTGAATCAACGGCACCGATCCGGGCGGGGGGGCCGGTGCTCTGCAAGAGGCAGCCTTAACATGAAACGACAGAAGGGTTTTACATTACTAGAGTTGATCGCGGCCATCACCATTCTGGCCATCCTGGCGACTTTATTAGCGCCCGGTTTCCGGGATGTGATTCGCAGCAACCGTCTCTCCAGCGCGGCCAACTCGTTTCTGAGTGCGTTGAATCTGGCGCGTTCCGAGGCAGTCAAGCTGAATGCACCGGTTATGATCTGCAAGAGCGATGTGGACAACACCGCCAGCGGACAACTCGCTAGTTGCACCACCGACGGGGGGTTCGAGCAGGGCTGGGTGGTGTTCCGCGATGCGGACGGCGACGGCAAGATCAACGCAGCGGAGGATGTGCTGCGAGTCCAGAACGCCCTACCGGGTGAGACGGAGCTCACCAGCGACGACAGCAACAAGGATCTTGACGACCTCGTCAGGTATCTCGG
>JGI12109J20283_11228636_pt1 | contig 18260 bp, 12 predicted proteins | sample ElkSlonscriptome_12_FD_20283 | JGI IMG/M metagenome (IMG submission 20283)
GGCGACTTCAACATGAGCATGAGCGGCGGTGGCCGCGGCTGGGGCCGCGGCTACAACCGCTATCGCGACTACTACGGCTATGGCCCGTACGGCTACGGCGCCCCGTACGGCTACGGCGCCCCCTATGGCGCAGCCCCGTACTACGGCGGCGGCTACCCTTACGCCTATGGCGCACCGGCGGCCCCGGGCGCCCCGCAGGCTCCGGCTCAGCCTGAGTCCTCCGAGTCGAAGTAAGCGCCGACCGGAGTCGCCTCGGACGTTCGTCATCCGGGGTCGAACGCAAAAAGGCCGACAGCCCAAGGCTGTCGGCCTTTTTGGTGTGCGCCTTCCGCGCTGTTGAGCAGGGCCAAGCCCAATCAGTTCAACGGATCATGGCCGGCTGGTCCTGCTCGAGATAGGCGATCTCCTCGGGCGTCAGTTCGACCTTGTCGAAGCCGTTGATCATCGGCTTGACGTGCTCCACAAACGAGTGACCGGTCGTCAGCAAGTAGACGTGAATAAAGGCGAAGGCGAGGATCGCGTAGGCGGCCCCGGTGTGAATCAGCGCGATGGCTTGGAGAATTTCGCTGGAGAAGGCGAAATCGCGCCACAGAAAATAGACCATATAGGCGATGCCGGTGATCCAAATGAGCGGAAACAACACGATCTTGAGCATCAGATAGGCCAGCGCCTGGAGCGGGTTGTGCTTGCGCCAGAAGGCCTTGCGATAGGGATGGCGCTCGCCCTTGAAGATACCGTAGGTGTAGAAACGCAACACATTCCACAGGCCGTGCCCCGTTGGCAGGAAGTGACGCCAGGTCTCGGTGGTGAAGAGCCAGAAGACGCTAAAGGCCCAGAGGATCAGCAGGGCGAAGGCCGCGAGGGTGTGCAGGGTCACCGCCAATTCGAAGCTGAGGAGGCTGTGAAAACCGTGCAGCCCGAAGCCAGTGAACATCAGCAGCACGATCAGGACCATCTGGGCCCAGTGCCAGAAGCGCTCGAAGCGCCCGAAGACCAGAACCTTACGCGTGGTCATCATCTTTGGGTCCCCTATCGGTTAAGAGGCGGATCAGGGCATGGCCCAGAATCGCGATCAGGGTGCCGAGAACGGCCGTGATGCCGAACAGATCGAGCCAGCGGCTGCTGTCGCGCCCAGGGAGGTAAATACCGTCGACGTCGTCGAGCCGCCCGTCGTCCGCATGGCAGTCGCCGCAAGCGAGGGCGTCTTCCTTGGGCGCAACCATGTGCGTGATCGGCCACCAAGACAGGGTCTCGGCATAACCGTAGTCGCCGGAGTAATCCAGCCCGAACTGCTCCATGCCGGTCTCGATGGCGACCCCCATGTCGTAACCGCCCCAATAGGCCGCCTTCGTCTCACCCCAGAGGTGGGCGTAAACCAGCGTGCCATTGCCCTCGTCGACGGGCTGCCAGGTGTGCATCCGTTTGAATGGCCAGATGCGCGAGTCGAGGTCTCGGCGAGCGCCGCTAAAGCCATTGATCTCGATCGGCTGATCGTCTAGGTCGAACTGGGTGTCGATCGTGGTGTAATCCATCTGGCCGTCAAACCAGGCGTACTCCGGCACCATGTTCTCGTCGTAGGTGAAATCGCCCTTGATCGATTTGTAGGTATAGCGGTGCTCGCCGTTGCCCTGGACGTAACCGTGCTCGTGGTAGCCTTCGCCCTTGCGCGTCTTACCGGCCGTACGCCAGTCCCAGTCGACGATGGTCGCAACCCCGCCCCGCGCTAGCTCGGGGATGTGGCAGGTCTGGCAGGCGATGCTCGAGATGTGGTCGTTGAGCTTGAACCGGGCGATCGATGTGACGGGGTGCGGAGAAAGCCCGTGGCACGACTCGCAGGTGGCGACATCGCGGCGCTGGCCCGGCTGCCCGGTTCCCTCCGGATCCTTGGCGATCACTTGGTAGCGGCTGCCGGCCCAGATGTGCCGTTCGGTCAGGTGGCAGGCGGTGCACGCGAAGTTCAGGCCCTCGGCGTCCATGTGGACATCGAGCTCCCGCGGCGGATTGGTCAGCGCCGAGGACAGATCGCCGTGCTTCACGTTGTCACCCCCGCCGCCGTAGAAGTGGCAGGTGCCGCAGTTGGCGCGCTGCGGCAATCCGACATTGCGGGCGATACGGGTCAGATCGAGCGGCGGCATGTCCTCGAACATCACCGAGCAGGCCGGATGGCCCTCGCTGTTCGGGGTCTTGTAGTAAGTCCCGGTATTGTCGTGGCAGACGAGGCAGTCGATCTTGGTCTCGTCGGTGAAGTCGAAGTCCTCGTCCTTCCAGCCATAGCCGGCATGACACTGGGCGCACATGCCCTCGTTGCCACGCGCGTTGGTGCAGAAGTTGTTGACCAGGTGCTTCTTGCCGAGCAGTTGGCCAGTCTTGGGGTGGACATACTCCCAGGTCCAGTGGATGTTCTCCATGAAGTGCTTGCCGGCCTCGGTATGACAGCTCAGACAGGCCTCGGTGACGGCCGGGCCGTCCTCGAACTGCTGCTGCAAGACCTCAAACTTGGTGTGATCGGCGGTGCCACCCGTCAGGGGCCCGGAGACTTGGGGTTTCGACGAAGTCGCTGGGACGGCGGCCGGTGCGGAATCGGAGGCGTTCAGCTCCCCTGACGCCAGACCGATACACAGGCCGACGATGAGGAGGAGGCTGTGGAGTGGTCGCATGGGTGAGTGACTCCCGGTGGTGCAGGTCGGTCCAGGTCTGGATTCTTCCGCTTCAGGGGCGCTCGCTGCCAGAGCTCAGCTGTTCCGCCTCGATCTCGCGCGGCGGCTTGCCTGGCGCACTGAAGCGGACAAGCAGACTCGCCAACAACAGCAGCAGGTTGATGGTCCCGACGACGACGAAGGGGGCGCGCGGATCGATTGCATCGAAGAGTCGGCCGCCGCTCGTCGTGACGATCAGGATGCCGATGGCGCCGCTGATATTGAAGGCGCCGAGCACCGATCCCCGTTTGGCCGTCGGCGCCTCCTGGCCGATCAATGACTGTCCGGAGAGGAAGACGCTGATCTGGCCGATGCCGAGCAGGATAAAAAAGACGGCGCCATAGGAGGCGAGCGGATTGTCGAGCAGGAGAACCGACAGGTTGCCGATGGCACCGAGTCCCATGCACAGCGCCAGGGCGCTGACCCGATTGAGGCGGTCGATGACCGGCCCTAATATCGGGGCCCAGACGAGGGCAGCAAGCTGACTGATGACGAAGATGAAGGTGCCATTCTTGACCGCCTCGGCCGATTCCATGCCCATGGCGATGCCGGCGGTCGTACCCCATAAGACGAGGAAGGTGGCATTGATCGATTGATCACCGCGGGCGACGAAGGCGGCACCATAAGCGAGCAGTATGCGCGGGTTGCGCGCCTGCGCGAAGCCACTGACGACCAACTCCTTGAACGGCGGTCGGTCTTGCTTCTCGACCGGCGTTCCACCCTTGAGGCCGAAGGCGATGACGATGGCCGAGACCAACGCCAGGACCGCGATGATCGCATGCGTATAGAGGCCAGCGTCGGTGCCGCTCAGCCCCCGCTCGGTGAAGAACTCCGGCAGCATCCCGAAGCCCTGGTTGATGAAGACGATCCCCAAGCCGTTGAGCAGCCCGACGATCGCGACGAGCTTGCCGCGCGATCGCTCGCTCGGGTAGTCGGCCAGCACCGTCGATAGGCCTCCGGCGACCGCGACGATGCCGACGGCGTAGATGGTTCGAAAGACGAACAGCTCCAGCGTCGAGGTCGCCATCGGATAGAGGGCATAGGTCAAGCCGAGGAGCAACAGGCCCGCGACATAGATTGGGCGCCGGCCGATGCGGTCGATGAGCACACCGGCGGGGACGAAGAGTAACAAGGCGACGATTTCGGTCCAGAAGACGAGGTCGCCGCTGATCTGACCCTGCTGGTCGATCGGCACCTTGAGGTGCTCGTTGAGGATGTAGGCCTGACCCACCGTAATGAAGGTCAGCAGGCCGATGGAGACAAAGGCGGCGTAGAGGAATGTCCACCCGTTGGCACGCGAGATCGAGGGTGCCAGGATGACGGGCCCGATCTTTTGAGTTGGCGTCTCGTTTGGCATCACGTCTGCTTCGGCCCCCTAGATTGCGGCATCGGCCAGGTGAAAGGCGTTCCGGCGGACTAATATTAGAGGAATGCACCGGCAAAGCCACCCTCTGTTGCGCCGTCGCGGCGACGGGCGAGGCCAAAGGCATTGGGCGGCTCGGGAGCCCGGCGCAGATTGCCGTATAGCCGCGGCCCAATAGCGACCGTCATCACTCGTCTCGTAAAGACTTCGTATGCGGGTCGCCGCAACGGGTTGCCAACTAGGGCCCTGTCGGCGCGATGGCGAGTGCCATCCCGCCGACGGTTGCCGCGACCGGCATGCGAAGACTTCTGGAGCCATCAATACAAACGGAGGCCCATGGTGCGTGCACTCGTGTTCGGTGCCACCGGTTACATCGGGACCAACCTAGTCCCCTACCTCGTCGCCCGCGGCGTCAACGTGCGGGCCTCCGCCCGCAATATCGAGGTGCTGGCCGACCGCGGCTGGGAAGCGGTTGAGCTGGTGGCCGCCGATGTCCTCAAGCCAGAGACCCTGCCGGCGGCGCTCGAGGGCGTCGACATCGCCTATTATCTGGTCCATTCGATGGCGGCCGGCCGCAACTTCGGCCGCCTGGACCTGGAGGCAGCCGACAATTTTGCCGGCGCGGCGGCGTCGGCCGGCGTCGGGCGCATCGTCTACCTCGGCGGCCTGGTCCCGGAGACGGCGAGCTCCGAGCACCTGGTCTCGCGGCGTGACACCGGTGAGCGACTGCGGCAGGGCAAGGTGCCAGTCACCGAGGTCCGCGCCGGCATCATCGTCGGCCCCGGTTCCGCCGCCTTCGAGGTCATGCGCGACCTGGTCAGCTATCTGCCAGTAATGGTCACGCCTCGCTGGGTCCGCTCCAAGGCCCCGCCGATTGCGCTGCCGAACCTGCTTGAGTACCTGTACCGCCTGCCGCAGGGCCCCGAGACCGCGGGCCGGATCTTCGAGGTGGGCGGCCCGGAGATGCTCACCTATGGTGAGATGATGCGCGAGCTCGCCCGGATCCTCGGCAAGCCCCTGGTGATCATCCCGGTGCCCCTGCTGACGCCGGGGCTCTCGGCCAAGTGGCTGCGTCTCGTGACCTCGGTGCCGACGAATATCGCCCGGGCGCTCATCGAGGGGCTGGCCCACGACATCACCGCCGACGACCGCGAGGCGCGCGCGTTGGCGGCGCAACAGCTGCTCGATTTCCGCGGCGCCGTGGAGGCGACCCTCGAGGCGGAACGCAATAATGCCGTGGCCTCGCGCTGGACCGAAGGCGCATTGATGTTCCGCGACTATCGCCCGGACTTCGCCTTCTACGCCAAGCGCATCAGCGCGACGGCCGAGGCCGAGGCCCCGGCCGCCGCGGTCTGGGACCAAGTCTCGAGCATCGGCGGTCAGAACGGCTACTACTATTTGAACTGGCTCTGGCGGACCCGCGAAGCGCTCGACTGGCTGATCGGCGGTCCGGGCCTGCGCCACGGCCGCCGCCACCCGAGCGAGCTGCGCGTCGGCGACATGATCGACTCGTGGCGGGTCGTCGCGATGGAGCCGCAGCGTCGTTTGACGCTGCGCTTCGGGATGCGCGCGCCGGGGGCGGGGGTTCTGGAGTTCGCGTTGCAGCCGCTCGGACAGGGGCGCACCCAGGTCAACGCGACGACCTACTGGCACCCGGCCGGCGTCTGGGGCCTGCTCTACTGGTACGCCCTGGCCCCGGCGCACGAGCTGGTCATGAAGGGTCTCGCTCGGCGGATCGCCGAGCGCGCAGCGTCGGCAAGCCCTCAGGTCACCGCGGAGGCGGGCCGGGGACCCGTCGGACACTAGCCCGGGAGGGGACAGCGGCGACGATGGCTCGCCGAAGACCCTCGTTGGCGGTGCGCGAACGCAAGATCGCCTTCCCGCCGATCATCGGCGGGCGGCCCCGGGTCCTGATCCTCGGCTCGATGCCGGGCGATGCCTCGTTGCGGCTGGGAGAGTACTACGGGCATCGGCGCAACGCCTTCTGGGCGATCATGACGGACTTGCTGGGTTTACCAGCCGATGCCGATTACCGCCAACGCACGGCGGCGCTGGTCGCCGGTGGAATCGCCCTTTGGGACGTGCTCGCCGCTTGCGAGCGAGACGGCAGCCTGGATGCGGCAATCCGACCCGAGAGCATTCAGGTCAACGACTTCCATTGGTTGTTCGCAGATTATCCGGGCATCGAGCTCATCGTCTTCAACGGCGGCACCGCCGAGCGCGAGTATCACAAGCGCGTGCGCCCTGGCCTGATGCCGGCAGACCAGGCGATCCCGATGCGCCGGCTGCCGTCGACCAGCCCGGCCTACGCCGGAATGCCCCTGGCCGAGAAAATGAGCGTATGGTGTACCGCGCTGGCCGAGTTGCTGCGCCAGCCCTGACTCGCCCCACCCGCTCCGCCGCCCGCTCCGCCGTGTGCTACGCGGGTTGAGCCAGCGGGCGCGCTGGGAGATCATGTTTGCTGTCTTTTCGACACATCAGCGGAGGCGTCGATGGAGACCAAGACGGGAGGCCGCTCAGGAGATGACCAAGCGCCCGCCCAGGAGCAAGGCCAACGCCTGCGTGAGGGCTCGGTTTCTACAGAACCATCGGGCGCTGCAGCGAACCCATCGAGCGATGCCCATGGCGCGGCGACGCTTGCGAGCCTGTCGGCCAACCTGGCTGCCCAACAGGCGAGGGTCGAGGAGATCGAGCGCTCGCTCGTCGAGCGCATCGGGGATGTCGACGACGACCGGCGCCGCACCGCCGTGCAGCTGCAGCGCGCGCGCCAGGGTCAAGAGGAAGAGGTTGCCGCGCGACTGCGCCGTCAAACCAGGCTCCAACTCGGGGTCATGGCCGGATTTGCCGTCGCAGTGGTCGTCCTGCTCGGCCTCTTCTATTGGCAGATCAGGGCGCAGGCGCGGCCGCTCGCGGCCGAGGCCGATGCGCTTCGGGACGTCCGCTCGCAGCAGCTTGCCGTCGTCGAGGACGTCGAACAACTCGCGGCCCGGCTCGCCGCGCTCGGGACCCAGGTCGACGCCCTCGGGGCGCAACAACAGGCGGCATCCGAGCGGCAATCGGGGCAGGCGGCCGTCGGCAGTCTCGACGAACGCCTGCAGACACGGATCGAGGTCCTCGGTGCAACGCTCGGTGAGGTCTCGAGCACGCTCACCCGCGTCGAGGAGTCGATGGCGGCGCAAACCGAGCGGTTGAATGCGCAGGTGCAGCGTCTGGACGCCGATCAGCAGCGGCTCGCCGATGACATCGCCAGCCTGCGCAACGCCGCCCGGAGCGACACGACCACGACTCGCGAACCCGCGGCTCCGAGCGCGGCGGGCGGCGCACCCCAGGCGTCGGCAGCGGTCGCAGCTGCCGCCCCCGCCACGGCAGGCGGCCCGGCGCAAGCGGGGGGCGAATCGGCCAGCACCGCCGACGCCGCAGAGACGGCGCGCCCGAGCGACGAGCCCTCCTATGCCGTACAGCTGGTCGGCTACTTCGACCGCGAGCGAATGCTCGCCTTCGCGACCCGCGACGATCTTCCCGAGCCGGTCTACTATCGCGAGGAGACCTATCGGGGCCGACCCTGGTACGTGCTGATCCACAGCCTGCATCCGAGCTACGAGCGCGCTGCCGCCGCGCTGGCTGAGCTACCCCCGCCGCTCGCCGACCTTGACCCCCTCATCCGCCGGCTGCCCACCGGGTCTGGGGTGCGCGAGATCGATTGACGCATCGTGCCCTTGTCGCTATCGTGGCCAACCTCGCGACAGGTGTCCTGATTTCTTTCAGGGTTAAACGGGAAGCCGGTACGCCGAGCCGATGGCTCGCAAGGCCGGCACTGCCCCCGCAACGGTAGGCGGGTCGAGAAGGGCGGCGAGTGATCCACTGTGCCGATGAGGCATGGGAAGGGGCCGCCCTCGGGAAGCAGAATCCGCTTCCTACCCCGCGAGTCCGGAGACCGGCCTGTAGCGTTTACCCGGTCGCGCGGTGGGCAGTGGCCGGCGTAGTAGTCCGGCCTCGGCCAATCCCTGCTGCGCCGAGCACCTCCTCCGCTCGCCGCGTCGTCAACAACCGCGCGGGTGCGCGCGGTTCGGAGGAGACCCCGATGCGTCAAGTTACTGCCCCGGCCATCCTGTTGCTGGCCGCCATACCGTCCTTCGCAACGGCGCAGGATGGCGTTGTCACTGACCCGGTCATCGTCACGGCCACGCGGACCGCAGAAACCGCGTCCGAAACCTTGGCTTCCGTCACCGTGGTCACGCGCGCCGATCTCGAACGGCGCCAGGCGCGCTCGGTGCCAGATGCCCTGCGCGGCATCCCCGGGCTCGCGATCAGCAATACCGGCGGTCCCGGCAAGGCCACATCGTTTTTCCTGCGAGGCACGGAATCGGACCATGTCCTGGTGCTGATCGACGGGATCGAGGTCGGCTCGGCAACCCTCGGCACGACCCCCTTCCAGAATCTCCCGATCGCTGAGGTCGAGCGTATCGAGGTGGTGCGCGGGCCGCGCTCGAGCCTTTACGGCTCCGAGGCCATCGGCGGCGTCATTCAGATCTTCACGCGCCGCGGCGGCGGCGACCTGACGCCGCGCTTCAGCGTCGGCGCTGGCTCCTATAACAGCGCCAGCGTCTCCGGCGGTTTGTCCGGTGGCGGTGAGCAAGCCTGGTTCGACCTGAGCGGGAGCTTTGAGGATACCGACGGTTTCGATGCCTGCCGCGGTCGTTCCTTCCCCTTCGCCGGCTGCGGCGTCGAAGAACCCGATGACGACGGCTACCAGCGTCATGCCCTTGCTGCCCGCGGCGGCTATCGGTTCGGTGACCTGGCCAAGATCGATGTCCACTGGCTGCGCACAGAGAGCGAAACCGAATACGACGGCTCGATCTTCGCCGGCAACGAGTCCAAGGACCTGCAGCAGGTGCTCGGCGCCCGCCTTGCGCTGACGCCGCTGGCCCAATGGACGACGTCGCTGTCGGGCGGGCGCAGCTGGGATGAGTCGCGGGTCTTCTTTGACGGGCTCTCCGTCAACGAGATCGAGACGCGGCGCGATAACCTCTCCTGGCAGAACGACATCGGGATCGGGACCGATCACCTGGCGGTCCTCGGTCTCGACTATCAGCAGGATTCGATCAGCAGCGACCTGGCCTATGCGGAAGACAGCCGCGACAACACCGGCGTCTTCGGGCAGTACCTGGGCACCATCGGGGCGAACGACGTCGAGCTCAGCCTGCGCCACGACGACAACGAACAATACGGCGGGCAGACGACCGGCAGCGCGGCCTGGGGCTATCGCTTCGGCAACGGCACGCGACTGACGGCCTCCTACGGCACGGCCTTCAGGGCACCGACCTTCAATGAACTCTACTACCCTGGCTTCGGCAATCCGGACCTGGAGCCCGAGGAGTCCGCGAGTGTCGAGGTCGGCCTCAGCGGCACCACGGCCTTGCTCGACTGGCGCCTCAACCTCTACCAGACCGATATCGACGAACTGATCGCCTACGACCCCGTCCTCTGGGCGCCGGCGAATATCGACTCGGCGCGGATCCGGGGCCTGGAGGCGGTCGGCACCGCGCAGGTTTTCGATTGGGACGTCGACGCCAATCTCACCTGGCTCGACCCGGAGAATCGCTCGTCCGGACCCAACAAAGGCAATCTGTTGCCGCGGCGCCCGGAGCAAACCTTCCGCCTGGACCTCGACCGCACCTACGGGCGTTTCGGCTTGGGCGGCACGGTCTTCGTCGCCGGCCGGCGTTTCGATGACCCGGCCAACAGGGTGCGACTGGATGCCTATACGCTGGTGGATCTGCGCGTCGAGTATGCCTTGAGTCGCGCTTTGCGCCTCCAAGGCCGACTCGAAAACCTCTTCGATGAGGACTATGAGACGGCGGCCTGGTACAACCAGGGCGAACGGGCCGTCTATCTGACGCTGCGCTACCAACCCTGAGGCGAACACCGCGCGGCTGCGGATCCATGTCGCCCATCCCCGGCCGGATTTGTTAGGGTCAATGTACGTGGATCCGGATATTTTCGTGCTACGCAGTTGTCCACCATCTGCTAGACGCCGCGCCGTTCTGCGCGGCGTCCAATCATTATTGCTGGCCTGCGGGCCGGATTGGCCCAAGCAAGCTCGTCGACTCTCGAGCTGAGCCGGGCCAACGTTTTCCGCGTCAAAATTCATCCAGTTCAGTCAGGAGAGGTCGAAATGAACCGATTCCGCTTGATCTTCCCATTGCTGCTCGCGCTCGGCTTGGCCATGCCCGCCCAGGCCGAGGATGGCGGGATCGAGAGCCTGCGCGAGACGGGTAAGGCCTTCGCGTCGATTGCCCGGGAGGTCTCACCGTCGGTGGTCTTCATCCAGGTCGAGAGCCGTGTCGGCGGCTCGTCGATGACCAGTCACGGCTCGACGATGGAGGACATGTGGCCCTTCGGCGACGAGCTGTTCAAGCGCTTCTTCGGCGAGTCCATGCCCGGCAGGCCGCACCCGCAGATCCCCCAGCGCGAGCGCCGCGCGATCGGCCAGGGCTCCGGGTTTGTCTTGCAGGGCAAGCAGGGCTTACTCTCGGACAAGACCTACATCATCACCAACAACCACGTCCTGCAGAATGCCGAGCGGATCCGCGTGCAGTTCCAGGACGGGCGCGAGCTGGATGCCGAGGTCACCGGGCGCGATCCACAGTCCGACGTCGCGGTGATCGAGGTGAAGACGGGTGATCTGCCAGCGTTGCCACTGGGCGATTCCTCGAAGCTCGAGGTCGGCGAATGGGTCGTCGCGATCGGTAACCCCTTCGGCCTGAGCCACACGCTGACGGCGGGCGTCGTCAGCGCCACCGGCCGCACCAGCCTCGGCATCAACGACTACGAGGACTTCATCCAGACCGACGCGGCGATCAACCCGGGCAACTCGGGCGGACCCCTGGTCAACCTCAACGGCGAGGTGGTCGGCATGAACACCGCCATCTTCAGCCGCAGCGGCGGCTACATGGGGGTGGGCTTTGCGATCCCGATCAACCTCGCCGAGGCCGTCGCCCAGCAGCTGATCGAGCAGGGCGAGGTCACGCGCGGTTTCCTCGGCATCGTGATCCAGCAGCTCACCCCCGAGCTGGCCGATTCCTTCGATCTGGACCGCAAGCAGGGCATCCTCGTCTCCCAGGTCTCGGAGGACTCGCCGGCGGCACGCGCCGGCTTGCGCCAGGGCGACGTGATCACCGCCTATCGCGGCCGGCCCGTCGACGACATCGGACAGTTCCGCAATGCGGTCGCGCTGACCGCGCCTGGCACAGAGGTGACGCTCAAGGTCCTGCGCGATGGCAAGGCCCAGCAGCTTGACGCCAGAATCGGCAAGCTGACCGAGGGGGAGATGGCCGCCGCCGGCGCGCCGGGCGAAGGCAAGACCGAGTTTGGGCTCACCGTGCAGACACTGACGCCGCAGCTGGCAAAGATGCTCGGCATCGAGCCGAGCGACGGCATCGTCGTCACCGAGGTCGAACCAGGATCGGTCGCGGCGCGCGCCGGTATCGAGACCGGCGCGGTCATCCTGGGCGTCAATCGCCGGTCGGTGAAGACGGTCGCCGAATTCCGCCAGGCGATCGAGGCGGTCTCGGACCGCGGGCGCGTCGTGCTGCTGATCCGCCAGGACGGCATGCAGCGCTTCGTTGCGCTGAGCTGGTAGCCCCGCGGGGCGGTGGCAGAAGCCCGGCCGCGGGCTTCTGCCGCCGGCCATCGCGGCGATCTGCAGCCAGGATCGCGAGGCGGCGCAACGGCGCCTGTTCCAGGAGCGGCGCTTGTCGCAACAGCTCCTCGGCCAACGCTCGCGCGCCCTGCTCGGTCAGTTGCTCGGGCGCTCAGCAGATGAATCTGCTGCGCCGTCCCCAGCGAGCCGTGACTCCTCGATCAGACGCCGTTTGACGTCGCCAGGCGAGCCGGTCCGGCGCGCGAGCAGGTCGTAGGCAACGGGGACGACGAACAGGGTGAAGAGGGTTGCGGCGAGGACGCCAGAGAGGATCACCGTGCCGATCACGGTGCGGGTCTCGGCACCGGCGCCGCTCGAAAGCAGCAGTGGGATCGAGCCCGAGGCGGTCGTGATACCGGTCATCACGATCGGGCGCAGGCGCACATCGGCGGCCTCGAGCAAGGCTTCACGGAAGGCCCGGCCCTCATCGCGCAACTGGTTGGCGAACTCGACGATCAGGATGCCGTTCTTGGCCGAGAGCCCGACCAGCATGATGAGCCCAATCTGGCTGTAGAGGTTGATGGTCAGCCCCGTCGACCAGAGGCCGAAGAGGGCACCGGCCATCGCCAGCGGTACGGTGAGCATGATGACCAGCGGGTGGACCCAGCTCTCGAACTGGGCGGCGAGGACCAGGAAGACGACGGCCAGCCCGAGCAGAAAGACGAACAGCACACCGCCGGCGCTGTCGCGCAGGTCCTGAGACAGGCCCTTGTAGTCGACGCGCGCCTGCTCCGGAAGGTGCTCGGCGACCAGGTCATCGAGATAGGTGAGGGCCGCGCCCAGGGCCAGGTCGTCGGCCAGGTTGGCCTCGATCGTGATCGCGCGCAGGCGGTTGTAGCGGTTGAGCGCCTGGGAGGCGGCGATCTCGGAGATCTCGACCAGGTTCGCAAGCGGGATCAGCTCGCCGCTGCGGGCCGAGCGCACGTAGATGTTCTCGAGGCTCGTCGGCGTGCGCTGGGTATCGCGCTCGCCTTCGAGGATCAGGTCATACTCCTCGCCGGCATCGATGTAGGTGGTGACCTGCCGCGACCCGAGCATGGTCTCGAGCGTGCGACCGATGGTGCTGACGCTGACGCCGAGGTCGGCAGCGCGATCGTAATCGATCTCGACGCGCAGCTGCGGCTTGGTCTCCTTGTAATCCCAGTCGATGCCGGTCAGGCCTGGATTGTCCTCCTCGATCTTTGCGAGCAGGATGTCGCGCCAGGCCGCGAGCTCCTCGTAGGTGCCGCCGCCGATGACGAACTGCACTGGCTTCTGGATGCGTGCCCCGAAGCCCTGGCGCATGATCGGGAAAGCCTGCACCCCGGGAAGATCGCCGAGCTTGGCGCGGATCTCGTTCATGATCGCAAAGGCCGAGCGGCGCACCGCGAAATCGTTGAGCACGACGATGACGAAGCCGGTATTGAAGGTCTCGCCGCCGCCGAAGGAGCGTGGTGCACGGACCAGCACGCGGATCGCCTCGCCGCTCTCGGCGTAGGGCAGCATGCGCCGCTCGATCTCGTCCATGTACTCGGTCATGTAGGCGTAGGATGCCCCCTCGGGGCCATTGACGAGCACGAAGAAGGCCCCGCGGTCCTCCTGCGGCGCATACTCCTGCGGGATCTGCTGAAAGAGCCAGACCGCGCCGACGAGGGTCGCCACGAAGAGCAGCGCGATGATCCAACTCTGCGCCAAGAAGAAGCGAAGGAGCCACCGATAGCCACCCCGCACCTGGCCAAAGACCCGGTCGACGAAGGCCCCCAAACCCGGCCCAGTCTCGCGTCGCGGCAGCACCTTGGAGGCGAGCATCGGCGAGAGCGTCAAGGCCACCAGCGTCGAAAAGGCCACCGCTGCGACCATCGTCAGCGAGAACTCGGCGAAGAGGCGGCCGATATCGCCCTGCAGGAAGGCGATGGGCACGAACACGGCGGCCAGCACGAGGCTGGTTGCGACCACGGCGAAGCTGACTTGGCGGGTGCCGCGAAAGGCGGCGACCAGCGGGGTCTCGCCGAGCTCGTCGATGCGCCGGTGGATGTTCTCGAGCACGACGATCGAGTCGTCGACCACCAGACCGATCGCCAGCACCAGCGCCAACAGCGTCAGGATGTTGATCGAGAACCCGAGCCCGAGCAGGACCAGCGAGGTCGCGATCAGCGACACCGGCACGGTCACCGCCGGCACCAGGGTCGCGCGGACCTTGCCGAGGAAGACGAAGATCACCAGGACCACGAGCCCGATCGCGATCGCCAGGGTCTTGTAGACCTCGCGGATCGCGCCCTTGACGAAGACCGAGGTGTCGTAGCTTTGCTCGAGCGCCATCCCCTCGGGCAGCGTCGGCTGTAGACGCTCCATCTCGGCCTTCGCGGCCTCGGCCACGGCGATGGTATTGGCCGTCGACTGCTTGATGATGCCGATCCCGACCATCGGGATGCCGTTGCCGCGGAAGAAGACCCGGTCCTCGTCGGTCCCGCGCTCGACGCGCGCGACGTCCCCGAGGCGGATCAGGTAGCCATCGGCCCCGCGCCCGATCACCAGGCGTGCGAAGTCTGCCGCCGTATTGAAGGCGCGCTCGACACGCACGCTGAACTGCCGATCGAGCGATTCGACACTGCCGGCCGGCAGCTCGACGTTCTCGGCCCGCAGCGCCGATTCGATATCGGCCACCGTCAGGCCGCGCGCGGCCATCGCCGTGCGGTCGAGCCAAACGCGCATCGCGAAGGTCTGGCCGCCACCGATGCGCACCCGCGCGACCCCATCGAGCACCGAGAAACGGTCGGCCAGATACCGCTCGGCAAAGTCGCTCAGCTCCGGCACCGTCATGCGCTCGCTGGCCAGATTGAGCCACATGATGACGTCGTCGCTGCTGTCGACCTTCTGGATATCGGGCGCCTCGGCCTCGTCGGGGAGCCGATCGAGCACCCCGGAGACGCGGTCGCGCACGTCGTTGGCGGCGCCGTCGACGTCGCGCGAGACATTGAAGCGGATCGTGATCCGCGAACGACCGTCCTCGCTTTGCGATTCGATGCTGTCAATGCCCTCGACGCCGGCGATGCGGTCCTCGATGACCCGCGTGATGCGGGTCTCGACGACATTGGCCGCGGCACCGGGATAGGTCGTGTCGATGGAGACGACCGGCGGATCGATGTCTGGATACTCGCGCAACGGCAAGCGGTCGAAGGCGACCAGCCCAAAGGCCACCAATAGCAAAGATAGGACGCTCGCGAAGACCGGCCGGGTGACCGAGACGTCGGAGAGGATCACTGCGCCGCCCCCAGCATCTGCTGCAGCGACCGGGTGCCGTCATCGACGGCCAGAATCTCCACTGGCTCGCCGGGGCGGGCCTTTTCCTGGCCGTGGGTGATGACGCGCTCGCCCAATTCGAGCCCGTCGCGAATCTCGACGGAACCCGGCAAGCGGGTGCCAATCTCAATGGCGCGGCGCTCGACGAGCCGCTCCTCGCCGGAACCCACGACCAGCACCGCGTGCTCGCGCCCGACCTGCAGCAGTGCCGCCTCGGGCACGATCAAGGCCTCGCGCTGGTTGCGTAGCAGCTCGACACGCATGAGCACGCCGGGGCGCAGCCGGCGCTCCGGGTTGGGGATGATCGCGCGGACCTGGATCGAGCGGGTCACCGGGTCGACGCGGCTGTCGATGCCGCGCAAGGCCCCGCGAAAGACCTCGCCCTGATAGGTTCGCGAGCTCGCCTCGATCGGCATACCCGGCGCCAGCGTGCTGAGATACACACTCGGGACCGAGAAATCGAGCTTCATGACGCTGTCGTCGTCGAGGGTCGTGATCAGGTCCCCAGGCTCCACCAAGGCGCCGAGGCTGATGTTGCGCAACCCGAGGACCCCGTCGAACGGCGCCTCGATGATCCGATCGGCCAGGCGCGAGCGGATCGCGATGATCAGCGCACGATTGGTCTCCACGTCGCGGCGGCGCTCATCGAGCAGCGACTCCGAGGCCGAGCCCTTTCTGACCAGCGACTTGACGCGCTCGTACTGACGCTCGGCCTCCGCGACGCGCGCCTGCGCCTCCTCGAGCTGCGCCTGCTGTTCGGCGCTGTTCATCTCGACCAGGACCTGACCGCGCTCGACCCGCTCGCCGTCGTCGAAATGAATTGCGGTGATGACCTCCGAGACGGTGGCCGTGATCGCCACCGACTCGTTCGCCTTCAGGGTGCCCAGGGCCTCGACCCGGTCGGCCAGCGGACGGCGCTCGACCTCCGCGACGATGACGGCCGGCGGCACGGCCGCCGCATGCCCTGCGGCCAAGACCAGGAGTAGAAGGGTAGTCAGCAGCGAAGATCGCGACATGGCCTGAAGATCCGCAGAAGGCAGGGCCGGCTAGCGGCCGGGGGCTTGGTCGACACGAGGCGTTTGATTGAGAGTCACGCCGAGTGGCTTGGTTCCCGTCACGCCGCCTGACGCTCGCGCTGCCACGCCCCAAGGAGGCGCCGGAACCCGATCCCGAGCCGCAATGACTGGGTCTGGCAAAGGGCATAGTCCCAGAAAGCGCCGCCCACGGCCAGTGGCCGGCCCCTTTGCGGGGCGGGCACTGCTGGCGACCCTGTGGCTTCCCCCGCGGGGCAGATTCGGGCAAGCTCGCGTCGCGGCCAAGGGCATGATCACCTCGGGGGCCGATGGCCTCTCCTGCATGGCCGCCACCCATGGTCGGCAGCCGCAGATTGCCCGGCACGCGGACCGACCGACGCGCAACGATTCCAACGAGCCGCGGGGAGGAGACCCCTTTGCAAGCGACAACCTTGATACTCGGCTTGGGCAACACCCTACTCTCCGACGAGGCCGTCGGGCCACGGGTCGTCGAGCAACTGCGACAGGAGGCGCCCGCTCGCGAAGGGATACGCTACCTGGACGGCGGCACACTGAGCTTCACGCTGGCCGAACCGATCGCCGCCGCAACCCGGCTGATCGCCGTCGACGCCGCGCGTCTCGGTGAGCCCCCCGGCACGGTGCGCGTCTTCGAGGGCGAGACAATGGACCACCAGTTGCGGGCTCACGCGAAGAGCGTCCACGAGGTGAGCCTCGCCGACCTGCTCGACATGGCCCGTCTGACCGACAGTCTGCCGTCGCGGCGCGCCCTGGTCGGCATCGAACCGGCCAAGATCGACTGGGGAGAGTGCCTCAGCCCGCCCGTCGCCGCTGCCGTCGGCGAGGCGACGGCGCGCATTCGCGCGCTCATCGAGCGATGGCAGGATGGCGGATGAGGCCCGATCTTCACCCGTCGTCAGACCAATGCACCGCCGCAGCTGCTCCCCTGGCCAGCAGTGCAGCCATAGCAGTGCTCACCGACACGGATCGGGCGCCCGGCCAGATCGGCGGCAACCAAGTCACGCACGTGCAACCGGCCGTCGGTCGCTCCCCCTAAGGGCAGATCGAGCATCTGGTTGAAGTCGCAATCGTAGACATAGCCCTGCCAATCGACGCTGACCAGGTCGCGGCACATGACCGCCTCCAGGTTCGTATCCTGATGCGCGGCCTTCAGCAGCTGGAGGTACTCGCCGAAGCGCCCCGTCGACTGCAGCAGGCTACCGAAGCGCTTGATCGGCATGTTCGCAAGCGTTAGCAACCGGTCGAACCGGACACCGTAGCGCTCGCCAAGCTCGCGTTTGTAGTCGGCCTCCAAAGCGCACTGCGCTGGTGGCAGGCTCGGACCCTGCGGATTGTAGACCAGGCTCAGCGTCAGCCCGCTGACCCCATCGCCGTAGCCGAACTCGTTGAGCCGCTGCAAGCCGCGGATGCTGGCGTCGAACACGCCGCGGCCGCGCTGCGCCTCGACGTTCTCGGCGAGGTAACAGGGCAACGAGGCGACGATCTCGACGCGCCGGGAAGCGAGAAACACCGCCAGGTCCTCCTGACCCGGTTCTTCGAGGATCGTCAGATTGCAGCGATCGATGACCGCCACGCCCAGCTCGCGAGCACCGCTCACCAGGTCGCGAAACCCCTCGCAGAGCTCCGGCGCGCCGCCAGTGATATCGAGGGTCCCGAAGTCCCGGCGCGCCAATAAGGCCAGCACCTCGCCGATCGTCTCAGGCCCCATGGTCTCCGAGCGCCGCGGCCCTGCGTCGACATGACAATGCTGGCAGGACTGATTGCAGCGATAGCCGACATTGACCTGCAGCGTCTGCGGCCGCCGCCGCTGAATCGGCGGGAAGTCGGTCGGCCACAAAACGGGGCGGGAGTCCAGCATCAAGCACCTCTCGATCTCGAGCGCATCGGCGATACGGTTTCCGTTGCGCCGTCAGTAAGTGCTACAATCCGTTTTCGCAAGTGGCCAGGCATCAGCCATCTCGCGCCACCCCCTGACGCGAGACCACCGGAAAGGATGTCGGCCCACCGCGCAATGGGGCCGTAGCTCAGCTGGGAGAGCGTCGCGTTCGCAATGCGAAGGTCAGGGGTTCGATCCCCCTCGGCTCCACCAAAAAACAAAGACTTGGAAGAAACCGGCCCCGAGCCGGTTTTTTTGTAAGTGCCTCCTAAGTGCCCCAGCACTTCCCTCG